>Ga0307372_10014663_pt1 | contig 10005 bp, 6 predicted proteins | sample OX1MG_FD_202533 | JGI IMG/M metagenome (GOLD analysis project Ga0307372, IMG submission 202533) | Soil microbial communities from Risofladan, Vaasa, Finland - OX-1 | ecosystem: Environmental > Terrestrial > Soil > Coastal area > Acid sulfate soil | place: Finland: Risofladan, Vaasa | collected... | reverse complement strand
CGCCATGAACCGGGTCACGGGGGCCGCAGTCTAGACTGAGCAAGCCATCGCGCGCCTGTAGCTCACCGGACAGAGCGTTCGGCTCCGGACCGAAAGGCAGCAGGTTCGATTCCTGCCAGGCGCACTCTTATACAGATTTGTATTATCCGGCCCGGTATAACCGCTGCCCGTACGACCCAAGGCGCCCGGCGCGCCGAAAAGAGCTGCGGCAGACCCGACACTAGATCACGAGTCCAAACGACACCTCGCTCGCGCGAATCTTTTAACAAAAGCTCATGGCCGGGCTCACACGTGTCTATGACGTCCGATACTCCATGAATGCTGGCGAACCAACAGGATGCAACCGTCGAGATAGGATTGGCCGCGAGGTGGCATCGAACGGATTTTCTGGGGCGGTCCGATGGATGAGTCTGAACGTGCCGCGATAGCGCTCACGCTACGCCGCGCGAGGACGCTGCGGCGCACGTCTCCACTCCACCAGATGGAGTCGAACAAGGGGCGCCGGGAGGGATGGGAGCGCTACGACACGCGGGTCCTCCAACTGCGCACGATCGAACTGGTGTTGGAGAGGATGCTGCTCGGCACCGGCGCCGCCCGCGACGAGGTGACGAGCGCGATCGCCGAGATGGCATTCGGGATGGCGCCCGAGCAGGGCGACGCGCAGGCCCACGCGGCCGCGCGCGAGCTGATGGGATGGCTCCTGAACGAGGACCAGGGCTCCAACCCGGAGTTCAGCGAATTCCACCTGGTGCTGACCAAGCAGGGCTGGAAGGAGGGTGATGAGGGCTTTCGGCTGATGGAGGAGCGCCAGCGCGGAGACAGCCTCTTCGTGGTCGCCACGTCCACCGGCATCAACGTGCTCCTGGGCTCCCTCGACATCGACATCGAGGACCGCCAGAAGGCCAACGAACTGCTAATCAAGCAGGCCATCGACAGCGGCAAGTACGGGAACGCGCGCAAGGCGGCGATCGACGCCCGCTACCTCTCCGCGCAGTACGAGGCCGAACTCCATGACGTGATCCAGGTCGCTCGCCTGGACCTCGGCAAGGTGGACTGGTCGGGCACCGTCTCCCAGAAGCTGCGGGATGCCCGCACCCACCTGGCGGAGCGGATCCGCGTCGAGGGAGAGATCTCAAGCCATCTGCGCGAGCGCCAGGAGGAGGTGGGCGCCGACCAGCTGGAGACCATCGACGAACTGCTCTCGCTGCTCTCCGACTGCATCCGCGCCCACACCAATCTCCACTCCCGGCTCATGGAGTCGGGTGAGGTCTTCCTGGCCGAGCAGGAGCGCCAGCGCTTCCAGCCGCCGGGCGAGGTCGGCAAGGTGAATTTCGGGCGCGAGATCTTCGACCCCTTCCTGGAGCTGCCGGCTGAGCGCGCGGCGGCGGTGGCAGGCGACTTCTTCGACATGCTTGCGGGGCCGCGACCGCACCAACTGCTCGACCTCGAACACCTCTTCGACGACCTGTTCGCTTCCAAGCGCGAGGTCAACGACGACCCCATGCTGATCGAGGAGAAGGAGCTGGTCGAGCCGGGCGCCGACCGCCGCTTCAGCGACGAGGAGATCGCGCACGCGAAAGAGGTTCTGGACACCGTCGCCGACCCCACCGCCTTCAGCGAGCTGCTCGCTCTCGCCCGCAGCCGCTGGCCGCGGCCGACTGCTGAGGCCGTCTGCGATCTGCTCCGGATCGCGGTTCTCTACGCCTACGCCCGCGACCGTGAGCCGCCGAGCTGGATCCCGGCTGAGCTGGTCGCCGACCCCGGCCTGCAGCGGCTCGACGACGAGATGTTCGGCGGTGACGACCTCGTCGTCCGCCGTCAGCCGGTGAGCAATTGAGCGACTACGGCGACGCCTCCCGCCTGATCCGCTTCGGCCTGGAACCGACGCTTTTCGCCGACCGTGACGAGGACTACCGCGTGCTTCTCCGGCGTTATCGGACCGATCTCGGCTTCCAGGACATCGTGCGCGAGATCGCCGAGAACCAGGGCCTGAAGATCGAGAACCACAACGAGTGGCAGGTGATCCTCTCCGCCCGGCTGGAGTCGCCCTACCTCTTCAACATGAGCGAGTGGCGCCGGCGCTCCAGCGTCGGCTACCAGGACCGCCTCCTCTACGGACTAATCGCGATGGCGATTGCAGCCTGCTACTACCCGACCTCGCGCTCGCTGGAGGAGGAGCACCACCGCCCGCTCAACGCCGAGCAGGTGGACGCCTTCATCCGGAGCGCGGCCGAGGCTCGCAAGCGGCGGGCGCTCGACGAGGACGACACCCTGGAATACACCCAGGCGTGGAAGATCTACGAGCGTGGCAAGTCGGTGAAGACCGGCAAGCGCTCCTCGCAGACCGCGACCCAGGACATGATCAAGGCCGTCTTCGAGTTCCTCGCCGAGCGCGGGCTGGTCAGGAAGATGAAGGGCACGGAGGCCTACCAGCCCCTCTACCGCTTCCAGGCCATGATGTCGGGCACGCTGAGTCACTACGCCTACGCCGAAATGGCGCGGCTGCGCCGGGAGATGACCGGGGAGGCGACGGATGTATAAGCTGCGGCGCCTCTACCTGGACTCGATCGGGCACCGGGCGGCGCGCTTCGACCCCCTGACCATCGACTTCACGGCCGAGGCGCAGCCGACCGACGTGGTGCTCTGGCTCCGCAACGGCGGTGGCAAGACGAGCCTGCTCTCGCTCTTCTTCGCCCTTCTCTTCCCCAACGCCAATCAGTTCCTGGGCCGGCCCAAGAAACACATCCGCGACTACGTGCTCAGTGAGGGCGTGGGCCACAGCGTGATCGAGTGGGAGAGTGCTCCGACCGGGCTGCCGGGGCTCTCGCTGCCCGAGCGGCTGGTGATCGGAGCTGTGCGCTTCTGGCCCAGCCGGCGCTGGGTCCCCGACGGATCCCCCGACCAATACTTCTATGCCTTCCGCTCCATCCCCGACAGCTTCACCTTCGACGACCTCCCGTTCCGCGAAGACCGGGTCCGGGTCTCGGCGCAGGAATTCCGGCGCCGGCTGGAGGAGGTGCGCGACCGCTGCCCGGCCTGCGAGCTGAAGATTGCGGAGAACCTGACCGACTGGTACCGCGTGCTCGACTCCCGCCACCTTCACCCGCGCCTCTTCGAGTACCAGCGGCGCATGAACAGCGACGAGGGCGGGGCCGCGGCCTTCATGAATTTCGACAGCGGCGACAAGTTCGTTGACCTATTGCTCGACGTGGTGCTCGACCCCGCCAGCATCGGCAGCATCGTCGGCAATGTGGCCATGGTCCGGGAGAAATTCGAGAAGCTACCCGGGCGCCGGATCGAGCGCGACTTCATTAACTCGCTGCTCCAGCAACTGGAGCCGCTGCGCACGGTGCGCCGGACCGAGCGTCTGGCCCGCAGCAACCGGGAGGCGCTGGCCGACGACGGGCTGCGGCTGGCGGGCCGGATCGCCGCGAGCATGGAGTGGCTGGGTCAGGAGGCACAGCGCCTCGGCGAGCAGGCGCGGGTGCTGGCGGGCGAGGAGCGTGCTGCCGCCAACCAGGTCAACGCGCTCGACCGTCGGGCTGCCGGTGCACGCCTGGCCCTCGCGGCGCTTCTGGCCAAGGATGCCGCGCGCGGGTTCGAGGCCGCCAAGCAGCACGAGGGCGAAGCCGAGACCACCCTCGGCGCCTGGCGCGCAGCCGAGGCCCGGATGCTGGAGCGCGAACTTGCGGCTCGCCAGAAGGCGCTCGACGACGCGCTGCGGCAGATCGAGGAGGAGGGCGGGCTGCGCCAATCCTACGAGCAGGCCGCCGCCGACTACCGGCACGCCCTGGAGCGCGTGCTCCGGCAGATCTCGACCGAGATCGAGGACGCGGTCAAGGAGCGTAGCGGCTGTGGCACCCGACGCGGGGAGGCGGTGCGCCAGGAGCGCGAGGCGAGCGTCCTGGCCCAGGACGCGAAGCGCCAGGTCACCGATCTGAAGGGTCTGCTGGCGAGGTTCGAGGCCGACCTGGCTGCGGCTCGCGATGCGGGACTGCTGCGCAACGAGGAGACGCCGGCCGCCGCCCTGGAACGGGCGCGGGCCGAGGACTCAGACCTCGGACAGCGCGTGCAGGCGGCGATCGCTCGCCGGCCCCAGGTGATCGGGCGCCGCAAGGACGTGATGGCGGAGAGCCAGCGCGTGGGTGCCGAGATGGCCCGCAAGCAGGCAGAGCAGGTGGCCCAGCGGCAGGTCCGCGACGGCTTCCGCCACCGGGTGGAGGAGATCGCCGCCGACCCCCGCGTGCTGGAAATCGCCGAGCACCCCGACGTAGACGTGATCGGCGGTCACTCGGTGCTCGCCGAGAGCCTGGGGCGCCTGATCGCGACCGGCCAGCGCGACCTCGCCGGGCTGCATCTGAGCGACAAGGAGAACCGCTGGGCGCTGGACTGGCTGGAGACCCCCGACCTGGGCCAGCTGCCTCCCTCGCGCGACGCCGAGGCGGTGATCGACCTTCTCAACGCCGCCAAGGTCTCGGCTTACCCGGGCTGGCGCTACCTGCGCGACTCGGTCAGGGCCGAGGTGCGAGAGTTGACCGCCAGGCGGGCGCCCCACCTGGTCTCCGGCGTCGTGGTCCCCGAGGCCAGGCTCGGGGAGGCGATGGCGCTGCTGGTCGATCGCCAGGCCGATCCGCAGGGCATTGTCGTCCTCACCCACGCCGCCGAGATCGATGCGGTGGCGCAGGAGACTGGGGAGCCCTCGGCCTGGCGAGCGCTGGTCACCCGCAAGGCGCTCTTCGACCCCGAGGCCATCCCCGACGAGGTCGGCCGCCGGAACCAGGCCGACCAGGAGCTGAAGGAGCAGATCAACACGCTCGCCCACCAGATCGACGGCGATCGTCGCCTCCTGGCCGGGATCCAGGTCCTCGCCCGCGACTGCCCTCCAGAGCGGCTTCAGGAACTCGATCGGGAGATCACCGTGCTGGAGGAGGCAATCGCTCTTCACGAGAAGGAGCGTGAGCGCTGGGGCGAGGCGCTGGACGAGGTCGAAAAGGACTCCGCAGGTATCGACGAGATCGTGCGCGCCGCCGGCGAGCGCCGCCGTGAGCTAGCCAGTGCCGTGCGCACGCTGGAGGACCTGACCCGGCGGGAGGCGGAGGCGCCGGAATGGACGCACGACGCCAAGACGGCGAGCGACCAGCTGACCGCGCTCAAGGCGCGGGTGCTGGAGGCGCGCCAGGCGCAGGCGGACTCCGAGGCTCGCGCGGGGGAACTGGATGGGATCGCGAGCGCGCTCCGCGAACGGCGCGGAGAGCTGGCCGGCAGCCTGAAGCAGGTCCGCTCCTTCGAGGTCACGCCGAGCGAGGAGGAGGCCGACCTGGATGAGCTGGAGCAGCGGTTCGAGCAGCTGCGCGAGACATACAACCACCGCGTCAGCGAGAGCCAGGCGGCGCGTGACCGGGAGCAGGTCGGCGAGCACCTGACGGCCGTCCGCTCCCGGATGACGCAGCTGAGCTCAGAGGTGCTGGAGCGCTGCGACGAACTCCTCCGCCGCAACCCGGGGATGGGCGCCGCCGAGCGGGAATCCAAGGAGCGCGAGGTGGAGCAGACATGGGAGCGCCGGCGCAGCGAGGCGCGGGCCGCCGAGCGGGCCAGCAACGAGAGCAAGGACGCCTACGAGTCGGAGCTGGGCAGCCGCTCCGCTCGCGACCGGGCGACCGGTGAAATCGATCCCCAGACGGTCGAGGAGGCGCGCAGCATCCTCGGCGTGGTGGAGGCCGAACTGGGCCAGGCCCGGCTGGAGGCCAACTCGCTCCATGACGCGGCCACCACCGCCGAGCGCAAGGCGCGGGAGGCGACGGGAGAGCGTGAGCTGCTGGAGGGCCACCAGGCCACCCTCTCGGCGCTCGGGGTCGAGCTGGAGGAGGTGCCTGCAGAGTTAGACGGGATCGCGCCCGAGGACGCACGGTCCGCGGTCGGCGACTTCAAGCAGCATTACTCTGCGGCTCGGCGCCAGGAGGGCGAGGCCCGGCAGCGCTTCGAGGAGCAGGCCGAGCGGATCCGCCAGTTCAGCGTCCGGACCGAGTTCAACGAGGTGACGGGCAAGCTGCTGGTCCTGCGTCAGCTCAGCCACGACGAGCTGGCCGACGAGATGGAGCGCCAGGAGCACGACTACCGCGCCCGGCTGGGCGAGCTGCAGCGCGAGATCGACGCCTTCGAGGAGGACAAGCAGCTGGTGGTCGGGGAGCTGCTGGAGGCGACCGAGGGGGCCTACGACTACCTGGGCGACATCGCCCGCCGGCCACTGCCGCCGAACCTCGGCGACTGGTCGGGCCAGCCCTTCGCAAAGATGCACCTGGAGCGGATCGACCGCGACGACCTCGCGATGCGGCTGACCCACCTGATCGAGCAGGAGATCGACCGCAAGACCACGCGCGTCCAGGTGGACGAGATGGACCTCCTGAAGAAGGCCGTTCGGGCCGCCAACCGCAACCGGCCCTTCGACGTGAAGCTGCTCAAGCCGAACACCGCCCTGGCCCTGGAGCGCCGGCCGGCGTCGGAGGCCCAGAAATGGTCGGAGGGTGAGCGGCTGACGGCTGCGATTTTGGTCTACTGCACCCTGCTCGGGCTGCGCTCCAAGGGCGCGGCCGCGGAGTGGGACACGCTTATCCTCGACAACCCCTTCGGCAAGGCCAACCACATCACGCTCGTCGATCTCCAGCGCAAGGTCGCCGACGCGGTCAACATCCAGCTCGTCTACCTGACCGGGATCAACGACGAGTCGGCCCTCTCCGTTTTCGGGGGCATCGTCCGGCCCTACCGGAACATGGAGGACGCGCGCAGCGGCCACAAGCTGGTGGTGGAGGACAAGGAGCCGGCCCGGATCTATCGCAAGGTGGTCGAAGCCGCGTCATGAGCGAGCGAGCCGAGCGCCTGGTCGAGCGGTTGCGCACCTACGGCAAGCAGACCGTCCCCCTGCGCGTCGTCCAGGGCGCCTTCGGGGAGGCGCTCCCGCACCTCGCTCGCGACATCGACTCGAGGCGCCACCTGCTCCAGGTCCTCCAGGAGGCGGAGGCTGAGGGCGCCCTCCGCCAGAACCGCTCCCGCCTCGACACGTTCGGCAGCCCGGCGCTGCCGGCAACAGTGGTCCTCGCCCGGGCTCCGGGAAGGGTGCCGCGGCGGCGGCGGCGGCGGGGGATGGCGCTGCGGCCTGACCTCGAGTGGACGAACTCGATTCCCCTCGACGACGACGAGGCGGCCTTCGTGATGGCCGTCAACGCTTTCCTCCGCGACCTGCGGCCGGAGGAGCCGGTGATCCCGATGCGTGAGCGCTCACTGGAGATCGCGGGCGATGAGAAGGCGATCCAGCGTCTGGTCGGCGGCCGGCTCTTCGGCCCTGGCAGGATCAGCCTGGCCGTGCTCCGCTGCGCGCCGACCACGCCGCCGTTCGGCTACGCGGAGGTCGGACCGGCACCCGTGCTGCTGGCGGTCGAGAACCAGGACACCTACTGGTCGATCCGGCGCCTGCTCCGGCCCGAGCATGGGGTCGGCATCGTCGCCTACGGCGCCGGCAACGTCTTCACCTCCTCGGTCCTCTACGTCCTGGAGTTGCCGCGGCGGATCGAGCGGATCCTCTACTTCGGCGACGTTGACGCCAAGGGACTGGAGACGCCGATCGTAGCCGGGCTGGTGGCTGAACGCCACGACCTCCCACCGGTCGAGCCCTGCGCGCGCCTCTATCGCCTGCTCTTCGCGCTCGCCCGGCCCACGGTCTCCGAGGCCAAGCGCCTGGGAGCAACGAGCGCCCGTCACCGCGCGGACTGGCTCCCGGCTGACCTACGCAGCGACTCCACACAGCTTCTACTCCGCGGTCAGCGGCTGGCCCAGGAGGCTGTCGGCCACAAGGCCCTGGCCACAGCCCTTGGGGAGTCGATCCAGCTCCCCGACTGATGAGCGGCCACGTGTCCGACATCCATGGAAGTGGACCCTCTGTGGTCGCAGTGCATCCTCATTGGCCCAGCTGGTAGTTGATCGAGCAGCCTTCGTTGACGCTATTGAGAGTCAGATCGCTCGTACTCGCGAGGGGGCTTCGCCTCGTGGCCCTTCCAAACCCGTTGTCGTCGACGGGAGCGCCTGCGGCGGAAACTAACTGGCGGTAGCATTCCCACCGAGCTTCGGCGCCATTACGACGCCTGATCAATCTCCTCGATCAACTCGCGCACAAGTGCTGCCGCCTCATGCACGTCGACGATCGAGTACTCGATCTCCCGAGCCAACGCTTCGTACGGAGCGACCCACGCCTCCGAAACGGTCAGCGTCGGTGGCCAGGCATGCTTGTGACGCAAATCGAAAATCTCACGGCAAGCGTCTCGAACCGCCGTTAGATCCGAGTCATCGAGCAGGCCGCGGAGCATGAGCATGTCCGGAAGGTCTCGGAACCGGTCGTTCTCACGCCCGCCGTCGAATTGTTCCGTGCAGGCGTGCAACTTCTGTGCGATCTGATAGCGGATGGGAATGCAGGCGATGTACGGCGGACCGTCAAGACCGAACTGACCGATCTCAATTGCAGGCAACTTGTCGACTTCCGCCGAGTCCGCCATCTTGCCCTCGGCCAGCGCAAGCTCCAATGCCACGGTTTGCCACGACCGCTCGTTGTAAGTGATCTTCACCTCGATCCGCTGTGCTCCTGTCTGCCCGATTGCAGTTGGTTCGCTCCGTGTGAAGCGAAAGCCCGCGTGCGGCTCACCAAGTCCCTTGTCCAGGCGCACGAGCATCTCGTCCGCGGACGCTCGGAAAAAGGCATCGAAGTCCTTGGTGGCTCTTGCGTTCAGCTTCAGCCGGAGTTCCATCGCGACTCCGCCCTTCACGACGAAGAGAGGCTCGTCGTGCTCGTCGCGAACGCGGTCCAACGCCACGGCCATCACCATGTAAGAGATCCATCTTTGCACCCGTGCTGGTGCGATGCCGACCTCTTTGGAGTGCTCGGATATCCAGCGATGCAGAACCTGGACGCTACGCGGCGGCTTCCGTGCTTCGGCGCTCATCGCCGACCGGTCCGGCGCGAGCGTCTGCGCAGCTCGGTCGTCTGCGCTGCAGAGACAAGACCACGCTTTTTGGCGGTGTCGATCGCCTGAGCGATGAGTGCCGGGCCAAGGCTCTCCTCTATCCCATCGAGGATGGCTTGGTACGGGGTCACAACCGGAATCCCTTCATGCTTAGCCACATCGTGCGGGTTGAGGTCGCGTCGGTGAAGGGCGTAGGTATGCGGCGTGTTCCGCCTTCTGTTGCGGTACGTGGCGGGCACAGTGATGTGGATTTTCGCCGGATTGACGTCGCATAGATCTAGAAGGTCGAGCGCCGTGGCGTGTGAGAGGACACCGCCACCCCGCGGCCAAAGGGCAGCCTCCATATAAGGGTCTAAAGCGGTGCGTGGATGCGTGGGGACCCGATACAATCCCTGCGCAACCCGCTCTAACTGGCCACGCCGGCCCATCTGGCCGAGGCGCACCGCGCTGACACCAGCGTCCCGAGCGGCCGCTGCCGTGACATAGCCGTAATTGTCGTTCGCGATCTCGGTCAGGCGGAGGAACGCGCTTCCGGGCATGGTGTCATTACTTTAGCAATTTGCTAAACTATTGCCACTGCGCCGCTGGCGGGACGCTGGGTGGTTCCCGTCTGACAGTGAATACGATTTCCCGTGTCTATGAGTCGATACTACGAGTGCGGGAGCGACATCCAGCCAGAGGCATCCGTGATGGCCCTCCGGAACCCTCCAGGCGGCTCGGCTGTTGCCAGGCAGGCGGGCATTTCCCGTTGGCCGTATCGCTATTGCCGGCGTAGACCGTAGCCTGCCCGACGAACCTTGGAGTGCCGGCCGGCCAGACTGATCTCGTCAGTCTTAACAACTGCTGAAAGGTTCTTATTGTGTAAACCTGGGTGCACTTTCCGCCCTACGCGCGAACCATTGACGGGGCGTAAGGCCCACGACGCCGACCTCATTGAACTTGGCTTCTGCGACGGGGCTAGGGTGGTTGACTCAGGCTTCGGGCGCCCATACTTGACTCG
>Ga0307372_10014662_pt1 | contig 10005 bp, 9 predicted proteins | sample OX1MG_FD_202533 | JGI IMG/M metagenome (GOLD analysis project Ga0307372, IMG submission 202533) | Soil microbial communities from Risofladan, Vaasa, Finland - OX-1 | ecosystem: Environmental > Terrestrial > Soil > Coastal area > Acid sulfate soil | place: Finland: Risofladan, Vaasa | collected... | reverse complement strand
ATGCCACCACGCCGCGCGATGCCGGCGCGTAGAGACAGCACGCCACCATCGCCATCCGCAGCCCGAACGGCTTTGGGCTGACGCGTCCGGTATAATAGTGGAACAAATCGCCGGGGCTGCCGCCGGCGACGCCGGAGGAAAACCGGTGGCTCGCCATAATGTAATGCTTTGCCTGCGCCGGCATGCGCGAATTGCGTTTGAGCGCCATGGCAAAGTGCAGTTGCGGATGGTTCTGGTAGTTACGGCCGACGCCGGGGCGATCCGCCACGACCGCAATGCCGAGCTTGCGCAGTTCGTCGGCCGGACCGATGCCGGAGCGCAGCAATAAAGTCGGCGAGTGAATGCCGCCGGCCGACACCACCACCTCGCCAGCCGCTACGGCCTGTTGCTCGCCCGCCCGCTCGATCACCACGCCGGCGGCGCGCGTGCCGTCGAAGGCGATGCGCAGCGCGCGCGTGCCGGTCATGATCGTGAGGTTGGGACGCGCCCTCACCTCTTGGCTCAGATAACATCGGGCGCTGGTGGCGCGCTCGTCGTCGTGGCTCAGCGGCGTCGGGAAGAAACCATCGGCGTCGGTGGCGTAGATATTTTCGTGCGACGCTTCACCTCGCGCCTTGGCTGCGTCTTCGAGGCGGCGCATGTAAAGCGGCCAGACCTGGCGCGGCAGGCGGCGGACCACGTTCGGACCGCGTGCGTTGCGCTGCGGCGCCGGTTCGTCGAGATCGTTGGTCATCGCCTGGAAGGTCGGCAACACGTCAGGCCAGCCCCAATTGCGCGCGCCCATCTCTTCCCACCGCCGATAATCGTGCGGCAGCCCGCGCAGCGCGATCATGCCCATGACACTCGAGCCACCGCCCATCACGCGCGGTTGCAGGAAAGGCACCGGCGCTTCGCCGTTGCGGAACGTCGTCGTCAGCGGCCAAAAATAATTGCGGTTGGCGTAGGCAATCGGAAAAATGCTGCGGATGTCTTCCGGCACTGCGCCTGGAGCGGTGTCGGGCCCGGCTTCAATCAAGATCACGCGGCGCAAGGCGTCTTCCGACAACCGGGAGGCCACGACCGCGCCGGCCGAACCGGCGCCTATCACGATCACATCGGCTTGCTGCATGCGCTGTTTCCCGGCTGGCGGCGTGTTTAGCGAATGTCCGGCCAGATGAAACGCCGCGCGATGACATTACGCAAATAAGCCGCGCCAGCGCACAACGCGGCAAAGGCCGCCGTCACCGCCGCGATTTCCAGTCCATGCGCGAAAGCTGGTCCCGCCGCATGCAGCGGCCCGATGATCTTGAATAATGCCGCAAGCACGCCGATGCCGGCCCCATAGGCCGCCGCGCGCGGGATGCTCCAGAGCCGCGGCGCACGCGCCGAAACATGGAACGAAGGCAGCGGCATTTATTCGGCGGCTCTGACATGCGCCGGGACAATCCCGAGCCCGGTAAGATTCGGCAGCACCAGGCGGAGAAGTTCGGTTTCATCGCGCGCCACCAGCTCGGCGGCTTCCTCATGCGCAAGATGCAGAGCCGTCAGCGGCCGATACGCGACGTCGTGCGCGATGCCGGCGCCCATCAGCACCAGATAGACGCTGCGCCCACCGGCGCGATACGTGGCGCCGCGCGCAATCGTTATGAGTTGCGCCGCGCATTGCCGCTCGGTGAAGGCGCCAAGCGGCTTCTCGCGCACACCGGGCATCTCGGCCACCGGCAGCCAATCGTAATTCTGCGAGTCGACCATGATCGGGTCGCGATAGCGCGGCCTCGGATAGTCCATGCGGCGGCCATGCACGTGCTCCCAGATCGCCTGATAGGCATCGGCGTTGCGGCGGCCTTCACTATCATCGTTGCGGCGGAAGACGCCGGCTTCGAACGTGCCGAATTTTTTCAGCTCGTCGGTGCCGGCGGCGATTTCGCGCGGCGCCAGATAGCCGTTGCCGCTGGCGCCGCCGAATTGCAGCACCGCGGTGACCGAACGGCCTTCCGAGCTTTGCGGCCCGTATGCCGCGCCCTCCGGAAAGTAGCCAAGCGTCCCGGCCGGCATTTTTCCATTGCGGTCGAAGTTCGAAACGCCCTCGAGCTGGTAGCGGAATTGATCGAAATTGTGCCGGTGGCGGGGTGAGACGAAATCGCCGTCCTGCTGGCCGATGCCGAGATGGAAATTGCCCGCCGTACCGGGCTCTCCCTCAAGCAGATGCCGATAATGAAACATGCCGCCGCGATGTTGCAGCCCGCGCTTCCACTCGACCTCGTCGCCTAGCACGATCTTCATCGGACGTTTGCCGGCCTCTTGACGAATTCAGTGTCCGAAATCCTCCATTGACGCGCAATGGGTGTCCGGCCGGGCAAACTTTCACGCTCTCGTGTTCTTGACTTTTGCTCGACCCCGTCTCATCGAGCACAATGTTTCTCCGGTTCCAAGCGCGGTTTAATATGAATCAGAATCCACGGAAATCGCCATACGACGTAATTTGATGGTAGTATTATTTTACACGTTGCCGACAGTCGGAGCTCCCCGGCCTTACCGCAGAGGTGGAGCGCAAGTTCGTTGGACTTGATTGGAGGCTCTGTGCACGAGCACAAATACAAACTCGGTCAATCGGTGAGCTTTGCGTCAGGAGTCTTTGGTCGCGGCAGCACGAACGGCATCTATAAGGTCACTCAGCTCTTGCCCCCCGAAGGCGACGATTATCAGTACCGCATCAAAAATGCCGACGAACCGCACGAGCGAGTTGTTAAAGAAAGCCAGTTGAGTCGTATTGCGTGACCGCGCAACCGTCGCGCTTGGTTGCCGCGAAAGCAAGGTCGTGACGCAGGGATGGTCCACGGCGATGACTTAGCTATCGTCGCTTTGCCACGGCAGCCGAAGCCACTCGTTTTGCCGCAGAGAAATTATAAGAGTTTTGGGCCTAGACGTGCCTCGATAATACGCTTGGCCTCGGCGACTATTTCCTCGGTGCTGCTTTTCTCAAGATTGACCGGACTGTTTGACCATGGAGAATTCGACCCTGGCGAAAAGATGGTTGCTCTCCATCCCTTGCCTACGGGGCTGACTTCGATCCGATATCCCTTATGTTCAATGACCGTCATGGTTTGCGTTTGCGCACTAGGGACCGCCGCGCTGGGGATTCGAGACGGGCGGGCGCCGCGCGAGCATGGCTTTCAGCCTTTCGACCTAAGCAAAACGGATTCAAGGCCGGCGGTTGCCGGAATTGCCAAGGCATGAAGCTCTTGAGCTACCGCCGGGTCAGTTCATTCGCGCGGATGGCCAGCGCGCAGTGCCACCCGCAGAGAGCGATTTTTAGGCAGGGGTCCCCACAATTTAAGAAGCTATTTGATCGGCTTTAAAGCTGCTGCCGAGGGCCACTGATGGATGACGCCGCCTCTTGCGTGTCGCCGTCTAAAGCCGACAGATGTGATTGCCGCTATAGATTGAAGCGCTGCCGCGCCATTTTGCAGCAGTCGTCTCCCGGCATACAGATTCTGCAAACATCGGGCCTTACGGCGTAGACCGCGCACGCCGTCGAGATGCCAACGTTTCCTACCAGCGCCGAACAGCGATTACCACTACATCGCATGCGTCCTAGGTCGCCATCGACGTAGGTCGGAGGAATTCGATCGAGATCGGCATCGCTTTCCAACGAGAAGCGCGGCCATTCCGGTGAGAATGAACAGCACGCTCCACAGGCTCGGCATTCTGATGGGGATAGATCCGTTAGCAGCGTCGGCAAAACGGTCATTTGATCTTGAGGTTGACCGCCGACTCTTTTCCCCGATTGCTCTCGATCTCATACTCGACGCTTTGCCCCTCGTTTAGGGAGCTGAGACCGGCTCGCTCAACGGCTGAAATGTGAACAAACACGTCCTTGCCGCCGCCGCCTGTCGGCTGAATGAACCCATATCCCTTTGTCGGATTGAACCATTTCACGGTACCCGTAGCCATTTCCATCTCCTAAATTAAGCGCACACAATACGGTTAGCGATCGAATACAACAAGACTTGAATCGGTGCCGTCTGCTCGCCGATTGCTTGAAATGGGGGCGGCGCGTGACGGAGCTGGCATTCCAACGCTGCCTCACCCATATGCAAGCCATGAGCATTCTCTTCGATCAAACCGATTTTTCGGTCGTTGTGAAGAACCGGGCCCTGCCTCCGAAACCGTGGAGATGGGAAATCTATCGGGCTGGTCGGAACAGCCCAATAGAATGTTCATCGGTCCGTTATGAAACGGTTGAGGCGGCTAACCGGGCAGGAAAAGAGGCCCTCAAGCAACTATTGACCGCGTTTCCTGCGTGACAACCGCATTAGCGGTCATCGATCCCGAGTTCAAGTCGCGGTTGGGCGTCCGACTGTTTCGTCCTCGGAGCCTCGCGTAAGCGTGAAAATGGGCACGTTTCGGGAATTCCAACTGTACATGGTTTGGTGACAAATTTGGCACTTCGCGTAGCTCCGCTGCTGGAACGACAGACGGGCCGTCGTCATCTCATATTCGGTCCGGCAATAGGGGCATTTGAAGGTGACCATCGTTCGCTATGCGCCTGATGATGTAGAAAGGCCCGCTACGGGTAGCGCCCACTTGGACGTGCGATTAACACTAGTGGAGCGGATTTGACATTCGCTACCCACCTGGCGGCAAACTTGAGAAGCGAATGTCAAATCCAAAGCTCCACTAAGCCGCAAATTTGCTAGTGGTCCTTTTGATTCTAACATTCGCATGAGAGGGTGCCGAATACGGATGCGAATGTTAGAATCGGACCACTAGCGCGGGCGGCTTAGCGTGCGGTTGCCCAAACTGCGGCATTTACGATGTATGTACGCGGCAGCCGCACTGCTAGGTTGGTTTCGATACTTAAAGGAGCGCCGGATGATTGAGACGGTATCTCCGCTTGTTCTGAAGCTTTCGCTATTTTTTGTGACCGCCGTCGGAACGCATTTGACGATGTCGTTCGGTCAGACGTTGATACATTACACGGTGGCCCACCATGCAAGGGGCGGTAAGATTTTTCGTAACCACATTAACTTCCACCACACCCACTATTCCGACGACCATCTCGTCTCTGCGACCTACCTCGGAGATGAAGGCAATACCACCCCCTACTTCTTCGTTCCTATTATTCTCGTCGGGGCATGTGCTTATTTCCTTTTGCCGCTAAGCTTTTTCGCGGTGATGGCAGTCGCATGTGCTGCGTCGTTCAACGCGCACGTCTTTTTTGACAACGAATACCACTCAGATAAATCGCGGCTTCAGGGATTTGCATGGTTCAGACGCAAACAAGAGCTGCATTTCGTTCATCACCGTCACGCGAACAGTAATTTCGCAGTGATCCATTTCTTCTGGGATAGGATTCTCGGTACGTACAGAGAGCCCGAGGCGGGATAGACTATCAGGCGTTCGGTTTTGGGGGCAGAAAGGCGGTGGGTGGCGCAATGAACCCGCTCCCGCAGGGGGCAATTGGGTAGCGAGTTCTGCTTACAGTGGGAGTTGACGTGCGGTTCGATCGTGCTCCGCGCGTCGACTGAAGCGCTGCCGGCGCTGCTCGCGGATTGCTCAGCTTGGTGATCGGCAAAAACGGGCGCTGTTTTTCTGCGGTTGCAAAATGACGCCACGGACACGTCTCAGAAGTGCAGCGTGTCAATCGGGTGGCAATTTGCATCCCGGCTGTCTAGAAAGCTCTCTGGAGCCGGGTTAGCTCAGCGGTAGAGCAGCGGTTTTGTAATGCGATTGACCCATTCGCCACCGTTCTTCACGATGCACCATTTCCGAAACACTTTCAGCTACTTACGTCAAATCGGTGTGCTATAGTGCTCCATAGAAAACCCCCGCTATCCGACCGATTGCGGAGCAAAAACGGAGCAAAAAATCATGCCGCGAATTCACATGACCGACGTGGTCGTGTCGCGGCTGAAAGAGCCCGGCACGTACTTTGACGAAACAACTCCTGCGTTCGGATTGCGCGTCGGCAAGAACCGTAAGACGTTCTTTGTCATCCGCGGGCGAGAGCGACTGCGCACGCATGTCGGCAAATATCCGACGACCACCCTCGCGAACGCTCGCAAAGAGGCGCGACGTTTACTGACAGAGGAGCCCACAAAGGGCGACCGGCTTACATTCGACGCCGCCTGGGATTTGTACAAGCCAACCCTCGACGCGAAGAAACCGCGGACCAAACGTGATTACATCCGCGTCATCGAGAAGCACTTACAGCCACCTCTCGGAAACAAGAAACTTTCTAAAATCGAATACGACGACATCATCGCCATCACGGACAAACTATCTGCCGGCGAGCGCCGTAATACGCTGGCCGTCGGTCGCACATTCTTTCGATGGTGCGTAAAACCACCCCGCCGCTATATCAAGCACTCGCCGCTCGAAGGCGTCGAGCTGCCGAAGTCCAACAAGCGGAAACGCACCTTATCTGACGATGAAATGCGAACGCTTTGGAAGGCAGCCGATAAACAGGGGTACCCGTTCGGAGCGATATGCAAACTGCTTGCCCTTACGGGGCAGCGCCGAACCGAAGTTGGGAGCCTTCGGCGAAGTTGGATAAACGAGAAGGAGCAAACAATCACGCTGCCTGAGTGGCTCTGTAAGAACTCGCGTGAACACACCTTCCCGTACAACGGCATGGTCGCCGCGGTACTCGAAGCCATCCCGCGCCGCAACGACACCGATTTGCTCTTTCCGGCGGATGGCTTTCCCGACCGTCCGCTGTCTGGCTGGAGCAAACTAAAGGAAACGCTCGAATGCGGCATTCCGCACTGGACGTTGCACGACCTTCGTAGGACGTATCGGAGCATCCATGGCCAGATCGGCACTTCCGCCGATATCGCCGAACGTCTCCTAAATCACGTCCAGCCGACGCTCATCGAAACCTATGACCGTTGGAATTATCTGCCGCAAATGCGGCGAGCGGTCGAAACCTACGAGACACACCTACAAGCTCTTTTGGCCCGCTAATTACGCGGGCCTTTTCTTTACATGGTGCACGGCGGTTAATTGACTCGCGCCACGGTTGCGTTAGATTCGACGGTGCCGGCTTAACCGCCGTCGCATGCGATGGCTCCTCATGGAGCTTGAACATGTCTGACGACGATAAGTTGGTCACATACTCTCAACTGGAGTCCGACTTCGGGATTCAAATTAGCCGCACTCATATCGTGAGACTGGAAAAAGCCTACAAGTTTCCGAGACGGTTCAAACCATTCGGTACTCCTGGCTCCCGGTTTTACTATAGGCGGCGTGAAATCCGAGCTTGGCTGCAAGGGATGTGGCCGTAATCGGCACAGCTCTCGGAAGGGAGCAAGAGGCCGCTCGGGTGCACACTGGGCGGCCTCACTTTTTTCGTGGGTGGGGATTTTCGGTGCGCTGGCTGACCCGCATCATCCTTTTTCTAGCCGGATGTTATGGATCCTTGGCAACCGCCCACGCGGCAGGTTTCGTTTACTGCGGCAGGAACGCCAACGGTGATCCTGCTTGTGTTGCAGCATTGCGTTTTCCCACCAGCTCGATTGCGAGTACGCAAGCCAGTGCACTTTGTTTTAAGCTGGGCGTCCTTTGCAGTCGTCAATACATGCTTAATAGCGGATGCGCCTCTCTGGCGTTCGCACCCACAAACCCACCAACAACGTTCGGCGCGCTACTTGGCAGTGATTATTCAGGTGCGCTCTCCGGCAGCCGACTGACCTGTCAAGCAACCCAACATGTCCCCGCGTGTAATTACGCCTTCACGGTTTGTGAGTCCTCAGCGCGTCCGGGTGACGTAGGCTCTACACCTGAGCTGATCGGACCTGACGAGCTACCAGCCATCTACTCGACGCCGGCTGCGCCGCGTCCAACCGCGGTTCCACCCGTCCACCGACAATCTCATGAAGTCGATTTCAGCCCAGCTTTTTCCAAAATCGTAGCTGTTACCCAATTTACCAGCTCAATCGTGCGAGGCGTGGGCATCGGTATCGGAATTCTTCTTGTCCTATTTTTGTTTCTCAAACGCAGTTTCTTCGTCAACTTCATCATCCATGGCAATCTTCCTTACAAACTTCCCGTCTACGGCGAAGACATCCAATGCCTGTTCAAGCGCACTCAGCGTGTTAATTGGTACGGTCGTGTTGTGTTCGGCATCGTTGCGAACCTCGCAATGACGCACCAACAGTTAATTGACGTTCGAAAATACTGGCTCGGTCGGGTGATAGCCTTTGACAGTCTACGACGCCAACGCCAGAACGAATTGGCGAAGATGCACGTGCAGCTTGCGGCAAACGTCAGCGCTGACGCTAAAGACAAAAAGCCGTTTTCTCAGTTTCTTGCTGCCCTCAAACTCGTTTTCCTCTTCGTTTTCTACCTTATACGCGCCCTATTCAGTTTCCTCTTCGGCTTCCTTTTCATTCGCGTCACCATTGCAAAACTCGTACGCGGCACGGTGATTGAGAGCAAAGATCTGACGCTTGTGTTGCAAGCTAAGGAGGCAGTCGAACAATCAGCAACATATCTCAAAGAATATCTCGAAACTGCCAACACGTTCGACGGGCGGGATGAAGTCATATGAGCCCGGGAGATGTCTTCACGCCTTTTTGGCGTCGGTTCTCTAATCGACCGACGCGCACGGTTGAGGAGCTAAAACGCCTTTTAGAGCCTCCCCCCTTCTCACTCCCGGACGAAACGCGCTTTAGCGGGCACTGGGTCATCGCGCCGCCCGGACGCGGCAAGACCACTCTGCTTCACACATTGATCGCGGACGATTTGGAAAAAGATGCCGCCGTCATTCTCATCGATAGCAAGGGCGACCTCATCGAGCCGATCAAACGGCTCCGCTCGATCAAAGACCGTCTGCTGCTGATCGAGCCGAACCCTGACAGTGCATTCGCCTTGAACCCGTTGGATGTCACCAACACCAACGTTACCCAAGCCGTAAGCCTCATCGAATACATTATGGCAGGATTGCTCGATGCAAAATTCACCGCTTTGCAATCCACGCTGTTCCGCAATGTCGTCCCGGCCATCATCGAAGCCATACCAAACCCGACGCTGGATGATTTTAAGCTAGTCATGGTCAAGGGCTTGCCGTCTCTCGATAAGGTCAACCCTCACGCGCGACAATTCTTTGAGAACCGCGATACCGGTTTCTATTCCAAAACCTACGACAGCACCCGCAAGGAGGTGGTCTGGCGGCTCGATTATCTTCTCACCAATCCGACCTTGCGCTCGATGTTCTCTGCGACTCACACCCGGCTCGATATGGGCGCAGAAATGGATGCGGGGAAAGTGATCGTTATAAACAATTCAAAAGCGATCCTCGGCGACGAGGGGGCGGAATTCTTCGGCCGCTTTTTTGTCGCGCTCATTGCCCGAGCCGCACAGCAACGCGCCGGCGAACCGCCATCTTCCAAAAAACCGTGTTACGTCTATATCGACGAATGCCAGTCCGTGATTGCAAAGGATACACGCATTCCGGTTTTGTTGGACGAATGCCGCAGCCAGAAAATCGCTTTGATACTCAGTCACCAGAGAACCGCACAACTCACGCCGCCCGTTCTCGACGCTGTTGCAAATTGTGCGATCCGGATGGCCAATAGCGACGACGAGGCGAAATATTTGTCCGACAAGCTGCGGATGAGTGCGGATACGCTGCGCTCGCTTCCCCGCGGAACATTCGGGACCTTCGTTCGCGATCTGACGCCCGCCGGGATTCAGTTGCGCGTGTCGAAGATCGACCTTGATGCCCTGCCGCAAATGACCGACGAGGAGCTGGCGGCGGTTCGCGAGCGAATGCGCAGCGATTTCTCCTCAAGTCCTCCCTCTGCTCCGCCGCCCAAAGACGAGCCGATCGTCAACTTCAATTCTCGGCCGCCCGAAATGGAGCCGTGGCGTCTCGATCCGACCGATACCGAACCGACCAATCCAGGCCCCGCCACGAGCGGCCCGGCCGAGCCCCACGATCCGGGCGAACCCACCGACAAGTGGTAGACCGCAAAATATTTTCTTGGACCGTGGTGCTTCGCGGTGCCCCAACATAGTTCA
>Ga0307372_10014661_pt1 | contig 10005 bp, 13 predicted proteins | sample OX1MG_FD_202533 | JGI IMG/M metagenome (GOLD analysis project Ga0307372, IMG submission 202533) | Soil microbial communities from Risofladan, Vaasa, Finland - OX-1 | ecosystem: Environmental > Terrestrial > Soil > Coastal area > Acid sulfate soil | place: Finland: Risofladan, Vaasa | collected... | reverse complement strand
CCGAAGCCTGGACTTGGCTTCAGGATTGGTGGAAGGCCGCGAGATCTGGGCCGCGCGGCCGCGCATGCCGAGCGCGGGTACGCGTTGCCGCGCGGACCGACGTTGACCGGCAGGGGCCGCCGCCACCGGTTGGTTCGACGTAGGAACCGAGTCGCCTCAACGCGACGTCCTTTGGTCGCTGGTGTCTCCGACTGCGCAGCAGGCGCCGGCCCACCATTGCCGCTGCCGAAGGCAGGGTCCCGATAAAAGCGCGTGTGATCAAGGCCAGGCGTTGGCGGACAGCACAAGGGCGTCAGCCCGCCGTGCAGGTGTCCGCCGAAGCCTGGACTTGGCTTCAGGATTGGTGGATCGGCTTTGTGGCGTCGATGCCGAGCGATGCAAGGCCGGAGATCACGAACGAAACGGCGCAGACGGCGAAACCGACGTTCCAATTCTGTCCTTGGCCCTCAGTGCGGTTGACCCATTCCAAGAGCGGCGGCGAGACCGCGGCGCCAAAATTGCCCCACATGTTGCCCCAGCCAAGGACCGAACCTACGTGCTTGCCGCCGACGTCCTGCACGTACGCCCAGGTGCCGGCCACGCCCAGATCGGTCGAAAAGGCGACGACGGAAAGTGCCGCCGCCGTTGCCAGGGGTGAATCGAGCCAAGGGAGAAGAACAAAGCCCGCCGCCGCCGTGAAGCGCGACAACACCAGTGGCAAACTCCGCCCCCAGCGCAGCCCGAGCGCGCGGGTCGCCGTATCGGTGACGTAACCTCCCAACAACATTCCCGCCATTCCGACGAACAGCACCAACGTCGTCATTTGCCCGCCCGCCTCGTCGGGCATGTGTTTGGCCTCCTTCAAGTAGCTGGGCAACCAGGTGACCAGAAAGACCCAACCGACGTTGGTGGTGAACTGTGAGACGCACATCAACCACATGCTCGCGCTGGTAATCAATGGTTTGAAAGGCAGCCCGGTACGAGCATGGGGCGCAGCGCCGGCGGCCGGACGACCCGTGGCGATCAGGCGGCGCTCGGCCTCGTTCGATCGCGGGTGCTGGTCAGGAGTCTCACGAAACACGAGCCAAAACAGGCCCGACACGACCACCCCGAGTAGCCCGTAAAGGAGCATCACCGGCTGCCAGTTTCCAAACGACAGCACCAACCCGGTCGTCAAGTAGGGCGCGATCGCTCCCCCCACGCGCCCGCCCCAAGCGACCACACTGCTGGCAAGGCCACGCGCCGACAGCGGCATCCAGCGGCTAAGCAGGGCGCCGCTGGTGGGATAGGCTCCGGCCTGCGCGGCGCCGGTGCTTAGGCGGAACGCGCACAACATGACGAACCCGGTCGCCCAACCCATCAGGGCGGTACACGCCGACCAGAGGGCGACATAAACCACCATCATCGACCGCGCGCCAAACCGGTCGCTGAGCCAGCCCGTCGGGACTTGCGCGATGGCGTAGGCCGCGTAAAACGATCCCAAACTCCAGGCAACCTTCTTCTCCGTGTCCAGGCCGAGCGATCGTTTGACGTCGTCGTACTTGAGGACCTCGGCAAGGCAATTGCGGTCGAGGTAAAGCAGCACGGCGGCAAGCGTGGTGACGAAGAGTACGCGATAGCGGACACCGGTCGGGGCCTCGTCCGGCGTGCTGCCCAGCCGGGTTTCTGCCGTCGTCGTCGGTTGCAAGGGATCGGCCATCGAGGCCTCGGCGGCCGAGCGTTTCGACCGTGGGAGGAAACAAAATTCGGCCGCGGCGGCTCACCAATCGACGGCGACCTTGACGACCGCCTTGACCAAGGGCCCCGTGCCGCCCAACGGCGCGTGGGCGTCGTGAGGAAAGAACACCGCAAACGACCCTGGCGGGACGGCGAACCAGCTTTCGGGCCGGTCGGAGTAGAAGGCAATGTCTTTCTCGGCCGAAAACGGAGTTTCCGGCGGCCCGCAATCGCCTGTCGGCTTCCAGCCGATTTCCTCGGCCCCCGAGAGCGTGAGTTGGATGTCAATGTATTTGCGGTGCGATTCGAGCTTCGCGCCGTCGCGGCCGCGTCCTTGTTCCCGGTTCATCACGACGAAAAGCCGCTCGCCATCGATCGGCTGCCGGCCGGAGGGCAAATGATCGAGTGGCCGCCCGAGAAATTCCAACGCCGCGGCAAAGCCGGCGTGTAGCGACAAGTAACGCCGAGCGTTGGCAAGACGGTCGAGGATCATGACATTGGCCGCGAGTTGGTAACACCCGGAGGATTGCCGCCGAGAATGGTCAGCCTACCGGATTGCGCCGCGCGTTGCAAGCGAGCGTGGTAGCGAGTGGGTGCGGGCAGCCAAGCGGTGACATAGCCATTGGCGTCAGGGCTGCTTCCGTTTCGGGGCGGTAACTATGAAGCGGTCTGATCGAGCCACCACTGACACTCGGGCATCGATGAATTCGGGCGGAACTGGGCAAAAAGTTCGATGTCCTTGAGTGCCTTCACGACTGTGGGCTGATCCGGGTGAGCGTTGTCAGCCCACGTTTTCAGGAGTTGTGGGGCTGAGAGCACCGTCAACCCGGCACTTTGCCCAATGCGGATCGCTTTCCGGTCGTCTGTGGCAATCAGCCAGCCACGGGACTCAGCCAAAGCCAAGCACATAGCCTCACCATCCGAGCGGAACAGCATGGCGTACTGAGTGAACAGGTCGAGTTCGATTTGAACATCGGGCTGGCTAACCGTGAGCACTCCCGCCGAAATCAGTTTAGTCAGATCGACCGGGACCGAAACGAATTTGCTCGCATCAACAGGGTCAGGCTGACGGACGAATTGCAATTCGCCTTGCACGGCGACCGGCAATTGCCAAGCGTGGCCATAGGTTCGCAAGATAGCTTCGGCGTGTCCTGACGCCAGAAGGTCGATGAGGCAACACGTATCAATGGTTGCAGAAGGCATTTCACGTCCTTGCGAAATTACGGGGCTTCCGTGAGAAGTGACTTGCGAAAATCCAAACGCACATCACGTTCTTCGCCCGTGCCATCGATCACTTCCCGGCTGGACAGAGTATTGGTGACGATCTCTCTGGCGGACACGATGCCGCACCGCAGGTAGTGGGCCAGGTCGCTGTCACCAAGGTCGCCCCGCTCGTAGGCACTCACTGCAAGGAACTGATACCGCTCCGGGAACGAGTGATCGTTGATTGGCTGAGGCCGCAGGCCGAGTACCTCGGAAGCCTGTCTCGGGGCGAACTTCGACTCCTTGAGAAACTGCCAGCTTCCCTTGGAGATTAGCCCGAGTTGCTCCAATCGTAATGCCATTGCTTCGACGGATACGAAGTAGAAGTGGCTCAGACGCCGCAGGTCGGCCACCTGAAAGTCGCTCGTCGAAGTTACAATGTCGTGGAAATGCTGCCGGACGCTCGTGGCGGGCATCAGGAAACAAAGGCCAAACGCCTCGGCGAAACGTTCGTTGATCGGCTTGCGGCCCGGCACCGTGAGGTAGTCGATTCCCGGCTTAAAGCGGTCCACGAGGAGGTGGCCGTATTCGTGAAGCATCGAAACCCTTCGTCTCTCGGCGGGGTGCTTGCGATTGACAAGGATACAGCAGCCGAGGTCCGTCGTGTAGGCGTACATCCCAGCGATGGACGAGGGAAGATCCCAGTAAAAAATTCGCAACCCCACGTCCCACTCCAGCATGGCCCGAAGATTGATGGCCGGTTGGTCGCCGAGTCCGAGTCGCCGCCGTTCTCGCATCGCCTCTCCCTCGGCAAGTTCCGCCGGATCAATGCGGGAGTTCAACGTGATTTCAGGAGGGTAGTTGAACCGGAGCGGAGCATTCATCATTCGCTCCAACTCCCGGTAGTCTTCGGCCAAGCGCTGAAACTCGTCGATGGCATTGTTCAAAGCCACTTCGTCGCCCCCTTTCATCTTCTCGGCGACGGCCCGCAGGTGTGGCTGAAGATCGATAATCGGCTCAGTGGGACGCACGAGATCGTGAACCTTCCGCCCAAAAAAGGCGGCGAGTTTGATGATCTCGTCGGACTTGGCCTGCCGTTCGCCTTTCTCGATGGCAATGTAGGTGGGGCGACTGTATCCGAGGAAGTCGGCCACTTCCTCCTGCGTCTTGCCACGGGACTTGCGACACTCGGCGATACGTTGCCCCAAAATGCGTGGATCGATTTTGTCAGGCTGAGGCATAGGTCACTCCTTGCTCCTGTCGCTCTTGCGGCACCGTTTAGCGTAGGCTCCCCCGAGGTCGAGCGATTCGTTTTCGGCCATAACTGATCGTCCGTTTGAATTTCGCCTTCTCTTCCCACGGCTATTATCGTCCGGTATTTTACAAAGTCAATATGCAAATGGAAGTTATGTAATTGATTTGTCAAATTCAATCTAGCCTGCTTCGGTGGATTCCGCTGGGATGCGGCATCTAAGTTCTTTGGTATAAGCAGCTTACGATTTACGCCATGAGCCGACTTCTGAACGAAAACTCGTCGGCTGGCGGTGAATAGGCCAGTTTTCGAATGGACTTCCAAGGTTCAGCCAACGCCAGTTGGGCATCCGGCCATGAGTTCATTGGCGTCGATCTCCTGGTAGTCCCGTCGCCAAATGCTCCCACAGCCCGGCGGCCCGTCGTCCTTGAGCCGAATGAGGTCAGGCTGGTTTTTGCCGCCGTCGATCTTCTGCCACTTGTAAGAACCATCGGCACCTTGTGGAGGCTCGGCTTGGTCGCTGTAGAGGCGATTCTACATGCCGGCCCAGGAGGGGGACCAGGCTGACGAGGGGGCCGACAGAGGGAAACCAAGCCAAGGCACCCCTACTTCTCCGCCTTTTTCATCTCGCCGATCTTTCGCTTCATGACCTTGATCTGCTGATCCCTACGCTCGCCGGTGTCCATCAAGTCGAACGGCAAGTTGGGAAAGTTCACGGCAATCGTTGAGGCAGCGATATCGCAGAGTCGCTGCGGCTCAACGTTTCCGTCTCGAACGATAAGATAGCCCGTTCTGGCTTTCGTCGAGAGTAACGGAGCGAGGAGATCAATCGACAGGTTGCCGCAGGTCTTCGTTAGAGCAACGCACAAATAACGGCAACGCTCGACATTCCTGGAGTCGATGTAATTCTGAAACACTTCCGTCGCACGATCAGGCAAGCGCTCACCAATCGCCACGAGGCAGTCCAGGTACGGAAAGTCATTTTCGCCCGGCCCATTCAAGAATTCGACCAAACGCTGAATGACGGCATCATCGTTGTCGTTGTTCATCCCTGGAAGGCAAGCGAGGACGGTCATCGAATGCGGTTTCTTCTCGAAGATCTTCAACACCTCGGAGGCAATTCGAGGATCGGCCTCGGTCGCCTTCATCGGCTGAGCCCGCTTGATCTTGGGAACCGGCAAGAGGCTGAGCGGTTTGGGATCGTTGGCAGGTGGGCCAGGCTGGTAGCCGGAATCTGGGTCGGCCGCAGGTGCCAATCCAGCCACCATGCCAAACGAAAGCACCGACGCCAAAATTCCCAATCGCATGGCGATCTCCTTCACTTGAGCAGGTTCGGGTCTGCGGGCATTCTACGGGGAACGGCTGTTGCGAGGGAATACCGATGGCTGGCCGTGGTTGGCGAGATCGTCGGCCCATGACGGGATCAGGCTGACGAAGGCGAGTTCCGTGCGGGCGAGCCGGACGACCGGCCGGCGTGACCTGTCTGTCCGGGGCGATTTGTGGCTAGAGGTTTGCTGGCCGGGATTGTACGCTATCGGTATCGAGGACCAAGTTCCGATGGAAGAGAACCCCTATCAATCGCCGAGAGGCATGGATGGTGTGCCACCGAAAACGGCAGAAGTACGGCACCAGCACACATTGATACCGACCTGTCTCGGCTTTTTGGTGCTCGTTGCCGAGAGAATTGTGCGGACAGGTGAACCACCAGTTTTTGCGGGGATGGTTTTCATCTTGGTCCTTTTTGTCGTCTGCCTACTGCACGACTGGGCCAGTGGAATGCGGCGATACAGGTCTCACCCGCTCGATGTGGCGGTCATGACGATGGGGTTGGTGGCGACGATAGTGGTTGGGTATTTTCTTGCTCTTGACGACGTTCTCTTGCGATTGATCACGCTTGGCGAACTGCTTGTCGGCATTGGCATTATTCATTGGTTGCGGGACCGATAGAAGTCGGTCGGTTTGGTCGGCCGAACAGGTCATTGGCTGCGAGGGGAACCCGGCCACGGACATCAATCAGCCCCTTGATCTCGGTTTGGCGTCTCGTTCAATCCGGGAACATGACCAGCGAGCAGCCGAGTCAAATCGCCAGCGGGAACTGCCAGAACCAGTGAATGCAAGGCAACCCAGATCAATACATGCCCGTCGTCACCGATCCATCCTCGTTCGGAACGACCGCAGAAATGACCGAATCATTCTGGTCCAACCAAGGCGGGTAATGCCCAACGGCAACCTGTTTCCCGTAGCAGTAGTCATGCCGAAGCGCCTCGACCAACTCGTCGTGGGTTACGCCAGCCGCATCGTGAAACCACGACCCCTTGCCCATTGTGATCATCTCAAGGGCGACGAGGAGAAATTCCGCACCGTCGGGGATCGCAGCCAATGCCTTCTGAATGAAGTCCTCGTTCACGCACCCTCGCAAGGGCAACTGGGGATCACGGAACACTGTTATGCGGGTCCGGGGTGGTAGCTCATGGAACCTGCTCTTGAAGGCGTCCACCGAGTGGAAAAACTCAAACGACTTTGACCCTGCCGAAGCGTGGAACTGGATCAAGGCAAAAACCTCCTTCTTCAACTCGATCCACGCTTGGATCGTCGAGATGAACGTCGGGTCGTTGGTTGATGCAAGCCGGATAAAGGTCGGCTTATGCTTGAGGAGTTCAATCCGCTCCTCGACTTCCGTCATGCTGGCGAAGGGGCCGGAAAAGAGAGCGTTATCGTACCTCAAGTGGAAGGCACCGTCGTTGTCTTGCAAGATAGCGATCTCGAAGGCAAGCCGGTCCCCAGCGCCCTTCAAATTTCGCAGGACCGTGAATTCGGCGGGTGGGGTCGTGCGGCAGACGCTCTTCGTAAAGAAGGCGGCCACCTCCATCGGAATTGTCGGGTTGTCGTATCCCAGCATTTGAATAGCTGTCGCACATTGGTCCCAGACAACGCCTTCTGCCTTGGTCTTTGGGCCTTCCTCCCCATGAAAAAGGCTGGGAAGTTCGCTCGAAGGCGGATTGCCGTGTTGGGCTAACACCACCGCACCCATCGCCGCCCAGACCAACCTTGCAAGTGGTCCAGCCCCCTTGACGGCCAATCGGTGTGCCCACGGAATCCATACAAACTCGTCCATCTCGTGTAAAGACACCTGGTTCGGCTCGGCCAACACGCCCTCCAGAAGACCGACAGTGCGCTGGGCGACATCGTTGCCAGTGGCCTGAACATGGGGCATCACGAAGTCCAGGGTCCAACGCAGGCACCCAAGCGGATCACGAAATGCGAGGTACTTCGTCAGGCCGAATGCCCACCCGGAGCAATCGGCCTTGCTCGACAGCACGATGGCTTGACGGGCAAGTGGATGAAGGCCGTCGAATTCGCTCATAACTGTCGCCCTTCAGTCGGCAGCCCGGACCACAATGTTGCCTCGAATCGGGGAGCCGCTCATTGGTCTCAACGTGACCGTGAATTCACCAGGACCGTCGAGGGAGGGCAGCACCGTCTCTACGTCGTGTCGCCCCCAGCCAATGCGATTGGCGTATCCAAATTCCCATCTGTCGTCCCCAGCATCGAGGACATATAACCCACTGTCCTTCCCAGCGAAGAAATGGAAAAACCTCCCACGAATCTTGATCGGCTGCCCGACCACGGCCGGATCGGCTTCAACGTATTGCCTGAAGAGGAAATTCCAGCCGCCGAGGCCCAGGCAGATGACGGCCACGGCCGCCATGAGCGACTTCAAGCTAAACTGGAAGCGGCGGGCCATCCGGCCATTCTATCCGGGGTTCGGCCTGTTGGGGAGTTCATTCTGGCGATTTGGACTTCCGCCTCATCAGGCGCTCCACGATCCGAACTGCGAAACGACCAGCCGAGTAGATCGAGCAGGCCAGGCCGAGCACAACCCCAAGACGAATGAATAGGCTCAAGGGGCCACGCATCCAGATTGGTCGAAAGCCGTATTCGCATGTCAAATCAACAATGACAACTATAACCGGAATTGGGCCAGACGATATACTCGGTTGAAAATTAAGTACACCTTGGATGTTCGCTCGCCATGCACCAAGGAGCACAGCAATGACAGCGACGAGTCCCATGAGCGTCGAAAGCCGAAACTGAATGCGACCCGCAGGAATTCGACTGCACCATCTGGCGACCAATATGGTTGCACCAACCGCCATCAATGCAAACAGCAGGTTGGCAAGAACCACCCAAGCTGGCGGGGGAGGTGCTTCCTCGGATCGGGCAACCCACAAAGGCCAGCCGTACACGTGGGGATAACCGAGCAATTCGGCGCAGAGGACGGAGTAGGACACCCACCCAATGATCAGCCACAGCCACCAGCGAATGCGATGTTTCATTTCAGGGAGTGGGTCCAGGTGCCGATGACCCAGGCCGAACCGCCCGGTGGATCGCTTCGATGACCTTGGCTTCGTTCAGATCCCAATTCCCGATCTTGACAGGTTTTACGCTGTCGCCGACGGGAAACACGGCGATGTCTGGGGTCGGATTCACACCAAGCGAAATGAGATCTTGATGAAGCTCGTCGCTGAATCCACGGTAGTAGAGGGCACGAGCGTCGGTTCGCATGGGGACGATTCCGGTGGAACGCAGTAGCCGTCGAACTTTTGGCGTCTCAAGTGCCGGTTCGACGGTGCCCTTCACGTCAAAGATCACCAGTATGGGCGATCCGGCCGCCAGTTTTTCCTCCAGCATGGCCCGTGAGAATGGCTGCCAGTCGATGGGCCGCTGCTCGGACAGGTACTTCTCCAGCCAGAAAAAGGCCAAGCCCAGCACGACCACGATGGCCATGAGCGACTTCAAGCTGAATTGGAAGCGGCGGGCCATCCGGTCATTCTATCCGGGGTCGGGCTAGGTCGTCGAGTTGGTTCGGCCCGCTATAATGGCAAAGAGAAGTCCCCTCCAACTGCATGGTTGTCAAAATGGCGGACCACCCACAGGCCGCACGCCTGCCAGCCCGCCTGTCGATCATTGTTGGCGGAGCCGCCATCTGGGGCCTGGTGTTTGCGTTCGTTGGAATGATTACCGAGCGGCAGATGGCCGGGGCTGCTAGCGGTGTCGTCCTCGGTGCGATCATCGGGCTGGGCTACACGAAGCGCCAGATCGGTTCGTTCGTGGTCTGGGCCACTGGGTTTGCCTTGGTTGGCATGGCCGTGGGACCGGGCTGCGATGCCGACCCCATGTCGTCGGCGGTTGCAGCAGTCGTTTTCTTTTGTTCCTTCCGCTTCATCTGGTGGTTGGTCAACTCGATTCAAGACGCCATCTTCCCGAAAGATCAAGCGGACGAGGACAAGTAGATTTCCCTCCCCTTTTCTTCGTCGTCCGGGTAGTTTGGCCGCATGACGAAGCGCTTCCAATTCTCGGTCCGCTGGATTTTCGCCGTCACGGCGATTATTGGTCTCATTTGCGCAACCCTTTTGACGAAGCCGACTCCGGTGACAGGTAGTTTATTCCTCTTGCTCTTGGTCGTGATTCCAGCAGTCGTCGTCGTGGGGATCATCCAGGGTCGGGGCTACGTCCGGGCGTTCTGCATTGGAGCGGCCATCCCCTCGTCGTTTGGCATGATAGCATGGTGGGAATACGTCGGAGCCCCTTTTGCATCTGGTGGCCCATTCAACCATTTGCAGGACGCCCGTGGTTTCGTTCCGACGGACCAAGCGACTTTTATCTGGGCCGCTGCCTTGCTCACCGGCCTTGTGTGCGTCGGGTTCTATTGGCTCATCAAGTCGCCGAAAGAGGATTAGCCATGCGCTTTCAGTTTTCGATCCGTTTGATGCTTGGCTGTCAGTCGGCGCGCAAAACCAGCCAGTCATCGGCGCGGCAAAACCAGCCATTTGAGAAAGGCAAAACTCGTCGTA
>Ga0307372_10014660_pt1 | contig 10006 bp, 9 predicted proteins | sample OX1MG_FD_202533 | JGI IMG/M metagenome (GOLD analysis project Ga0307372, IMG submission 202533) | Soil microbial communities from Risofladan, Vaasa, Finland - OX-1 | ecosystem: Environmental > Terrestrial > Soil > Coastal area > Acid sulfate soil | place: Finland: Risofladan, Vaasa | collected... | reverse complement strand
AGGTCGCCTCCAGCTGCTCGCCGAGGGTGAGGATCCCCGGTCGCTTCAGCTGCACCTCGCGGTAGATGTGGGCGGCGGCCGACGGCGAGCGGTCGGCGAGGCGGCGGCCGAGCTCGGCCCAGCCGGCGGGGTCCTTCTCTTTCAGCGGGAGGCGCGTCGGGTCGCCCTCCATGAAGCGGTGCAGGCCCGCCATCCCCTCGTTCTCGATGACGGCGAGCATCGCCTGTGCCTTCTGCTCGAAGCGCTCGCGGTCCGAGCTCCCCGAGCCGCAGCCGGCGATCACGAGGCCGAGGCAGCGCTCGGGGTGCTGGAGGCCGAAGTTGAGCGCCACGTTCCCGCCCATCGAGAGGCCGGCGACGACGGCCCGCTCGATGGCGAGGTGGTCGAGGAGACCGAGCAGGTCGTCGATCATCAGCTGCTGGGAGTAGCCGCCCGCCTCCTCGGGGACAGACGAGGCGGGGTAGCCACGGGCGCTGTAGACGACGTTGCGGTAGTTACGCGAGAAGGCCGAGAGCTGGGGCGCCCAGCTGCGGTAGTCACCGAAGTACTCGTGGCACCAGACGATCGGGGGGCCCTCGCCGACGTCGAGATAGCCGATGCGGACACCGTTGAGCTCTGCGCTCGAGGGGGCGAGCGGCGCGTCTGTCGACATGGCCCGACGCTAACCAGGCCGCGCCCGGCCCGCGTCCGCTCCGCCCGCTCCGCTGCCGAGAGTGACGTCGAGGGCGAGGGTGAGGCAGCGCGCGCCGCCGCCGGCCTTCAGGAACTCGCCGACGTCGACGGTCACGACCTCGAGGCCGATGCCGCCGAGCAGCGTCTCGAGGCGCGGCGTGCAGTGCGCCATCACGATGCGGTCGCCGACGACTACGGAGTTCGCGCAAAAAGCGAGCGCCTCCTCGTCGGTGAGCAGGATCGGCTCGGGCACGAGCCCCTCGACGACCTTCGCCCCGTAGCGGTCGAGGCCGAGCGGCGCGACGAGCGCGTGGCGCTCGTCGAGGGGGCAGAAGACGAGGTCGAGGTGGTAGAGGCGGGGCTCGACGAGCTCGACCGAGCGGACGGCCACCCCGAGGAGGCGGGCGAGCTCGGCGTGGGAGGCGATGTCGGAGCGGCTCCGGTAGCCCGAGAGGAGGACCTCGCCGAAGGGGAGCGCGTCCCCCGCGCCCTCGTGGCGCAGCTCGACGGGGAGCGAGAGGACCTGGTAGCCCCGCTCGCCGAACCACGCGGCGTCGACGGCGGTCTCCCCCTGGCGCTCGGGGTGGCGGAAGTGCGCCGGCACGAAGCGGCGCCCGCTCACCACCCCCGCGTTGGCGGTGAAGACGAGGTCGGGGAGGCCGTCGACGGGAGGCTGCACCTCGATGCTCGCCCCCACGGCGCGCAGCGCCGCGGCGAGGCTCTCCCACTGCTCGGCGGCGCGCGCCGGGTCGGCCTGCACCGCGGTGTGCATCCAGGGGTTGATCTCGTAGAGCACCCCGAAGAAGCGGGGCGGGCACATGAGGAAGCGGTGGCCCCACCCGAGCGGGCTCATCGCGCCGTCGGCACCAGCTCGTCCGCGAGGTCGCGCAGGAACAGGCCGACGTCGGTGACGATCCCGAGCGCCTGGTGGCTCCCCCGGTCGGCGAGCTTGGTGACGACCGCGTGGTTGATGTCGACGCAGTAGGTGAGGACCGAGGCGGGGAGGATGTTGCCGGTCGCGATGGCGTGCAGCGTGGAGGCGAGCATCACCGCCGCACCGACGCCGGCGATCTGCTCGCGCATCGCGTCGGCGGCGGCCACCACGTCGCGCAGCACGTCGGGGAGGGGGCCGTCGTCGCGCAGCGACCCGGCGAGGACGAAGGGGATGCCGAGCTCGACGCAGGTCGCCATCACGCCGCTGCTCAGGTAGCCGCTCTCCACCGCGGCGGCGATCGAGCCGGCGCGGCGGACCTCGTTGATCACCCGCAGGTGGTTGGCGTGGCCGCCCTCGGTCGCGAAGCCGCCACCGAGCGAGTAGCCGAGCGAGGTGCCGAGCACGTTCGACTCGATGTCGTGGGTTGCAAAGCCGTTGCCGGCGAAGAGCAGGTCGACGAAGCCGCCGCGCACCAGCCGCTCCAGGTCGGGACCGGCGCCGGTGTGGATCACCGCCGGGCCGCAGACGAAGAGCAGCCGGCCGCCGGCCCGCTTCGTCGCCGCCAGCTGGCAGGCGACCTCCGCGACGAGCAGCGCCTTCGGCTTCTCCGAGGAAACGTCGGAGTTCATGAACTCGAAGCTCGCGTTGCCCCGCGGCGGCGTCGGCGCGAGCACGCGGATCCCCCGGTGGCCGACGGCGACAGGCTGGCCGGCGCGCACGCGGTGCATCGGGAGGGTGCGGGCCCGCCCCTTGTCGACGACGAGCGCGCAGTCCATCTCGGGGTTCCCCACCTCCACCCAGTGGCCGGCGGCGTGCACCGAGGTCGCGAGGTTGGTCGTCGAGTAGAAGCCGGCCGGGAGGATGCCGTCCGCCGGCGCCGGTGCGAGCTCGACGTCGCCGAGCTCGGCGCGGTTCACGCCGTGCACGTGCAGCTCCTCCAAGAGCCCCGCGAGCGCCGCCTCGTCGCGGGCCGCGACGGTGAAGGTGGCGCGGCTGAGGTCCCTCGAGGAGCGGCCCACCTGCACCTCGAGGTCGAGGTAGTCCGCGCCGGCGGCGAGGATCAGGTCGAGCACCTTCGCGAGGATCAGCGAGTCGATGATGTGGCCGGCGAGCTCGACCCGCTCGTGGGCCGCGAGGTCGCCCGCCGCGAAGGAACCCGCTCCGAGAGCCCCCGAGTCCATCGGCCACCTCCTTCGCCCGCTCCCGACGCTACCAATGGCGGCGCCCCCTCCCGGGGTGGAGATCACCAGGTCGGCAGGCGATTAACCTCTCTGCGCTGGAGCGGGGGCTGGCGAGCGCCCCCGCCGGAGGGCGAGGTGGGACGAGCACGGGAGCGGGGCGGGCGTCGTCGCGGCGCGCGCCCGCTCGGGGTCGGCCCCGGGGGCCCCCGCCGCGAGGAGATCGGCCCCGAGTCGCGGCGGGAGCGACGACGGCGACGGCGCCTCGGGTGGCGCTTCGCGCTCACCCGCCACCCGCTGCGCACCCTCAGCTGCGTGCTGCTCCTCGCGCTCGCTCCGGTGGCCGTCTCCGCGGGCGCGGCCCTGCGCAACCCGGCGCTCGGTCCCTTCGCCGGCGCCCGCCTCGCCGAGTGGGCCCGCGAGCACGGCGGCGGCGGCCTCGTCGACGGGGTCGAGAACTACTGGTACCGCCACCACCCGCCGCCCCTCGGCGGCCGGCCGGCGCGCGGCGCGATCCCGGCGACCCCCGCCGCGGCCCCGGTGCAGCCAGTCGCCTGGCACCTCCCCGAACCGGCGCCGATCACCCCGATCGACTCGCCTGCCCTCGCCGGCGAGGGCCTGTGGCACCCCGCCGGCCGCCTCGTCGCGGGGGTCCCCGCGATCTACGAGGCCTTCCTCCGCCCCGACCCGGTGCACACGAGCCTCGTAGCGGGGGTGGCGTGGATGGACACCAAGCTGCTGCGCGCCGCGCTCTATCCCGGCACCTCCATCCCCGGGGGCGGCCCCTACGCGAACCGCGTCCCGGTGCCGGCCGCCGCCGCGGCGACGCTCGACGCCGCCTTCAACGCCGGCTTCCGTATGAACCAGGCCCAGGGCGGCTACTTCACCGACGGTCGGGCGGTGGTGCCGCTGCGTGACGGCGCGGCCTCCTTCGTCATCGACAAGGACGGCGCGGTGCAGATCGGCTCCTGGGGCGAGGAGGTGGGGATGTCGGCGCAGGTGGCCGCCGTGCGCCAGAACCTCGACCTGCTCGTCGACCACGGCGCGCCGGCGCCCGGCATCGACAACAACGACCAGGCGAAGTGGGGCTTCACCCTCGGCAACTCGATCGATGTCTGGCGCTCGGGGGTGGGCGTCACCTCTGACGGCGCCCTCGTCTACGTCGGCGGCCCCGGCCTCGATATCGTCACCCTCGCCAACCTGCTCGTCGCCGCCGGTGCGGTGCGGGCGATGGAGCTCGACATCAACGTCTACTGGGTGAACTTCTCGACCTACGCGCCCCCGACTGGGGCCAGCCTCGCGACCCCGGCGAACGGCAGCGACCTCCTCGCCTCGATGGACGGCGGCGCCGGCCGCTACTTCCAGTCGAACTGGAACCGCGACTTCTTCACGATGAGCATCGACGCCGCCGCCGCGCCGAAGGCCCCCCTTGCCGCCGGCTGAGACCGGCGGGCGCGTCCTGCTCACCGGCTTCGGGGGCGGGCAGGGGACCGCGGCCGAGCTGCGCCGCCCCGCGAGCCGCGCCGAGCTCGTCGAGCTCGTCGCCGGGCTGGCGGCCGCGGGCAGGCCGATCCTCGCCCGCGGCCTCGGTCGCGCCTACGGCGACGCCGCCTGCTCGGCGGGGGGCGCGGTGCTCGACACCGGCGCGCTCGACCGCCTGCTCGCGCTCGACGCCGCGGCCGCCACGGTGCGCGCCGAGGCGGGCCTCTCCCTCGACGCCCTCCTCCGCGAGAGCCTGCCGGCCGGGCTCTTCGTGCCGGTGACCCCCGGCACCCGGCACGTGAGCCTCGGTGGCGCGGTCGCGGCCGACGTGCACGGGAAGAACCACCACCGCGAGCAGAGCTTCGGCACGCACCTGCGCGCGCTCGAGCTCGTCGGCGCGACAGGGCCGCGGCGCCTCACCCCCGACGAGGACGGCGAGGCCTTCTGGGCGACCGTCGGCGGGATGGGCCTCACTGGCGTCGTCACCGAGGTCGAGATGGAGATGATCCGCGTCGAGAGCGCCTACATGCGCGTCGACACCGACCGCGCCGCGGACCTCGAGGCGGCGATGGCGCTCCTCACCGAGGGGGACGACCGCTACCGCTACAGCGTCGCCTGGGTCGACTGCCTGGCGCGGGGCTCGTCGCTCGGCCGCTCCGTCCTCACCCGGGGCGAGCACGCGCTCGCGAGCGAGCTCTCCGGGCCGCGTGCCGAGGCGCCCCTCGCCTACGAGCCGCGCCGCCCGTTCGCCGTCCCCTTCGCGCCACCGCTCTCGGCGGTGAACGCCCTCTCGGGCCGCGCCCTCAACGCCCTCTGGTATCGCAAGGCGGCGCGCCACGCCGAGGCGGAGATCCAGACGATCGCGAGCTTCTTCTACCCCCTCGACGGCCTCGCCGACTGGAACCTCCTCTACGGGCCGCACGGCTTCACCCAGTACCAGCTCGTCGTGCCCTTCGCGGCCGCGGCGGTCGTCGCGCGGGTGATCGAGACGCTTCAGCGCGAGCACCAGGCCGTCTACCTCGCGGTGCTGAAGCGCTTCGGCCCCGCCGACCCCGCCCCGCTCTCGTTCCCCGAGCCCGGCTGGACCCTCGCCCTCGACCTCGCCCTCGGGCGCCCGGGGCTCGCGCACGCCCTCGACCTCCTCGACGAGCTCGTCCTCGCCGCCGGCGGCCGCGTCTACCTCGCGAAGGACGGCCGGCTCTCCCCCGGGCGCTTCGCCGCGATGTACCCCCGCCTCGGCGAGTGGCGCGAGGCGGCCGCTCGCCTCGACCCGGGCGGCCACTTCGTCTCCGACCTCTCCTCGCGGCTCTCGCTGCGCCACGACCGAACAGGAGCACCATCGTGATCGACGCCACCGGAATGCCCCAGCGCGCCGTCGTGCTCGGCGGGGGCTCGGACCTCGCCCGCTCGCTGCTCACCGCCCTCGCGGCCCGCCGCCTGGAGGCGGTGCTGCTCTGCGGGCGCGACGAGCAGGCGCTCGGCGCCGTCGCCGAGGAGGTGCGCGCCGCCGGGGTGAGGGAGGTGACGACGGCGCACTTCGACGCCCGCGAGGGCGCGGCCGCCGACGCGCTCGCCGCCCTCGCCGCCGAGCGCCTCGGGACGATCGACCTCGTCGTCGTCGCCGCCGGCCTCCTCGGCCACGCCGACCTCGACCGCCTCGACGCCGCCGGCGTCGCCGAGCAGCTGGAGACGAACTTCGTCGGGCCCGCGGCGGCGATGATCGCCTTCGCCAAGGTGCTGCGCGCCCAGGGGAGCGGCGTGATCCTCGTCTACTCCTCGGTCGCGGGGCTGCGCGTCCGCCGCTCGAACTTCCCCTACGGCGCCTCCAAGGCGGGCCTCGACGGCTTCGCGCAGGGCCTCGGCGACGCGCTGCACGGGAGCGGGGTGCGGCTCGTGCTCGTGCGGCCGGGCTTCGTGGAGACGAAGATGACCGCTGGGATGGCCAAGGCGCCGCTCTCCGCGACGGCGGGGCGGGTCACCGCCGACATCGTCGCCGCGCTCGAGGGTGGCCGCAGCGTCGTCACCACCCCGAAGGCCCTCGCGCCGCTGTTCGCGTTGCTGCGGCTGCTCCCCCGCCCGCTCTGGCGGAGGCTCCCCTTCTAGGCCCGGTCAGCCGTCGACGTAGAGCTCGCCGTCCGGGCCGAGGGCGATCGGGATCGAGGGGAGGGGGCTCGTGGAGGGGCCGTTCACGACAGCCCCGGTGCGCGCGTCGTAGACCGAACCGTGGCAGGGGCAAGCGAACTGCTCGGTCGAGCGCTCGAAGTTCACCGTGCAGCCGGCGTGCGTGCACACCGCGGAGAAGGCGACGTAGCTGCCGGCCAAGGGTTGCACCACGTAGGCGGGGATCTGCTGTGCCGGGTCGGTGAAGCTCGCCGCGCCCCTGACGGGGACGTCGCTCGCCTTGCCGATCGCCGTCCCCTTCGGCGCCCGCCCGCCGCCGGTCGTCGTGGTCGGCGCCCGCGACGTGGTCGTCGGGGCGGCGGTGGTATCCGTCGGGCCGCCGGTCGTCGTGGTCGGCGCCCGCGACGTGGTCGTCGGGGCGGCGGGGGTGTCCGTCGGGCCGCCGGTCGTCGTGGTCGGCGCCCGCGACGTGGTCGTCGGGGCGGCGGTGGTGTCCGTCGGGCCGCCGGTCGTCGTGGTCGGTGGCGCGCTCGTGGTCGTCGGAGCGACCGCCGGGGTCGTCGTCGAGGGGTCGCTCGGGAGGGTCCCGATCGTCGAGGCGCGCCCGGCGGATGCGAAGTGGCGCCCGAGGAGGGCGTCGAGACCTCCCACCACCGCCGCGAGGGCGGCGAGGCCCGCGGTCGCCCCGGCGCGCTGCAGAAAGGCGCGGCGCTCGACCGCCGGCCGGCCGCGGTGCGCGGCCACCTGTCCGGTCGCGGCGCGGCGCGCGAGCAGCGCGTCGAGGGAGAGCTCCCCGGGGCCACCGAGCGCGAGCGGCGTCCAGGCGAAGAGGAAGACGATGTCGGCGCCGTAGTAGTAGGGGCTGTCGTTGAAGCTCACCGTGAGGAAGAAGCTGAGCGCGAGCAGCATCCCGCCGAGCGCCGCAAGGCGGCCGAAGAGGCCGGCGAGGGTGCCGAGGCCGACGGCGATCTCCCCGGCCGAGATCACCACCGCGACGACCGTCGGGGCGTGCAGCGCCGGGTCGAGCAGGTGGTGCAGCGGGCTCGTCGTGATCGAGCCCTGCAGCTGCGCGAAGAACGAGCCCGGCGCGTGGCGGCGGAAGAAGTTCGGGTTCGCGAGCTTCTGCAGCCCGGCGAAGGTGAAGGTGACGCCGAGGAAGGCGCGCAGCACGAGCAGGTTGCCGCCGGGGCGCGCGAGGAGGCCTCTCACCGCGCCCGCCCGCCCGTCGTTGTGCATGTCCTCCGTCTCTCTGCGCGCCGCGGCGCGCGGGTGACACGTTCCGCGGCGCTCGGTCGCCGGGGCGCGCGCCCCCGGCGCGGCCCGGGCGCCGGTCGCTCACTGCCCGAATCGGCGCTCCCGGCGCGCGTAGTCACGGAGCGCCCGCAGGAAGTCGACCTTGCGGAAGGCCGGCCAGTAGGGGTCGACGAAGACGCACTCCGCGTAGGCCGACTGCCAGAGCAAGAAGCCCGAGAGGCGGGCCTCGCCGCTCGTGCGGATCACGAGGTCGGGGTCGGGGAGGTCGGCGGTGTAGAGGTGGGCCGAGAGCGCCGCGGCGTCGATCCCCTCGGCGAGCGCCTCGCCGGAGAGGCCGGTCGCGCTGAGCTCGGTGACGAGCGAGCGGCAGGCGTCGACGATCTCCTGGCGGCCTCCGTAGCCGAGGGCGAGGTTGAAGTGCCAGCCCCCCGGCGCGCACCGCTGCTCGGCCTCCTTGGCCGCCGCGGCGAGGTGGCGGGGCAGGAGGTCGAGGCTGCCGATGATCTGCAGGGAGAAGCCGAGGCGCCGCCCGAGCTCGGGGAGGTGCTGCAGGAGGTCGATGAGGACGGCGAAGTAGGGCTCGAGCTCGTCGGCGGGGCGAGTGAGGTTGTCGATCGACAGCACCCAGGCGGTCACCGCCGGGGCCTGCAGCTGCGCGCACCAGCCGAGGAACTCGCTCAGCTTGGCCATCCCGATCTCGTAGCTCTCGCGGTACTCGAGGAGCCCCTCGGCGCGCGCGTAGCGCCGGTGGCCGTCAAGGATCACGCCGATGTGGCGGGGCAGCACGTCGCGACCGAGGTGACCGGCGATGCGGCGCTCGTAGACGCGATACAGCGGTGCCGACCAGGCCATCTCTCCTCCTCGGGACGAGACGGTAGTCAGCGGCTCCCGGCCGCGGGGCGCGCCGCCGCCCGCAGGGCGGAGAAAATCTCGGCCAGCTCGGGGAGTTGGTAGCGGGCCTGCAGTCCGCTCGGGTTGGGGAGCACCCACAGGCGGGCGGGGCCGAGGCGCTCGGGCTGCTCGCCGATCGCCGCGTGCGCGCCGAAGGCGGCGTTGTAGGCGCCGATGCCGAGGACGGCGACCACCGCCGGCGCGAGCGCGTCGAGCTTGTCGGCGAGCGCCGCGGCGCCCGCCCGCAGCTCGGCGCGGGAGAGCTCGTCGGCGCGGGCGCTCACCCGGTCGACGATGTTGGTGATCCCGAGGCCGACCGTGGGGAGGTGGAGGTCCTCTTCGGGCAGCCACTCCCGCTCGGTGAAGCCCGAGCGGTGGAGGACCGGCCAGAAGCGGTTCCCCGGGCGGGCAAAGTGGTGGCCGACCGCTCCGGAGTACAGGCCCGGGTTGATCCCGCAGAAGACGACGTCGAGGCCGGGGGCGAGGACGTCGGGGACGCAGGCACCGACCGCGGCGGCGAGCTCCTCCCGGCTCGGCCGCGGGCGGGGCGAGGCGCTGCGGCTCAGGGGGCTCTCCCGATGTCCTGGCGGGCGAGGACCTCTCGGTCGACGATCCCGGTCTCGCCGTAGCGGACGACCGAGGCCTCGATGGCGGCGACGATCGCCGCCGGGTCGTCGTCGAGGTCGACCGCCTGCACGTAGGGCTGGCGGGCGGACAAGCCCGTCTGCCAGTAGACCTCGCAGCGGTTGCCCTCGGGGTCGAAGAAGTAGACGCCGACGGCGTTGCCGTGCGAGACGACCATGTCGAGCGGCACCTCGTGCTCCACGAAGCGCCGGTAGTAGCCGGTGACGTCCTCGAGCGAGCCGCAGCGGAACGAGATCTGCTGCACGACGCGCGCCTCGCGCCCGGCGTTGCGCCCGGCGACGAGGAGCAGCTCGTGGTGCTCCTCCTCGGGCTGCGCGGAGAGGAAGACGAGGCCGTTCTCCAGGTCCTCGTCGGTCTTGGTGAGCCCGAGGAGCCCGGTGTAGAACTCGATCTGCGCGCTGAGGTCGCTGCAGTACAGCCCCACGTGGCCGAGGCTCGAGATCGCTGGCATGGGAGACCTCCTCGTTGCGGTGACCCACTCTGGCGCGCCGGCGGCACCGCCGCCATCGCGCTGCCCCGACGAGAGCGCCCAGCCGCTCTACCGTGGCCCATGGACCTCTCCGGGGCGGTCGGCCCGCCCCCCTACCGGCTGCGGGTGAGCGACCGGGCGCGCCACGTCCGTCTGCAGGTCCGTCCCCGCGAGGGCCTCGTCGTCGTCGTCCCCCGGCGCTTTGACCGCTCCCGCCTCCCCGAGCTGCTCGCAGCGCGCGCCGCGTGGATCGCCCGTGCCCTCGAGCGCGTCGGGATCGCGGACGAGGAGGAGGCCCTCCCCCACCACCTCGCGCTGCCCGGCCTCGGAGAGTCCTACGCCGTCGAGTACCTCCCGGCG
>Ga0307372_10014657_pt1 | contig 10008 bp, 7 predicted proteins | sample OX1MG_FD_202533 | JGI IMG/M metagenome (GOLD analysis project Ga0307372, IMG submission 202533) | Soil microbial communities from Risofladan, Vaasa, Finland - OX-1 | ecosystem: Environmental > Terrestrial > Soil > Coastal area > Acid sulfate soil | place: Finland: Risofladan, Vaasa | collected... | reverse complement strand
ACGGCCTATCTGGTCACGTCAACCTGCGCGACACCGCTGTACGGAAAGCTGGGCGACCTCTACGGGCGCAAGCTGATCTTCCAGGCCGCCATCGTCATCTTCCTCATCGGCTCCGCCCTGTCCGGGCTGTCCCACTCGATGCTGGAGCTCATCATCTTCCGCGGCGTGCAAGGAGTGGGAGCCGGAGGCCTGATGGCCCTGGCCATGGCCATCATCGGGGACATCCTTTCGCCCCGCCAGCGGGGCCGGTACCAGGGCTACATGATGGCCGTCTTCTCCCTCTCCAGCGTCGGGGGCCCGGCCATCGGCGGCTTGCTGACCCAGGACCTGTCCTGGCGCTGGTGCTTCTACGTGAACATCCCCATCGGCCTGGCCGCCCTGGTCGTGACCAGTTCGGTGCTCAACCTGCCGTTCCGAAAAGTGTCGCATTCCATCGACTACGCCGGCGCCGGGCTGCTGGTGGCGGCCGTGAGCGCGTTCCTGCTGGTCAGCGTCTGGGGAGGCACCTCCTATCCCTGGACTTCGCCCCAGGTGATCGGGCTGATCGTGCTGGGGACGCTGCTGGTGGCGGCCTTCATCCGCCGGGAGCGCCGGGCGGCCGAGCCGGTGCTGCCGCTGCGCCTGTTCCGCAACGGGGTGTTCGTCACCACCAACCTGGCCGGCTTCCTGGTGGGCATGGCCATGTTCGGAGGGACCGTCTACCTGCCCCTCTTCCTGCAGTTGGTCACCGGCGTGTCGCCTACCGCCTCAGGCCTGTTGATCCTCCCGATGATGGCCGGGGTCACTATCGCCTCCATCAGCACCGGACGGCTCATCTCCTACACCGGTCGCTACAAGATCTGGCCGATCGGCGGGGCCATCCTCACCCCGATCGGCATGTACCTGCTGTCCTACATGACCCGGACAACTTCCCGGCTGGAGTCGGGCCTGTTCATGCTGATACTCGGCACCGGGATGGGCGCCATCATGCCGGTGCTGATAGTGGCCATCCAGAACGCCACCGAGCAGCGCGACCTGGGTACGGCCACCTCGGCCAACACCTTCTTCCGTTCCATGGGCAGCTCCTTCGGAGTGGCCATCTTCGGCTCGATCATGAATGCCCGCCTGGGTTACTGGATCCCCAAGCTGGTACCGGCGGCGGCCAACCACGCCGGCCTGTCCGCCCGATCGGTCGCCTTCAGCCCGTCAGCCATCCATCACCTGGCCAATGCGGCCGTACGCAACGGGATCATCGACGCCTTCTCCCACTCGTTGCACACCGTGTTCCTGGTGGCGGCCCCGGTGGCGGCCTTGGCCCTGCCCTTCATCCTGGCCATGAAGGAGCTTCCGCTGCGGACCGGTGCCTACATCAGCGCCACCTCCTCGGCCGCGGTAGCGGGAGAGGGCATGGCCTTCGATGAGCACGCCCCCCTGGGCGGCACTACCGGGTCGGACACCGACCACGCCGTGGCCGAACACGGCTGAAGGCGCGGCCGCGGCGCGCTTCAGTCGTAGACCAGGACGCCTCGGATGTTCTTGGCGTCGCGCATGTCCTGGTAGCCCTGGTTGATGTCGGCCAGCGGGTAGGTGCGGGTCACCATCCCATCGAGGTCGAGCTGACCGTTGCGGTACAACTCGAGCAACTTGGGGATGTCGTAGCGGATGTTGGCCGACCCGAAGATGGATCCGACCACCTTCTTCTCCATGAGGGTGAGGTCCAGGAAGCTGATGTTGACCTCCGTCTCGAGGGCAGGGTGGATGTTGGTCACCACCACCGTCCCCAATTTGGCGCAGAGGGCCATGATCCCCGGCATCAGGTTGCCATGGCCGACACCCATGGCACAGATGACCTTGTCCGCCATCCGCCCCCAGGTGACCTCCTGGACCAGGGCAAAAGCCTCTTCGATGCTGGCGGCCACGTGGGTGGCGCCGAAGCGCTGAGCCTGCTCCCGTTTGAACTCGGACGGATCGATGGCGAAGATCCGCTCGGCCCCGGCCAGCCTCGCCCCCTGCACGGCCGCGGCACCGATCCCGCCTATTCCGATAACGACCACGCTGTCACCTGGACCCACCTCAGCGGCGTAAACCGCCGAGCCCCACCCCGTGGTCACCCCGCAGCCGACCAGGCAGGCCTTGTCCATAGGGATGTCATCCGGGATCTTGACGCAGGACATCACGTTGACGACCGTGTGACGGCTGAAGGTGCCCAGCAGCAGCATGGTGCGCAGATCCTGGCCCCGGGCGTGGTGGCGGGTGGTGCCGTCGGCCTGGAGACCACCGGTGATCCGGGCCCCGCTGTCACACAGATTGGAATGACCACTGGCGCAGGAGGGGCAGCTGCCGCACGCCGGCACGAAGCCGAATACCACGTGGTCCCCGGGGGAGAACGCTGTGCAACCGGGACCCACCTCTTCGATCACCCCGGCGCCCTCGTGGCCGCCGATCAAGGGCCGGACCACCGGGAGATCCCCGGTCAGGCAGTGCTCGTCGGAGTGGCACATCCCTGATGCGGCCATACGGACCAGGACCTCATCGGGGTGACGCGGAGGGTCGAGCTCGACCTCCTCCACGCTCCACTCGTTGGCGTCCGGCCAGAGGATGGCGGCCTCGGTCTTCATGAAACTCCCCCTTGATGATCATCCGTGGTCGGAGATGAGCGTATTGCCCCCCTTCGATAATACCGGTTATCATCCAATCGTGGCCCAGGACCTGGCAACCCGAGACCGCCTGATCGAGGCCGCCGTCGAGGTCTTCTCAGAAAAGGGTTTCGAGGGGGCCCGGGTCGGTGACATCGCCCGCCGGGCGGGCCTGACCACCGGCGCCATCTACGCCCAGTTCGTCAACAAGGCCGACCTGCTGAGGGAGGCCATCGAGAGCTCCAGCGCCCAGGGCCTGGACCGGCTCATGCCAGCCGGGGCCGAGGGGGCCGACCCGGCCGCCCAGCTCACGGCCCTCGGGCTGGGCCTGGTCGACTCTTCGCTGCCCGAGTGGGTCGGCGGCCTGCTGGTCGAGGCCATGGTGGCGGCCCGGCGCGACCCGCTGGTGGCCGAGGGCCTGCGGGAAGGACTCAAGGGGCAGGGCCGGGATCTGGCCGGCCTGTTCCAGGAGGGGAAGCGGCAGGGCGTCTTCGACGCCGCCCTGGACACCAACGCGGCCGTGCAGTTCTGCACGGCCCTGTCGCTGGGAATGCTTCTGCTGGGTTCGGTTGGACTCGAACCTCCCCGGCGGAAGGAATGGGAAGAGCTTGTCGGCCGACTGGTCGGAGCATTGGCGAAACAGGAGGAACAGTGACCAGCAATACAGCGGACATCATCGGCCGGGAGGACCCCAACGATCTGGATGCCATCCTCGGCATCACCAACACCGACGTGGACGAGATCATCCACGACGTCAATGCCTCGGTGGACACCTTGTTCACCTGGAACTACGAGCGCAGCCGGCCGGCTCTCAGCAAGCTCTACGAAAAGGCCAAGACGTCCCAGTGGAACGTGACCACCGACCTCGACTGGTCCATTGACGTGGACCAGGAGAAGGAAGTGTCCAACACGCCGGGCATCGGAATGGCGGTCGAAGCCGGGCTCATCGACCTCTCCCAGACCCCGGTCGCCCACTGGGGTAAGAAGGAATGGACCAACTTCGAGATCGAGTCGTCCAACTGGTCACTGAGCCAGTTCCTCCATGGAGAACAGGGCGCCCTCCTCTGCACGGCCCGCATAGTCGAGACGGTGCCCTGGATCGACGCCAAGTACTACGCCGCCACCCAGGTCATGGACGAGGCCCGTCACGTCGAGGTCTTCGGCCGGTACCTCTACGAGAAGATGTCGAGCCAGTACCCGATCAACGCCCACCTGCGGATGCTGCTCGATGACATCGTGTCCGACTCCCGCTGGGACATCACTTACCTGGGCATGCAGATCATGGTCGAAGGGCTGGCCCTGGCCGCCTTCGGCTTCATGCACATGCTGACCCAGGAGCCGCTGCTCAAGAAGCTCCTGCGCTACGTCATGTCCGATGAGGCCCGCCACGTCGCCTTCGGTGTGCTGTCCCTGCAGGAGTACTACCAGGGCCTCAATCAGGCCGAGATCCGGGAGCGTCAGGAGTTCGCCTTCGAGGCCGCCCTGCGTATGCGCGACCGCTTCCTGCAGCAGGAGGTGTGGGAGCGTCAGGGTGTGAATCCCGTCGAGGTCATCAAGTTCATGCGCGAGAACGGCCCCCAGGGTGCCGACCCCTTCCAGTACATGCTCTTCTCCAAGATTGTGCCCAACTGCAAGAAGCTGGGCCTGCTCGATGCCGGGGACGGCTGGCTGCGGGAGCGCTTCACCGAGATCGGGGTCATCCAGTTCGAAGACTGGGCCGACACCGGTGAGGAGTACGAAAGCCTGGACGAGGTGGCCAAGGACCGCGCCGCTTCCTGAGCGCCACGGGCTGTCCGACCGGCGCCCGGTGCTGATCCACCTTTCGGGGGACAGACCGGGTAACTTCCCGGGCCGGCCTCCGGGGGTGGACAATTGGCGGAGCGGGACCAGGTAACAGGCCCTTTGGAGGGTTTCCGGATCCTCGACTGCACCACCGGCACAGCCGCCGCGGTGGCCGGGATGTTCCTGGCCGACTTCGGAGCGGATGTAGTGAGGGTGGAGTCCTCGGCCGGACCGGCCGGACCGGCCGGGCGGTCCGACCCCGGGATGGCGGCGTGGGACCGAGGTAAGCGAAGTGTGGCGGGCACCGGCCCCGGTCCGGCCGCGTCCAGTCCGGAGGCTGCGGACCTCGGCCGGCGGGCCGACGCTGTGCTCCTGGATGGACCGGCTAAGGCCCTGGCCGGTACCGCCTTCGACCTGGACCGGGCCCGGGCCACACCCCCCGATTCGGTGCTCATTCACCTCGGGCCCTTCACCACAGAGGCGCCCTGGGCCGGCGGGGCCAACTCCGAGGCGCTGGCCTGGGCCGCCTCCGGCCTCGGGATGAGGCAGGCGTCCTATGACGGCGGGCCGGTGGAGATGATCGTGGCCTGCCTCAGCGTCATCCAAGGGGCCTGGGCCGCCGCCGTGGCCGTGGCCGCCCTGAGGGAGAGGTTGGCCAGCGGGCAGGGCCAGGTGGTGTCGGTGGCCGGCGTGCAGGCCGCCGGGGTGGCCGGCGCCGCCGCCTTCACCTTCGATGCCTCCGCTCCGGAGCCGGTGCGGACCGGGCCCCGTATCGGCGGCCCCGGGGGCCCGGTCCCGTTCTACCGTCCCTACCGCTGCGCCGACGGGGAATGGCTATTCCTGGCCGCCCTGACGCCCCACTTCAGCCAGCGGGCCTTCGGGGTGCTGGGGATGGCCGGCATCACCGATGATCCGAGGCTCGGCGGAGGGGGGCGGGCAGCCATCCTCCGGCCCGAGAATGCCGGATGGGTCATCGAGGAGATGGCGGCGGTGTTCACCGGGAGGCCCCGCCAGCACTGGCTCGACGCCCTGGCCGACGCCGGCTGCCCGGCCGGACCCCTGCTCTCCCGGGAGGACTGGCTCGACCACCCCCAGATTGCTGCCATCGGGATGCGGGCCGAGCAGGAGGATCCGCAGCGGGGCCGGGTCGTCATGCCGGGCCTGGCCCTCAACCTCACCGCCAGTCCGGCCCGGGTGGCCGGGCCGGCGCCGGCGGCGGGCTCCTATCCCGCCGATGCCTGGCCGGAGCGGCCGGGCGGGCCGGAGCGACCGGGCGGGCCCAATAGCGTCGCCGGGCACCCACCGCCTGGGCCGGGCGGACCCCTTAGGGGAGTGCGGGTCGTGGATCTCGGGGCCATCATCGCTGGGCCCTTCGCCGGGTCACTGCTGGGCGAGCTGGGCGCCGAGGTGATCAAAGTCGAGCCGCCGGCCGGGGACAGCTTCCGGGGTCCCGGATTTGCCGCCTACAACAAGGGCCAGCGGGGCGTCTCCCTCGACCTGCGCCAGCCCGCCGGACGCGACGCCCTGCTGCGCCTGGTCGGGGGCGCCGATGTCGTCATCGATAACTACCGACCCGGCGTACTGCGCCGCCTCGGGCTCACCCACGATGACCTGGCCGCCGTCAACCCGGACATCATCACCCTCACCATCACCGGCTTCGGCACCACCGGGCCGCTCGGAGCCGAGGCCGGATTCGACCCCGTGCTGCAGGCCATGAGCGGCATGATGACCGCTCAGGGGGGCGACAGCGAGCCGGTGTTCCTGACCGTCCCGGTCAACGACGTGACCGCCGCGGCTGTGTCGGCTCTCGGGGTCTGCCTGGCTCTCCTCCATCGCCGCCGGGGCGGGCCCGGCCAGCATGTGTGGACCTCCCTGGCGGCCATGTCGGCGCTTCTCCAGACACCTGACCTGGTGCGCTACCCCGGACGGCCGGCTCCCCTCCGAGGTGGGCGTGACTACCGGGGCCCAGCCGATCCCGGCCAGGCGAGCCCGGCCAGCCCGGGCGCCGAGACCGGCGCCGGTGGCGACGGCCGCGCCCGACGCGACGCCGGCGTCGACCGCTTCCACCCGACGGCCGACGGCTGGATCCGGATCCAGTCCGACGTTTCGGCCTCCGTCCTGGCCGAGCTGCTCGGCGGGGGGGACGCGCCTTTGAGCCAGGTACTGGCCGGCCTACCGTCCGGCGGGGTCCTCGCCACCCTGGGGGCGGCCGGCATCCCGGCCGTCGGGGTACCCACCCCGCGGGACCTGGCCGCCGATGACGCGCTGGCCGCCATGGGTTTCCTCCGGCCCGATCCCCGACCCGACCGGGCCAACTGGTGGACGAGCCACCGTCTGGCTCGCCTCAGCCGCACCGAAACCGGACCCACCCTGGTTGCCCCCAGCCTCGGCCAGCACACCCAGGAGGTCTTGGCTGCCGCAGGTTTCTCCGAGTCGGAACTCGCCTCCCTGATCGAGTCGGGAGCGGCCGTAGCCGGGCCCGAGGCCTGAAGGGCGCCTCCTGATCCGCCGGGCGCTGGACGCTGGGCGAGCTCAGCCCGAGCCGGCGGCGGTCCAACTCCGGCGCCACAGAAGCGGATTCCGATCGCCCTGGATCAACTCTCCCGGCCGGGTGGGCGCCAGCCAGAGGCGCAGGTCGAAGCCCTGCTGCTCGTTGGCCGGCTCAACCGCCCGCATGCCGTCGGCCATGTAGATGACGGTCATCACCGGCCGTACCCGGTCGGTCGGGTTGGGCCCGGCCGAGTGCAGGGTCCAACCGGCATGGAAGGTGGCGTCCCCGGCCCGCACCGTCTCATAGGTATGGCACGCCAGGGCCTTGTCCTCCACCAGGGCGGCCAGCGAGTCCTCGGAGGCATCGGAGATGGCCAGCCCGGAGAGGTCACCCATCCGATGGGTCCCGGAGGCGAAGGTCATGCCCCGGACCGGGGCGATTACGTCGGCCAGGGGCATCCACATGGTCACCGTCCGGTCGGTATCCAGGGGCCAGTAGACCTGGTCCTGGTGCCAGGGGGTGTGGCCACCGCCCGCCTCCTTGAAGAGAGCCTGGTCGTGGTAGAGCCGGACGCCGTCCACCCCGAGCAGGGAGGCGGCCACCCGAGCGAAGCGGGGGCTCAGGCTGAACCCGGCTATGTCGGGAGAGCGCCGCCACAGTTGTGCAGCCTGCAGGAAGGCCCGGCCGTAGGTGTCGCGTTCCTCCAGCGGCCGCTTGTCCCAGGCGTAGGCATCGGTGGCGGCGGCGATGCGGGGCCGGTAGGCCTCGACCTCCTCCCGGGTGGCCAGGGCCTCGACCAGTACGTGGCCGTCCCGGGCGAATGCCTCCGGGGCGGAAGGCGGCAACGGATGGACGCCCTGCAAGGCGGGAAGGTCGGTCGTCCCGGCAACTTTTTGCATTCCCTCTCCCCGATCGGCCGGGCCGCAGCATCCCTGCCGCGGGGACCGTACCGCCCGGCCCGGCCGGATGCCATCCGGTGGGCCGAGCCTGGCTACGGTGTCGGCCGGTGAGCGAGAACCTGGCCGATCGACAGGCTCTGGGCCGGAGCATCAACCAGCGGTGTCGGCTGCAGGGAAGCTTCACCCTGCGCTCCGGCCAGCAGGCCGATTTCTACTTCGACAAGTATCTCTTCGAATCGAATCCGGTCCTCCTCCGGTCCGTCGCCACGCTGGCCCGGCCGCTGATCCCGCCGGACACCGAGTTCTTGGCCGGCCTGGAGCTCGGCGGGGTCCCCGTGGCCACCGCCCTGTCGCTGCTCACCGGCCTTCCCCAGTTGCTGGTCCGCAAGGAGGCCAAGACCTACGGGACGGCCAAGCTGGCCGAAGGGCCGGACTTTTCCGGCCGTCGGGTCCTAGTGGTGGAGGACGTGGTGACCACCGGCGGTCAGGTGGCCATGTCCACCGCCGAACTGCGCCAGCGGGGTGCCCTGGTCGACACCGTCTTGTGCGTCATCGACCGCAGCGGCGGCCATCATCCGCCCCTGGACGAAGCCGGCCTCACCGTCCGATCGGTTTTGGACCTCGCCTTCCTAGATGCGGTAGGCGCTTAGGAAGCTTGAGGGCCGGCCCCGGGCTGCGACGCAGGCGGGAGCCCCGAAGCTCGGCTCCGATCACCAGCGGATAGCGGCTGGTGACGGTGGTGACCATGTCCGGATTGGCACGGGGACCGACCACCCCGACCGCCTGGGGATCATGCGGGGACACATACTCGACCGGGGCGGACGACCCAGAGGGATCGCCGCCCTCGGGCAGGGCGCGCAGGGAATGCAACCAGGTGTCCGTATCGGAGGAACTCACAAGACCCCATCGACCCAACTGAGCCCGGGCTTGAGCTATCGGGAGCGGGACCGGGTCGGCCCGGGGCAAATTTCCGGAAAGAGTCCCAAACCGTTGGCCGGAGCCGCCACCTCAGCTCCGAGCCAGGTCGTCCCCCGCCTCGGCCACGAAGGCATCGGCCGCCTCGGACAGGCGGGCATCCTCGTCCTCGGTCAGGTCGATGTCGGCGGCGGCGGCGTTGCTCGCCATCTGCTCTACGCTGCTCGCTCCGGGGATGGCCACCACGTTGGGGCGGGCGATGACCCAGGCCAGGGCGATCTGGGCGGGAGTGGCGCCGTGGCGGGCGGCCACCTCGGCCAGAGCCGAGGTCAGAGCCGAGGCCTTGGCCACCACCTCGGGACGGAACAGCGGGTTGTTTTGGCGCAGATCAGCAGGCGTATTGGATCCGTCGTAGCGGCCGGACAGGAAGCCCTGCCCCAGGGGGCTGTAGGCGATCACGATCCGACCGTCAGCCTCGGCCCGAGGGATGAGGCGTTGCTCGGGATGGCGCGAGACCAGGCTAAAGCGGACCTGGTTGGAAAGGACCGGCCCGCCCAGGGCCCCCTCCGCCTCCCGCCACAGCTCGGTGGAAAAGTTGCTTACCCCGACGTGGGTGATGAGCCCCTCAGCCTGTAGCCGGGCCATGCCGGCCATCACCTGATCCAGGGGGGCCTGGTCGCTGGGCCAGTGCTGCTGGTACAGATCGATCCGGTCCACGCCCAGCCGCTCGGCGCTGGCCCGGGCCCGGCGGACGACCTCGTCGGCGTCGAGGGGCTCGTTGGGGAAAACCTTGGTAGCGAGGAAAACCTCGCTCCGACGATCCTTTATTGCGCCCGAGAGCACCTCCTCGGACCGTCCCCGGCCGTAGGCCTCGGCGGTGTCGATCAGGTTCACACCCAGATCAAGGGCCTTCTCCACTATCAGCCGGCTCTCCCGGTCGATGTAGTCGTCCCCGTAGTCCCAACCCTGGGCCCCGAACTGCCAGGCCCCGAGCCCGATTACCGAGACCTTGACTCCCTGCACCTCGACGTGACGCATCCGACCGCCTTCTCTCTCTACGGGCTGCTTGATTAGGTATATTAATAGTTAGGACATGGAACTTCTTTAGGGGCCTACAGGCGCTGGTCCCACCCGGAGGAGATCACTGGTTACCAGCCGGCCGGATGGCCCCGTGGAACAACCCGGAACCGAAGACCCCGGCCGGGCCTGGGCCCGTCGGATCATCGGGCTCATGGTCAAGAGGAAGGGCCGCTTCGCCCTCGCCCTCTTCGCCGCCGTCATGAGCATGGGGGCCACCAGCGTCCTG
>Ga0307372_10014655_pt1 | contig 10009 bp, 8 predicted proteins | sample OX1MG_FD_202533 | JGI IMG/M metagenome (GOLD analysis project Ga0307372, IMG submission 202533) | Soil microbial communities from Risofladan, Vaasa, Finland - OX-1 | ecosystem: Environmental > Terrestrial > Soil > Coastal area > Acid sulfate soil | place: Finland: Risofladan, Vaasa | collected... | reverse complement strand
GAGCGGCGCGCGCCACTCGCTCGCCGCCACGCGTGGGAGCTGTTCGAACTGTGGTGGCAGGGACTTGCGGCGGGGGTCGGTAGCTGACGACCGTCAGCGGGGCAACCTCGACGTCGCCGTAAGCGGCATCGCCGCGTGCCCGTCGGCCGGCGCCGTCGGGTGCCGCGCCGGTCCCGTCGACTCGCGGACGACGAGCTCCTAGACGGCCGCGGCCCCGCCGAGGTGGCCGCCTAGCGCTGTCCCACGCGGGCGCCGAGCTCGAGCACGACCTCGACGATCGCGCGGACGTCGTCCTCGGTGGTGCGATGGTTGACGAAGCAGGCGCGCAGACACGGCACGCCGTCGACCGTCGCCGGCGCGAGCAGGATGCGCCCGTCGGCGGTGATCGCGGTGGCCAGCGCCGCGTTGTGCTCCACGGCCGACATGTCGTGCTGCGGCCGGTGGCGGAAGCACACGGCCGAGAGCTGGGGCTCGACGAGCAGCTCGAGCCGCGGCTCCTCACGGACCAGCTCGGCGAGCAGCCGGGCCTGGCGGAGGTTGCGCTCGATCGCCGCGCGGATTGCCCGCGCGCCGTGCACGCGGAAGGCGAGCCACAGCTTCAGCGCGCTCAGCGGACGCGAGTACTCGAGGGTCCGGTCGACCGGGTGGACGTCCTCGCGGTCGGTGTGGGGGATGTAGCTCTCGTCGTGGGTGAAGGCGGCCTCGAGGTCGTCGCGGTCGCGGACCAGCAGGACGCTGCAGGCCTTGGGGACGTAGAGCCACTTGTGCGCGTCGACGGTCGCCGAGTCGGCACGGTCGAGCCCGGCGAACAGGTGGCCCGCGAGCGCGGTGGCGGCGGCCGGGAGGCCGTAGGCGCCGTCGACGTGCAACCACACCTCGCGCGCGGCGCACACCTCGGCGAGCGCGGTCAGGTCGTCGACGGCGCCGGTCAGCGTGGTGCCGGCGGTGGCCACCACGGCGACCGGGACGATGCCCGCGCGGCGGTCGGCGTCGATCGCGGCGGCGCAGGCGGCGGGATCCATGCGCCGGTGGGCATCGATGGCGATGGCGCGCACGTTGCGTCCGCCGATCCCGAGCACCTCGGCGGCACGGTGAACCGAGTAGTGCGCCTCGGCGGAGCAGTACAGGGCGAGGCGGTGCCCGGTGAGCCCGTCGTAGCGCACGCCGGGGAGCGCGCGTTCGCGCGCCGCCGTCAGGGCCGTGAGGTTGGAGATCGTGCCGCCGGCCGCCATCAGGCCGTCGGCGCTCGGCGCGAAGCCGACGAACTCGCCGGTCCAGCGCACGGTCTGGCGCTCGAGCGGCGTCGCGGCACCGGAGCTGACCGCGACGTTGACGTCGTGGGAGGCCATCAGCGCGTCTCCGAGCACACCGATCTCCAGGCCCGACCCGCCGATCCAGGCAAAGAAGCGCGGCCGTGCCTGGGTCAGCGAGACGTCGAGCACCGCGGCGGCGGCGTCGAGCGCCCCGGCGGCGTCGGCGGGCCCCTCGGGCAACCCCTCGCGCAGCAGCGCGAGGTGCCGTTCGGTCGGCAGCGGCTGATCGTCGCGGGCCGCGTCGAACGAGCGCCAGGTCTCGAGGATCAGCGCCGCGGCGTGCTCGAGCACCTGCTCGCGTCCCGGGAGTGGCAGCGAGCTTGTGGGCTGATCGGTCATCGGGCGCTGATGCGATGCTGTCGCGCGTGGCGCCGACGCACAGAGCTACGGCTGGCGAGCAGCGGCCGCTTGCGGTCGCGAGCGTCGTCGATCTGGCCTACGCGGCGATTCGTGAGCGGATCATGGCCGGTGCATTGCCGCGCGGCGCCCGCGTCCACCAGGAGGACCTCGCGGTCGAGCTCGGCGTGTCGCGGACGCCGGTTCGCGAGGCGCTGCGGCGGCTGGCCGCCGAGGGCCTGGTGGAGATGCGAACCAACCGCGGCGCGCGCGTCGCCGATCTCGACCGCAGCGGGATGCGCGCGGCCTATGAGGCGCGGCTGGTGATCGAGCCGGGTGCGGCCCGGCTCGCCGCCGAGCGCCGGCCGCCCGAGCCGCTGCGGCGGATGCGCGAGGCGCTGGCGCGCCAGCGGCGGGCCGACGGCGGCGTGCACGCGAGCTTCACCGCCAACCGGGACTTCCACCTCGCGCTGGTCGCGGCGTCGGGGAACCCGTTCCTCGAGCAGCTGGCCCAGCTGTTGTGGGTTGCGCGGATCGGCGAGGCGATCTATGAGGTGCAGGCCGAGACGCCGCAGCGGATGCGGCTCGACGGCGACGAGCATGAGGCGATCCTCGCCGCGGTGGAGGCCGGCGACGCGCGGGCCGCCGAGACGCTGACCCGCCGTCACGTGGCGACGGCGATCAGGCGCTCGCCGCTGTAGCGGTTGGCTCAACGCTCCATGGTGACCGGGTTGCGCAGCGTGCCAACGCCCGACACCGCGATCTCCACCGTGTCTCCCTCGCGCAGATAGCGTGGCGGCGTGCGGCTGTCGCCGACGCCGCTCGGGGTGCCGGTGGCGATCACATCGCCCGGCTCGAGCGTCATTCCGGCGGACAGGTAGACGATCAGATCGATGATCGAGAACAGCAGATCGCGGGTGTTGCCCTGCTGCATCAGCTCACCGGAGACCGTCGTGCTGACGTCGATGTCGTCGAGGTCGAAGTCCTCGATCGAGGCGATCGCCGGCCCCATCGGCGTGAAGCTGTCGAAGCTCTTGCCCAGGGTGAACTGGCGCAGCGGCGTCTCGAGCTGGGCGCGGCGGCCGGACACGTCGTTGAGCGCCGAGATCCCGCCGATCGCCTCACGCGCGTTGCCGCGGTCGGCGCGGTAGGTGCGCCGGCCGATGACGACCGCGACCTCGCCCTCCCAGTCGGGGCGCGTCTCCTCGCGTGGCACGATGATCTCGGATCCGGCACCGATCAGCGACGAGGGGAACTTCGCGAAGACCACCGGCACCTCGGGCACGGCGAGCTCGGACTCCTCGGCGTGGGCACGGTAGTTCAGGCCGATGGCGACGATCTTGCCGGGATGGACCGGGTGCAGCAGCCGCAACCCCTCGAGCGGCAGCTCCGGCCCATTCGCCGTCGCCACGCGCGCCCAGCCCTCCGGCGTCGGGACGAAGCCCGCGCTGGGGGCCGGCCCGCCATCGCGGACCACCTCGCCATCGAGGGCGCCGAGATGCGCCGCTCCGTCAGGACCCTCAAACCGAACAGCCTTCACGCTTTCTCCTCCTGGATCGATCGAAGTACCTTCATCGCGTTGACGGCTCGCGCCACACCGGCGTAGGGCGCCGTCTGCAGGACAGTTTCCTCGATCTCACCCCACGGCACCGCGATCGCGCGCAGCGCGCGGATGTGGGCGTCGAGCTGGGGCTCGCAGCCGCCGAGCGTGGCCAGCACCGCAACGATGATCAGCTCGCGCTGGCGCGCGTCCAGGAGCGGGCGCGTGTGCACGTCACCGAAGGCGAAGTCGACGATCCAGTCGCCGAGCACGCCCATCCGCGCGAGGAACTCCGCGCCGCCCGGCTCGTCGCCCAGCTGGGCGAGGCGCTCGAGTCCGCGTGCTCTGCGGTCCTCGCCGGGGTCGTTCGGCGAATCGCTTGACAGCCCCTCGGACACGCGAATACTTTATCCAAGAATTTTCGGCTCGCGAGCTTCCGGGGCGCCGTCCCGCTCGCCACGCCGCGGAGGTTGCGATGTCGCAGACCAAGGTGCAACCGGCGACCGGAGCGCGGACCGGACGCCAGTATCTCGACGGGCTGGGCGCCGGCGCGCGCGAGATCTGGCTGAACGGCGAGAAGGTGACGCATCCGCTCGAGCATCCGCAGCTGCGCGGCGGCGCGCAGTCGCTGGCGCGCGTCTTCGACATCCAGCACGAGCACGCCGCCGAGATGCTGGCTCCCTCGCCCGACGATCCGAGCCTGCTCGTCAACGTCACACACCTGATCCCGCGCTCCGGCGCGGACCTCGAGCGCCGCCGCCGCGCCTTCGAGCTGGTCGCAGCCAGCTCAGGAGGGATCATGGGGCGGACGCCCGACTACCTCAACGTCACCTTCGCGTGCTTCGCGGGACGCGCCGACGTCTGGGAGCGCCGGGGCAACGAGCACGGCGCCGGCAACATCGTCGCCTACCAGAAGCTGATGCGCGACCGCGACCTCTCGACGACGCACGCCCTGATGAACCCGACGGTCGACAAGAGCCGGCCGGAGGCCGAGCAGGCCGCCGGCGAGGTCGCCTTGCACAAGGTGGCGGACACCGAGTCCGGCATCGTCGTGCGTGGCGCGCGCATGCTCGCCACGCTCGCGCCGTTCGCCGACGAGCTGCTGATCTACCCCGGCTCGGACATCCGCCCCCAGGACGGACGCTACGCGCTGTCGTTCGCGATCCCGATCGCCACGCCTGGGCTGCGCTTCATCTGCCGCGACAGCTTCGCCAAGACGCGCGACCCGTTCGACTACCCACTGTCGTCGCGCTTTGACGAACAGGACGCCTTCGTGATCTTCGACGACGTCGAAATCCCGCGGGAGCGTGTCTTCCTCGATGGCGACACCGTCGGCTACAGCGAGGTGATCACCGACACCGGTTGGCGCGGGCACATCATGCACCAGGCGTTCACACGCGCCCACGTCAAGCTGTGCTTCGCGCTCGGGCTCGGTCATCTGATGGCCACGACGACCGGCTCGGTCAGCTTCGACCACGTGCAGGAGAAGCTGGGCGAGGTCTGGATCATGAGCGAGCTCGCGCGCAGCGCGATCGTCGCCGCGGAGGCGGGAGCCGCAGTCGACGAGGGGGGCGTGCTGTGCCCGGATCAGCGGCCGTTCGTGGCGTTGCGCGGCGCGATGCCGAAGTGGCTGCCGCGCGCCGCCGAGGTGCTGTCGCTGATCGGTGGCGGAAGTCTGATGGCGACGCCCTCGCGCGCCGATGTCGAGGGACCGCTGGCCGAGCAGATCGCCACCTACTTCCAGGCCGCCGGCGCCGACGCGACCCGCCGCATCCGCCTGTTCCGCCTCGCCTGGGACTTCATCGGCTCCGATCTGGGCGGGCGCGGGGAGCTGTACGAGCGTTTTTATCTCTCCGACTCCTTCCGCATGACCGCGCTCGCCTACGCGATCGCCGACAAGTCCTTCCCGGAGGCCCTCGTCGAGCAGTTCCTGCACGACTGAGTCACGCCGGGATAGGTTGTCCGAGGGGAACCGAACGCAGCGATCGAAACGGAGGAGCGCAACGATGGCCCAAACCCTGAGCGTGCACGAGCTCGACGCCGCGGGCATCCGCGTGGTGCGCCTCCAATACGCGGACCTCCACGGGATCTGTCGCGGCAAGGACATCCCGATCGGCGCCTTCGAGCACGCCGCCCGCGAGGGCATCGGGTTTGTCGAAGCGATCATGACCGTTGATCTGCGCCACAACGTGATCGCCGGCTTCGAGCAGGGGTTCCCGGACATCGTCGCCCGACCGGACCTCTCGACCCTCGCGGCGCTGCCCTGGGATCCGCGTGTCGCGGTGTGCATCTGCGACCTGCATGACTCGATCACCGGCGAGCCGTATGCCGTCGATTCGCGCGGGGCGCTGCGGCGTGCGCTCGAGCCCTACGCCGAGCTCGGGCTCGCACCGGTGCTCGCGCACGAGCTCGAGTTCTACCTCTGCGAGCCCGACGCCGGCGCGCCGAACGGCTACGCCCCCTACGCCGCGCAGGACAGCCCGCCCTACACCGTCGGCTACCTCGCCGACCCGCGCGGCACGCTCTCGACGATGCTCGACGCGGCGGTGGCGCTCGGCCTCGACGCGATCGCCGGCGCGCACGAGTACGGGCGCAGTCAGTACGAGATCAACCTGCGCCACAGCGGCGCCCTGGACGCCGCCGACCGGTCATTCCGCTTCAAGGCGCTGGTCAAGGAGCTGGCGGCGCGCGACGGCCTGCGCGCGACGTTCATGGGCAAGGCGTTCAACGGCGACGAGGGGTCGGGGCTGCACCTGCACGTCTCGCTCGCCGATGCCGGGCAGCAGAACGCGTGCGCCGATCCCGACGGCGCAGACGGGCTCTCGGCCACCGCCCGGCAGTTCATCGCCGGGGTGATGGAGCACGCCGCCGGGATCATGGTGTTCCTCAACCCGACGGTGAACTCCTACCGGCGGATCCACGCCGAGGCGCTGGTCCCGACCCGTATCTGCTGGGGCCACGACCACCGCATGACGCTGGTCCGCGTCCCGCGCGAGCGCGGCGCCGCGACGCGCATGGAGACGCGCCTCGGTGACGGGACGGCCAACCCCTATCTTGCCAGCGCTGCCGTCCTCGCCGCCGGGCTCGACGGCATCCGGCGGGGGCTGACGCCGCCGGCGCCGATCGAAGGCTTCCTCTACGAGCTGCCGGAGTCCGAACAGGGCCCGGCGCTGCCGACGAGCTTCGGCGAGGCGCTCGAGGCGCTCGACGGCGACGCCGTGATCCGCGAGGCGCTCGGCGAGCAGTTGATCGAGACGTTTCGCATGATCAAGGCGGCCGAGCTGGAGCGCTTCCGCGCCTGGGTCAGCGACTGGGAGTTCGCCGAGTACTCGCACTGGCTGTGAGGTGCCGCGCCGGCGCGGCGCGCTCAGGCGGTCAGCGCCTCCACCCGCGCGATCACCTCGCGGCACAGCCCGCCGACGGCGCCGGCGTCGTCGGTGAACTGCGAGGGCTTGAAGCAGAACGTCGAGAAGCCCTGCGCCATCTGCTCGGGGATCGAGGCCAGCGCCGCGCCGAGATCGGCCACGCTGTGTTCGTCGGGGAACGCCGCACGCGTGCCGCCGACCAGCTCCAGCTCGCCGGGCTCGCGTCCCGCAGCGCGCATCGCGGCGGCCAGCCGGTCGAGGTCGGCGGCCGAGAGCCGGCCGAGCGGATTGACGCCGCTGCCGTAGCGCACGATCCGTGCGATCAGGCGCTCGTGCAGCGAGGAGGATCCGAAATGCAGCACGACGCCGTCGCCGCGATGCGGCTTGGGTTCGACGTAGACGTCCTCGAAGCTGTAGTGGCGGCCGCGGAAGGACGCGGGCGAGGGCCCCCACGCGGCCTGCCACACGGCGAGGTGCTCGTCGAGGCGCTCGCCGCGCTGAGCGAACGGGACCCCCAGCGCGTCGTACTCGGCCCGGTGCCAGCTCGGCGTGGGCAAGACCACCAGGCGGCCCTCGCTGAGCAGGTCCAGCGTGGCGAGCGACTTGGCCAACGCCAGCGGGTGGCGGAGGGGCGCGATCACGGCCACGGCAAACAGCCGAAGCCGGCTGGTCAGCGCCGCCATCGCGGCGAGCAGCACCTGCGAGTCCGGCCACGGCATCGCCGGTTCCTGGTTTCCGGGCATCGCGTATTCGCGCGGATTGGCCATCGGACCGCCGGCGTCGGCGCCGGTCCCGAGCACGATGTGCTCGCTGAGCATCACCGCATCGAACCCCGCGTCCTCCGCCTCGGCGGCCATCCGCGTGAGGCGGCGGAGCTCGCGCGGCGAGGTCATCGTCCAGCATTCGCTGAGCACCAGCACCATACGCGGCGCGGGGGTCAGCTCTGGCGCCCTTCGGCCGCGATCCGCTCCGCCTCGTCCTCGGCGATCGCCAGCGCGACGTGCAGCGTGTTCGCCGAAACCTCGGGTTGCTCGCCCGGGCCGCTCAGATCGACGTCCCACTCCTCGACGTGGTTGCGCAGCGCGGGCATCCCGGTGATCTCCACCTCGACCTCGTCGCCGGGCTCCATCGGCCGGGAGTTGGCCGGGGTGCCGGTGAGGATCACATCGCCCGGCTCGAGCGTGATCAGCCGGCAGAGGTCGGCGAGCTGGTAGCGGTAATCCCAGATCAGGTCGTCCGCCCCGGCCTCCTGGACGAGCTCCCCGTTGAGGCGCGTGCGCAGCGTGTAGCCGTCATCGGGACGCCACTCCTCGGCGGTGAGAACGGCCGGACCGATCGGCAGAAACCCGTCCTGGCCCTTGACGCGCAGCATCGCTCCGCGGTCGGCGTGGCGGAAGTCGTGCAGGCCCACGTCGTTGGCCGGTGCGAACCCGTACACGTGGTCGAGCACGTCGCGCTCCGCCACGCCGCTCATCCGCCGGCCGACGACCACCGCGAGCTCGCCCTCGTAGTTGAGGAAGCGCGTGCCGGCCGGGCGCCGCACCGCCCGGAGGTGTCCGTTGAGCGTATTCGGAGGCTTGACGAAGTAGGAGGGCTGCGCCGGCATGCGCGCCACGGCGTATTCGAGCAGCCGCGAGCGGTAGGTCAGATGAACCGCGATGATCTTCGAGGGCGCAACCGGCGCGAGCCAGCGCACGGCCGCCGCGGCGAGGTCACGGCCGTCGTCGGTGATCACCCGCTCACCCTCGAGGCGCCCCCACACGCGATCGCCGCCGATCTCGATCCGCACCCGCTGCACGACACCCTCCCGGTGCTCGCACCGCGCGCATCAGGGGTGCCCGGACCCCGCGCGCTATTTGACATGGTGATACGCGCGGTTACTATAGGGATCGCCGCCGCCGGCGGTCAAGGGAAGCCCGGCCGGCGAAGCCACGAGAGAGGGAGGGGACAGTGTCAACGCCGCAGACGAGCGCTCTGGGTGAGCGCAAGCTTTCGACGATTCACGCCGTCGCGCAGGCGCTCGCGATCGGCCCGATGTTCTCGATCGCTCTCGTGGAGGGCAGCATCTCGCGTCCGGACATCGGCGCCGGATGGAACGCGACGCTCGCCGTCCTGTTCGCCTCGCTCGGGGTCATGGCGATCGGCTACGTGGTTGCGCTCTACGCCCGCCGCTACGCCGGGGCCGGCGCGGTGTACGAGTACCTGACCCGCGGAGCGCACCCCTCGGTGGGCATCTTCGCGGCCGGCGTCTTCTTCATCGGGACGCTGTTCCTGGGCGGCGGCGGGATCTACCTCGGCCTCGGAATCCTGATGAACGGTTTCTGGACGGCGCACATCTCGGCGACCGGCGCGCCCGCATGGTGGATCTTCGGGCTGATCGGCGTCGGCTTCGTTCTGCTGCTGAATTACCTTGGCGTGCGGATCGCGATCCGCGCGATGCTGACCTTCGCGGCGATCGCGCTCGTGCCGATGCTGCTGCTCGGCATCGTCATCGTCGCCAAGGGCGGGCACGGCGGAAACACGCTGACCATGTTCGACCCCGGCCAGACGTCGCTGCTCGGAATCAGCCACGGCGGGGTGCTCGGTGGCGTGCTGCTCGGGATCCTGCTGTTCGTCGGCTTCGAGGCGGCGGCGTCGATCGGCGAGGAGTCGCACGACCCGCACCGCTCGATTCCACGCGCTGTGCTGGCCACGGTCGCCGCCGCAGGCCTGCTGTTCACCTTCATCGCCTACGCCTTCTCGATCGGCTACGGCCATGCGGCCGTCTCGAATGGCGCCTGGGCGCTGGACCCGGCGGCGGTCGACACGCTCGGCACCCGCTACATCGGGTCGTGGTTCTCGACGATCCTCGACCTCGTGGTGATCCTCGACGCGATCGGCCTGGCGCTCGCGATCTGCGTGACCATCGGGCGCGGCTACTTCGCGCTCGGCCGCGATGGGCTGCTGCCCAAGGTGTTCGCGCGCACCTCGCGCTTCAACACCCCGTGGGTCGGCAACCTACTGGTCGCCGTGGGCGGCATCGGCCTGATCCTGCTCGCAGCCAACGCCCACTACGTCAACCTCTTCGTGGCTCCCGGCGCCAACGGAAAGCCCGTACCGATCTTCCCCAACGACCAGTTCGCCACCTTCATCATGGCGGCCACGGTCGGCTCCTTCGCGGTCGAGTTCGTCTATCTGATGCTCGGCGTCGGGATGATCTGGGTCCTCGCCAAGACCGGCGGGAAGCCGTGGCAGTACCTCGTCGTGGTGATCGCGGTCGCGACGCCGCTGCTCGGCTTCTACGGGGCCCTCCATCCCGGCCCGCACAACACGAGCAACTACAACTACATCGCGCTCTACTACACGCTGGTCGTGCTCGCGCTCGCGGCGATCTGGTTCGCGATCTGCAGGCTCGTGGTGCCCGATCGCGTGGCCAACGCCGCGCGACACGCGACCGAGCACCATGGCGTGGCGCC
>Ga0307372_10014654_pt1 | contig 10009 bp, 11 predicted proteins | sample OX1MG_FD_202533 | JGI IMG/M metagenome (GOLD analysis project Ga0307372, IMG submission 202533) | Soil microbial communities from Risofladan, Vaasa, Finland - OX-1 | ecosystem: Environmental > Terrestrial > Soil > Coastal area > Acid sulfate soil | place: Finland: Risofladan, Vaasa | collected... | reverse complement strand
GGCGGGGAGCCAGGCGCTGCCACGCGCTAAGCGCAAGTCCTACGAAGATGTCGAACAACTCAACTCCTGGTGCGCGCAAGCGGGAATCGAGTTGAACTGCTTTGTCATCGTCGGACTACCCGGGACCAGCATCGCCGGGGCTGAGGCGACGATCGCGGAGCTTCGCTCGCTCGGTGCCCGAACTCGTCCCACCATGTACTGCCCGACTGAACAACTCGAAGAGGGGATGAGCACTCTGGAGATCGCCCAGTACAACCGCCAGATCATCGTCCACGATCTGCCGGTCGCAGACACCCGGCGATCGGCCTATGGACTACTATTCGCCAGAGAACCAAAGCCGACCACAGTCTTCACGCGAATCCCTGCCCGGCACACCGATGCAAGTCATCCGGTAGCTCAATGATGCAGCCTGACACCGGCTGGCCGCCGGGAGACTTTCCCGGCTTGGCCTATATGAAGCACGCTCCAAGGCTGCAACGTGACCACCGCCCGGGCGAACTGAATTTGAAGAGCTGCGAGCTTCTGCACCCGGGCGTACTGAGCTGGCAAGCTGCCAACATCGCGCGGCTCGAACCGCGAGACTTCGTCCAGTACCCGCTATCTGGCTCGGCGTTGGCAGGCATCGCTGAGGCATACAGGCGTTCGCCGCAGTCGGTGCTGCTGACGCCGGGCACGGACTACGCCATTCAACTCCTCACCGAAGCTATCGGTGTGCCTGCCGGGCGGGTCGTAATAGCCAACCCGCACTTCGACGGGTGGGACCGAGCGGCATTGCGCTTCCAGGTGCCGTTGGACGAGGTGACGGCGCGGGAAGGTAAACCTGTGGCAGTTCAGTCTCTGGTCGAACGAATGCGATCGGGCCCGCCTGGCCTGGTCGTAGTCACGCAACCCGACAGCATAACGGGGCACCTGTATCCGGCCGGGGAGATGGCCGCACTTTCAGCCGCGGCCGCTCACCACGGCAGCGTGGTCGTGATCGATACGTGCTACCTCGCCTTCAGTGACGATGGCGAGGAGAGCCTGGCCGGGATAGACCGCCATCCTCACGCCCTGCGAATCAACAGCTTTTCCAAGTGCTTCGGCCTTGCAGGTGCCCGGGTTGGCGCTGTTCTGGCAGCGGAATCGGTGATCGACTATCTGTCCGGCTGGAACTCCGCCAGCCTAGTCAGCGGGCCGGCGCAGCGATTGCTGATCGAAGCGCTACGGGACCCAGCCTTTTTTACCGGCATCTATCGCGAGATCCGCTCGGCCCGCGGCCATCTCACCGAGGCAGTCCCGCAGGTACGTTCCAAATGGCAAGCAAGAACAAGCCACGCGAATTTCGTGGCCTTCGATGTCCCACTCGGCGAAGGTGTCAGCGCCGCAGGCCAGCTACGAGAAGCAGGCATCAGGATCAAGTGCCTGACCGGAGTGGCGGGATTCCGCGATGGCGTGCGCATTGCCACTCCGAGTGCTGAGTCGGTCGACCGCGTTCTGTCCGCCCTTGATCGCCATCAGCGCGCCGAATTGACACCCAGCGAGAGGCAATCATGAAAGTCATCGACAAGAGCGCCCTGCTTGGGGCTCCGCTCCAGGAATCACCTTTTCCATACGCGGTGATTGGCCGCAGTTTCTGCCCGAGCCTCGATCCAGGTGTGCTGGCCGACGAATTCTTAACGGACGGCTTCAAGTACGACGTCAGGCTGGCCAACCCGGAAGGCAAGAAACAGTACCGGGCTTATAACTATCAGTTGCTTGACCGTGGCAACCTGTGCCACGACCATATCGCCAGGCTTACTCCGAACTGGCGCGATGTACTCGATGACGTGTGCTCCGCAGAGTACCGCGCAGCCATCGCAACCCTGACGGGCATCGATCTCGATGACACAGTGCTCGATGTGAGGCTAGTTCGGTATGGGCACAACGACTGGATTGAGCCGCACGTCGACCGCCCGGACAAGACCGTCACCCACCTGTATTACCTGAGCAAAGAGTGGAAGCAAGAATGGTCAGGCGCGCTGCGAATCCTGCGCAGCTCCGATATCGACGACTGCGCCCGCGAAGTGCTTCCCCTGGCCGGCGTGTCGGTGATCATGATGCGCACTGATCTGTCGTGGCACGCTGTTCCAGCAGTGCGGAGCACTTCGGGCCAGTACCGCAACGTCTTTCTCGTGCACTTCGTAACTCGATGACGCTCCTGGCGCTGACGTCCCCGCCGCCTATCGTCGTCGTCGGTGCGCCGGGCACGGGTAAGACAACTCTCGCTCGACGCCTGGCCGAGAAATCGGGACTCAGCTACCTGGATATGGACGCGCTTTATCACGGTCCGCAGTGGTCCGTCCGCGACGACTTCGCCGGAGAAGTCGATCGGCTGACCGCCAGTTCAGGATGGATCGCGGACTCCGCCTCGTATCCGCAGGTCGTGGACATGCTGTGGGCGCGGGCCGGTACCGTGATCTTTCTCGACGCACCTCTGCGTGTCATTCTTGTGCGGCTGTTGACACGTACAGTGCGCCGCCAGCTGAGTCATCACGTCCTGTCCCACGGCAACCGGGAGTCGCTGGGTCGCGTCTTCTCGCGCCGCCACCCCATCGCCAAGGTGCTGGTCAGCTACGCATCGCGCCGAGCCGAGGTGCTCAACCGAGCAGCTTCGTACACCGGAACCTTCGTCCACGTTACGAGCCAGCGCCAAACCAACGCCATCACCGCGGACATCCGTCGGGGCAACGAGTCACAGCAACGGGAGGCACAATGAATGACTTACCTTCTCGCGGGCCGCGCTTCGCGTTGATCGGTGCGGCCGGATTCGTCGCGCGCAGACACCTTGAAGCGATGCGGTCAGTCACTGGCACCCTAGTCGCGGCCCATGACCTCCATGACTCGGTGGGACTACTGGACGGTTACTTTCCGCAGGCCGAGTTCTTTCTCAACCCCGCGGAGTTCACCGACTACATCGCCCGCCACCAAGTCAATTATCTTTCCGTCTGTACTCCGAGTGACTTACACGAGGCTCACTGCGAGCTAGCCACGACCGCCGGTGCCAGCGTCATCGTCGAGAAGCCGCCGTCGCTCTCGACGGCCGGCATCGACCGGCTCGCGAGGCTTGAAGCGAGGACCGGGCTAGCGATCTATCCAGTGCTGCAGCTTCGGTATCACGCCGACCTCATTCGTTTTCGTGAACAGATAGCGGCGGGCAGCTACGGGCCGTCACCTCATGTCGTGGCCAATTATGTTGCCAGGAGAGGCCCTTGGTACGCCAAGTCCTGGAAGGGCGATAGCCATCGCAGCGGCACGATTATCTTTACCTTCGGCATCCACCTGTTCGACATTATGGTATGGATGTTCGGATCGCCTCGGAGCGTGTCGGCGTGCCTGAGCGACGATGGTACAAGGGCAAGCGGCTCTGTCGAGTTCGCGAACGCCGTCGTGGAATGGCTGCTCTCAAGCCGGGGAGAGGATCTACCGACTGAATGCCAGGAGTCAGCATCACGACAGTTCCTAGTAAATGGTGCGGTAGTCGCCGACTACTCGGGTTCCTATGCGGGTCTGCATCGGGTGGTCTATCAAGAGATAATCCACGGCAAGGCACCACGGATCGCGGATGCCCGAATTCCCACTGAACTCGCCTGTTCAGTCCGACGCGCGGCATCGGCAGGCCGGACAATAATGGCGGGCCAGGCCGATGTTCCTGATTGATATCGCGTCTTCTGGAAAGGGTGGCCATCTGGACCGGGTCGTCATAGACAATGACTCCGTCAGACTGACTGATGCGCGCGGAGCGTCACTGATTTTCGACGGCTTCCTTCACGCTGACAGCGATGTGACAATGGCCGACGTCTTTACTGACCTGCGCTCGGGTGGAAACGCTCGGCTGTGGGCACGGATTAGCGGCAGCCTGGCGGGTGCCTTCATTGAACCCAACCGCGAGAAAATGGTCATATTCGCTGACAACACTGGGGCTAACGAGATTTTCTACTGGAACTCGAGAGCCCGGCACGTCGTGAGTAGCAGCCTGCCCGCCTTGCTCAAGTCAATTCCGTCATCCGCACGCCGACTCGATGAAGACGCCGCAGCCGAATTTCAAGCGCTCGGTACTACCTTGCTGGGCCGAACCTTCGCCAGCGGCGTACGGCAGGTGACTCCCGGCCGCTACGTGCGGCTCGACGCCAACGGCGCGTCCGTCCAGCAGGCGTGGCAATATCGGCTGGACCATCGCGCCTATGCCAATGCCGAACTCGATGACGTGGTCGACGCCGGGTGGCGGGCGGTGCGGCAAGCCGCAGCCAGGCTCCTGGCCACGCTCGGACCGAACGCCGTGGTGTCACTGGGCCTCAGCGGCGGGCTTGACTCCAGGCTGACCCTGTGCGCTGCCACGGCAGCTGGCCTCGACATCCGTCCGTACTTCTTCGGTGAACCTGGCAGCAGTGAGGCTGACTCGGCCGCCATGGTCGCGCGCCAACGGGGCGCAATCCTCCGGCGGCCTGGTGCCTGCTCTACATTTCCGCAATACTTCCGCCAGTCATTGTTGTTCCAGCCCATGGCTGATCTGGAGTGGTGCAAGTACTGGTCTGGCCGCGATCAGTTGACCCAGTCCTGCGTCGCGGTGATGTCCGGCCATCTCGGCGATCACTTGTTCGGCGAGTGGAGCGTCCGGGCGCGATGGGGACCAGAAGATGACCCCGGGCTGGCGGCGGACCTCATGAGCAGTTGCGCGCTCGAGAAGGCAGACGACGCAACTTCGGACCGGATAGCCAGCGAGATTGCCGTCCAGACCGCCGAGATTGGCGGCAGCGTGCTGCAGCGAAAGCAGGGCTTCTGGTACCTGGCCATAAACCCGTCGATTCGACGATGCGGCCTGTTCAGCACCTGTGGTGCCGTACCGCATTTCACTCTCTTCGAAGATCGTGACGTGCTCAAGCATGGCCTGGCAATACCGCTCGCCTATCGGCGGCGTAATCGCTACTACCTGCGGTTGTTCGAGCGGTATCTACCGGACGTGAGCCCGGCCGCGCTCCCACTTGCGGATGGCAGCAACGGATACAAGCCCATCGAGAAATGGCTGTACCGCAACGAAGTGTTCCGCGCCGAAGTCAGAAAGCTCGTCGACCTCAGGGAAATCTATCTGCCAAATTCTCGGCACCGGCGGATCCGCGACGTCGTGGAGAGCATAATACGCGGCGAGGAATCCAGGAATGAAATACATCAGTTCTTCCGCTGCCTGACCATACGGGCATATCAGACGACATTTGAATAGCGAGTGCATGATGACGGTCCATGACCTGGATGAAAAGTTGTTGCAGAAAATCATTGACATGATCAGAAAGTGCGCGCGCCTCCTTGACCCTGATGAGCCTATCTGGCCGGAACGGCCGCTACGCGAAGTGGGTGTAGACTCCTTTGGATTGGTCGACCTGCTGGTGATGCTGGAGGACGGGTTTGACATCATCCTGCCCGACGATCAGCTGACTCCAGAGATGTTCGAGTCGGCCGCGACAATCGCCGTAGTCGTCGCGTCCGCCCAGACGGCAGGATGACGGATGAGCGGCGACAAGACAACGATCGCACTCATCAGGCACACCGAGTCTCGTGCCAATGCCGGGCACATCCTCGGTGGCCATGCGGGCTGCACTGGGCTTTCTGACCGAGGACGTGAACAGGCCAGGGAACTACGCGGGGCACTGCAGGAGACCGGCGTCCTCGTAGAGGCGTCGATTGCTGTGACATCTCGCCTTCCCCGAGCTATCGAGACATATACGATCATATCGCCAGCGGTGAGGGGAGGAAGGCTGCCAGCGACGCGTGACTGCGGATTCTGCGACGTGCACTGGGGTGATATGGACGGAGCGCCAGAGGATGACCTTGTCCTGCCCGCGACGATCTATTCCTCTGTCGCACCTCAAGGGGAGAGCTGGGTCGGGTTCGTCCGCCGGGTCACCCGGGCGTTGACCAGCCTCGCCTCGCAGGCAGCCGGATCCACGGCCGTCGTGGTCACTCATGGTGGCGTCATCAAGACCTCATTCCGGGCTTACGGTGGCGGACGTTACCGCCACACGGAAGAAGACGTTGGCTTTGGCGTGCTGGCCATCTGGGAAAAGGCCGTCGACAGCGAGTGGACGCTGAGCTTCTATGGCGACAGCAACTCGCTGAGGGAAGGGATTCATGCGCCGCTATCTTGAACTATCCATCCGCGGGTACCGGCGTTATTCGTCCTATCGGTCAGCAGTCATCGCCGGGCTATTCACGAACCTCGTCTTCGGCGCCCTTCGTACCGCGATCATGTACGCGGTGTTCGCCCACAGCCAGCAGGTTGGCGGCTACTCGCTCAAGCAGGCAGTCATGTACGTATGGCTCGCTCAGGGCCTGATGACCATCGTGCAGATGTATGGCAATCCCGAATTCGCCATGCGGGTCCGCACCGGAGCGATCGCCATAGAATTGACTCGCCCCATCGATACCCAGGGCGCCGCTTATGCCACCGATCTCGGCCGGGCGTCTTATTACACCATCTTTCGCGGCGTCATTCCGGTCGCCGTCGGCGTACTTGCGTTCTCGCTGCCACTGCCCTCGACAGCGAACTGGCTGGAGTTCGCGGTCAGTCTGTGGCTGGCCGCGACCGTCAGCTTCATGCTGCTGTTTGCTTACAGTTTGTCCGCCTTCTGGCTGCTCGACTACCGGGGCGTGACGCTGGTCGCCGTGATATTGATGAACCTGCTCTCCGGCTTCGTTATCCCAGTCAACTTCTTTCCGTCCTGGCTTCGGACGGTGGCCATGTGGACCCCGTTTCCATCGACAATCCAGACGCCGGTGAATATCTTCACCGGCGACTTGGTGGGGGCCGCCGCGCTCCGGGCACTGGCCGCGCAGGCCCTCTGGGCGCTCGTATTTCTGCTGCTTGGCCGCGTGCTGTTCGACCTCGGCCGCCGTCATCTCGTAATCCAGGGTGGCTGACTTGAGCTCTGTCACAATCTATGTCCGGCTAGTCAGGCTTCAGGTTCGGTCGCAACTTCAGTACACCGCTAACTTTCTCATGTCCATTCTGGCGACCTTCTTGTTCACGTCGCTTGACCTGGCCACTATTTTGGTAATTTTTTCCAACGTCAGGACACTAGGCGGATGGACCGCGCAGCAAGTCCTCCTGCTTTACGGCGCAGCCGCTTCTTCCTACGCTCTGGCCGATATGCTGCTTGGCAGCCTAGACCGGCTCCCGCAACTGATACGGGAGGGTAATTTCGACTCCATGCTCTTCCGGCCTAGGTCGCCGTTCTTTCAACTGCTGGCATCAGACTTCATGCTGAGCCGAAGCGGTCGCCTGATCCAGTCAATCATCGTGGTCATCGTCATCTGTACGGTCTATATCCACATTGCCTGGACAGCCGGAGCAATCCTGATACTCATGGCGGCCGTTATATCCGGTGCCGTGATACTCGGATCGGTGTGGGTAGCCGGTGCCTGCATCTCCTTCTGGATCGAGGGAGCTAGCGAGTTCGTGAACACGTTCAGCTCGGGTGCCCTGTTCGTAACCCAGTATCCGATCAACATCTACGCGCAATGGCTGCAGATCGCGGTTACTTTCATCTTGCCGATTGGATTCGTCATATTCATGCCGGCCTCATACCTGCTCCATAAGGCGCCGATATTTGACATGCCGTCGGTGCTGCGCCTGTTCTCGCCGCTCGTGGCGATTCTTGCGGCTGCGGCAGCAACTGCTCTGTGGCGACTATCGATCAGACACTACCGGAGTGCCGGAGGATGAGATGAGCATCATTGAACTCAAGCACGTTACGCGGCTCTTCATCGTGCGCGAGCGAAAAGGCGTACTCCGTCGAGAGCAGCGGAACGTCAAGGCCGTTCGCGACATATCGTTTTCCATCGCTCCAGGAGAATTCGTGGGTTATCTTGGCGCAAATGGGGCCGGCAAGTCGACGACAATTAAGATGCTGACAGGAATTCTAGCGCCATCGAGCGGCGAGGTCAAAGTTTGCGGAAAAGACCCGTTCCGTAACCGGCGGGAGGTAGCTTACCATTTTGGTGCCATGTTCGGCCAGCGCATGCAATTGTGGTGGGACCTACCGCTGATCGACTCCTTTGATCAACTGCACTACATCTACCGGGTGCCTGGAGATCAATACCGCGCACGCCTTGAGGAACTCGTGGAGATACTGGACCTTTCGTCATTCCTCAAAGTGGCCGTCCGGCAATTGAGTCTCGGCCAGCGAATTCGAGGCGAGCTGGCTGCGGCGATGATTCACACCCCGGAGATCCTGTTCTTGGATGAACCCACGATTGGACTGGATTTGGTCGCTAAAGAACGAGTGCGAGAGTTCCTTACGCAGATAAATAGAAGACATAACGTAACGGTCATGCTCACTACGCACGACATGGCCGATCTCGAGCGCATGTGTTCCCGGCTGATAGTGCTGGCCGGCGGCCAGACCGTCAGCGACGGCCCGCTTGGTGAGCTGTTCGGTGCATACAAGCTGGAAAGGACGCTGACCGTTGATCTCAGCGAGCCCTGCGAGGCGATGATCATCCCAGGCGCGCGGTCGGTGACCATTGACGGACCGCGGCAGGTATTCAGGTTCGTTGCCCAAGACCTGTCCTCAGCCGATCTGATCGCTCAGGTGGCCGCTCGCGCGAAGATCATCGACCTCACTCTCAAAGAGCCCGACGTTGAGGATCTCGTCCGGGCCATCACGAAGGCGGAATCTTAGGATGACCTCGCTGCATGCCAGATTCTTCGATGCCTTAGCGGCCGACGCCGCTCGATCCGTTGTGCTGGGCGACGGCCCGGCGGTGACTTACGGGCAATTGGGCAATTGCGCGATCAGCCTCGCTCATGTGGCCCGGTCTTTGCTGGGCAGGCCGCCTAAGCGCGTCGCGGTAATCTCTTCCCGTGGCACCTCCGCGCTGGCAGGCCTCCTCGCCTGCTCGGTCGCCGGCGCGACCTACGTGCCCTTGTTACCCACAACACCCGCCCGGCGCCTGCGGCAGATGGTGGAGTTAGCCCGGCCTGAAGTGATCCTGCACGCGGACGGGACGCCAGCCTGGATGCTCGAAGTCATCAAGGCTCCGGCGGTCGCTATCGACACGGCGGCTGCCTTTCCCTCGACGCCACTCTCGCCGCTGCCCGAGCCGGAGTCAGCCAGCCCGGCGTATATTCTTTTCACTTCCGGGTCGACCGGAGCCCCGAAGGCTGTACCCATCGAGGGCGGCAACATCGGCTCGTTCGTGACTTCGCTGACGCGACTGTGCCAGTTCACCGAGTCCGACGTGTTCCTTCAGCTCACCGAACCGACCTTCGACGTCTCATTCATCGCCACGCTCGGCGCCTGGGCGGCCCGGGGGGCGCTGTTCATGCCCGCGATCTCCGAACTCGCGTTGCGGCCGGCGGCAACCCTGCGACGCGGCGGAGTCACGGTGTGGACATCGGTGCCCTCGGCTGCCGAGGTTGTCTTGCGCCGTCATCTCGCTGAAAGCTCACTCGCGTGCCTCCGGCTAAGCCTGTTCTGCGGTGAGCGGCTGCTGGCCGCCACTGCGGCCGGCTGGAGCAAGGTCACGCGAGGCGCGGTCATCGTGAACCTCTACGGCCCGACGGAGGCGACGGTAGCTGTGCTCGCCTACGCCTACCCGGGTGCTTGCGAGCCCGGAGCGTGGGTCAAGGACGTCGTACCGATCGGGACTCCACTGCCAGGCGTAACAACACGCATCGTCGATCCGCAGACGCTTGTCCCCGCGGAGGAAGGCGAATTGTGGGTAGGCGGGATGCAGAACTTCGACGGCTACCTCGGTGCCGCGGAAATAGCTCGCTCGGCCTTCGCTCCCTGCCCTGAGACCGGGGAGCGGTTCTACCGAACCGGAGACCTCGTGCGGCGCTCCCGCGACGGGACCATTCATTTCAAGGGGCGCCTAGTACGGCAGCCGCCATTCGGCCTGTGAGCTGGGGCGGGGCAGGCTCGGGGTGGTTACGGCGTGTCTGGCGTAAATAAGCGCAGCCGCCCCATGATCATGCTCGTGTGACCAAACAACAATC
>Ga0307372_10014653_pt1 | contig 10010 bp, 16 predicted proteins | sample OX1MG_FD_202533 | JGI IMG/M metagenome (GOLD analysis project Ga0307372, IMG submission 202533) | Soil microbial communities from Risofladan, Vaasa, Finland - OX-1 | ecosystem: Environmental > Terrestrial > Soil > Coastal area > Acid sulfate soil | place: Finland: Risofladan, Vaasa | collected... | reverse complement strand
ACAGTCCTGCCGACTCGTTCCGGACCGGAACCGACCACGTCCCTCCGGCGAAGGAATGAACGCATGACCATGCTGGCAGATCAGGTGGACCTCGTCATCGGCGTCAGCTGCACCGGAATCGCTCCGTGACCAGTTCCGAGGCAAGAGCGGACGCCAAGCCGTCGCAATCGGCATGCGGCTGCGGCTGCGCCCAAATCACGACATCGAGACCCGCACGACGACGATCGTGATCCGCTCCCTCGCCCGACGGGCCCGAGAGCTCGAGGCAGAGGCCAAAGCCCACGAGCAGGAGATCGCAGCGATCGTCATGGCATGGCGCCCCGAGCGACCGGACCGGCCAGGATTGGCAGGCGGCTCGTGCGGAGCGCCTGCTGCATGGCCGGGTCCTCGAGCCCCTCGGCCCAGGAGATGAGGTTGTCGGTGATCTTCGTCGGCATCGTGCCTCTTCCTGATCAGGCAGCAGCGCCGAGGTAGGGCTCCCAGAGGGGGTCCACTACGTCGACGGCACTGAGGAGGATCCCGGACAGCCCGGTCGGGCGGTACGGGGTGATCTTGAGCGTCCAGCCAAGCTCGGAGAGCAGGCGGTCGTCCTTCTTGCCGTTGCAACGGCGGCACGCCGCCACGACGTTCTCCCAGTCGTGCACGCCGCCGGGGCGGCTCCGGGGGATGACGTGGTCGATCGTGTCGCCCCGGCCAAGGCAGTAGCCGCAGCGGTAGCGGTCCCGGGCGAGCACGCCCCGCCGCGTCGGCAGCGGTTTCGAGTGGGGCACGGTGACGTAACGGAGCAGCCGCACCACGGCCGGCGAGGGGAGGTGGGGCGACCTTCAGAATATCTTCGGGGGCAGCTCGTCGCTCGTGCGGCCATCCTCGTAAGCGGCTCGGCGTCGGGATCGGGGGCGCCCTCGAACGTTCCTGCGGCTCCACTCCTGGTCCTGTACCACCCTGGCCGTAGACGCTCCGACCTCAAGACGTGCTCCGGGAACGGTGTTCCCGCCGGGCGTTCCGCTCCGTCCGTGGGTGATGGGCCACCTCCATGAATCCACTTCACTTGGAGGGCACCCCAATGGGCCCGTCTTCTTTACCGTCCCGCTTCTTCGGAGGCTGGTTCGCACTCGCTCACAACGATCTGTACCCGTCGTGCATCCGGATCAGGTTCCGGATGCACAGCTCATCCTCCCTCGGCGGATCGATGATCCTGCTGCCACCGCTGCACAGATCACTCGTGACCTGCTTCGACATCACCGTGAGGCCATCACGCTTGCGCTCTATTTGGACGACCAGCACCGCTTGGTCGGCACCGCCATCGTCGCCGCTGGCTGGGTCCAACAGGCTCGCTTGTCTGCACGTCCTCTCGTCGCTGGAGCGACGGCGTGCAGAGCGTCCGGCTGCGTGCTCGCTCGCTATGCCGGTTCTCGTGGCACCAATGCCACGGAACAGGGGGTACGGGCTTCGCCTGGTGGATCACGTCATCGTGAATGCCATCGGCTCCTATGGCTCTGTGGCCTCTGCTCCTCGGGTGATTCGTGGAGCAGACCTGCGTCGTCAGCGGTGCATCAACCTCGGGCTTGCATTGAGTATCGTATCACGAGATAATCGAGTTACGAGATGTGGTAGGAGGTGCGGAGCATGGTGGTCGTCGAAGTCCTCGTCGTCGTGTTAGTGACAGCGCTTCTCATCGTCACAACCGTGATGGCGTACATCGGGATGCTGGGTATTCTCGGCGTCATCTGCCTCGCCCGCTGTGATCGCTGCGGACACCTGGGCGTCACATCGCCAGACGAACCGCTGCGATCATGTACCTACTGTCGTCACGGGCGAGTGATCCACCCGCTCGCCGCCCTCCAGCACGCCCATGCCCTCCACGTCGTCGACCATCGGTCATCATCAGGCAGCTGAGTCGGGCCGTCGCAGGCGCTCAGCTGCCGCCAAGCACTGCTTGCAACACGGCTGCGCCGGAATGTTCGAGGTCCTTGGTGACGGTGAGGAGCACCACGTCGTCCGTCCCGGCGTGCTTGCGCAACTCTTCCAGCGCTCCAAGTGCTGGTGACACGGTGAGTTCGTCCCGATAGCGACGGGCGAACTCCTCGAAGCGGTCGGGAACGTGGCCGTACCACGTGCGGAGCTTCGAGCTTGGGGCGATGTCCTTCACCCACGTCGCAAATGGTGCCTCGGATCGGGAGAGTCCTCGTGGCCAGAGCCGATCCACGAGGACCCGATGAGCGGAGTCCATACCGATCTCGTCGTAGACACGGGCGATGGCAACCTTCACGGGTGACGATCTTGCCGCTTCTTGGGGAGCAGGTGCACCAGGGAAGCCATGTGTCCGTTGCACCGGCGCGAGACCCTCCCATGCAGCGGGGAGCTGTGGAGCCAGTCGTTCGAGTTCTTCGAGGTGCAGGGCTGACAACGCTTCAAGGCGCTTGGCGCCGTCCTCGGTGAGATGGAGCCGGACGACCCGATGGTCGTCCTCGGTCCGTGTGCGTGTGACGAGTCCTGCTGCCTCGCCACGGTCGATGAGTCCAACCGTGCTGTGGTGCTGGAGAAGCAAGTAATCGGCAACTTCACCAACGGTTGGCCCCCTCGGGTCAGCGTGCCCCCGGATGGCGAGCAACAACTGATGCTGCGCAGGGGTCAGGCCAGCGGCACGAGCTTGCTGTTCGCTCCACCGCTCGAAGTGGCGAAGGCCGGTGCGGAGGGCGAGCAGACGAGCATACGTATCGTCGGTGAGCATCATCTTCGTCCTCAACAGTGATTCTGCATTTGGCACAGCAACTCGATGATCTCTGCTGCTGGCCGACTAGAGGCTTCCTTGAAGCCGATTCCTGCCCACAAACTCATCCGATCCAGGTCCCCGACTTGGGCCGCAGCGGCACGCAACGGTCGTGTGGCATTGTTGATCTCCGGGTACGCAGCTGGTGCATCGGTGTGGGTGATCATGAACTGGTTGACCAAACCACGAGCAGGTCGCCCGCTGAATGACCGTGTTATGGCGGTCGAGGCGAACCGACTGTCAGAAAGGGCGGCCTTGTGCGCTGGGTGTGCTCCGCTTTCTGGGCATCGGAGGAACGCTGTGCCGCACTGCGCAGCCACAGCGCCATTACGGAGGACGGCTTTCACGGCGGCAGCGTTCATGATCCCTCCGGCAGCGATCTGCGGAAGATCGGTGAGTTGGGCGACTTCACGGATGAGCGCAAGCAGCTCGTGGCCCTGCTCGTCACCCTCCTCGTTGGTGAACCTCCCCTGGTGCGCCCCTGCCTCGATGCCCTGAACGCAGAGACAGTGTGCACCAGCCGCCGTGGCAAGAAGCGCTTCTTGGGCTTGCGTGACCGTGATAGCGACGATTGCGCCTGCGGCTCGGAGCGATGCCACGATCTCTGGCGGTGGGCACCCAAAGGTAAAGCTGACGATCGGAGGTGGGTCGGCGAGCAGGACAGCAATCTTCGCCGTCCAGCTGTCGTCGTCCCAGGCAGGGTCGCCGAGAGCAATATCGAGTGTCTCGGCATCAGAGGCGAGCGATTCGAGATAGGCGTTCGTCTTGGCAGGATGCGCGGTTGGCGAGCCAGGGACGAAGAGGTTGACCCCGAAGGCTTCAGTGGTCGCAGTTCGTACCGCTGCGACTTCCGCCTTCATGGCATCAGCGCTTTTGTAGCCAGCTGCTAGGAACCCCAAGGCGCCAGCGTCCGCTGCGGCAGTGACCAATGCCGGGGTGGTGGGACCTCCACCCATCGGAGCCACCACGATTGGACGACGGAGGAGAGCGCTGAGTGCGTTCGAGGTCATCGGTTCCTCCTGAGGCGTTGTGCCGCCTTCAGCATGGTGCGTGACTCGATCACGCCAGCGGCACGAGCTTGCTGTTCGCTCCACCGCTCGAAGTGTGACGAAGGCCGGTGTGCAGAGCAAGCAGACGGGTGTAGATCGAATCGGTCAGTGTCACTCTCTTCACGATATCATCTTGGTACGATGAAACTCTCTCCCTGTAAAACTCCACGCCCAGTCCCGACCTGGGGAGGGGGGCGCATCCGCTCCAGCGCCATCGGCTCCGGTGGAAGGGCGTGAGCGAATCATCCGAATCTGCGCCAGAGCCGACCGTGGAGTCCAGCGGCGATCCCGCTGGTGATTCGAGCGGTACCCCGATGGAACCAGAGAAGGAGCAGGTACCCCCGCCAACCGCATCCGGGGATGCCAACGGGAATGCTCGGGCGACGACCCAAGCGGCACTCGGGGACTTCACCACGACACCAGCCATCCTGCGCCTTGTCCCGTTGGCGATCGTTATCGGAGCGCTCGGGGCGAGCATCTCACTCGCCCTTTTGGACATGATCGGGTTCTTCACCAACCTGCTGTACTTCCAGCGGCTGAGTGTCCACTTGGTCTCGCCGTACGGGAACACTCTTGGTGCCATCGCTGTCATCATCCCCATCGGCGGGGGCCTCATCGTCGGACTGATGGCCCGGTTTGGCTCGGAACAGATCAGAGGACACGGCATTCCCGAGGCGATGGAACGCATCCTCATCCATGGCAGCAGAGTCCAGCCCCGCCTTGCGATACTCAAACCCATTTTCAGCGCCATCAGCATCGGAACGGGTGGACCGTTCGGTGCGGAGGGGCCGATCATCCTCACGGGCGGTGCGGTGGGGTCCATCGTCGGGCAGTTGTTCCATCTCACCGCTGCGCAACGACGAAGCTTACTTGTCGCAGGAGCCGCAGCCGGGATGAGTGCCGTCTTCGGCACACCCGTCGCCGCCACCTTGTTCGGGGTGGAGCTGCTGGCATTCGAGTTCCGTCCCCGCTCGATGGTGCTCATCGGCATCGCTGCCGCTACCGCTGATGCACTGCGGATGGTGATGGCGAACGCTCATCTCGTGGCTCCTCAGCCGCTCTTTCCGGTCCCTACCCACGTCCCCATCGGCGGCGTGGACCTCCTTGGCGCAGCAGCCATCGGCATCGCGTGTGGTTTTGCTGCGTGGCTCATGAACCCAAGCGGTCTACCGTTTCGAGGACCTCTTCAAGAAGCTCACCGGGCACCTGCACTGGATGTGGTGGCCGATGATCGGGGGACTCCTCATCGGTCTGGATCGGCGGGCTCCACCTGAGCAACGGCGTCAGCCAGGGTCGCGAGCGCGTTGGTCGAGATCTCCGCTTGGCGCTGCAGCACCTGACCTACCGGCCGAAGAGCATCGACGATCCGATCACGCCGCTCCTTGCCAAGCAGATACCAAGCAAACCCTCCTAGCAGGGCGACCTACGGCGCCCACCTCGGAACCTTGAGCACGCCGGCTACGCCACGAGCGGCTCCATCGACAGCCCAGACCACACCACCGGCGACGTAGGTGAAGCCCTGCGTCAGGTTCTCCGAGTTGTCGGCTTGAAAGCCCGCCGTCAACACCGCTTGGAAGTTCGCCGGCGCCGGGGCAAGTCCCGGCCTCCAGAGCGACTTATCGTGTGCGTAGACGATCGGGCGCGTCCGAGAGAGCAGGACGGCGAGCTGGCCCGTCGGCGCATCGTGGGGGTCGATGGCGTGCACTGCCCGAGCCGCCTCGGCATCCTCGAACATGCCACCGACATCAACGAAGGTGATCTCCGGCAAGAAGCTCTGCTCGAACATGTGACGATAATCGGCGCCACCGATCAGGTCTCGCGGGACCTTCGCCAGGCGAGCCCCTTCGCCGGCGTGCTGTCCGACGGGGAGCGTCTTGCGATCCTGCGGCGCGAGCACGAGCTCGTCGGCTAGGTCATGGACCGCCGACAGCTCGAGCACGTGATTCGCGCGGTCGGAGACCTGCTCGGCGTCACCGAGGTCATCCTGATCGGTTCCCAGGCGATCCTCGGGGCCTACCCCGACGACCTCCCTCGATCGGTGCTGCGTTCGAGGGAGGTCGATGTCGCTCCGATCGACGGTGACGAGGTCGAGGCACTCCGCATCAACGGGGGCGTCGCTCCACCGTCACGTCCGCCACGTCCCGAGCCCCGCTGAGGCCGGCCGGGCGAGGTATCACACCTCCGTGATATGGTTATCACGAAGATGTGATAAAAGGAGTTTGAGTGGCGGTTCGTCTTCGGAGCACGGATCTCTTCCCGACCGATAAGGAACTCGATCCGGACCGGCTGATCGGTCGTGCTGAGGACGTTAGCGATCTCAGCCGCCAGCTGACGAACGGCATCAACTTGGTGGTAGCGGGGCCCCGGCGCACGGGCAAGACGAGCGTCTGCAAGGCGGTCCTCGCCGGGCTTCGCTCGTCGAGCTTCTACGTCGTTCAGGCGGACCTCTTTCGACTGGCCAGTGCGAGCGATCTCGCCGAGCGCCTCGTCGTCTCGACCGTGGCCAATCGCTCGGGGCTCCATCGGGTGGCGCATCGCTCGCGCTCGCTCGGTCGTTCCGCCTTGCGGGCCACCCAGCTTGCGGTGAAGACGCGAGCGATGCAGGAGCTCGGGGACGAGCTCGAGATCGCCTTCACCCCGGGAGCAGCAGGACGCGACCCGGCCCGCTACCTCCGCTACTCGATGGAGCTGCTCCAGCGGATCGCGGAGAAGGACGACAAGCAGCTCGTCCTCTTCATCGACGAGTTCCAGGAGCTCGCCGGCCGTCACGAGCGCTTCGGGGACGTCGACACGGTGACCCAGATGATGGTCTCGGTCCTGAAGGCGTCGCCGCGCGTCACCTGCCTGTTCGCCGGAAGCGTCGAACACCTGCTTCGCGACCTCTTCTCAGAGGAGCGCCGAGCCTTCTATCGCCTCGGCGAGGTGACAACTCTGAGCCAGATCAGCGAGCCGGAGTGGCACTCAGGTCTGACGGAGCGATTCGCCGAGGACGACTGCACGCTGAGTGCGGACGCCTTCGCTCGTCTCATTGAACGCGGCGAGCGCCATCCGCGCGCCACGATGCTCATCGCCCAGCGGGCGCACGACGCCTCGGTCGCGGAGGACACGCACGACATCGACGCCTCTCTTGTCGAGGTGGGCTGGCAGCTTGCGAGGCGCGTCGATGCCACGTTGAACGCCGAGACGGTCGAGAGGATCAAGGGCCTTTCCGCCGGAGCCTTTGAAGCTGCTCAGGCCATCGCTGCGGGACGATCCCCCTACCAGGTTCTCCACTCCCAGCAGGCGCGCCGGGCGATCGATGCTCTGGTGCGCGCCGGGATCGTCGACGAGCCCCAGAGTGGATCCTGGAGGATCGACGACCCGACGCTTCGGGCCTACCTGAGCTCGATGGGGGTCGAAGACTGAGGGGGCTGCATGCGCCGGGCCGTCGTCACGCCCAGCCGGGGATGGCCTCGAGGAGGGCGCGGAGGTCGTCGGGCATCGCGTCGCACTGCATGCGCCGCTTCGCGGCCCGAGCGTGCGGGCGAGGCGGTCGAGCAGGCTCGCTGGGAGGCGGAGCGTCGGGGCGTAACGGGACGGGGCATCAGTTCGGGTCCGCTGGAAGCAGGGACCGCCGAAGCGGCCCTGGGTCTCCGTCAGCCCCGTTTGGGAAGCGACTGACACGATGTCGGCGAAGTTTCAGGGCAACGTCGCGAGGGGCCGGGTGACCCACCTCGTTCGACTCGATGGCCAGAGCTTCGCTAACCGCCTATTCTGGGTGGCCGACCTGCGGATCGACGTACCGGTCGAGAAGAGCTGGCTCGTCGGCAAGACGCCCTTCAAAGGGTCGGAACAGCCGACGGCTCAGGCCGTTGTTCATCGGGGCGAGCGCCAACCGTGTGCCGGACACGCCGAGCCCGGCAGGAGCTCGTTGCGACAGCGCGAGCCATCTTGGTTTCGCGCCTCGCACCTCACCGTCCCTTTTCGTACTGCTGTGCGCGTGGGCACCGAGGTACTGGCAGCGAGCCGCGTCGCGCGCTCGTCGGTCTGGGGGTCGAACAGATCGTCGACCTCGGGCACGGTATCGCTGCGGCGATGCTGGGCGGGCCCGAAGAGCTCCTCGAGGAGGAACTGGGTCCGCGCCTCGAATCGTCGGCTCGGATAGAAGCGCTCGACGAGGTCGAGTCCCTGATCGGCGGTCGTGAAGCCGAGGATGCCGTACAGGGTCCGGATGTCGTCGGTGTCTTGATCGACCCGGGCAGCGAGAAGCTTCATGGCCAGGAGGTACTCGGGCGACGCCGCTGTGGCCTGAAGGTGCGTGCTTTGGAACACCCGCTGGCCGTTGCGGTCGTTGCCCGGTGCGTACGACTTCACCGCGTCGTTGAGCCAGTCGTCGGGGAGATCGAGGCGCTCGGCGACTCTGCGGGCTGATTCGTAGATCTCAGCCTTCGGTTCGAAGATCGCATCGATGTCCCGGGTGACACGGCGCGCGCTGTATACGAGGGCCATTGCGGCCCCGCCGACCACGAAGAGCTCTCCCTTGAGGCCCTGCTGGCCGAGTTCGTCGGACAGCGCCTCGAACGCTCGAAGGATCGTCCGCCGGCTGAACGAACCGCTAGACACGGTCGAACGCCCCTTCGTTCACGAACACGCCATGCCTGGCAAAGCTCACCGGGCTGTCCCGGAGCGCCATCGCTTCGAAGCCCTCCAGCTCCGAGACGAACCACCAGGGCTCAGCGAATCGCTCTGGCTCCTCCGTCCAGTCCGGGTGCCGGAAGTCGACCTCGGCGCACAGGAGCTCGACGAGGGCAGCGATGGCGGCGTCGAAGCGCCGCTCGCCGGTCGACGCCGGGGCGTCGCGCACGAGGGCACGCTGCCCGGCGCGCGGCGACGCCCTGAAGTCGTCCACGAAATCGAGCAGTCGGCGCCACGCGGCCCGGGAGCCCTCGGCGGCGGCGATGGATGTGAACTGTCGCGCCACCTCTGCGATCGGCACGGCGCCGCGGCGCACCCGCGGGCGAGCCTCGATGTCGAGCTCGTAGTCGCAGGCGTCCAGGAGGCGGGCGAGGGTGTCGAGGCGCGGCGCGCGGCGCCCCGCCTCGTAGCTGGCGACCGTCGGTTGAGAGGTATGCGCACGGGCAGCGAGCTCGTCCTGGCTGAGGTCGGCCTCTTGCCGGGCAGAGCGAATGAGCATGGCAACATTCTCCACGAGGGTCATCATATCGGTTCAGATATGTGCCCGGCGCGCGGGAGCTTCAAGTCACGGCCGCCGTCGTCCGACTGTTGAGCTCGCCGAGGCGATCCGGGACGACGAGTCGACCTGAAAACCTCAGAGGAACGGCAGCAGTGATTGTGACCAGCTCGACGAGTCGACCTGCAACCCGCTGAGGCTGCCGCCAGCAGTGATTGTGACCAGCTCGACGCTGGCTGCCCCGGCTCCGGCCCGGCCCACACCGGGCCTTCGACAGCTACCAGCGCCACCCCGGGACCGCCTTGAGCAGGGCAGCGCGTTCGCCGGCCATCACGCCGTTCTTCCTTGCCTGACGCTGCCTGTTGACCCACACCGCGAGGGAGCGCCCGGGTCGTCCCCGGTGTCCTTCACGACCACCGCACGACCCTCGCCGTCCCACTCGACGGGAAAGCCGACACGCCGGCCGGCTGGTAGGCCAACCTCCACTCGGTCCGGCCGCCCGCCGCCTTGCAGCACTGAGAACGCCGCCTTGGCCACCGCCGAGGCGCAGGTTCCCGTGGTCCACCCGCTGTGAAGCCCTTTCCGGCCGGCGACGGTGGGGCTCGTCTCGGGTTCGTGGGGAACCTGCAGTGCGCTCATACCTGATAAGTTCTAGTACCGAACAGAATAACAGGGCATATCGGGAGCATCCCGGTGGCCCAGAAGGGAGCGAGCGATGGTTACCGTCGATGCTCGTCCGATCATCGCGTCGGGCGCTGAGCCGTTCGAGACGATCATGGCGGCGGCTGGTGCCCTCGGCGAGGGCGAGGAGCTGGTGGTGCTGGCCCCCTTCGAGCCGGTGCCCCTCGAAGGCGTGCTCTCCTCGCAGGGGTTCACCTATGAGGCAGAAGACCTCGGCGGGGGCGACTGGCAGGTCACCTTTCGGCGGCCGTCGTGAGCAGCCCGGCCCGAGGAGAGCCTGTCAGCGGAGGCACAGACGGGCTCGGTGCACCGCCTGGTGTGGGGCCGGACTGGCTCAAGC
>Ga0307372_10014652_pt1 | contig 10011 bp, 8 predicted proteins | sample OX1MG_FD_202533 | JGI IMG/M metagenome (GOLD analysis project Ga0307372, IMG submission 202533) | Soil microbial communities from Risofladan, Vaasa, Finland - OX-1 | ecosystem: Environmental > Terrestrial > Soil > Coastal area > Acid sulfate soil | place: Finland: Risofladan, Vaasa | collected... | reverse complement strand
AGGGCCTGAGCAATCCGTGTCAGAGAAGCTGCCCCGGCGATGCGGGGATTGAAACTCGGATGATCGGTCGCAACCCAGTTCCTTCGGCCAACGTCAGAGAAGCTGCCCCGGCGATGCGGGGATTGAAACTGTACGTGTTTCGCCGGGTCAATCCCGTTCGCAGGGGTCAGAGAAGCTGCCCCGGCGATGCGGGGATTGAAACTGTTGTAACGGGACCAATCGTTACACTTGGCAAAGGCGTCAGAGAAGCTGCCCCGGCGATGCGGGGATTGAAACCTCCACTGGTGACTCGACAGGGAAGCCAATCGCCACGAGTCAGAGAAGCTGCCCCGGCGATGCGGGGATTGAAACGAGAAATAATACATGGTCTTGGGGACGAGTCCGCTGAGTCAGAGAAGCTGCCCCGGCGATGCGGGGATTGAAACTAATCGAGAGGATCGTAGTCAGGCAGTTGATTAGGGTCAGAGAAGCTGCCCCGGCGATGCGGGGATTGAAACCGGTGTTGCTTGCATCGTCCCAGGACAATTCCAAGAAGTCAGAGAAGCTGCCCCGGCGATGCGGGGATTGAAACTCCGCAAACTCCGCGGCCACGGAATCATACGTGAAAGTCAGAGAAGCTGCCCCGGCGATGCGGGGATTGAAACCCTCCGACCCTTGCCGCCCAGTCTTTGCCATGCGCCCGTCAGAGAAGCTGCCCCGGCGATGCGGGGATTGAAACAGGGGCCAATCGCCCCTTAGCGACGACGCTAGGAGTCTAGGTCAGAGAAGCTGCCCCGGCGATGCGGGGATTGAAACGGGAGGGGAGCAACGCCAGGCGGAAGGGCGTAGCTTGTCAGAGAAGCTGCCCCGGCGATGCGGGGATTGAAACCTGTGGACCGTAACCGACCCCTCGGTGTCGCCCCCCTCGTCAGAGAAGCTGCCCCGGCGATGCGGGGATTGAAACTATCGCCTAGCGCACCTTTGTAATTGTGACCATCGAAGTCAGAGAAGCTGCCCCGGCGATGCGGGGATTGAAACGTTGGCGTCTTCGCGTTGGCCGCGGTCGAGGAAGCGCGTCAGAGAAGCTGCCCCGGCGATGCGGGGATTGAAACCTTCCGGTTGCCATGCGGACAACCACCCCATAAATCCTGTCAGAGAAGCTGCCCCGGCGATGCGGGGATTGAAACTCGCCAGCCGGGCCGGGCTCTGGCACTCCATCAGGTTCTGTCAGAGAAGCTGCCCCGGCGATGCGGGGATTGAAACGACGTACGCGGGCGAGTCCGCGTACCCGTGGGCCTGTCAGAGAAGCTGCCCCGGCGATGCGGGGATTGAAACGGTACCATCCGGCGCTGCAATGACGAGTCGTTGCGGTTTGTCAGAGAAGCTGCCCCGGCGATGCGGGGATTGAAACCGTGCCGCATGGTGGTAGCGGCAGGGATAAGCGATCGGAGTCAGAGAAGCTGCCCCGGCGATGCGGGGATTGAAACCCAGGACCCTGCGCCGCGTGCCGTGGACGGCGCGCATCGTCAGAGAAGCTGCCCCGGCGATGCGGGGATTGAAACTAGCGGGCGAAGGTCGTCTCGGCCATGTTGACCGGCGCAGTCAGAGAAGCGGTCTAAAGCCAGTCTTCGACGCGGAGCCCGGGCACTCGTTCGAAATCTCGAAGATTGTGCGACAGCGGCGTCGCATCATGGACCAACACGATCGACGCAATCTTTAGATCCATGGTCCCAATTCGGACTCTCTGAGCACGGAGCGACTGAAACGTGTCGGCCGCGAAGCCATCGAAAGGGAGGATCCGCCAAGCGGCAAAAAACCCGAATAGCTTCACAAGGCGCTCGTAGTACTTTACCTCTTGGTGTACGTCGCGTTGGCCGTGAATGGCGCTCAACCACCCTCGCATTTGTTCCTCCGGCGTAATGGCCGTGGTCACGATGTCGCGGTCGGCCGTGCCAAGCAACCGCTCGCGCAGCACGTTCGCGCGGGCGCCCTCGGGGTACTGAAAAAACGAGATGTAACTCGTGTCGAGGACGATCATGCTCCCGCCTGCCGCCGGTCTTCCTCCCGAATGCATTCGCCGGCCAGGATGATCTCCTTCATCACCGGGTCACCCGCGAACATCCCAAAAGTTCTCTTCCATTCGTCCCGGCCGGTTTGGCCCGACGTCGCGTTGACCTGCAGCATTTGGTCCACCAGTTGCTCGAGTCGCGTGAGTCTTTGTTCAATCGTCGCTTCAGACATGGCTACGTTCTCCAACCAACTTTCCCATTTCCATCTTACCCTCGCCGCCCGCCCTGGTCCAACCGACCAGGAGATCAAGTACGGTCAAGCGGGCCACCGGTATCACCAGCGCCTAGGCACGAGCCGCTCCTGACGGCACGAAGAACGTCGAGCGACGAATTCCGGGCCCCTTTCCTCTCACTTCCTCCTCTTTCCGTCCCCATATCTCCTCCTCATCCCCACATCGCCTTTTAAGAAGAATGTCGATCCGCGTGTTGCCCCGCGACTTGCCCGCGTCGCAGCATGCTGTAGACCACCGGAACGAACAACAGCGTCGTGATGGTGGCCACGAACAGACCGCCGATCACCGCCCGTCCCAAGGGGGCGTTTTGCTCTCCGCCTTCGCCAAGCCCCAGCGACATGGGCAACATGCCGATGATCATGGCCGCGGCCGTCATCAGCACCGGCCGCATGCGGGTCCGTCCCGCTTCGAGAGCGGCCTCGAATGCCGATTTGCCTTCGGCTCGCTGTTCGTTGGCGAAAGTCACCAGCAGGATGCTGTTGGCCGTGGCTACGCCGATCGACATGATCGCGCCCATCAGGGCCGGCACGCTGAACGTCGTCCGCCACAACAAGAGCGACCAGACGATGCCCACGAACGCTCCGGGCAACGCCGTGATGATGATGAATGGATCGAGCCAGCTTTGGAAATTGACGACCATCAGCAGGTAGACCAGCACCGCGGCGAAGACCAGTCCCAGGCCCAGCCGCAGGAACGCCGATTCCATGCTCTCCACCTGGCCGCGCATGGCGATCGTGTTGCCGGGACCGAGCCGGGTTCGATATTCGGCCAGCAACTGGTTGATTTCGACGGCGACGCTCCCCAGGTCGCGGCCTTGGACGTTGGCGTAGACGTCGAACGCCGGTTGCACGTTCACATGGTTTGCCGCCTCCGAGGTCACGCTGCGCTCGACCGTCGCTACGTTGGACAAAAGTTGCACGCCGGAAGCCTGCTGCGAGGTCAGCGGCAGCCCGTTGATGGAGTCGACGCTGTCAAGCTTGTATGCCGGAGTGCGCGTTTCGACGAGGTACGAGATGCCCATTTTCGGGTCGACCCAGTAGTTCGGCTGCACCTGGCCGCTACCCGAGAGTGACACCAACAGGCTGTTGGCCACGTCCTGTTGGGTGAACCCCAGCTCGCGGGCCCGCGTCTGATCGACGTCGACGTGCAGCTTGGGCACGTTCACCACCTGGTGCAGGTGAACATCCTCGACGCCCCGTATTTTACGGACGCGCTCGGCGATCTCCGTCGCGATCTTATAGTTCTCGCGGCGGTTCAGGCCGGCGACCTGGATGTCGATCGGTGCCGGCAAGCCGAAATTCAGGATTTGGCTCACGATATCGGCAGGCTGGAAGAAGAACGTCAGTTGCGGAAAGCGCCCCGCCAACTCCCGGCGCAAGTTGGCCATGTACTCGGGAGTCGAATGGCTGCGATCATGGGCCAACGCGACGAGAATCTCGCCGTCCGCCATGCCGGTCGTGGCGCTATCGCCGAAAGCCATCGCGTAAGTGCGGTTCGGCAAGCCGATATTGTCGAGCACCAGCTCGATTTCACGTTCGGGGATGATCTCGCGGATCGCGTTTTCCACCTGGCTGAAGTAGTGTTCCGTCTGCTCGACGCGCGTGCCGGCCGGCGCCCGCACGTGCAGGCGGAACTGGCCGGTGTCGACCGTGGGAAAAAAGTCGCGTCCCACCCGGGGCAAGACGACGAAGCCGCTTGCCACCACGACCGCGAATGCCGCGAACACCCGTGAGCGGTGCCGCAAATTCCATTGCAATAGCGAAGCATAGGCGTCGCGCATTTGTTCGAAACGCCGCTCGAACCCGGCGTGGAAGCGGCCGAACCAGCCGTGGCCCGCGCCGTGCTTTTGTGCCAGTTCGACGGGCAACAGGTAATCGACCATGGTCGGTACGATCGTTCGCGAGAGCAGGTAGGAGGCCAGCATCGCGAACGCCACCGCCAGCGCCAGCGGAGTGAACAAGTACTTCGGCGGGCCGTCGAGAAACAATACCGCCACGAACACGATGCTGATCGTCAGCGTCGAGACGAACGTGGGCCCCGCGATCTGAGAGGCGCCGTCGAGAATCGCCTGACGGAGCGGCTTGCCGAGGCCCAGGTTGCGGTGAATGTTCTCGATCTCGACGGTCGCGTCGTCGACCAGAATGCCGACCGCCAGGGCGAGTCCGCCCAACGTCATCACGTTCAGCGAGTGGCCGAGCAAAAACAGCACCACGATTGACGACAAGATCGCCAGCGGGATCGAGACGGCCACGATCAGCGTGCTTCGCCAGCTCCCGAGAAACACCAGGATCATCGCGGCGGTGAGCAGCCCGGCGATGATGCTCTCGGTGACGACCCCCCGATCGCCGCCGTGACGAATACCGATTGGTCGAACAGCAGGTCGATTCGCAGGCCCGCCGGGGCGGCCGCGCGAATCTCAGGCATGATCGCCTTGACCTGCTTGACGATGTCGAGCGTCGAGGCCTTGCCGTTCTTGAGCAGCGTCACCAACGCGCCGCGCGCGCCGTTACGGCGGACGACGGTGGTTTGGGTGCTTCCGCCGTCGCGGACCTGGGCCACGTCGCGCATGTAAATCGTCGCGCCGGCGACGACCTTGACCGGTATCTCGTTGAACCTGGCGGGCGTAAGTGGCGTGTTGTTGAGCGTCACCGGGTATTCCTGTGTGTCGATGCGCGCCACGCCCGTCGGGTAGGCCAGATTGTAGGCGTTGATCGCATCGGCGACTTCCTTGGGCGAGATGCCCTTGGCCTGCAAGAGGTGCTGGTCGATATCGACCATCACCTGCCGCTCGCGTCCGCCGTAGGGCGTGGGCATGGTCAGGCCCTGCACGGTCGAGAGCTGCGTACGGAGAATGTAGAGGCCGTAATCGTAGACCTCCTCTTCCGACATCGTTTCGCTGCTCAGGCCGATTTGCAGAATGGGCACGCTCGAGGCGTTGAAGCGCACGATCACCGGCGGCTGGATGCCCGGCGGCATGAGCGCGCGGATCGACTGAGTGGTCGCCGTCACCTGGGCCATGGCCGTGCCGATGTCGGCGCCGGGGTGAAACTGAATTCGGATGACGGCCACGCCGTTGAGTGTTTGCGACTCGACTCGCTTGATGTCGTTGACGTTCGAGGTGATCGCGTATTCCGAGTAGGTGGTGATCCGCTGCTCGACCTCGCTGGTTTCCATGCCCTTGTAGGTCCAGATCACGGTGATCACGGTGATGTCGATTTCAGGAAAGATATCGGTCCGCATCTGGTGAACCGAGGTGGCCCCGAGCACGGCGATCAAGAGCGCCATCACGGCGAAGGTATAGGGGCGTTTCAGGGCGAGTCGCACGATCCACATGGCTGGTCCTCCGCGAAATGGGTTGTTTTGCGAAGCAAGATACCGGCCGGCGGCGAAAACCTTACCCGCGGCGTCCCAACCTCGTCCTTTATATATGGGCGACGCCTTCGCACCGAATCGTGTAAGACTTGGCCACCTAGCCGGTAGGTATCTTTAGTACGCCGTGGCGATGGCGTTCACGAGCGGGGGAGTGGAGAGAGAGTCAAGGAGCTGAATCATGCATGCGCAAATCGTGGGAAGCGAAAGTGCCCAAAGTGCCCGGCTTGCCGCGGCGAAGGTCGGTCGGCGCGAAGCCGGATCGCGACGCATTGATCAGCATGCGAACGATCGGTCCGATTCTCTCTGGGCAGATTTCCTCGCCGTACTCTCGGTCGCGATCGCCGTCGTGATCGTGATTCAAATGATTTTGCCGCTGGGATAGCACCACTGGATTTCCAAACGCCTCGGTCTACAGCCCGACCAAGGCGGCGGTCGACGCCGTGACGCGGTCGCTGGCCAGGGAGCTTGGCCCGCGCAAGATCCGGGTCAATTCGATCAATCCCGGTATGGTCGAGACCGTAGGGGTCCACGCCGCGGGCATCGCCGAAAGCGACATGCGCAAGCAAACGGAAGCGGCCACGCCGCTCGGCCGCATTGGTCAGCCACGCGACATCGCCCCCGCAGCCGTGTTTCTCGCCTCCTCGGACTCGGCGTGGGTGACAAGGGAGACATTGTACATCTCCGGTGGATTGCGCTGATTCGAATCACTGGGGTCGCTTCATACTTTGGCTTCAAGGCAAATAGAGCCGTCCCGTGCCGCGGATATTGTCAATTTCAAAGAGGTATCGGAACAGACGGTCGATCACCCGGTCAGCGTACTCGTCGTCTGTGAGCAGGTTGTCCGCGTCGCCGATGGTGAACACCGGCAAGCTCTCGGACGTGCTCTGTTCCCGAATCGTGGCTTCGAGCGAGTCGACCGCGTCTTTTCGGCGGTTATTGGTCAGGAGGATGACGCCGTATTCCTGGCAGCGCTGCCACACCAGTGAATCCTTGTCGGCTGGATCCAAGCCGATGTCGGCAAAGGTCAGGTAGCGAAGCTCGAGGTGGTCCCAGAACTCACGCCATGTTTCGCCTTGCATCCGTGCGACGAGGCGCGCGATATGACCCTGAATATTGGCGTCAGCCAGAAGCGCGGTCACCGTTGCGCTCCTGGCTCCGTTTTTTCTTTTTCAGCTCGTCACGGAGTGCCGCCATTTTTTCGCCACCGCGACGGAGGATTTCGTCGATGTGTGGCGCGTTCCGTCTTTGGGCATTTCGCTCTCGGATCAAGCGATCCTGGTTCATGACGGCTTCGTAGTTTTCCTGGACATACTGCTCCACGGCCTGGATTTCGTCGACCGATAGGGTCGGCATGATTTCTAGGATTTCTTCGTAGGTGCATTGCCGCTGAAAATAAGGAACGAGATCCTGGACAGTGATCCGACTGGTCGAAAGCTGCATCCCGCAGCCGCGGTCGACGATCTTAATGGTCTTGTTCATGTCTGCACCTACAGAGGTATGTCTCAGCCTATTGTACCATGGAATGCCGCCAAGAATCAGTCCCTCATGACGAACCTCCGCCGTGGATGGGGATCGAGGGCCAACTGCCACGGGGACACCAATCCGAGTAGCTCGGTCGCAAGTCCGCCGCCATCCGCTTATGTAATGGCCCGACGCGGTTGGTTTCCTCATTGGCTGCCATGAGCGACAGGCGATAGAATGGAGGTTCGTAGTTCCGCCTTCAGGCGGCCCGGACAAGCGGTGCGGTTTCGCCTGGAGTCGCACTACCGACATCGATGATTTTCAGTTCACGGAAGCACCTAAACCTCTAACCTTGACCTTTGCGGAGAATCCAAATGGCCGACGTCGTGTTGGGCGACTTCTCCTTGGAAAGGATGGTTCAAGCCGTGGAAGATGTGCGTGATCGGCTCTTGCGAGCGGCCCAAGTCTTGGATGAAGCGGGCGTGCCTTATGCCGTCGTCGGTGGCAACGCCGTTGCGGCCTGGGTGGCGCGCGTCGATAAAGCGGCGGTTCGAAACACGCAGGACGTCGATATCCTGCTGCGCCGCGCCGACCTCGACCGCGCCACCGCGGCAATGGCCAAGTCGGGCTTCATCCATCGCCACGTCAAGGGGATCGACATGTTTCTCGACGGCCCGCAGGCGAAAGCCCGCGATGCCGTCCACATCATCTTCGCGGGCGAGAAGGTCCGCCCGGAATCGTTGTTCGCCGCGCCGGAAATCGCGGAAAGCGAGAGGAGCGACCGCTTTCAGATCGTCGCCCTCGAGGCGCTGGTTCGCATGAAACTAACGTCGTTTCGCGATAAAGACCGGACCCACCTGCGGGACATGCTGGATGTCGGCCTGATCGACGCCGCGTGGAAGATCCGGCTGCCCGCTGAACTGGCACAGCGGCTTCAAGAGTTGCTTGACACTCCCGAAGGTTGATCAAGCGCCATTTTGGCTGTTTCGACCGACCCGCCGCCCACCACCGCCTTGACGGGCTGGGCGCCACTCGCCGACAATGTAACTTTGGATGTATCTACGATCCTTCGGATGAGCCGATGAAGCGAGCGGAATTTCACGTTGCCCATGTCCTGACGCTGTTCGTGGCGCTGGCGCCATGCCAGGCAGGGGCGGAAGACCCGGCAGGGATCGAATTCTTCGAGAAGAAGGTCCGGCCGATCCTGGTGCGCAACTGTTACGAGTGCCATTCGACGGCCAGCGTCAAGCTGAAGGGGGGCTTGCTGCTCGATACCCGCGACGGCACCCGTCGTGGGGGCGATTCGGGGCCGGCCGTCGTACCCGGAAAAATCGACGAAAGCCTGCTGATTGCGGCCGTCCGACACGAGTCGTTCGAAATGCCGCCGGCGGGAAAGTTGTCCGAAGCGGCGATCGCCGACCTGGTTGCCTGGATCGACATGGGGGCCCCCGATCCGCGGGACGCGCACCCCGCCGCGGGGGAAATCGCCCGACAGCTCTGGGCGGAGCAACTGGCCCAGCGGCGCGGATGGTGGGCCTATCAGCCGGTGGTCGAACCGGCGGTGCCCGTGGTCCGCGATTCGAGCTGGTCCGAACAGCCGATCGATCGGTTCATTCTTGCCCGGCTCGAGGCCGCGGGCCTGGCCCACGCGCCGCGCGCCGACGCCGCGACGCTTGTGCGGCGGCTGTCGTTCGCTCTGACGGGCCTCGCCCCGACGTGCGACGACGCCGAGGCGTTCGCGGTCGATCCGTCGCCCGCCGGATGGGAAGCGCTGGTCGAGCGGTTGATGGCGTCGCCCCATTTTGGCGAACGCTGGGCGCGCCACTGGATGGACGCGGTCCGTTATACCGACACCTACGGCTACGAATGGGACGTCCCCGCCAAGGGGGCCTGGCGATACCGCGACTATTTGATAAGGGCGTTCAATCAAGACGTGCCGTTCGACCAGTTGGTCCGCGAGCACCTGGCCGGCGACCTGCTGGCCGAACCGCGCATCAACGCCCTGGAGCAGATCGACGAGTCGCGGATCGGCACCATGTTCTACCAGATGGGAGAAAAGCGACACGGAGACAGCAGCGAATTCAACGGCATCCACCAGGAGATGCTCGACAACAAGATCGACGCCTTCTCAAAGGCGTTCCAGGCCACGACCGTCTCCTGCGCCCGCTGCCACGACCATAAGATCGACGTCGTTTCTCAAAGCGACTATTACGCCCTGGCGGGCATCTTCATGAGCTCGCGTTGGGTCACGAACACGGTGGACCTTCCCTCGCGGAACGCGGCCGTGATCGCCGAGCTGAAGCGGCTCAAGGACCAATTGCGGCCGCTCGTGGCGGCGGCCTGGCTCAACGACGTGCGGCGAAACGCGGCGGAAATGGCGGCGCCGCCGGAGAACAGCGTTTGGCGGGGATTGATCGAAGCCAGAGAAAAGCAGCCGCCGCCGCTGGAGGATCCACTGTATACGTGGATCAAGGTCGCCCAGGCCGCCCGCCAGGGAGGCGACGTGGCTGCTGCCTGGACGGCGGCGGCGGCCGAATACCGCGACCAACGGGCCGCGCGGGCGGCCGACAACACGGCCCACTTCACGGAGGCGGCCGATTTCCGCCAGCGATTGCCGGAGGGCTGGTCGGTGGATGGCGCGGGCTTGCGAGAGATTGCTCGCTCGGGCGATTTCACGGTGGCGATCGAGGGCGAAGCGGTCGTCGGTCGCTTGCTGCCGGGGGGACTTTTCACCAACGTCCTTTCGCCGCGGCTCAACGGCGCGGTGCGCACGCCCCACTTCAACCGCTCGCCGAGCTATGGGTACGTCAGCTTCGAATGCTGCGGCGGGGATTTTGCCGCCAGCCGGACGGTCGTCGATAACGCCTTTCTCACCGAGAAGCAGAATTACCTCGACC
>Ga0307372_10014651_pt1 | contig 10011 bp, 6 predicted proteins | sample OX1MG_FD_202533 | JGI IMG/M metagenome (GOLD analysis project Ga0307372, IMG submission 202533) | Soil microbial communities from Risofladan, Vaasa, Finland - OX-1 | ecosystem: Environmental > Terrestrial > Soil > Coastal area > Acid sulfate soil | place: Finland: Risofladan, Vaasa | collected... | reverse complement strand
TCTTGGGTGCGGGAACCTTTTTGCTCGACGGCGGATTAACTATTCCAAGTGATTGTGTCTTGCGTGGCAGCGGAGCAAACCAGACGATATTGAACGCAATGTCCACCAGCGCCGGAGATGTAGTGCTGGGAACACTCAACGGGTCGCCGACTTTTTCCAATGCTGTCTCCATAACTGGCGGAACATCGGCGGGGTCTACGAGCATTACGGTGAGCAGCGCAACCGGCATCTCAGTCGGAACGTATGTGATGATTACCCAAGTCAATGACGGTACGCTGGTCAGCACGAACGGCAGCGAGGGCGTTTGCAATTATTGTGACAGTTCTCAAACAACAGACGGCAGCCGTGCTCAGGGTCAAATCTCCGAAGTAACATCGGTAAGTGGAACCACAATAGGAATCAATCCGGGCCTCTTCGTTTCATACACACGTTCGCCCACCGCGGTGCCCTTTAGCGCCGTGTCGAAGTACGCTGGCGCGGAGAACTTTCAGGTCTATGCAAATAACACGCACACATCCAACAATTCCAGCTTCTATATGGGGATGTGTGCTTATTGCTGGATCAGTGGCGTCGAAACCAACTTCACTGACGGCGATATGGTTGATATAGGCTGGGATTATCATGATGAAATCGCAAACAGTTACTTTGACGATGCTTACATCCGCACTTCGGGACAATACGATTCAACTGTCGCTGTAAGGAACAAAGCGACTGGTATACTGGTCCAGAACAATATATTTGACCGTACTGGCGGCATAGAAATATCGTGGGGTGGTGGACAAAATGTTTTTAGCTATAACTACATGCTTGGGGCGGTCAGCTCCGGTTCTCCTGATTTTCTTGTGGACAGCATCATCGCGCATGGGGCGCATCCAGACTTTGATTTAATAGAAGGAGACATCGTTACTCAATTGAAGTATGACAGCGTTCACGGAACGTCCTCTAATTTGACCACCTTCAGAAGCTGGGAAGTAGGAACCACGCTTGGCTGTAATCCTCTCTCTGGGAGAGGTTCGGTAACATGCAGTCCGCTGGGTGCCGGGAATTTTGGAGGTGCTAACGGCTGGTGGGAAGATTACGCGAACCGAGCGTATGAGCCAGATGCCTTCTCGAAGTACGACAACGCGGTCGGCGATGTTGTGGGGTCGGGAGATATGACGAATCTCCTCATAAACGGCCAAACAGGAAACCCCATGCCTCAAGTCGCTCTAGTGGACGCCCCGAACAGCCGCAGCTACAGTTACGCTGCCTTTGGATTCAGTTTTGGGTTTGGGGAAACGGGCGATACTGGCGGTGTGGCGATAGCGAATGGTGTCGGGTGTTCCCCGACCACTCTGCCCTATCCGTGTGAGAGTACTGCCCCCTATTCCACGGCGTTCATTCACGGAGTTTTCAACAACGCGAATGGCTCTACCACATGGACAACAGGTGTCACACACACTCTTCCACCATCCTTCTACCTAAATGCAAAACCATCGTGGTGGACAGCTTCGATTCCCTACCCGCCGATTGGCCCCGACGTGACAGGCGGAACATACGTGAGCGGCCATGCAAATCTAAATCCAGCGGCAAATTGCTACATTAACGTGATGGGCGGAGGACTGAATAATCCAACGGGAAGTCCGCTCAATTTTAACGCGAATACCTGCTATGTTGCTGGCCCCGCCCCAGCCGCATCCCTAAATCTCACTGCCGTTGCACATTGAGATCCGTTCGTTTTATCATGCTATCTATTCGTTGCAGTAAATCCAGGCTATCGTCAGAAAACTTGCGTGCAAACAGCACTTCCCCAGAACCGTAGATATCGCGAAGGTGTATTTTCTGTTGGGCTTCGAAAAAAGCGACTTGTTGGTCATTGATCATGGCGGGGTGTGCGCCATTGGCGGACCAATCCGTATAGAACAAACCTCTTCGGATTCGAGATGCGAACGGCGAATTGCCCAGGATAGTGTGAAAGAGCGCCTCGTCCGGTGCAAACGTATCTTGAAAAAATGTTGTCACGTGGGGATTCTGCTCGATGAAGTCTAATATGTATTGGCACGCATCTCTCGTCAAGCACCACCACGTACCACCAGAATATGGCTCCAAGCTTCCCAGGTATTTTCTATAGTCACGTTGCGCCATACCCGCCTTTGCCAATGCTCTTACAGCGAATCGGCGGATCGGCATATGGGACTGAAATCTAAGCGTGTTGATTCGGGAGATTGGTTTGCCGGGCGCCGGCATTTTCACCAAGTCAATAAAATCTAAGCCACGACTTTCTTCGAGGAATGCATGGATGTATTGGCCGCTTCTTAGCGGGTAGTCACTCCCGCTCAAAAGAACGAAGTAATTATAACCGTCCGGTCGTTCCATCGCTTGCCGAAGCAGTAAAATTATTGCCTCGACTTGAGAGAACTCACCCCAATACACTGGTATCCGCTTCTCGCTAAAGAGAACATTTTCGCCTCCGATGCCGGAGAACTGTTCAATGTTGCTTTTTCGATCTATATGGATAAAGAATGAAGAATCCTCGGATGAGAGCGTTCTTATTGCTCTCTTGAGAAGCTGTGGATTCTTGTGGGCCATCACGAGATATGCGATTTTCATTGGGTTACAGCCTCCCTCCTTGCCGGCAACCTGGAGGGTGTCGCCAGATGAATCCAAGCTTTGGTAAATTCGCCGAGAAAAAACGTAATCTCGATCCATCCCTGCTCGTTGCCCCTAACAGGTTGTTGAAAAACTCCATCGCTTTGTGGGTCGGGGGCTTCAGCCCCGACATAAAGCCTTGGTCTTGTTCAGGGCTTTAGCCCCTGTGGTACGGTTTCAGCTTTTATCAACAAGCTGCTAAAATAAGAACTGGCGGGCGATTAACGACTAGGCGCGATCCCGCCGTAATATCTCAGGAACGTGCCACACTAGTTCACTCATTCGTCCGAGGCGCACATATCGGCGGGGACGCCAGAGACGCTGTGTGGAGCCTGCGCCACGGCACCATCTCCCGCATAAGTGCTGCGACTTGATACAGGGGTGCGCACCCTTGGAACAGCAGGACGATCGCGGCGAGATACAAAATTCCGAACAGTAAGGAAATCATCACAATCCTGACAAAGGCTGCCATCGCACTTGTCGCTGCTCCGAACAGCGGGATGTCCCGGATCAGCCACGCGGTTGCACTGCCGGCCACAGCAGCCGATATAATATACTTCCAGACGGCGGCTAATATCGGGGCGATTCCAAGATTTATTGGCCTGCCCGCATACCAGAAAGCGGGTAGCGTAAGAATCCAAAACGATGCTGTCCAAGCCACAGCCATTCCCACAGGACCCCAATGGAGGCCGACGATAAATAACAGCCCGGTCACAAAGAACTCTATAATCCCCCAGCGCAGCCACCGGTCAGCCCTGCCGATGGAAAGGTGGATCCAACCATTGGTGCCATACAGGAGCATGGCACCTATCCCAGGTCCGAAAAACGTGAAGATCCTACCTGCAGGCCCCCATTGGGGGCCAAGTAGGAGGCGGATCAAATCCTTTCCTACCAAAGTGAAATCCGCAGCCAGCCCCATACCGACGAACGCTACCACCGCTAGGGCGCTGAGAAGATATCGTCTGTACTGGATGGAATTTCCATGCAATCGGCTCAGGGCAGATACAGCCACAACTGTAAGAGATGAAACAAACACGCTGGCTGGAAGAGCGAAAAGATCGTACGCTTTCTTGTAGAAGCCGAGAGACTGCGCGTCGAAACGCCATCCTACCAAAACGTTGTCCATGTTTCTGGCCAGGTAGTTAACGCCAAACCGTCCGTAAACGTTCATCGCGAACACAACCATGGAGGCCGTCCCATTTACTCGTCGAGGAAGTCCAGGAATCCATCTGCACATGAACCAGGCCCCTACGCAGGCGGTAAATGGCTGCGCGACCACTCCGACGACGAGCGCCCAGTAGCCCCATCCTGTGGCGGCGAGAATGATCGAGGCTGCCACCGAAGCGATACGGGACAAGATGTCGTTTGCGGAGACTGCAGAGAAACGCATACCCCGCTTCAAGAGGGCCAGGTGCAAGACCAGAATACTGGTGAATAAGATTGTAGGCGACACGCCGACAGTGACGCGCGCTACCAGCGGGTCATGGTAAAACCGCGCCAATAAGGATCCAGCCGCTGCGAATCCGATGGTCAGAAGGACGCCAGCAACCGCGTTGATCCAGAAAAGGTTAGTAGCCAGCGCTTGGTCGATCTCGCCTCGTTGGAGCACAGCCTCCGTGAACCCATTCAGCCCAAAATTCATAAGGAGCAGGCTGAAAGTAGTTACCATGGCTACCAGCCCGAAATCGCTCGGGGTTAGAATTCTGGCCAAGACCACGGTGGCGATGATCTGAATAGCTAACCCCAGGACTGAGGCGAATACTGTGATTCCCGCCCCCCGGACGGCGAGGCTGCGCACTCCGCCAACAGTGGGTTGGAACGCTCCGCGTTCGTCGAATGGGTTCAAAGGGATTCCCGATATGGCCGAACGCTTAGAGCGTAACCAAATACCGGCTCGCGTTCAGCTATTCTATCCGTTTGATCGGTTGGATCGATCACGTCGGAGGGCCCGCTGTCGTGTACGGAAGTGCTCGCGATGGCGGCCGTCGCGAGAAGCAAGAAAATCCACGCGAGGCCCAGCATCCTGAATGCCGCTTCTGTGAAGCTATAGATTATCGCGACCGTGAAATACGCGAGTTTAAGGCTGCCTGTATTTGGATCGCGACGAAACCCCAAGATTATGTTGCGGTACCCTGCGACCAGGAGAATGGCCAATAAGGTAACCCCAATCCAGCCTAGGTTCAGAAGGATCTCGATATAGCCATTATGAGCCTCGTTAGGATGCCACCAGTACACGCTCCATATCTCTTGTAGCCTCTTCCCGAGCCAAAAGCTCTCGAAGCCGGTACCGAACAATCGGTTTACAGGCAGGCCCAGGAGGAGGCTCCAAAGTGCAGTACGGCCAGTGAGGGTCGCGTTCCTGCCCACTGACTCGATGAGGCCGCTTCCAGGGTCAAGAAATAATGCGTACAAAGGAAGCGACACGGCCGCCGCAACAAGGAAATGAATGACCACTGGCTTTCGGCCTAAATTAAACACAGTTGTTGCCACTATCAGACAGGCTGCGATAATAAAGCAAGATGTAGAAGTGGCCGAGTTGGCCATCCACAGGAGCCAGATCGTAGTTACTAGAAGTACGCTCTGGGCGATAAAGTGCCGCCGTCGATGTGGTGTGTTTTTGGTCCGAACCAACTCAAGAAAGTGCCAAACAGCTCCGATCCCGAAGATGAGAACGAGGCCACCGAGAGAGTTCTTGTTAGTTGTGACACCGGTATACATCGGTTTCCAAAATCCAAACCCAGGATCGTACCCCCTTCCCAGATCCGGATAATACTTTATGAAGAGCACGGAAAGAGGTAGAAGCACAAACCCCACGCGCGTTAGGACCCCCCTGAGTGCCGCAAGCGGTTCGGGATCGGTCAGGATCACAAGGACCATTACCACATCGCCTACAGCTTTGATCCAACGCTTGAGGGCCACGTCGGGATAATCTGACCAAAACGTGCTCGCCAGGCAGTAGGAGAAGTATAAACCGATCGGGGCATTCCTCCGGAGGACTTGGAGGACGGGCCGCCCTCTCCTGACAACTACGAACAACCCAACAAGCAACAGGCCTAAAAATACAAAGCGATCGAGGGGGCTGCCTTCGAGATATTGTTCAGGGGACTGTGTCTGCGGGGCAATGTTCAGCCAAACCGACACGGGCCGCGATGCGACTATCAACAGCCAAGTCACTGGAATCCAAAGGGCCTTGGAAGTCCGGACCGACCTGTCCCGATCAAGTACAAAAAGCCCGAGGATACCCACGATGCAGACGGCAGTGGCTACCGCGGCAGGCATTATAGACGCACTGCCTGGTCCAATAACTTGGGCTGATAAGTCATCTGTGATCCGCAATCCAGGAAAAGGCGGTGCACAAGTTCTAATGTCAGTATCTTGTGGATTTCCGATGTGTAGTTACGGTTTCCTTTGAGGTGCCCCCGCACTACGGCTTCGAGGACCTTCGGTTTAAGGTACGCCCGGGACAGCGTCCGCGGGTCCAGCAGTATCTCCCGAACGTACTTTGAGAGCTGGTCTCGGTACCAGACCCGGAAATGGTAGAACTTGTGCCGGCCGAGAAAGATGTGCTCAAGGCGGAGCGGGGAAAAGAAGTGATCGATGCGAGACAGCCACTGCGGCATCCCGTAATCGTAAGCATATTCCGCTTTGAACGTGAACTCAAGCAGGGCACGGGAGATCGCGGAACCTCCGTTCAAGCCCCGGTCGGTCCGGATTCCACGTAGAGTGGCGTCCCCGTCAGCAATCAGCCGGACGCAGTCATCATTGTCCGCAAAGATATCGCTTCTCACCATGGGCGAATCAGGAGCGCGGAAAGCAGTCCGGACAAGATCGTTGTCCACGAAAGGGGACCGCATAGAAACCTGCGTTTCCTCTAATCCAAGAGTCCCGTAGTGATGCCATGGAAGCTGGCGGAAGGCGACAAATGATGCCGCGTGCCCCTGGCGCAACTCGGCATACTTCTCCTTCGCAGCGCGGATGTGGGGAAGAAATTCCGGACTGAAAAGTCCGGGCGAAAGCTCCTCCGGTTTGAACGCAAGCAGCCGTCGGAGTATCTCGCTGCCGTAATTTCCAGTCATTCGGACGGGAGCGATCTTTCGCGCAAGCTCGTTTACATAGAGATCGGGTGTGCGGCTGACGCTGGCGCATCCATCGGAGAGGTAAACCGTTCTCTCTGCATAATAGGAAAAACGGGAAAGAAATTCTCGTCCTACCTCGATCACCTCGAAAGTCTGCCCGCAGGCTTTCGCAACTCGCCGTGCCAACAGTACGTCTTGAGAGTCGCGATATATTCCGCCAAAGCAGTAGCAAGGGAGAGAGCCCGGAAGAGACTTCCGCCACGCCATAATCATGCGCGTGTCCAGCCCTCCCGTTAAAGAAACCCCAACACGCTCCCGACCCTGGAAATAACGAGGGAGATTGCCAGTGAATACTTCTTTAAGGGCCTGGTAGTAGGCTTCAGGCTCCAAGGGAGATTGGTTCTCCCACTCCTGCGGCTGGAAATATGTGTCTTTCCTTTCGATGCGGCCGTCACGAAAAACCCAGGAAGAGGACGGTGGAAGTAATCGAACACTCTGAAATAGTGTACGGTTCTCAAGAACGCAGCCGCATGTGACGAACTCTCCTAAGCCCTGAGGATCTGCATAACGCAATTCGGGCCGAACCTTGAGCAGCGCTTTTGCTTCCACACCAAAATAAAAGGCCTCATTCGATTCATGATAATAGATTCGGTGCATTCCATAACGGTCGTTGAATAGCATCGTCGTGCCCCGGGCTCGGTCTACAAGCAGCCCTTGGAACTTACCGTTTAAGCCGGCGGGAAAATCGGAGTCCTCTTCGTAAAGGTGTACTAAATAGGATCCGTCTTTCTCTTCCAGTAAATGGCCACGCTGCTTCAGTCGCTGCGAAATTCCTGGTTCGGGAAACTCCTCACCAGAAAAAACGAGGACGACATTACCTGATTCGTTTCTGAGGGGCATTCCGTCGGAAAAGGAGTTTTTGCGTGCGACCCATCCGACGTAGACACCTAAGCTCTCATCTATGAATTTTCCCGTCACATAGAAGGACTCGTGCCGAAGAGTCTCCAGCATTTGCTCCAGTTGCGATTCGGCCCGGTCGCGCGGCATTTTACTGACCAGACCGACTATTCCCGGCATGTGCGTAGTTTTTGCAAATGGGTAAAGTTGCGGAAAGCGCGTCCGCATTCCTGAATCTGAAACGGCTGTTGAGGTAACGGGATGGAGCCGGCGGGAGGAGTTGAACGCTCCATCTGCCGAGTACGATTCGGCCGCTCTGACGTTGAGCTACACCGGCTTCGAAACTGCTCTCATGTTATACCATTTTGCGCGAGCACTAACACCAAGTACGATTACGTTTTCAGGGAGCATTCCGACAAGACCACGATATAGCTTCAGTTTCACGCAGGCTGCTCCCCATGGCGTTAAAGGAGCATAAAACCTCGGCATCAGCATCTCTTTAAATCCATTTCGAATCTTAAACTCCCTCAATGAACTATCTCGCTTGTTGCCATAATTAAACTTTCCGTACGTCAGATGCGATATCCCTTCACCTTCACAGAGTTCTATTGCTTTCGCCAGCAGGGCATTCGAAGGTCTCTTGTCAAAATGACTTGCCTTACAACTTAGGTTCAAGATTGCAGCAACCTTCCGTCTGTAAACGAGCTTTAAATATCCAACCATCTCATCTCCGACATGCGCACAGATGAAATCGCTGCGGTCGAGAAATGACTCCTGGTCCTTCGTTACTTGATCCACACTCTTACCGTAGTGATCGTTGGGCCTCCCTTGCTTCATGGGAGCATCATTGTTTATGCTGACGATTCCTCGGATCAAGTCACCATTAAATGCCGTGACCGAAATTGCGACGCCGCGTTTTTGTGATCTGCGGATGTTTTTGCGGCTTTCCTGCGGCAAACTTTCCCACCAGTCCTTAAAACTGTTCGTGCGCACAGCGGCGATACTATCCAATTCCATGGGGTACTCATATTGCGGGACGGTTGCGGGCAATTTCTGCGTGAACGTGAAGATGTCGGCTCGCAGTTCACGCGAACCGTGCTTTTTCAAACTCTCCACACAAAGTTCAGGATGTTGAAGTTCAGTGTCAAGCCACTCCTCGTCATGCACGACGGCCACCTTAATCCATTTTCCTCTAATCACAATCACTTTGTCGTCAACTTCCAAGGTCGGGACTCGTACCCATTTTCCCTTGACGCTAATCTCGATGTTCTTGACAGTCATGGGTTTGACGGCGTCTGGACCGGTATCTTTATGACCTGCCTTCATGAAATTGCTTCCTCCCTTGCACGACATCGGATAATAGTGAACGGTCCCCTTTTTCTGTATCACGCGCAGAGTGAGTCTCCGGCAGTTTTGGTATCCATGAATTCGCGGCTAGCCGCGAATTCATGGGCGATTTCATGCGGCGTCCTCTCGCCGAGCGCCCGGTGAGGACGACTCTCATTGTATTCGCGCCGCCAAGCTTCGATCACCTGTTTCACTTCCGTCAGCGTCGCGAACCAATGCGCATCCAGGCACTCGGCGCGGAAGGTCCCATTGAATGATTCCACGTACGCGTTGTCGGTGGGCTTCCCCGGTCGCGAAAAATCAATCCGCACTCCGCAATTCCTCAACTCCGCCAGAACGATCTCCGGGTTATCCAGGAAATGGTACTTCTCAGCCTCAAGGCGGGCAATCCTAACTAGGGATCCCTGGACCCTGATCTCCGTCCCACAAACCTTCGTCAGCGAATTCATCTGTGGCGAATCTCCTATTATGTGGTCGCACCGATCGGGAACTGCCTGAAAAAGCCAACGTGCTAGCCGATGATCGGCGCAAACTTCAGCCCTAGATACGGATCTATTCTCTCTCCACAACCATCATGAGCAATCGGAGGGTGGCATTAAAAAGCCCCGAACATGGGAAATATGAAGGCGGGTGCCCGATTGTCACTCATGCCCCGATACTCTCACAACTACCCAAGGATGTAAGGCTTCTTCATCGGGTCAATACCCACAACTGCGAGGAGCTTGCCTAGGTGATCACAGAGTTTGATTAGCAGAGCCATAAATTTATGCTGTCCCACTACTAATGCGAAGGGAAGCCCAAGAATATAAATGGGAACAGCGACGAGCGATTTTGCAATGTCGCGGGCTCCGAAGGTCGGATTTGTCAGCGTAACGGCACCCCTGAGCAAAGCCCTCTTCAACATGAACGTGCGTTTCCAACGTGCTGGTGGAACGACCTCATAGGCAACAGCCTCGCTCGACCAGACGAACCTGTGCCCTCTCTCGATCATTCTCCTGAAGAAATCAGTATCTTCTCCGCCTCGAAACTGGGGTTTGAACGGTTCTAAGTCATTCGCGAAAAC
>Ga0307372_10014650_pt1 | contig 10011 bp, 5 predicted proteins | sample OX1MG_FD_202533 | JGI IMG/M metagenome (GOLD analysis project Ga0307372, IMG submission 202533) | Soil microbial communities from Risofladan, Vaasa, Finland - OX-1 | ecosystem: Environmental > Terrestrial > Soil > Coastal area > Acid sulfate soil | place: Finland: Risofladan, Vaasa | collected... | reverse complement strand
GGCGCCTCGTCAGTCCTGCGGATAACCGCATATACCGCAGTGATTATCTCGGCTATTGGTGTGCCGTGCCAGATGGTAATCGTCAGCGCTAGATTGACCAGGCAGCTTGTTCGGATCTATCTTGCTGCCGGCGTGCTTAACGTTGTGCTGTTATTCCTATTGGTTCCACGTTGGGCGGCGAACGGCGCCGCGATAGGCCTGTCGGTTGCCGAATCCACTGCCGTGTATCTCATCGCGCGGCTCGTTTGGCGGCAAAGGGCCGCTCTCGGGTACGATGAAGGTGCGCAGGCACAGTAAATCGATTCAATTATCCCGCATGCGCAGGACGGCGCCGACTGCAACGTGGCTGGGATGAGACATCGAACGACCGAATGTATTGAAGACTTTGTGAATAACCCTGCTCGCAATGCGCCGAAATTCTGATTCGCAAGGGGGAGGAAGCGCGTAGGTGGTATCCGCGTTGCGATAATCCTTCACCGGCCCGAATCCCACGTACTCGAAGTGCTCATTGAGCAAAGTCATTCCCCGTCGCTTGGAGTACTCCTCGTAGAAATTTGGCAACACTCTCCAGGCGTCCATCGGAAAGTTGTGAAGCGGCCAGATGGCGGGAGTCAGCACGACTAGAGAACCTCCGGGTTTGACGAGCGTTGCCGCATTATCGAGAACGCGGATCGGGTCAAACGTGTGTTCGAGCACGTTGAATATCAATACGGTACCGAACGGGGCCGCCATGCGGAATACGGCCATGTCATCTGAGCGCTCGAAATTGGCGACAAAGTCCACACCGAGCCCAATTGCAACATCGGTGCCAATATATCGTAGCCCGGATTCCTCAATGAGTGCGCGGCAAGTTCTACCTCCGTATCCGGTGCCCAATTCGAGGACTGGTCCCTGAATTAGTCTGGCCTCAAGGAGTCTACGTAGGTACTTAAGATCCGCATCGACCATCCGTCAATCCGCCATTTTGTGAATCTTAAAAAAATGTGAATTCGAATTAGAGAACTGCGCAGGTTACAAGGCCGGTCCGTCGCAATAGGTGCGAATCACTATATCAGCGGCACGGCGTACGCGCGATCTTTGACTCGCTGATCGAATGATGCGCCGCTGGCGTTGACCCAAACTGTCCCCGTGAATATAACGTTGGAACTGGAAGATCCTTATTCCGGTGCTGTTTTTGGTTGCATCTGGAGAAGTTGTCCCGGATGGCCAAAGAAAAAATCGGCCGGGCGGTCCGCGTTAAACTGTCAGGCGGTGACGCACATCGTCGGCCATTACAGCCTCGCTCGGCGGCGAGCCTACTGGATCATCAAATAGCATCGAAGCGCTTAGCGCTATCGGATTTGTAAGGATCCGAAGACCGCCTTACGGGGTCGCGTCGAAGAACTAGCGCAAGCGCGGGTCCGACATGGCAAGACGCAAGCCAATCGCCTAGACACTGACGAAAGCCTACACTTGCGTAGCAAACTGCCGCGCAGTCGCAAAATAGTGGTCACTCGCCGAGAATAATATGTACCAAAGAGGCCGAACTATGGCTGGTAAATGGTTTCGTGGGGGATCGATTGGCGAAGGAGACCAAGGGTACGGGTTTTGACCGACGTGGATATGTTTACGCGCAAAGCAGTTTGCATCGTCTTCGGAAACCACCTTCGAGCGGAGGATGTGGTAGACGCATGCAATCGTCGAGCCGTGTTCCGCGGCGCTCCCGTACGTCTGTTCGTATGCAACGGCAGCGAACTCTCCGCTCGATTGATGGATCTCTGGGCATACTGCCATAACATGCTGGTCAGACTTCAGTGGGCCCCGCAATCCGACCAATGGCTCTTTCGTCGAAGGCTTTAACGGATCACTGCGAGACGAGTGCCTGGACGTACATTGGCTCGAGACGATTGACGAGGGCGAGGAGAAGATCGAAAGTTGGCTGCCCGAATGCACCGAGAGTCGGCCTCAGCAGAGCATCAAATGATGTGACATCGATTGCAATTGTCGGTCAGTACAGAGCTTTGAAGACTTTCGAAGATCAACAAACCGTCGGAAATTAAGCGTCGAAATGGTCCGGGAAATCCAAGCGACTCGAGGGGTCGCAAACTCGCAATCCCAATGGTCCGAAATCATCAGGTCGGTTGGTTACTTTACGGCTGGATTTGCGCGGCGACGTCAGCTCTTTTAGACAGCCTATCGAGTACGGAGAATCGATTTGCGCAATTTGATAAGAGGCCTACGAAGAAAGTTGTCGGTCCGTATTCCCACACTGCGGAAATCTCTCAAGCGCATGGTGAAACGGATCCTACCTAAGGCCGTCCTAATAGCGCGAGAACACCGCCTCGCGGTGCGCATGGATCGTGAGTTCAATAAATTGTCCGTGAAAGCCGCATTCACCAAAATCTATAGTGAAATGCTCTGGGGCAGATCAAGCGACGATCGAGATTCATTTAGCTCCGGAAGCGGCTCACGCGAATCTAATATTGTTGCTCCCTACATCGGTGCGGTTGAGAGCTTTATATTGTCGCTGGATAAAAGACCTGACGTTGTGGACTTGGGCTGCGGTGACTTCTATGTGGGCTCGAAAGTGAGACATCTGTGCCAGAATTACATTGCGTGCGATATTGTCGATTCGCTGATTGCCAGAAACAGGGCCAACTACGGTGATTTAGGTGTCGATTTCCGGGTCTTGGACATCACTTCGGATGAATTGCCAGGTGGGGATATCGTTTTCGTCCGTCAAGTGCTGCAGCATTTATCTAACGAATTAATTTTGAGGGTGATTCCGAGAATTCAATCAAAGTTCCAGTATCTCCTGTTGACCGAACACTTGCCTTCCTCCAAGTCGTTTGAGCCAAACACCGATAAACCGACGGGACCGGACGTCAGACTCAAATATGACAGTGGTATTGTGCTGACAAGTCCGCCGTTCAATATGCACGCAAAGCGGGATGTGGTCTTGTGTCAACTCGTTGTGTCCGGAACTGTGATACAGACCAGGCTCTATCAATTCTTTTAAATCACTAATGGCAGCGCGACTATTTGTACATCGCTTATGACATCGCGACATTCCCGAACGCACCGTAGACTCCAATACGACTGCTACAGGCAAACTGTCTTAATGCCGGGCAACTGCTGTTTGGTACGGGCCCCGTTGGGTAAAGCCGCTGCGGTTCAGCCTGAGCGTCTCGCATAGCCGTTCGCGGGCAAGATTTCGCGCCACTTCGCAATCACCGCCGGATTCACGTCTGCGCCTTGTTGAAGAACTCAATGGTGATATATTGATTTGCCGCCTTCTGGGAGAGAGCCTTCGATGTACGCGCAGCCGATCGGCGCCGGCGACCCCAACGAAGCATTGTGGCGCTGGCCTTTGAGCCTCGCTCTCGCCGCCCTAGCCGCAGGGGTGCTGAGCGTCGTGCCGTTCTGGGTTGGCTTACAGCAAATGTGGGACGCGTGGATCAGCGTTCCCGAATATAGCTTTGGAATGTTGATTCCGCCGATCACGGCATTTCTGATCTGGCAGCAGAAGGACCGGCTCGAACGCACGCGCTTTTCCGGCAGCTGGCTCGGGTTCGCGCTGGTGCTCGCGGGCGGTGCGATCCTGGTCATCGCGCAATTGGCGACCGTGTTCGTGCTCGCGCAGTACGCATACTTCGTCACGCTCTTCGGCCTTGCGCTGGCCTTGTTGGGCTGGCCTGCGTTTCGCCTGATCGTGGCGCCGCTCTTGTTGCTGTGGCTGACGATACCGCTGCCGGAATTCGCATTTGCCAATTTGTCGATGGATCTGCAGCTGCTGTCCTCCTCGCTCGGCGTCGACTTCATGCGCTTGTTCAACGTGACCGTGCTGCTTCAGGGCAACGTCATCGATCTCGGCGGTTACCAGCTGCAGGTGGCCGAGGCCTGCAGCGGATTGCGCTACCTGTTTCCGTTGATGACGCTCGGTCTCTTGATGGCGTACTTTTACAAAGGCGCGCTTTGGAAACGCATCGCCCTGTTCTTGTCGAGCGTACCGATCACGGTGTTGATGAACAGCCTGCGCGTCGGCACGATCGGCATCATGGTGGAGCATTGGGGCATCGGCATGGCCGAGGGTTTTCTGCACGAATTCCAGGGATGGGCGCTATTCATGGTGAGCATGGCGCTGATGCTCGGCGAGATCGCGCTTTTGAATCGCGTGACGCCCGAGCGCGCCGGCTGGCGGCAATTGTTCGGCATCGAGTTGCCTCTGCCGCCGCCGGCCGGGGCTTCGCGTCGGCGAAGGTCCTGGCCGCCCGCGTTCGCCGCCGCGCTCTCGTTGATGATCGCGATCGTCGCCGCGAGCTTCGTGCTGCCGCGGCCGCGGGAGATCATTCCGAGGCGCGATGCGTCGTTTGCCGAGTTTCCGATGGCGATCGGTCCGTGGCGCGGAGAACGCGAGACATTGGACGGCGTCTATTCGAACGCCCTGAAACTCGACGACTACCTGCTCGCGGACTATGTCGACGGCTCGAACGCCGTGGTCAACCTGTACATCGCGTACTACGATTCGCAGCGCGCGGGCGCCGCTGTCCATTCGCCGCGCTCGTGTTTGCCCGCTGGGGGCTGGCAGATGCGCGACTTCGGTCAGCGCACGGTGCCCGGCGGGCGTTTGGGCGACCGGCCGCTGCGCGTCAATCGCACGCTGATCGCGCTCAACGGTCAGCGGCAGCTCGTCTACTACTGGTTTCAGCAGCGGGGCCGCGTTCTGACCAACGAATTCGCGGTCAAGTGGTACATCTTCTGGGATGCGCTGACGCGCCATCGCACCGACGGCGCCCTGGTGCGCCTCACGACGCCGATCCCGCGCGCGGGCGGCGTCGCCGCCGCGGACCTTCGACTGACGGATCTTGCGCGCCGTGTGGCGGTCGGGCTCGATCGTTACGTGCCGAACTGACGATGCAGTTCGTCATGCCGTTCATGTTGGCGATGGTCGTGACGATGGCGGCCATACCGGTGTTTGCGCGCGTTGCCGGCAAATGGCTGTACGTCGATTTCCCTGGTGTGCGCAAAGTACACGAGACGCCGATTCCGCGAATCGGCGGACTGGCGATGACGGCGGGCGTCTTCGTGGCGGCGGCGATCGCCATCCCGTTGCGCAGCCAAGACCTGTGGTTCCTCGCGGCGACCGCGCTTTTGGTTCTCTTCGGTGCGCTCGATGATCGCTTGGACCTGGATTACCGCGTCAAATTGGCGGGCCAACTGATCGCCGTCGGCATCGCGGTGTTCGCGGGCGGCGTGCGCATCCAGTCGATCACGCTCGCCGACCGGGTGATGTTGCCGGCGTGGCTCTCGCTGCCGCTGTCGGTGGTCTTCCTCGTCGGCATCACCAATGCGATCAACCTGGCGGACGGACTCGACGGCCTGGCGGGCGGCACGACCTTCCTTTGTCTATGCGCGATTGCGTTGCTGTCGAGCCTGGGGCATCAGTGGATCTCGGCGACGCTCGCAGCCACCTTCGCCGGCGCCGTCCTCGGCTTCCTGCCGTTCAATACCTACCCGGCGAGTGTCTTCATGGGCGATGCGGGCAGTCAGCTCCTGGGCTTTGCGATCGGCGTGCTGAGCGTGCGCGCGACGCAGAATCCACTCAGCCTGATCAGCACGGCGACGCCGATACTCCTCCTCGCGGTGCCGATCCTCGATACCTTGAGCGTCATGGTGCAGCGGGTCGCCGAGGGCAGGTCGCCGTTCCACGGCGACAAGAATCATCTCCATCACAAGTTATTGGCCCTGGGGTTCGCGCATCACGAGGCGGTGGCCGTCATCTACGCGCTGCAGGCGCTGCTCTTCGTGATCGCCTACCTGCTGCGGTTCGAATCCGATGTACTGATTCTCGCGGTGGTCGGCGGGTTCTTCTTGGTCGCGATCGGCTCGCTGCAGGTCGCGGCGCACCGCGGATGGCGCGTCCGCCAGGACGAGCAGCAGGCTGGCGACACGCCGCTGCGCGCGGCGGTGATTGCCAAACATAAGCTGTGGCTCACGCTATGGTCGTACCGGGCAATCGCGGCGTCCCTCAGCGTGTACGCGGCGCTGGTCGTCGCCGAGACGGAGCCCGTGCGCAGGAATTTTCGCATCCTCGCGCTCGGCTTGCTCGGCGTCCTGGTCGCATTTTTTGCGATTCTGCGGGTCGATCCCTTGAGCATCGTCGAGAAAGTCGCGGTCTACGTCGTGATCACGCTGATCGTCTACCTGGACGTTGGGGTGGTTCATCACGATCCATTGGTCATGAGCTTGAGCTGGATTCCGATCGGCATCATGGGGACGGCATCGGTGATCCGCACGCGCGCCATTGCCGATCGACGGTTTCAATTGACGCCGCTCGATCTGATCATCTTGTTCGTCGTGCTGGTGGTGCCGAATTTGCCGGGAATCTTGCGGGTTTCGCAGGCGGTGGCACTCGCCATCGCCAAGCTTTTCATCTTGTTCTTCGCGATCGAGGTGCTATTCAGCCGCGCCTAGCGCGGCGCGGCTTCTATGGTAGGCTCTCGAGGCGGCCGCCAGGGAAATGACGGCAGATTCGAAGGTTTCGTGACGATCATGCAAGAGATACCGAATGCCTCCCCGACCGCTTAGGGCCCGATATGGGTTGCCCGCCGCCCTCGTTTGCGCGCTCGCGCTCGGCGGCTGCGGCGCCGCGTCTCGCGAGGGGGCGTACCTGCGCCACGGCCGGCAGTTCCTCGCCGCGGGCGATTTGGCGAAGGCGCGCATCGAATTTCGCAATGCGCTGCAAATCGCGCCGCGAGACGACCAAGCCCGTTATCAAAATGGCATCATCGACGAGAAGTTGGGAAATCCGCGGGAGGCGGCGCAATTTTTCCAGGGCGCGATCGACGTCAACCCCAATGACCTGCCGGCACGCGCGCATCTGGGCCGACTGATGCTGTTCGCGGGCGCACCGCAGCGGGCGCTCGACACCGTCAAACCCGCCTTGGCGACGCACCCGGACGATGTCGGGCTCTTGACGGTGCGCGCCGCGGCGCGCGCCCGGCTGAACGACCTGCACGGTGCGCGAGAGGACGCGAAACGCGCGGTCGCGCTCGCGCCGGCCAACGAAAATGCGGTGGCGACGCTCGCCGGGATCTATCAGGCGGGCGGAGACATCGCCAAGGCGCAATCCTTGCTCGAGCACACGATCCAGATTTTGCCGGCGACGGTCGGGCTGCGCCTCGCGCTCGCGCAGGTTTACATAAATACCGGGCACGTGGAGCGCATCGAGCCGCTGCTGAAGGCGGTGGTCCGGCTGCAACCGGCAAAAGCGGCCTACCGGGTGAGCCTCGCTCAATTTTACGCGCGCGTGAACCGGCTTGATGCGGCCGAGCGCGTGCTGCGCGACGCGGTCAAGGATCTGCCGCAGGAGCGGCAGATGAAAGTCGAGTTGGTGTCATTTCTCGCGACGCGCCGCTCCCTCGACTTGGCCGAGAAGCAGCTGGACGAGTACATCGCCGCCGCGCCCAAGGATTACACCCTGCAGTTCCTGCTGGCGACGCTTTACCTGCGGGGCAACGCGATTGGCGAGGCCGAAGCCGTGTACAAAGGAGTCATCGCCGCGGAGGATCTCCGTCCGGCGGGACTGACGGCGCGTATACGTCTCGCGGCCGTACTGGTTCAGCAGAACGATCGGGCGGATGCGAAAAAGCTGATCGCCCAAGTATTGGCGAAGGATCCGCGGGAAGACGACGCTCTGGTCCTAAGCGGCAACCTGGCCTTGGACGATGGCGATCCGGCGACGGCGATCGCCGACTTGCGCGCGGCGCTGCGCGATCAGCCGAATGCCGTCGCCATCATGCGCGAGCTCGCGCGCGCGCACCTGGCGAACGGCGAGCCGGCGCTCGCCGAGGACACGATGCGAAGCGCCGTGCAGGCGAACCCGGCCGATGCCGGCGCGCGTTTGGATCTCGCGATCCTGCTGACCCAGCTCGGCAAGCCGCAACAGGCCAAGCCGATCATCGATGCACTGGTCAAGCAGCAGCCGGGGAACGTACAAGCACTGGACGTGCAATTTCAAATTGCCATGGCAAACAAGGATATGGCTGCGGCGGCGGCGGCGGCGGACGCGATGGTCGCCGCGCAGCCCAAGGCGCCGTTGGGCTATCACTATCAAGGGCTCGTGGCGGAGCATGAGAAGCGCGACGCCGACGCTCTCGCCATTTACGCCAAGGGGCTGCAAGCGGCTCCGGACGCGCCGGTTCTCTTGCAGGACACGACGCGCGTGCTGGTCGCCACTCATCAGATGCCGCAGGCGCTCGCGCAGCTCGATGAGGCGATCGGCAAATACCCACAATCGGCGCTCGCCGCCGACTTGAAGGGCGAGGTGCTGCTCACCGCGAACCGGCCGCGCGAGGCGATCGCGCCCCTGAAGACGGCGATCGCGCGCCAACCGAAGTGGTGGCGCCCTTATCACGACCTCGCGATCGCAAAGAGCGTCTTGCACGACCAGGCGGCGGCGATCGCGGCGCTGCGCGAGGGCATCGCGAGCGCCGCCGACCCGATTAGACTGGACGTCGAATTGGCGGAACTATTCGTCAAGCGGGGCGGGCCGAATGACGCCGAACAAGTTTATGAGGCGGAGCTGCTTCGCAACCCAAGCGCCGTCGTCGCCGCGAACAACCTCGCGATGCTGCTGGTCCAATATCGCCACGATCAGCAAAGTCTGGATCGGGCGAAAACCTTGACCGCAGCGTTCGCCCATTCGCCCAACGCCTCGCTCTTGGATACGTACGGCTGGGTGCGCTACCAGCGCGGCGAGACGGCCGCCGGAATTCACGCGTTGCGCGCGGCCTCTGCAAAGATGCCCAACTCGGCGGATTTCCTCTATCACCTCGGCATGGCCGAAGCGCGCCTCGGTAATGCCGCGGCTGCGCGCAGCGACCTTCAAAAGGCGTTGGCGCTCAGCAAGTCCTTTACCGGCGCCGACGAGGCGCAGGCGACGCTGCAAAAACTCCTGAAGCCGGGCCCGACGGCGCAGCGGACGCGCCGATCGCTTCCCGATAAACCTTCTCCATGGCGCTTGCGATCGCCGGCCACGAGAACAGCCGCTTTGCCGCGCATTCGCCATTGCCGCCCATGTGTTGGCGCAACGCGGGATCCGCGCTCAAGCGCCGACATGCGGCGCCGAGCGACGCCGGATCGTTGCTCGTGACGATGCCGGCTTCGGCCGCGGCCACCGTGGCGGCGATGCCGACCTGTGGCGTGACGATGACGGCCACGCCCATCGCCATGGCTTCGGCGACGGCATTGCCGAAATTTTCCGAGTAAGACGGCAATACGAAGAACATGGCGTTGCGGTACAGCGCCCATTTATCGTCGTCGCCAACTTTGCCGATGAACTGTACCCGATCGCCAAGTCCGTAGGAGGCGACCAGCCGCTGCAGCGTTTGCCGATAACCACCCTCGTCGGGTCCGGCGATCACGAGTTGCAGCTCCGGCACCTGGCGCCAGGCATCGATGAGCCGATCCAAGCCCTTTACCCAATGGATGCGACTGAGGAAGAGTGCGTAGGGCTGTGCATGGGCTGTGCCGGGCACGGCCGGCGCCGGCGGCGGCGGCTCGGCATCGGGGAAGTCCACCCCGTTTGGAATACAGCGGATCGGCGGCAAGCGCAGTCCAAGCGCCCGCAAGTTAGCCGCCTCCAATTCGGCGGTCACGTGCACCGCCGCGGCCTGCGCGAGCGAGCGCCGTTCGATCAGCGTGATCCACGCCGTCTTCAACCAACGGCTCTTGCGGCGGATCATTGACTTAACGAGCATGCCCCTGGGCGAGATGATGTAGGGGATGCGGGCCGCGCGTGCGGCGCGGGCGGCGGCCCAGGTCGGCCACAAATACACCGAATGCAGGTGCACCAGGTCGAAATCCGCAATGGCCTCGTGCAGGCGGCGCTTCATCGCCGCCGAGCGATACAAGCGGCGCGGCGAACCGATCGGGAAATAGTGCACCTGCACGCCGTGCAGATCGACCGGCCGGTCGAGGGGCACATCGCAAATCCCCGGGCCGTCGACGTTGGTCGTATAGACCTCGACC
>Ga0307372_10014649_pt1 | contig 10013 bp, 10 predicted proteins | sample OX1MG_FD_202533 | JGI IMG/M metagenome (GOLD analysis project Ga0307372, IMG submission 202533) | Soil microbial communities from Risofladan, Vaasa, Finland - OX-1 | ecosystem: Environmental > Terrestrial > Soil > Coastal area > Acid sulfate soil | place: Finland: Risofladan, Vaasa | collected... | reverse complement strand
GATGCCCTCCGGCCATCCCTTGCCCTTCACTTCTTTCCACGTCGCCCCCTCGTCCTCCGACCGGTACAATCCGCTCCCCGGCCCGCCGCTCGTCAATCCCCACGCCGTGCGGTTCGCCTCCCACAGCGCCGCATACACCAGGTGCGCATTCGACGGCGCAAACGCCACGGCAATCGCCCCCGTCTTGTCATCCTTAAAGAGCGTCTTCGTCCACGTCTTGCCCCCGTCCGTCGTGCGGAACACACCCCGCTCCGCGTTCGGCCCGTAGACGTGCCCCAGCGCCGCCACCAGCACCACGTCCGGGTTCTTCGGATCCACCATCACCGCGCCGATCGTCTGCGTGTCCTTCAGCCCCACGTTCTTCCAGGTCTGGCCTCCATCCACCGACTTGTAGACGCCGTCGCCGTGTGAAATGTCGCCGCGAATGCAGGCCTCGCCCGTCCCCACGTAAATCACGTTGGGGTCCGAGGGCGCCACCGCAATCGCGCCAATCGATGAGACCGGCTCCTTGTCGAACATCGGCTGCCAGTTCACCCCGCCGTCCGTCGTCTTCCACACTCCGCCGCTCGCCCCGCCAAAATAATAGACTTCGGGGTTGCCGGCGATGCCCGCCACGGCAATCGACCGCCCGCCCCGGAACGGCCCAATCAACCGCCACTTCATGCCCTTCAACCAACTCGGATTGACCTGTGCCGCAGGTTGAGAGTCTTGTTGAGCGAGGATCCGGCCGGCCCACAAAAGGCCTGCAAGCAGGCCCAGGGCCACCATCGAGCGAAGCAACCTTTTTCCAAGAAGACGCATTTCCAACATTCTCCGCAAAAGGATTCAAGGCCGCCGATTCTAGCGCGATGAAGAGGAAACCAAAAGAGCTTTTTGCAACGCCTGACTTCGGGGTGCAAGTTAGGGGCGACATGAGTGTTCACCCGTTGCCTTAATGTTGCAATTCGCGGGTGGCGTCGACGTCGCTTTTTATGTCGGAGACCCTTGTGGCCTCTATGCCATCACCGCTGAAGGAGCACCCGATGAATGGCCTCAAGTATATCGGCATGGATGTCCATTTGGCGAGCATCAGCAGGGTGGTGCTGGATGCTGCCGGGAAGTTGGTGATGGAAGTGACGATCAAGACTGAGGGCGCCGCGCGTGGCGAAAGGGGTAGTCTGCGATCCGCGTCAAAACCCCCGGCATCCGGGGGAGAAGAAGAGTGACCGGATCGACGCGCGGAAGCTGGCCGAGTGGCTGCGGCTGGGCATTCTGAAACCGGTGTATCACGGCAATGCCGGGCGGCGGGCGTTGCGGGAAATGGTCCGGAGTTACCTCCGCTTGGTGCGCTCTACCGCCGCCCGGAACGCTTAGGAATCAAGACTCCGTCCGCGCCCAACTGCGAACGATAGGGCCGCCACGCGCCAAAATCGTGGGCGTACCCCTTTGCGGGTATAGGCGTTAAGATAAGCGTTTCCGCTCCCCCTGAGCCGCGCTAGCGGCGACAGCCTGTGGCCCACGGCGATTAGCCGTGGGGTAGAGTTCCAAAAATCCTCCCATAAGCCCCGTCAGGGACGACATGCTTCCCGCGCGTAATGCCGCCCCTGTCGGGGCTTGGAAGTCTGCACTACCCTCTTTTCCCACGGCTTGCGCCGTGGGGTAGAGTTCCAAAAATCCTCCCATAAGCCCCGTCAAGGGCGACATGATTCCCGCGCGTAATGCCGCCCCTGTCGGGGCTTGGAAGTCTGCACTACCCTCTTTTCCCACGGCTTGCGCCGCGGGCCACATGATGGCGCCCGCCAAGGCGGGCTTTGGCGTAGTTCCTGGCCCTTATTTTAACGCCTGTGCCCCTTGTGGGTACCCGTTCGGGCGGGCACAAGACCCGCCCCTACGTCCAGCAATTCAAGACCGCCCCGGAGTGCGGTCATTCCCGCGAAGGCGGGGAGCGGGAATCCAGGCGGCGAAATTCAAACATTTTTGGTTAGCCTTACCGTCGCGGCCCGGCCAAACCGGACTTGCCGCTCACACCCACGCCGGATAGCGACACGTTCTGCGGACTGCCGGGAGCATTGTCGGTGACCGTGACTGCTGCGGCCAGGGTTCCGCTTCCAACCGGGAAGAAATAAACCGTGATCCGGCAGTTGTCGCCGGGCGCCAGCGTGTTCGGGGCGATCGGGCAGTTGTTCGCCTGCGCGAAGTCGCCGCTGTTCAGGCCGGTAACCGCAATGCCCGTAATCGACAGAGGCATTTCACCCGTATTGGTCAGCGTGACCACCTGCGGAACGTTCGGTGCTTGAACACCCTGCGGGCCGAAGTTCAAGCTGGTGGGACTGAGACTCACAACCGGGCCGAGACCCACATCCAACCTGAAAACCGTGCCGTAGTTCCTGGTTCCACCGTCCTCTGTCGTCCCGTAGAGATTCCCGTCGGTCGCCTGGACCAGCCCCGCGAAGGGCACGTCTCCGTCCGTACAACCGCTTTGCGAGCAAAAGCTGTAAAGCGTGGTCAGCGTGCCACTGGGGGTGATTTTGAAGATCGTACCACAGCCACCCGAGCAGGAGTTGTTGGCCCCGCCTGACGCTGTTGTGCTGTAGAAGTTCCCATCGGCGGCCTGGACCAGCGCGTTGGGGCTGGCGCCGTCCGTCCCGTCGAAGCTGTGCAGCGTGGTGAGCATGCCACTCGGGGTGATTTTGAAGACTGTCCCGCAGCCAAACGGGGAGCACGCTCCGTTGGCCCCACCCTCCGCTGACCCGTAGAAGTTCCCATCGGTGGCCTGGACCAGGCCCGCGTACGGGAAGGCACCGTCCGTCGAGTCGAAGCTGTGCAGCGTGGTGAGCGTGCCGCTTGGCGTGATTTTGAAGATCGTCCCACAGCCATTCGGGGAGCAGGAGCTGTTGGCCCCGCCCCCAAACGTTGTCCCGTAGAAGTTCCCATCGGTGGCCTGGACGAGGCGTGCGTACGGGAAGGCACCGTCGGTGCAACCGCTTTGCGAGCAAAAGCTGTAAAGCGTCGTTAGCGTGCCACTTGGGGTAATTTTGAAGATCGTGCCATCGCCGTCGGTCCCACCCTCCACCGTTGTCCCGTAGAAGTTCCCATTGGCGGCCTGGACCAGCCCCCCCTGGGGCGCCTCGCCGTCCGGGCAGGAGTATCCGACGACACAAAAGCTGTAAAGCGTCGTCAGTGTGCCACTTGGGGTGATTTTGAAGATCGTCCCACAGCCGCTCCCGCTGCAGACGTTGTTGCCTCCGCCACTGTACGTTGGCCCGTAGAAGTTCCCGTCGGTCGCCTGGACCAGCGCCCCGTAGGGGATGGCGCCGTCCGTGCAAGTGCTTAGCGAGCAAAAGCTGTAAAGCGTCGTCAGTGTGCCAGTTGGGGTGATCTTGAAGACCGTGCCTTGGCCGTTGGCCCCGCCGTACGGCATTGTCCCGTAAAAGTTTCCGTCGGTGGCCTGGACCAGCGCCGCGTAGGGGAGGGCGCCGTCCGTCCCGTCGAAGCTGTGCAGTGTCTTAAAGCTCTGCGCAGACAAGGCCATCGCCGTCGCTACGCACAGCACAAAGACAGCGCAGGCCATCGTGCCCCAGTTAAGTTTGTCCATGTTACCCCCTCGCCGCCCTGCGGGCTTCGGATATGATTGTGAATGCGCCCGGAACCTACCACCACGGTTCGGCCCTGTCAAGAACCTGATTACGCAATAACGATTCATCAAACACTGGAACGAAGTGGGTAGCGCAGACTTCCGCTCTTCAGGAAGTCTGCGGGTTTTCGCCCGCAACGGATAAATGCCGCAGAGTTTCTGGAAAGCGAAACTCTGCGCTACTCGCTTCGTTACACTCTGATGCGGGTGGCACGCTACCGGCTTGGAAACGTCTGGTGATAGTTCGGGTACGGCGGTCGCGGGAATTGTTTGGGCGGATTTTTCTTGAGCATCTCCATCACCACCTCGACGGCCTTTTCAAGCTGCGGGTCGTGGCCCTCACGGACGAGCTTGGGATCAAGATTCACTTCGTCGTCCGGGGGAATCCCGTGATTCTCGACTTCCCAATGGCCATTCAGCCCGTAGATGGCCCAGCGTGGGGCAGTGATGCCGCCACCATCCATCAGCACCGGATAGCCGCCGATTCCCACCAATCCGCCCCACGTCTTCATGCCCACCAGCGGTCCAATGCCAGCCTTACGGAAGTACCAGGGCATGGCGTCGCCGCCGGAGCCAGCGAATTGATTGATGATCATGGCCTTCGGACCAAAGATGGCGTCAATCGGCTCGGTGTAGTCCTGGCCTTCGCGCGTGGCCACGCGGCTCATCGCTGGCCGCTTCAGATAATCGATGATGTAATCCGCCAGGTCGCCTCCGGTGTTGAATCGCTCGTCGAGCACCGCGCCTTGCTTGCCGACTTGCGCGAAGTAGTAGCGGTTGAAGTTGCTGTAACCCGCGCCGGCGGTGTTGGGCAGGTAGACGTAGGCCAGCTTACCGCCGCTTAACTCATCGACCTTGCGGCGGTTTGCTTCAATCCATGCCAGGTTGCGCAAGGCGTATTCATTGGGCACGGGGACGACAGTGACTTGGCGCGATCCGGTTCCGTCCGGGTTGGGGCCGACCTTCAGAACCGTTTGTTTTCCGGCTGTTTCCAAGAAGAAGCTATAGATGTTATCCGTCGCATGCAGCTCCCGGCCGTTTACCGCCAGCAGATATTCACCTTGCTTGACGTTGACACCGGGCTGGGTGAGCGGAGCGTGAAGCTGCGGGTTCCAATTTTCACCGTTGAAGATGCGAGCGAACTGATACCGGCCGTTGGCAATCGTGTAGTCAGCGCCCAGCAGCCCCACGCCTTCCGGTTTGGGCGGCGGAAAGTCGGTGCCGCCCCGCACGAACATGTGGCCCACGGTCACGTTCCCCGTCATTTCTTCAAAGAGGTAGGTCAAGTCAGCGCGGCTGCCCAGATTCGCCACGTAAGGCTTGTAAAAAGCCTCCGCCTGCGGCAGGTTGAGGCCGTGGAAATGGGGATCGTAGAAGAAGTCGCGTTCGATCCGCCAGACCTCATCGTATTCCTGCTTCCATTCGGCGCGGGGCGTGGTGTAAACCTCCATGCCATCCATTTTCAGCACGCCTTCGCCCGGCTTGGGCGGCTTATCCGTGGAGGTGATGAACCACTTGGTTTTCTGCTCGAAGAGCATCTTCGAGCCGTCGAATGACAAGTCGATCGAATTGAGGCCATCCACCAGCTTCGTGGTTTTTCTCTTTTTCAGATCAAAGTTCCAGACCGTCATGGAGTGGTCCGCGCCGGCTTAGCTCCGGGGCTGCGAAGCTTTCCAGTTGGAAATTATCTGGTGTTTAATGGATGGTGCCGCAGGGGATCGAACTGGTCCGCGTGCTGCACGGCGCGAGGGATTTGAAAGGGCTCCTTTAGCAATTGTGCAATGCAGGCGGCGCTTGAGATTACGATCATAGAAACCGGCGGTGAGGAAATGCAGATGATTGAAGCGGCGGCAGAACGGGTACCTCAGCACTGCACCCGCCCAGCTCAGATCGTTGAGGCTCTTGAAACTCGGGAGAGAACCTAGCCGCTATGGATCGGCGCACCGCTCAAGGCAAAACTCCATGCAAATGGCAAACGCAGCGGGGTCCTCAATAAACACAGCACAATATGCCAAACAAATTAAGTAGCAGTTTTGTGAGGCCATGGGTATTCCCTCCGTTCTTCATTTTCATTGCATTCAGTTTTGCCGACTGCCCGCCTCATGCATGCGCATCAGTTCGTGCAGAGTTTCCTGGGGCGACATCCCTTGGAAAGGATGGTCGAGACGGACCTTCGTTATCTGTCGTGGCAACCGTTGAACCGTTCCATCTTCCAGAATCAACGCGCTGTCAATTTCGTCAGTTCTTGTGCTGCCTTCGATGCCTCCCTTCTTCCCATTCATCAAAAACGTGTATGAGCCCCTGAGCGTCGAAGCCATATGCATGAAGACTACGTAGGAATCGTCCATGTCGACCCTTTGCACAAACTGCTTCACGATATCCTGCTTGCCGTCCGCCCCGGTCCACTGGGTTGTCGTTTCAACCTCAGTCCCGTGGGGAATTTGTTGCTGGTTTTGATCAATAATCTTACCCTGTATCGGTTTCTTGAGACCGATCCAAGCAGTTTGGGTCTGTCCGTGGGCGAAGCCGGCCGCGGACAATATCGGAAGAGCGGCGGCTGTCCCCTGCACAAAAGCCCGCCTGGATAGCTCTGATTTGGGTTTTTTCATCGGGACACCTCCAATTAGGGCTAGTCTACCGCCGCCGTTTCTGGCCGTCAACCATTTTTGTTGAGGGCAGGGTTTCGTACGTTCCGAAACTCTGGGGTGCCAGGACAAGCGGCTTGTGGCTTGGAACAGGTAAACGCCGCCGCGTTCATTGAAATCGGAAATTGGCGTTCACCCCTTCGGACATATGCTATGCGGTCCCCAAGCGAGTCGCGGGCACCCGGCACGCTTCCCGGCGATGGGCGACACGGGCAGTGGTGAGTCGCTGCGAAGAGTTGTCTGTTACGCACAACACGCTGGCTGGCGCAGAGCCGTGCTCTGCGCCAGCCAGCCGGTGGCCGTTAGCTCACTTGCCTTGGGATTTCTTGCCTGAGCAGATTCTTATCTTTGATAGAAAGGCAATCATGCACTGCTTTCGCTTTCCGGCATCACTATGCAGTGTGGCGGAAGCTTCCGCGAGACCAGGCAGGAGGTTGCTTCGAGCCCATTCACAATGCCCAATTTTCAACGCGCAACCCATCGACACGGGAGAACTCCCGGACGTTATTGGTGACCAAGGTTAAATCTTCGCTCAAGGCGTGGGCGGCAATCAGGAGGTCATAAGCTCCAATAGGAGATTCTTTCCTTTCAAGGTCCGTGCGAAGCCGGCCATAGTGGCGGGCGGCTTCGCTATCCAAGGGCAACGCGGGGATCACGGTTCGTAATTGCTCGATCCTTTCCAGGTTCGACTCGAATTGCTGGCTTTTCCAGGCCCCGTAAACAAGTTCCAGAAAGGTGATGACAGACATGCCGACATCACCGGGCTGCAACCGGCGCAACCGGGACTGTACGGAGGCGGGCCGCTGCTTTGCAATGTAAATGCAGATGTCCGTATTGAGGATGTATCGCATCAGAGCCGAACCCGTTGACCCAGACGGGGCTGTTTTCGGCCCTTGCTGAAAAAGTCCTTGGACAGTCCAGTGAGCAATTCAAACGCCGGGGCCAAGTTGCGCGACTTCTGCCGCACCACCAATTCATTCCCGCGCTGGAAGATTTCTGCTTCCCCAGTTGGAATTTGGAATTGACGTGGAATTCGCACCGCCGTGGAATTGCCGCTTCGAAAGACCTTGGTGGTCGCCATCAAGCTTAGTATATATGTTAGGTATATACAAAATCAAGAAAAAGACCCTGGAGTCTCCGCCGCGACAAAGATCTGAGACCCATCGGGCGCGTTGACTGATTTCGCTCCAGGCAGCATTTTTCCGCGCAGGATGGTATGCTGTTTTCCACCGCCTGAGCCTTTGGGGTGGAATGCGCCCATGAGACCGGCAAAGAGACGTGAGCCGCCTTCCCGCCAGCGTTCGGCCAAGGGAAGAGCGAAGCACAGTGGAAAGCACGTGACGATCCGGGACGTGGCCCGGGTCGCAAATGCCTCCGTTTCCACCGTTTCCGCTGCCATTAACAATACGGACTACGTCAGCGCAGCCATGCGCCTGCGCATCGAACGCGCCGTTAGGCGGCTGGGCTACCGGCCCAACGACCTGGCGCGGGGCCTGCGCCTGCAACGCACCCACACCCTGGGGGTTGTGGTTCCCGACCTTTCGAACAGCTTCTACACGGAAATTCTGCAGGGCATGAAAGACTATGCTTCGGCTGCTCATTACACTTTGCTGATTGGCGATTCCCGCGACCGTTGGGCGGAGGAGCAGGTCTATCTGGATAACTTCCACCGCCGCCGCGTGGATGGAGTCATCCGCATTCCCGCCGCAGACGACCAGTGCCGCAACATCCGGGAGTTGCTGGGAGAAATTCCAGTGGTTTATGCGGACCGTTTTCCCCACACGCGCGACGCGGCGGGAGGACACGTGGGAGTGGACAACACGGTGGCGGCGTTTGACGCCACGCGCTACTTGATGAGCTTGGGCCACCGGCGAATTGGCATTGTGGCCGGGCCGGAGACGGCACCCACCGCTGCTGACCGGCTGGAAGGCTACCGCCGCGCCGTGCGGGGCGGCCATGTCCCGGTTGACCCGGCGCTGGTGCGCCGGGGGGACAACCGCATGGTCAGCGGCCACCGCGAGGCCATCGAGTTGCTCACGTTGCCGGACCGTCCCACCGCTATCTTCTGCACCAATAACATGATGACCCTTGGCGCCTTCCAGGCCATACAGGAGTTAAAGGTGGTTTGTCCGGACGAAGTCAGCCTGCTGGGTTTCGATGATTTCTACTGGGCGCCGCTGCTTCGTCCGCAGATCACCATGGTCCGCCAGCCGGCAAGGGAAATCGGCTTGGCGGCGGCTCGTCTGCTGATTGAGCAGATTGAAGGGCGGAATACGGTGGGAGGTGATCAAACCCTTTCCACCCAACTTATTGTCCGCCAATCGTGTGCCCCGCCTGCCACCCGACCCGAACCTTCCATCGTCCGCTCCGGAAAAGTCGGGGCGTAGGCCTTCCCGGCGTGACCTCACCACGGGTGGTTCAGGGGAGGTAACGGCGGGCCCTTGCCGTGATCTGATGAAGCCTCGCCTTCCCTTTGGTTTCCGGCATGAAATCCAGCGGCATCACCGGAGATTTTGAAGTTGACAAGTCAGTCAATATACCGTATACTAATCAGTACCCTCGCAATCAGATTCTGGTCTGGAGAGGCCGGAATCCCGTTCCCCCTCATAACCGAAGTCGCAGTTCAGGCTGACGGGAGAGTTGTAACCACTGGCCCCTGGGATTGTTGCCGGGTTAGAGGCAGATCTTCCGTCGGGCGGTACAACCAAGTCCGGAGACGAACGCAAGGGAGGATGATCCATGCCGTCACGTGGTAATAATGACGCTTACCGGGAAGAGATTCAAAACTTGAAGGATGTTGCGGACCAACAAAAGGAAGCGGCGAAGGCGGCGGAGCAACACCGCACTTCGCTGGCGAGTCTGACGCGCGGAATGGCGCTGGCAGAATTGGGGAGCTCTCAATACTCACAGATGCTTCAGGGCGTCGCTGGATTCGGCAACCAACTGCCGCCGGCGTTGCAGGCGGCCGCGGCTTCCTTTCAGAATCTGGGGTTGGTTTCCGAGGTGGCGTTTTCCAATCTGGAGCGGGGATTCGCGTCCTCGTTGGCCGCGGCCATGGTCTATGGATCATCCTTCGCGGCGTCGATGGAAATGGTGTTGAAGCAGTTGGCGGCTTCGATCAGCGCCGAAGCCGAATTGCAGGCAGTGAAAGCTACGGCGCTGGGATTTCTACGCCTTGCGGAGTTGAACCTTCCGGCTGCCACGGCCGCATTCGCCTCGGCGGCGGAGTGGGCGGTGGTGGGTGGGGTGGCGGGAATCGCGGGAGGCGCTGTACCCGGCAACTTGCCAGGCTTTGGTGGCAGCTCGTCCGGCACGCATTCCTCAAGAGCCGGGACACCGACCGCCAGCGATGTTGCGGCAATGCAGCCGGTTTTGGCGCCGGGCGCGGCTGGCGGTCTCAACGCGCCTTCCGGTTCGGTGACCATCCTGGTGGGCAGCAATGACGCGGAGCTGGCGCGCTACGTCGGCGAGCTGGTGAACACGCATGTTTCAAACGGCGGGAAGGTAACCAGCTCGCATACCCTGCGGCCCGCCTTCGCTGGAAGCTAACCCGGATTTCTCACTAAACAATTGAAAAAGGCTGTCTCTTCTGGCATAAGCATTTTAGTGAGAAAAACTTGCGCCAGAGAAGGAGACAGCCTTTATGACTACAGAGTGTAGCGGAAAACCTTTTGAATGTCAGCCCCTGGGGAAGCGGGAAGTGCGGGCGGGTTTTGATGGGGGGACGATCACCAGCGATGGGGGAGGATTGCTGC
>Ga0307372_10014648_pt1 | contig 10013 bp, 8 predicted proteins | sample OX1MG_FD_202533 | JGI IMG/M metagenome (GOLD analysis project Ga0307372, IMG submission 202533) | Soil microbial communities from Risofladan, Vaasa, Finland - OX-1 | ecosystem: Environmental > Terrestrial > Soil > Coastal area > Acid sulfate soil | place: Finland: Risofladan, Vaasa | collected... | reverse complement strand
ACCATGGTCACGCCCACCCCCGCGTCGCGGGCACGCTCGAACGCGGTCGGCTCCGGCTGCAGCGTCTCCGGGGGGAAGCGGTCGCGCAGGTCGGCGGTCGCCCCCCGCCCGTACCACTCCCAGCGGAGCACGTTCAGCGCGCGCTCCTGCCCGGGCAGCTGGATCGTGTAGCCGGGAAGGCCGTGCTCCCCGGGGGCCAGCCCGGTGCCGATCGACCCGAGGCTGGCGGCGGTGGTGGAGGGGAAGCCGCAGGTGAGCGGCTCGCGCCGGTGGGTGGCGAGGAAGGGGGCGTCGTCGGCGTGCCGGTCGAGGAGCGCCTCGCCCAGCCCGTCGATCACGAGCAGGAGCACCCGCCGAGCCGGCTCCAGCGCGATCGGGCCCCGCATGCCCCTGGTTCCGAGCGCCGCGAGCAGGGAGGGCACCAGGTCCGCCAGCGAGCGCTCCCCGTACCGCGGCACCGACGGGTGCGGCCACGCGAACTCGGCCGGCGCACTCCCCCACCCCACCCCCGCCCCCGCACTGCGGTGGCTTCGGTCCACGGTGTCCTCCCGACCTGCCCCGCTGTGACCCTAGCACGGCGGCCGGTGCGGGTCGCGGTCAGCCCGGGTGCCCTCGCCGCCCCAGCGCCGCCTCGGCCGCCTCGCGCTCGTTCCACGGTCGCGCCGTCCGTCCCACCAGGATGCTGGCCTCGTGGCCCTTGCCGGCCAGGAGCACGGTGTCCCCCGGCCGGGCGCTGCGGACCGCGAAGTCGATGGCCTCGGCCCGGTCCACGATCGCGTGGACCGTCGCACCGCGCTCGCCCCCCGCCGCCACCGCCCCCAGCACGATCGCCTCGCAGATCGCCTCCGGGTCCTCGTCGCGCGGGTCCTCGCTCGTCACCACCACCTGGTCGGCCAGACCGGCGGCGATGGCGCCCATCGAGCTCCGCTTGGCCACGTCCCGCTCGCCGGCGCTGCCGAAGACGGCGATCAGGCGGCCCGGCGTCGCCGCGCGCAGCGTCCCCAGCACCTTGGCGAGGGACGCCGGGGTGTGGGCGTAGTCCACGATCACGGCGAAGGGCTGGCCGCGAACGATTCGTTCCATCCGGCCGCTCACCCCGGTGAGGGCCCCCAGCCCGAAGGCCAGCCGGTCGAGCGGCGCCTCGACCAGGAGGCCGGCGGCGAGGGCCGCCAGGGCGTTCTCCACGTTCCATCGACCGGGCAGCTGCAGCGCGACGTCGGCGCGGCCCACCGGCGTCTCGGCCACGAAGCGCGTCCCCTCGGCGGTGGCACGGACCGTGCTCGCCCGCAGGTCGGCCGCCGGGTCGCCCGCCGCGCTGTAGCTGAGCCGCCGGGCGATCGGGACGGCGGCGAGCAGGGAATGGGCGCGGGCATCGTCGAGGTTGAGGACGCCGAAGCCGTCCGGGGCGGCGGCCGCCCGCTCCAGCAGGGAGGCCTTGGCGGTGAAGTAGGCTCTCCAGCTCCCGTGGAAGTCGAGGTGCTCGTGGCTGACGTTGGTGAACACGGCGCCCTGGAACCGAACCGCGTCGACGCGGTGGAGGCTGAGGGCGTGGGAGGTCACCTCGAGCGCCACGTCGGTGCAGCCCGCGTCGACCATCTGCCGGAGGCGCTCCTGGACCTCGGGCGCCTCCAGGGTCGTCTGACGGGTGCGGTTCTGCTCCACCGCGTCCCCGAGCCGGAAGTCGACGGTGGTGAGCGAGCCGGCCCGTCGGCCGGCGCCGGCCAGGGCGGCGTGGAGGAGGGTCGCCGTCGTCGTCTTGCCGTCGGTGCCGGTCACGCCGACGACCCGCAGGTGGCGGGAGGGTTCCCGCCAGAAGCGGGCGGCGAGCCGGGCCAGGGCGGTGCGGGTGTCCTCCACCGTGAGGCAGCGCCCGACCGGCGCCCCCGCGGGCAGGCGCTCCACCACCGCTGCGACCGCCCCCGCCCCCAGGGCGGCGGCGACGTGGTCGTGGCCGTCCACGTGCCGGCCCCGGATGGCGACGAACAGGGCGCCGGGGCCGGCCCGCCGGGAGTCGTAGACGAGGGCGCGCACCTCGGCCGCGGCCAGCTCGGGGGCGGGGGGCGAGACCTCAGCCGCGTGGGCGAGGGTCCGAAGGTCCACGGTCCGAGCCTACCCGGGCTCCGGGGCAGGCCGCGCCGGAACGGGCTCGGCCGCCGGCCGCCCCCTATCATCCGGACCGACCGCGGCCCGAGCGCCCGAACCTGGGGGAGGGCCGGAGGCCGCAGGAGGTCCATCTTGGCCACGGTCGACCTCGCCCCGGCGATGGGCCGCCTCCGGAGCGAGCTGCGGCGGCGGACCGCCCTCAGGCGGCGCGGGTACCGACTCGGGATCGTGGTCGAGGCCGCCAACCCGGCGGGCGCCTCCTTCGCCCGCTCCCTGGAGCGGGAGGCGGCGTCCGCGGCGATCGCCGTCGAGCGGGCCGAGGTGCCGGCCGATCGGCCGGACGCCACCCTGCTCGCACTCGACCGGCTGGTGGTCGACCCCCGGGTGGACGGCGTCGTCGTCATCCAGCCGGTGCGGGGCATCCGGGCCGAGGTGATCGCCGCCCACCTCCCGGCCAGCAAGGACGTGGAGGCGATCACCCCCGCCGCCCGGGCGATGGCGGCCGACGGCCGCCATCGGGGGACGCCGGTCGCCGAGGCCTGCGCCGTGGTGCTGGAGGAGCTCGGCGTCGACCTGGGACGCGCCCGCGTCCTGGTCGTCGGGCACGGGCCGTCGGGCGGACGGCCGATCGCGCAGCGCCTCCTCGCCGCTGGCGCGCAGGTGTCGGTCGTCCAGCGCGACGTGGCCCAGGTGGCGCCGCTCCCCCCCTACGACGTCCTGGTCTCGGCGGTGGGCCGGGCGGGCGTCATCCCCCCCGCGGTGGTCGTGCCGGGGACGATCGTCCTCGACGTCGGCACCTCCTACGAGGGCGGACGGCTGGTCGGCGACGTGGGCGAGGCGGCCGCGGCGCGGGCCCGGCTGGTGACGCCGGTGCCGGGCGGCGTCGGTCGGGTGACCGCGGTCTGCGCCCTGCTGGCCCTCACCGAGCTGCGCGGCCACCGCCCCGGCCCGGTCGCCTCGTGGTCGCTGCTGGAGACGGCGGCCCGGATCGTCTCCCCTGCGGACCCGGCCGGCGGGGCCGCCCTGGCTGCGGTCACCGGCGCCCTCGCCGCCGCGCTCGACGGGCTCTGCCGGCTGCACGGGACCCCCGAGGCGATCGCGGACTCGGGCGGTCTCGCCGTCCGGCTGCTGCTCGCCGCCGACCGCGACCGGACCGCGTTCGGCGCCTACCAGCGAGCCCGACGGGGACACGACCCCGGGGAGCGAGCTCGGGCGCACGCCGAGGCGGCCCGGGTCCCGGGCGAGATCGCCGCGCTGCTGGAGGAGCTGATCCTCCGCCTCGATGGCCTCACGACGACCGAGGCGCTGGACGTCGACCGGGTCCTCGGCCTTCGGCTGGCGGAGACCGCCCGGGAGGCCGTCCTCCGGCTGCAGGCCGTATTCGCGAGCCAGGCCCACTGAGGCGCACTCGGCGCTCAGTGGGCCCTCCAAGCCTGGCCCACGAGTTGACGAGATGGCCAGCGATCCCGTACGGTTCGACGGCGATGCTGGTGCGCGGCCGGCGTCCGAGCGGCCGCCGCCCACCGGTGCGCGTGACCGGGATCGACCCCAGTGAGTTCATGCCGATGCCGTCCCACCCCCCCTCCCTCGATCCCGCCGAGCTTCCCCGCCTCCAGGAGGCACTGGAGGGCTCCGACGCTGCCGCGGTCCTCGGCTGGGCCTTCGGACGCTTCCCCCAGGTCACCATCGTGGCCAGCTTCCAGGCCGAGTCCTGCGTCCTCATCGACCTGGCGACCCGCCGCGTCCCGTCCGATCGGATCCGGGTCGTCACCCTCGACACCGGGCGGCTGCCGGACGAGACCCACGACCTCATCGACCGCATCCGCGAGCGTTACGCGATCGCGGTCGAGGTGTGGCTGCCCGACCGTGCCGCGATCGAGCAGATGGTGACGGCGAGCGGGCCCAACCTGTTCCGTCGGTCGGTGGAGCTGCGACGGCGCTGCTGCGAGGTCCGCAAGCAGCAGCCGCTCGGCCGAGCCCTGGCCGGGGCTGACGCCTGGGTCACCGGGCTTCGCCGGGACCAGTCGCCCTCGCGCGCCGGCACCCCGGTGATCGAGCTCGACGCCGCCCACGGGGGGATCGCCAAGCTCGCCCCGTTGGTGGGATGGACCTCGGCCGACGTCGATGCCTACCTCGACCGCCACGACGTCCCCCGTCACGCCCTCTACGCCCGCGGCTACACCTCCATCGGGTGCGCGCCCTGCACCAGGCCCACCACGCCCGGGGAGGACGCCCGCGCCGGGCGGTGGTGGTGGGAGCGGGGGGAGCCGAAGGAGTGCGGGCTCCACCCCGCCCACCCGGCCCGGGTGGCGGCCGCCGCGGCCGTGGCCGCCGAGACGGCGGCCTGACGGTGGCGGCGCGCGGCGGGGTCGTCGTCTGGCTCACCGGGCTCTCGGGGGCGGGCAAGTCCACCCTCGCCCGCCGGCTCGAGACCGAGATCGCCAGGGCCGGGCGCAGCGCCGTGGTCCTGGACGGGGACGAGGTGCGCCAGCATCTCTCCCAGGGGCTCGGCTTCTCCAAGGCGGACCGCGACACCAACATCCGCCGGATCGGCTGGGTCGCGAGCCTGGTGGCGGAGAGCGGCGGCCTCGCCATCAGCGCCGCCATCTCCCCCTACGGCGCGGTCCGCGACGAGGTCCGGGCGCGGGCCCGCCACTTCGTCGAGGTCTACGTGCGCTGCCCCCTGGAGGAGCTGATCCGGCGCGACGTCAAGGGCCTCTACCAGAAGGCGCTCAGCGGCGAGATCGCCCACTTCACCGGGGTGAGCGACCCCTACGAGCCGCCGGTCGCCCCCGAGGTCGTGGTCGACAGCAGTGCGGAGACGGTCGAGGTCTCGCTGGAGCGGATCCTGGCCACCCTGGAGCGGCTGGGCCACATCCGGCGTCCGATGGGCGCCGCCGCCGACCCGGCCGACGGCCGTGCCGCCATCCGGGAGTCGGCGGCCGGGCTGCCCGCGCTGCGGGTGGGGGCCAAGGCCGCCACCGACGCGCACATGCTCGGCAGCGGGGCGCTCGCGCCGCTCACCGGCTTCATGTCGGCGGCGGAGCTGGCCGCCGTGGTGGCGGAGGGACGGCTGCCCGGCGGCGAGCCGTTCACCATCCCGGTGACCCTGCGCGTCGACGAGGCGGCGGCGGCGGTCGCCCGCCGCCACCCCCGGGTGGTGCTGGAGGGGCCGGACGGGCCCTTCGCCGTCCTGGACGTGGCCGAGGTGTTCCGCAACGACCGCGCCGGGGAGGCGTCGCGCGTCTTCGGCACCGACGACCTCGCCCATCCCGGGGTGCGGGCGCTGCTGGAGGCGGGCGAGGACATCGTCGCGGGCCCGGTCCAGGTCTTCGCCCCGGCCCGGGCCCGGTTCCCCGAGTACGAGCTCTCCCCGCTCGAGGTGCGTGCCGCGGCGGCGGCGCGCGGGTGGCGGACCATGGTCGGCTTCCAGACCCGCAACCCCGTCCACCGCGCCCACGAGTACCTGCAGAAGGTGGCGCTGGAGCTCGTCGACGGGCTGCTCCTCCACCCCCTGGTGGGCGACACCAAGGACGACGACATCCCGGCCGACGTCCGGCTCCGCTGCTACGAGGCGCTGCTGGAGGGCTACTACCCGGCTGATCGGGTGCTGCTGGCGACCAACCCCGCCTGGATGCGCTACGCGGGCCCGCGCGAGGCCGTGTTCCACGCCATCATCCGGCGCAACTACGGCTGCACCCACTTCATCGTCGGCCGCGACCATGCCGGTGTGGGCAGCTACTACGACACCTACGCTGCCCATCGGATCTTCGACCAGTACGCGCCGGGGGAGCTGGGGATCGAGATCCTGCGCTTCGAGCATGCCTTCTACTGCCGCCGCTGCGACGGGATGGCCTCGACCAGGACCTGCCCCCATCCCGGCGACGACCACATCGCCCTCAGCGGGACCAGGGTGCGGGAGATGCTGGTGGCCGGGACCCTCCCACCGACGGAGTTCTCCCGGCCGGAGGTGGCGGCGATCCTGGTGGAGGCCAGCCGGGAGCCCGCCGTCGTCGAGTAGTCCCAGGGCGGGGACGTGCCGGCGACGGCGCTGGCAGCGCGACCTCCCTGGCGGACGCCACCGGGGCTGACCGCGGTCAGCCCCGCCCCGGCACGCGGCCGAGCCAGCGGAGGTGCCCCATGCCCGCGGACTGCGTCTTCTGTCGGATCGTGGCGGGTGAGCTGCCCGCGGACATCCTCCACCGTGAGGAGGGCCTGATCGTCATCCGCGACATCAAGCCGGCGGCGGCGACCCACGTGCTGGTGATCCCCGAGCGCCACATCCAAGACCTGCGCGCCCTGGGGGGGCCCGACCGCGAACTCTGGTGGCGCCTCACCGGGGCCGCCACCACCGTGGCCGGGCGCCTCGGACACGACGACGGCTACCGCTTCTACGTCAGCGTCGGGCCCGGCGGCGGCCAGACGGTGCCTCACCTCCACATCCACGTGCTGGGGGGGGCGGTCACGCGACTCCCTCAGTAGGCAGGGCGCCCGGAGCGGCCGCGAGGGCTTCCCGGCGGGGGTCTCGGGCGTCGCGCGACGGAGGCCGGTTCCGGCACTCCCGTCCCGGACGCACGGCATCGGCCGCCCGCGCTCGCCGGCGGGGCGCGGTCGACCCGGCGGGGATTGGCTGAATCGACCCGTTTCTGGGTATTGTTGACCGTGAGAGTCTGGTTCCCGGCGGCCCGGGGCAAGGAGCGAGCAAGGCATGGGCATCACGTCCCGCGATCTGATCAACCGGGCCCGGAGCGCGGTCCCGGAAGTCACGGTCCAGGAGGTGCGCCGCCGCCAGGAGCACCACGACGGGCCACTGCTGATCGACGTGCGCGAGAAGGAGGAGGTCGACCAGGGCCTGCTCCCGGGGGCGGTCCACATCCCCCGCGGCTTTCTCGAGCTTCAGATCGAGGACCGGGTGCCGGACCGCTCGACCCCGATCACGCTCTACTGCGCCGGCGGGACGCGCTCGCTGTTCGGCGGCCAGACCCTGCGCGAGATGGGCTACACCCAGGTGGAGTCGATGGCGGGCGGGTTCGGAGCCTGGAAGGACCAGGGCTTCCCCTTCGTCCTCCCTCGCACCTTCACCCCCGAGCAACGGGAGCGCTACAGCCGCCACTTCCTCGTCCCCGAGGTGGGGGAGGCGGGCCAGGCGAAGCTGCTGGAGAGCAAGGTGCTGATCATCGGAGCCGGCGGCCTCGGGGCACCGGTCGCCTACTACCTGGGGGCGGCTGGGGTCGGCACCATCGGCCTCGTCGACTTCGACCGGGTCGACCGCAGCAACCTCCAGCGCCAGATCATCCACAGCGAGGAGCGGCTGGGGATGCTGAAGACGGAGTCGGCCGCGCTCACCCTCCACGCGCTCAACCCCGACGTCGAGGTCCGCCAGCACAACCTCCATCTCGATTCCAGCAATGCCCAGGAGCTGTTCAGCCAGTACGACGTCATCGTCAACGGCTGCGACAACTTCCCCACCCGCTACCTTGCCAACGACGTCGCCCTGTTCACCGGCAAGCCCCTGGTGGACGGGGGAATCTTCCGCTTCGAGGGCCAGGCGACCACCATCCTGCCCTTCCAGTCTCCCTGCTACCGCTGCCGCTACCCGATGCCGCCGCCCCCCGAGGAGGCGCCCAACTGCGCCGAGGCGGGGGTGCTGGGGGTGCTCCCGGGGCTGGTCGGCCTCGTCCAGGCCACCGAGGTGCTCAAGCTCCTCCTCGGCATCGGGGAGGTGCTGAGCGGACGCCTCCTCCACATCGACGCCCTGGGGATGGAGTTCCGCGAGTTCCGGGTCCGCCGCGACCCGGCGTGCCCGGTCTGCGGCGAGAACCGCACCATCACCGAGCCCATTGACTACGAGGGCTTCTGCCGCAACCCCGGTGTGGCCGGCGTGGCGGCGCGGGCGGCCTCGGCGAGCTGAGCGCCCCGGGTCTCCCGCCGGGGCAGCGCCTGGGCCGGCGCCGGTCCCCCCACTCGTAGACTGGCTTCGATGGGCGCCTTCGATGCCGTCGACCTCGACTACCTGGCCCATCTCCACCCCGACCCCGGTCCGGTGCTGCGCCGGCTCGACGCCGAGAGCCGGGCGGAGGGGATCCCCAGCGTGGAGCCGCCGACCGGCCCGCTGCTGGCCACGCTGACCGCGGCGGTGGGGGCTCGCACGGTGCTGGAGGTCGGCACCGCGATCGGCTATTCGGGGCTCTGGATGGCTCGCGGTCTCGCCCCGGGGGGCCGCATCACCACCATCGACCCCGATGCCGGGCGCCAGGCGAGGGCCCGGGCGGCCTTCGCGGAGGCAGGCTGCGCGGAGGTGCTCGACTGCCGCCACGGACGTGCGCTCGACGTCCTCCCCACCCTCTCCGGCCCCTTCGACGTCGCCTTCCTCGACGCCCTCAAGGAGGAGTTGGAGGCCTACCTCGACCACGCGGTGAAGCTGGTGCGCCCCGGCGGCCTGGTTCTCGTCGACAACCTCCTGTGGTCGGGCGAGGCGGCCCGGGGGGCGCCCGCGGACGCCGCTCCCGAGCGGCGTCGGGCGACCGCCGCGGTGCAGGCCTTCAACCGCACGTTCCTGGGCCATCCCCTCCTCCTCGCCACGATCGTCCCGGTCGGGGACGGGGTCGGGATCGGGGTGGTGCGGGGAGCTGCCTCGGGCTGACCCGGCCCGGCCTCCCCTCCTGTGGACCTTCGGCGCCCCGCGGTTCGGGTGGCGCCGGTCGGGGTAGACTCCAGCGCGTGAAGGGGCCGCTGGTTGCCATCGACGATGTCCTGGTCGCGATCGAGACGGCGCGCGACAAGGTGATGGCGGACGAGGTCCGCTCGCTGGTGAAGTTCGGGGTCCCGCGGGCCCTGGCCCACCAGATGGTGGCGGCCCGCTACCAGCAGAAGGTCGCAGGCGAGGATGGCGAGGCGCCTGAGACCGAGGCCACCCCCTGGACTGACATGAGCTGAGGCCGGGCCTCAGCTGGAGTGGAGCGTCCGCGGGCGGGATCCAGATGGGCCCGTGCGCGGGTGATCCAGACCCGCAGCCCACCGTCCCGCTGCTGCTGGCTGGGCGGACCGATGGGACATGGGTTCCATCCCCGCCCCGTACCGCAGCCGGCACGGCTATGCCGCCCTCGCCGCCTACCGCGAGGCGGGGCTCGACGACTGTGCCTTCCTCGCCCAGCAGTTCCAGGTGGGCCTGGTCCAGACCGGGCCCGTCCATCAGCGAGCGGACAGCAGGACGGCTGCGATCGCCCCCGAGATCGACCGACTCCCCCTCCAGGTGAAGGACGTCATCCGCGGTGCGGTGGAGGAGATCCAGGTCATCGGCGACCACAGCCTGGACCCGAGCACCCTTGCCAGCTGGTCGAACGGGGTGGTGAGGATCAGCGGCACCAGCCGCCAGTTCGACCGTCCTCACCGCGGACCGGCCGCCCTCCACGCCGGCTCCCTCCTGCGCACGACGCTGGTGCACGAGTGCGGGCACGTGCTGGCGGAGGATGCGCGCGGGGGGGTTGCCCTTCGCGACTACCTCGCCATGCTGGCGGCCTCCGGCTGGCTGCCGGATCCCCTCCACGACCCGACCCCTTTCGGAACGGTCGGCGGGGACGTGCGCCGGCTCGCCGACCACTACGGTCGTCGGCTGAAGGATGTGGGTCCGACCTGGGACCTCGCGCGTCCCCTCCGCGATCCCGCCTCTCCAGGCGTCCGCCAGTTCGATCGCGACGTGATGGGACGGTCGCACGGCGATGGTGGTCCGCGCCCCCGCCGCACCCTCGGGCTCCAGTCGCCGGGCGCGCTGGCGGCCGCCCTCACCTCCAGGTACCAGCGGCAGCGGCTGGAGCGGGAACTGGCCGGCGTCGGTCTCACCCTGAGCCAGGTCGAGCATGCGATCAATCGACGGGGCCCGATCTCGCCGTATGCGGCCGTGGAGGTCGCGG
>Ga0307372_10014646_pt1 | contig 10014 bp, 4 predicted proteins | sample OX1MG_FD_202533 | JGI IMG/M metagenome (GOLD analysis project Ga0307372, IMG submission 202533) | Soil microbial communities from Risofladan, Vaasa, Finland - OX-1 | ecosystem: Environmental > Terrestrial > Soil > Coastal area > Acid sulfate soil | place: Finland: Risofladan, Vaasa | collected... | reverse complement strand
CAAGCTCGCAGCCAAACGAATCCGACGGGCGCAGCCGGCGAGTACTACATCTCAACACAGCTCTCAGGGCGCGGCTGGCATGCAGCGATGTCGATCACGAACACTCCCGAGATGGACATCCTCGACAAGCAGCAAGCGACCGCGCGGTGTCAGGCGCGCATGAGGGTGCGACATGAGGACCTCCCGCGTGTGGATGGCCTCGACACCTCCACGACAGTCCCGAGGTCCTCACCCGGTCAAGGGCTGTTACTAACCCCGTGAGTGGTTACAGCGAGCCGGAGGTGCGCGGCGACGTTGGACCGCGCGAAGCGCGACCGCGCATTCAGCCAGGCAGACATGACGCGAATTGGCCAAGAACGACGTCTGGATTGAGTTCCACATTGGACGCGGAACTCAAGCCCGAACAGTCCAGGTGGGGCTCATCTGGAATAGCGAGAAGCCAATGGGAGAACCAAGTCTCAAATCGGCGCTCGGGCAGTTTGGACACCCCGCTGACGGTTTTTTGGACACCCCTGCGAGATTCCCGATCACCAGCGCGATTCGGGGGATGCTGAGATGTCGTCGCCGCCGCGCGGATTGCAGGGCCCCCATCATGGTGAAGAGGCGGGGACGCACGATGGCGGCGTCCAACTGGCGGGCGGCGCCGGCGCATTCGCGGCCGGCGTAGCCTTTGTCGCCCAGGAACGCCTCGCCTCCGATGCGCCTGCAGCGGGCAAGCAGTTCACGGCCCACCGCGCGCGTCACGTTTGGGCGAGGCGAGCGTGGGCGCACGCGGGGTCCCATCCAGGGCGAAGATCGCGTGCAGTCGAACTCCCAGAAAAAGCGGGAGTGCGAGGCGCAGGACCCGTAGGCGGCGGCGCGTGAAGTATCCGGGCTGGCCGGGCAGCTCCCGGAACAAGTGGCAACGGTGCCCTGGCGGCGATCTTCAGAAACCTACGATCATGGGGATCCCCATGATCGATTGGGCCACACAGAACGTGAGCACCTGCGCATCGGTGACCAGTCGTCGCGCTTGCTGGCGGTTCTCGCAACAGGTTATCAGCCGAGAAATACACGGCGATGCACAAGAGTGTCGAGGTCGGCGTCCATCGAGGCCTCCGCGTCGGCGATGCTGGTAGCATCGCCGACTTCGGCCTCCTCTGTACAAAACGCCTCGCACACGGTGATCGCCGGGTATCAATCATCTAGACGAGGGCCAGCTTCCGGTCGTACTGGTCAGCATCGGTATCCGGCCGGACCCCCCGGGGTTTAAGCCCAGCCTCGCGTGGGCCGATACATCTGGCGTGGACGACATGGCCAGCGCCGCGAGGCGCACGGCACGGCGAGCTCTCCTGGGGACCAGCGGGCCCGATGGCGGGCGCGCTCTAGGGCGGACGGGGTCGGGATCGGTCGAAGAGCCGCCGCCACGCGGGATGCCAGGCGGTGCCACGCAGCGAGAACTGGTCGCGACGCTCGCAGCTGCGCACGCGGTGGACACGGAGCGTTACCGCCGCCTGCTGGACCGCTCTCGCGACCTGATTATCACCATGGATATGTCGGGAATCGTGGGCGCGGCCAATCCCGCAGTCGAGCGGATCCTCGGTGTCAGCGCCGAGCAACTCGTGGGGACGAACATGGTGGACTTCATCGCTGCCGGTGATCTCGAGCGGGCAGGCAGCGTATTCGCGCGGATCGAGGCGGGCGAGGAGGTCGTGAATGTGGAGCTCGAACACATCGCCAAGGACGGGCATCGCGTCTTTCTGGGCATGTCGGCGTACCCAATCACGGGGGACGGTCAGATCGTCGGTATGGAGGGCATCGCCCGTAATGTGACCGAGCAGCACGAGTTGCAGGATGAACTCACCCACCAAGCGTTCCACGACTCGCTCACGGGTCTGCCCAACCGGGCCCTGTTCTTTGACCGAGTGGACCAGGCGCTCGCGCGCAGCGAGCGAGACCGCTCGCAGGTCGCGGTGCTGCTGCTCGACCTCGACGGCTTCAAGTCCGTGAACGACTCGCTGGGCCACGCGGCGGGCGACATACTGCTCGTCGAGATCGCAGGACGACTGCGATCGGTCATCAGGGCAGGCGAAACGGTGGCACGCCTGGGCGGGGATGAGTTTGCCATGGTGGTGGACGGCGTTGGCGTTCGCGGTGAGGTTGTGGCCCTCGCCGAACGCGTCCAGGCGGTGTTCGACGAGCCGTTTGCGATCGGGGATGCCGAGCAGCAGATAACCGTAAGCCTTGGTATCGCGATCTCACGCGCAGGCGAGCGAGTCGAGGCAGGTGCGCTGTTGCGCGACGCCGACACGGCGATGTACCGGGCCAAGGCACGCGCAAAGGGGGGAATCGAGTTCTTCGCTCCTCGGCTCAGGACGGAGCTGTTGCGTCCTATTGCACTCAAGACGGCGCTTGAGACTGCCATCCGCGACGGCGAGCTGGAGGTCCGTTACCAGCCGATCGTGTCGATCGCCGACGGCCGGATACTCGCGCTCGAAGCATTGGTGCGCTGGTTACACCCGATGTGGGGTTGGGTGCAGCCCGACGAGTTTATTCCACTCGCCGAGGAGAACGGGACGATCGTCGCACTCGGCCGCTATGTCCTTGGAGAGGTCGCCTCGCAGATCGCGCAATGGCGCCGAGAGCAACCCGGGACGCTGCCCCTGGGCGTGTTTATCAACGCCTCCCCGCAGGAGTTATCGAGCCCTGAGTTCGTCCCCTTCGTCGCCGAGACGCTGGGCGGGCACGGACTGACTAATGCGGATATCGCCTTGGAACTGACCGAGCGGGCCTTCATCAGCGAGATCAACCGTACTCTGACGAAGAACCTCGCCGAGCTCACGGAGATCGGTGTCCACATCGTGCTCGACGACTTCGGCACCGGCTACTCCGCGCTTGCCTCATTGCAGCGCTTCCCGCTCGCCGCGCTGAAGATCGACCGCGCGTTCATTCAATCGATTCGCACCCCAGACGACCAGACCCCGATCGCCAGCGCGATCATCGGCCTCGGCAAATCCCTGGGGATGATGGTGATCGCCGAAGGCGTCGAGCACCAGGTGCAGCTTGACTACCTCCGGCGTCTCGGCTGCGACGCGACGCAGGGATTCCTGCTCGCCCGGCCGCAGCCCGCGAACGAGGTTTCCTCGCTCCTTTCTGGCAGCGCCCGGCCGCACGAAGGCTGATTCGTACGGCACCCGGGGGCCACGACGGTCGACGTGCACGGGACTCCGAGCGCGCGCGCTTGCCGGGATGCCAGGACAGTCGGCAAAGACCCGGGATCTCCCTGTCACAGACCGTGTCGGCAGCGCAGAGGCCAGAGGTCCGCGCGCGGCGGTAATTGTGGGTGGCACGCTCGGGTGTGCCGGGCATCATCGGGACGATTGGCGCGGCGCGATCGAGCGCCTCAGATCTGAGACTTCTCATCGACATACAGCACCACGGCGCGCTCGGGTGGGTCCAGACATAGGCCCACCGCATCGCGCACCTTGTCGATGAACAACGGATCTGTGGAGAGCTTTCAGGTGTTTTGGCGGTGGGGCTGCAGACCGACGGCCTGCCAGATCCGCAACACCGCCGACTGGCTGAGGCCGAGGTGCGCGGGCATCGAGCGCGTCGACCGGTGGGTGGCGTTGGTCGGCCTGCGCTCCAGGGTTGCCACGATCACCTGCTCGAGGTGGGCGTCGGGGATCGTGTGCGGTCGGCCGGGGCGGGGCTCATCAACCAGCCCACAAAGGCGCTCGGCGACACACCGAGCCCGCTGTCGCGACAGCGCTCGCGGCTGCGCGTGGCATACCGCGCATTTCAAGGGCGATGTTTGCCGTGGAGATACACCACGGGGGTAACCTCAGTCCGGATGATACGCACGCTGTGTTCGATCTGGCGACGCCTGCAGGGGTCGGAGCGCGTGAGTTCCAAACAGGCACTTCTGCGGATTGGCCCCAGGCGCTCATCTCAGTGATTGCTGCCAGTCCCGCCCGCTATCCGACGCCTTACGCTGAACCGCATCGGGAATCCTGGAGGCTCTGGGATGCCCCCAAGGCGCCTGCGGATGCGGAGCCATGTGCTCACCGCAGACATCGTCCAACTAAGACCCCCCGACCACGACGCACGCGTGCCTCGTGGCTGAGGTGATCCATGTCGTCTGTGGCCAGCCCAGAAGGGCACGCGCCTACGCCACGTCCACGAGCTTCCGAGGCCCAGCTACCGCGACCTGATAGGGCACCGGCCCCGGACCGGGCCGGGCCAGCAGGTACCCCTGCCCGTGCCTCACCCCCAGCGCCCGGAGCGTCTCCAGCTCGCCGTATGTCTCGATGCCCTCGGCGACGATGCTCGCCCCGATCTCGTCGGCAAACATGAGCAGCGAAGCGGCAAGGGCCCGTCGCAGCGGATCAGTGTCGATGTCGCGGGTCAGCGACAAGTCCAGTTTGATCACGTCCGGTTTGAGATCGACGATGTGCTTGAGGCTCGCGAACCCTGCGCCCGCATCGTCCACCATGAGCTGGACGCCACGCGACCGGAGCCTGGTCAGCTCAGCCCCCAAGGCGGTGTAGTCCTCGACGGACGCGTGCTCGGTGATCTCGATCGCCAGCCGTTCGCCAGGGATTGCGGCGAGGAGGTCGTTGAACTCCGAGCTGCAGAGCGTGGTTGGCGAGGCGTTGACGGACAACCTCACTCCCGGTGGCAGCCCGTCAAGATGCTCGAGCGCACGCCGGATCGCCAGAAGCTCAAGCTCGACGTCCAACCCGAGGGCCGCAGCATCGGCGAACAAGCGGTCGGGTCCGTAGCCCGGTTCGTCGTTGAACCGGCTGAGCGCCTCGACCGCCACGACGCGACCTCCGGCCAACTCGACGATGGGCTGAAGCGCGATGCTCAAGCCCTCACCCGTCAGCAGGCCACGAAGACGATCGTGCGTCAGCCTGTGGGCCCGCTCGGTGCGCCCCACGAGCTCGAGCTCTTCCGCAAGGATTCCCGCAAGGATCTGCAGCGTGCGTCCGTCGCCCGCACCCAGGCCGGGCTCGGCGCGGCGACTCAGGCAACACAGCGTCCCGTAGAGGTCGCCGTTGGGAAGTATCACCGGCACTCCCACGTACGCACCAACCTCCGCCCGTCCAGCGAGCGCCGACGTGCGACCCCGGCGCTCGCGCTGGGCGTCGCGCACCACCTGCGGACCGCCGCCCTCGGCGATACGTGCGAAGTACGTCTCGCTCAATGAAATCTCGAGCCCGGGGCGCATGCCAAACGCATCCGCGTCGCCAGCGACCTGACGGATGACCGGCGTACCGGCTTGGAACTCCGTGAGCATCGTCGCGCTCAACCCGAGCTGTTCTTGGGCTAGCGCGACCAGTCGCTCGGCACCGGTGGCCAGGCGCGCCGTGCCGTTCACCGGGCGCGCCGTCAGTGCCTGCTCCTGCGCGGGCGTGTAGCGGATACAGGCGTCCCGGCCGTGGTCCTTGGCCCAGTACAGGGCCGCATCGGCGCGACGAAACAGTTCGGCCACGCTCATACCGTCGCGCAGCTGGGCGATCCCCGCCGAGATCGTCCACTGCCCGACCTGGGCAAAGGGCACCTCCGCGATGGCCCGCCGCGCCCGCTCGCCCACAAGCCAAGCCGCGCGGGCATCGGTGTCGGGCATCAGCCACGCGAACTCCTCGCCGCCGATCCGCGCCAGCGTGCCTTCGGCGCGCGCGAGCGCAGCCAAGCGCGCGGCCACCTCCACGAGGACCGCGTCCCCCGCCCGGTGGCCGTGGGTGTCATTGACACGTCTGAAGTGATCGAGGTCGAAGATCACCAGGCTGAGCGCGTCGCCCCGTCGCCGGGCCCGGCGAACCTCGGCATCGAGCCGCTCGAAGAACGTGCGGTGATTCGCAAGACCGGTCAGGGGGTCGTTGGCCGCCTGGGCGATCAGCCGGGCCTGGGCCTCGGCGTTTGCGATCGCCAGCGCCACCAGATCGGCAAAGCGCTCCAGGCGTGCCTCGGCCTCGGCATCGATCGGCGCCAGCGTCGTCGTCGCCGCCAAGAGTGCGCCCCAAAGCTGTCCCCCCACGCGAACCGGCGCCGCGACCCCGCTACGAAAACCGCGCGGCTCCACGAGCTGTCCGACGTGATCGTCGGCAAGCGTCTTGTAGTTGGCGACCCGCGCGACCTGCCCCGTGCGGGCGACCTGGGCGACGGCGCCTGCGCCGTCCAAGGGAAAGGCGACCTCAATCGACGCGCCACACCAGCCCACCGGCACCGCCCGACCAGACTCAAAACGCGCGACCAGCCCGAGTTCGACGCCCAGCAGGCGAGCGACCTCCTCGGCGGTCTGCCGAAAGACCTCCTTCGGTCGCCCCTCGGCGGCGACCTGCGTGGCCACCCGCCGCAGCGCGGCTTGTTCGGTTGCCAGACCTTCAGCCCGCTCGAGGCTCTCGAGCGTCTGGGCCTGCAGGTGGGCATTCGCCAGGGTCAGGGTGGCGAGCCGTGCAAATCCGAGGGCAGCCTGGCGGTCTGCCATCGAGAAGCGCCGTGGGCGCGCGTAACTGCAAAAGAGCGTCCCGAGCAAGACGGCGGCGCCTTCCTGCTGCACCGAGACGTGCTCGAGACGCACGGCCAGCAGCGCTCCCGAGCCCAGTCGCGTGGCGAGCTTCGACGAGGTGGCGGGATCGCGGCCAACATCCTCCATCGCCAACAGGGGATCGGACTGGGCGAGCTGTAGCCGCCAGATCGGCATCTGCGCCGAGCCGTGGCCGATGGCGCGCTCCAGAACCGCCTTGAAGTTCAGGTCAGTTTCGGTGGTGTAGACGCTCGCAACATTCTGGGTATCGACGTCCACCACGTACAAAGTGGCACGATCGGCGCCGAGGGCCGTCTGCGCTGCGAGTGCGATGCCCCGCAGCGTGCCCGCGAGATCGGAGACGCCACCGCCCGCCACCGGGCCGACAATCTGCTCGGTGCTGTGTCCGGTCCCGGTCTCGCCCTCTGGCATGACGAACTCCGCGCTTGATGACTGTTCCATATGCATATCGGCTGTCGGCCGCGCGCACATGAAGCGTGTGTCATGAAGGCTTGGCCAAAACCCGATGCGCCAATCCTTACGCAGACAACTGCCGGCATCGCCAATCGCAGGCGCGGTGGCCGCACGCACGGCCGGGATCGCGCGCGGACCTGCCGCTGAATCCGTCGCGTGCGCCGTTCGCACGCCTGCCACGTTTTGCCCAGTCTTTGGCCATCTGAGCCGACCTGGCGTGACCCCAGGTGACCGCGAATGACTCAAATGTGCGGTTCTGACCTCACTGACCTAGATCGTGGCATCTCATAAGCCGAAGGTCGCAGGTTCGAATCCCGCCCCCGCGACTCATAAAGGGTCGCATGTGAGGGCCTTTCTTTCTTGGTCTGGCCCAACCCCCGGATTGGCCGAGGCGGTCTGAATCGGTCTGAAGACCATGCGGCCAGATCCGGCACCATGCGGGAGACGCCTGCCGGGTGGATCGCATGGAGCGACGCTCCGGGGGAGGTAGGGGCCCTGCGATGGTGGGCATGCGCTCGTGGCGGTGCGGGCCTCCAGAAGCGCCAGCACTCTCAGACGAAACTCGGGTGGATACCCCTTCGACATGGCTTTCTCCTCGAAGAGTCATCGACAAGAAGAATCCAGTATCCCGGCTCCACCGAACCCGGTGAAGACCAGACCGAGGTTCTGGGTTCCGAGCGGCTCACCGGCGCGGCGCTCGACCGGCTCACGCACCGCTGGGAGATCATCGAGACCACTGGTGAGAGTTACCGGCTCCACGATGCGAAGGCCAGGACCCGAAAGCCCAAGGCAGCCACCCCGGCCGAGACCATCGACGCTGCTGCTGCAACGAACCGACTTCTGAGCGACGTGCTCCCGTTGTCGACCGGCGCGCGCCCCTGTTGGATCAGCGTTCACCGACGGACAGCCAGGGCCCACTGAGCGCAGGTGAGAGCCTGCCACCGAACCGGGACGCAACCGCACGGTCGCAACTCCAGCGGAAACACGAGAGACTGGAGGCACCGATTGCTGATCGCCGACCCTGTGGGCGGTTCAGCGGTGACTCCTGACAAGGGGATGCGCTTGACCACCTTGAGGACCGACGCTGACCTCGATCACTGACGTCCTCGAGGGACGTTATCGCCTTGTCCGTCTGCTCGGTCACGGTGGTATGTCCGACGTCTACGAGGCCGTCGACCAGCGCACCGGCACCGCCGTCGCGGTGAAGATCGTCCGCTCGGGCGATCCAGAGTTTGCTCGGAGGCTGGCACAAGAAGCCCGGGCGCTCGAGCGCTTGGAGCACCCCGGGCTCATCCGGCTGCTCGACACCGGGCTCGCCGGTGACCAGGCCTACCTGGTCATGGAGCTCGTCGACGGTCCGACCCTCGCGGAGTCCCTACGAGGCGGACCCTTGGGTCCCCGAGGTACCGCAATGCTCGGCGCCAGACTGGCCGACGCCTTGGCCTACGTCCACGACCGGGGCATCGTGCACCGCGACGTGAAACCGTCCAACATCTTGCTCACCGCTGACGGAGAGGCATGGTTAGGGGACTTCGGCATCGCCCGACTCCACGACGCCTCGACGCTCACGCTGGCCGGGACCACGCTGGGGACTGCCGCCTACATGGCGCCCGAGCAGCTCGAAGATCACCAGGTGGGCCCGAGCGCCGACATCTGGTCCCTCGGGATCGTCCTCCTCGAGTGCCTGACTGGCCAGCGCGTCTACGACGGCTCGCCGAGCGAGATCGTCGCCCGGCGCCTGGCCGGACCGGTGCCGCTTCCAGCCGATCTCCCCGTGCCGTGGAAGCTTGTCTTGAGCGGGATGCTCGACCACCGACCCGACCAACGCCTGGACGGTGCCCAGGTCGCGGCCCTCCTCGCAACCTCAGCGTTCCGCGCCCTATGGCGAGCGTCCCACACCCCGGGGACCGATCGCCCGTCCCCGACGGTGCCTCTCGACCTCACCGCGCTTGCTCCTGGTGCCGTTGCCACCTCGGTCTTCGGCACCGAGGACACGCGTGTGGCTCAGTCCGCATCATCGGTCGTCGCGCCCGCTGGGCACGCCCGGTGGTGGTGGCGCGCAGCGCTAGGTGCCGTCGTGATCGCCGGAGTGGGGATCGGGCTGCTCCTGCTCGGGTCGAGCCCAGCTATCCCTCGTCACACCACACCGAGCGCCAGCACGTCGACGCGTCCCGCCTCGACCACGCAGCCGCCGACCACAACCACCTCGCCACCGACAACAACAACCCCGAACGCTCCCACGGCCCTCGCCGCCGTGGTGCGCGACGCCGCCGCAGGGCAGGTTGCGGGGACAATTGACACCGGCTCCGGGCAAGCCATCTCCAACCAGTCCGAGCAGGCGGTAACTGACGAAACCGCAGGGAAGCCGAACCAGGCGACCAACGACCTCCAACAAGCGGCGATGGCGATCGCCGACGGGATCGGCAACGGCTCGATCGCCCAAGCCGAAGGGGCAACGCTCCAGAGCGATCTCTCGGTGCTTGCCGCCGCGCTCGGCCTGAGCGCGGCCAGCACACCGCCCACCACCGCGCCTGAACCGGGCAATGGGCAAGGCCACCGCAATGGTCACTGAGTGGTGGTTCGCCGAAGTGAGCGCCCTCCCAAGGACTCGAATGAGGACCACTGTTGTTTGTCCTGCCGGGCGGTTCCGTTTTTCTCGCGGAGAATGAACGGGGTGAGTGATCCGGTTTTTTGAACCCCGCCGGGTTTCATAAAGACTCGGTGGCTTGGGAGCCGGCCGTCGCGACCGGTTTGATCTGACAGGAGTGGTTGGCCTCGAACTCGGCCGGCGGAACGAAGCCGATCTCGCCGTGGATGCGGCGGTTGTTGAACCAGTCGACGTACGTCAGGGTCGCCCACTCGACGGCTTCGACACCGGCCCAAGGACCTTCGTGGAAGATGAGCTCGGCCTTGTAGAGGCCGTTGAAGCTCTCGGCGAGGGCATTGAAGCTCCTATAGACGTCAAGTGGTTCTACGCGTCTGGCACGAGCTCGATCGGAGCGCTGGGTGCAGGCAGCAGCCCGTAGATC
>Ga0307372_10014644_pt1 | contig 10015 bp, 13 predicted proteins | sample OX1MG_FD_202533 | JGI IMG/M metagenome (GOLD analysis project Ga0307372, IMG submission 202533) | Soil microbial communities from Risofladan, Vaasa, Finland - OX-1 | ecosystem: Environmental > Terrestrial > Soil > Coastal area > Acid sulfate soil | place: Finland: Risofladan, Vaasa | collected... | reverse complement strand
GTCGCACTGCAAACGTCGGTCGATACAAAGCTGGCAGAATTGGTCCCACGCTGGGTATCGCGCTGTGAGGCCCAATGTTCCCTGTCCGCCTATACAGCAGCAGATGCCCTTGAAACTGCTTGCGGCGGCAATTGCACTTAGTGCCGCTTTATACTTCTCTTTTGCACTTACTGCCATTTTATGGTTCAAACGAAGCTTGCCGCCCATGAGGACACGGGCTGATCTGAAGGGGATACAGGCGCATTGGTGCCACTTTATGCTTCAACCCGGTGCCATTTTATGGTTCAAGGCACACATAAAATGAGCCAGTTAGGAGCTTTCATCTTCAAGAATGGACGCGCACGTTGGGCAGGTCCCGTATGTTTCGCAGGGACTTTATTGAACGCATCGGTCGCAGTTCGCTCGTAGGAGCGGTCTCATTTATGCTTTTATGCCATGCTGAAGGCAGAAATCCGCGAGCGTGCCGAATACGGTTTTCGGGACAAACCCGTCCAGGGTTCGCATCTCGAACATGTAAGAGTCCTAGAGCACATCCGGGGAAACAAATGGAAAGTGGAGTGGATTGATCCCAACCCTGGCCTCGTGCACTACGCAGAGTCAGGTCAGCTTGTATGCATCTGGAAAAAGCGCCGAGTGTTCCTCGATGAAGAGGAGAGACGCCAAAGACTGAAAGAGCGGAATGAGGAACAGGGATATTCGGAGAAGTCCCCGCTCACGGGCGCGTTGTATGACGTATTCGAGAGCCTTGGTGAGAAAGATGTGTCGTTTTACAAAGGCGTCGTGCTCTGCACGCCCGAGGCCATCGAACGCGTTCACATTCGGGCAAAAATGAAGGTTGGTGAGCATTCTCCGTATGCATACACTGATCGGCAAGGAATCATTCATTTGCCATTTGAAGAGGCTCTGGCGATTGCTAAGAATTTCTGTGCTGCTGAACCGGGCGCGGTACTTGCCGGCGTCGAAGCGACCGAACGCGAGTGGACGCGAGAGACCCGCACTCCAGGAAAGGAGCACAAAGTCTCCCTACTGAACGAGTTTCAAGCGTCCGCGGCTTTGATTCGGCAGTGGACTGGTCACGACCCCGCCATTGCACAGAGAGAACAAGAAATTCAAATGCTGGAGCGCCTAGTCTGGGATGCCATTTACGCCCTTCAGAAAGCCGGACAAGACAAGGAAGCCTCGCGGCTTCGCCGCGCGCTCGGGCAATAAGGTTCGCCGAACGTGCGCCTAGCTGGCACGCGGATTCCAGATGCAGTCTCGGCCCTAGTGAATCAAGGTGGAGGGTCTGGAGCGTGAGCGCCAAATCTAACCTTCGGCACATATTCACCATGCAGTGACAGCAATTTCGCCATTGCCGACCAACCACCCCGGAGTGCAGTCAACGAGCGCTATGGGCTGTTTGCGTCAACTCAGAATCTTTCCGTGGGCGAATTCCCTGATCCTGGCCGACTTAAGGTGGCATCCCCGGTCCCCGAAAGCGAGGAACCGGGGCCACCCGCCCGCCATGTCCCCAAGTATCAGAAACGAATCGGAATCCCCGAGATCAGCACTCGCTCATCGGAATTGGCGACTCCCGCTTTTTTCAGTTCGTCCACAAATGCGCCGTAGATGGGCCACGGGTAGGATGTGGGTCCAATGATAAGGTGATCGAATATCTGCGTGAAATCCAAGTCTGCAATCTGGTCCGAAACCGACGCATCAAGTGGAACCTTGTAAACGACCTGCGGCACACCCGCGACGACTTCGGTGGATGATTCCATGAGTGGAGAGGGCCCAAGCGTCGGTGCATAGGGCGCAAGCTTCGGTGCATAGATCGCTCGCCACTCTCTCTCCTCGTGAAAGCCCTCGTGTTTCAGACAAACCACCCGAAACAGAAACGATATGAAAACCAACTTGACAAGTGCATCGCGACCAATCATCCGGAGATAGTCGCGATTAGCACGAACGTTTCCAATGACTTCTTCCAAGTCCTTGTGCGTCGCAGATTCCGATAGGTATGCTACGGAACTGAATATAATGTTCAGGGGGAGACTTGAAAGAGAGGGGTATGGGATTCTAAGCACAATCCCGATTCGAGTCGCAGTTCCGCCGAAGGCGCGCCACATCGAAAGTCGCCCGTTTGAGTCTTCACTGTCCCGATGCTCCGACAGGCACGTGATGTACGAGTTCAACCGAATGTCATTCCAAGAGTTGTTAAACGCAGTGATTGCTTCGGAGGCAACACCGTGGATGCAGTCGTCCAAAGCCTCAGTGAATGATTCTTTTTTCGCTGTGTTAGCGAAGAAGCTATTCAGATTGTCAAAGCCGTGCTGGACTTCGCTGAAGTCGGACATGCAGTTGGTGTTGCGCATCCAGAAGCGTTTGGTTCTGATTATCTTGAGTGCGGCTTCTGCTGTTGTGTAGTGGACGAACCGCCCATGTGTCTGGCCCGGTTCCCGCTGGAAGAACTCTCGCGTCTGCTTCATAAAACGCGGCATCATGATATCTGCAAGCCGTATTCCTTGTTCCCACATCTCTGGAGTGACGGCAGCCTTAAGAGGGGTGTTTTCCATTCGTGTCTCGCACAGGTTAACTATATTCCTTCCAGACTCAGACCTCTTCGCACCCAAGTTCGGCGGGTGGCCCTGGTCTCATACCGCGCATTATCAAGTTGAGGGTGCCCCCGGCATGGTCTGGAGATCTCAGCGGGACCGGCGCCACCCGCCCCCCCCACAAAGCGCTTGTGTACTGACCGCGAGGGCTTGCTAATCTGGGCTTGGACTTGCCGAAGATGCGCTGGAGTGGGATGTAGGGACATCGACAATCTCTTCGTACGGCAAGACGATTCCCAATTCAGCGCGGGCCGATTCATAGACCATTTTGATCGCAGCTTTACAAGCACCGCTAACCGCCGCAAACCCATCATTGTCGAGTTTAGATTTAAATACCAACGCCGCACTTGATCGAAAAAGTTGACTCGCTTCGCCCAGCGCTTTACTTACTGCAATTCCGCATACCAAGGACGTGCTGCTGCGTGTTTCGTCATATATTGAAATCTCTGCAAGCCATTTCTCAGCAGATAGTCGCTTTCGTTCTTTGTATTCGGGATCGCCAACATCGAAAACTTGGGATGCCCATAATTCAATGAAGGCGGTCTTGGTGCGATCAAGTGCATGAACGGAAGCGAAAAGGGCATCCCGCTTCATTTCCCAATGCCGCTGCTTACTCCATACGGAACTTTCTATCCTCTCTTCAATTTCTTTGGTGGCCGTCGTGACCGCACGCACTTGATCGACAAGCTTATCAATGTCCTCGTGCGTGGCGACGTTCTCGCCCTTTTTCTTGAGATAGCTGGCCAGGTAGGAGCCGACGAACGCACTAACGAGAGTTGTAAGGCCCCATGCAAGTAGGTTTTCCATCATGCGACCATTCTAGGGCGGGCGGCCTGCCCCTGACTCTCCTACTAACTTTGGGTGGGATAGCGCGAGCCTCAACCAGCTTCAGTCCAAACGCGAATCCCAGTCGATGCATAATCGCCGAGGCACTCACGGACATCCCTGGCTGAATGACCGGCTATGGCTATGGAAAGATTACTACCTGGTTAACAAACTCGCCTTTGATGGCATTCTGCGCTGAGACCAGTCGGGCGTCAGCCTTGCGGCGGGTTTCAAGCCCTACGGGCCTATCCTCCGGCGAGAAATGCGCGGGTGGCGCTCAGAACTGCTGGCGCCACCGCATCAATCTCATTCTCGCGTATCAGGCGCATCGGAACTCTGTCTCCCAGTTCCGGATTCACGCCCGTCAACCAAGCCTGGACGACGGCGGGCGAATCGTGTTCGCTTATGGCACGCGCCACCTGAAAGGCGAATCGTAGACGGCTCTCTGCGTCGCCATAGATCGCGCCGCCGGCGATCCAGCGATCAACCGCACGCGCGTCCTTGACGCCGCCGATATAAGCGGTCAGTTTCCGCCCAACGATCTCAACCAGCTTCTCGACCACCTTCGATGCGGGAAGCCGAAGCGCCTCTCGGTGGGCAAACATGTCGGGCCTGGGAAGCAATGGTGTGTCCATGGCGGACCTCCTGATTGAGCTTTCTCAGAACAGCGATGGGCGGCGTGTCCCATCGGGTCTACTACGCCGCTCTGGCCACTTCGATTTGCAGAATGGGTGCGGAGTGCCGAGCCGATACCGATCCTGAGTGTGGCCCCATCGGCGGCTGCGGCACCAGTTCGGCCAGCGGCCAAACGGAGATGTTGCCACACACGCCGCAACATCCCCCGCTGGAGTTCGAGACCGAGGCGCAACTCTCGCAGTAGACGGCTTCGACAACCGGAATGCTGACGAGGCTGCGCCGCGGACGCAGAATGCTGATCTCTCCCATGATTTCCTCCCGGCGCTGAACTGCCCGCTAGGCGACCTGCTGGTTGGCCAGGGATTCGAGATCCTCGACCAGTTGCTTCAACGCCGCCAGACTCGGCAACTCGGTTACCGACGCGATCTTGAAGCGCTCCGTTACGGCGAAGAACTGCGCATCGCCCGCCATCTCGGCCAGGTTGCGCAGCCGCTCGAAACCACGTGCTGCAGCCTGCATCCACTCGACGGTCTGCTTTTGCCGCTCCGCGTTGGGGATGCTCCGCGCGTCGGCGCTATGCCCGGCTCGGCGCAGAATCTCCGCGTAGATCGGCTCGCCCAGCGTCCCGCGAAAACCCTCGATCTCGGCAGTCAGTCGTTGATCGACCGGGCCGCGTGTGTCGCCGGCTAGGCCGTTCGCCTGAGCCACGGTCATGCCTGGCGGCAGCGCCCACTCGGGCAGGATGGGAATCGTCATCGGCTCTCCACGCCCATTCAGCCGTACTCGGGTCTCTCCGAAGCGATAGAGGTAGCGGCCCAGCCCAAAACAGGTGCACGCCCGCTTAAAGGCCTGGGCATCCGCCGAAGTAACTGCATTTTCGCGGTCGGCCCACTCTTCGCCGGTGCCTGTGTGGCTGCCCAGCCGCGTGATCGTCACGGCGGTCGCAACCAGCACCTTGCTGGTGACGATCGACTTTCCCCGTTCCATGCGGCAGAGTGACGGTACGGTCGAGATCGTGTACTCGCGCGTCCAGCCTGACGGCGTGAAGAGTTCGTTGAGCCGGTCCGTGTAGGCGCGCGGATCGGCAAAGGGCAGGATGACGCCGCTCCGGCCATTGTCGAAGGTGCGCATCACGCGCCACTTGATCAGCGCCGGATCGAACGGCGCTTCGAGCTGAGCGAAGAGCTTCTCGCGCTCGGCTTCCGTGAACTTCGTTGCTGCCATACCTCACCTCCTCGGGCTGGGCGTTTATACTCCCCTCCCCATAAAGACTGAGAGCGCCCCGAAGAGCGCTCACGACAACTGCAAATTGAATTGGATCTGAACAGTTGCTTAGGCTCTGCGACGCAAAACCGGCTAAAATATTGATATCAATTCGGTTACTTCGAGAAAGAAGTTTGGCCTGTGATTCCTGGATGTTTGGCGACTTGAATGAAGAATTGTTTACTCACACCTCTGCGGAACCCGCCGCATCACGGTGCCACGTGCATAAATTTGAAAAAGGTCGATCATGAGCAATCGTGACGAATTTAGCGAATCGACGAAACACGCTGTCGCGGCTCGAGCCGGGTGGCATTGCTCCTTCCGCGGCTGCCAGAAATCTACAGTCGGACCAAGCGAAGAGGCGCCCGACGCAGTCACGATGATTGGTAAAGCGGCTCATATCTCTGCCGCAGCTTCGGGGCCAGGGGCTCGACGCTATTTGTCCACGATGACGCCCGAGCAACGGAAGCATATTGACAACGCGATATGGCTTTGTGCCGACCACGCCGATCTGATTGATAGGGACGAAGTAACCTACACGATCGAACTGCTGAAGGAGATGAAGCGCGAGCATGAAGCGAAGCAAGCCATGCTTCTCAGAACGGGGGCGGCCCATGATCTTGGGGCGGGCCTATTGGGCATCGGCCCCGAGGTCGTCTGCATGGGTGATATCGAGAATCTCTCTGCGGCCAGCTGGACCCTCCGCCTGAAGCACTATGTCAGGGGCGACGTTCATCAACTTGCCTCATACATCGGCGGGTTTGCAAAAGTATCTGAGCAATGTCGGTATGTCCTCTCCAATGAGTTTGGTGACGGCAGAGTGCTTACCGCCGCCCCGAGCCTCACGAAGAAAGACGGCGTTTATACGCTTCACTGCCCCATCGAGCACGCGTTTCCCCGCGTCAATGTTCATTGGATCGGCAGTTCGTTTGCAATGCACCCCGAAACAAACGATATGTACCTCGATGAGAAAGGTAGCATAGCCCGCGTCTCCGGGATCGACTACCTTCCTCAAAAGATCCGCTCATGTCTGTCTATGCAGCGCAACGAGAGCGTCTTCAATCCCGATTACGGAATGCGGTTCTTCGAGTATTTCGAGGAGTTTAAAGGGTCGCCCTGGCTCAGTTCGCTGATGAAACTCGATCTAATCCGCATGGCGGCAATTCCGTATTCAGACGAAGTGCTGAAACGCCAGCATACCCCGCTGCTCTGCGTCTCACGTGTCCGTGACTTCGAATTGCTGTCTGAAGTCATTACCGATCATCGTCTACCCGTACGCCTCGACTTGGACATTGAGGGTTTGGGCGAATGGATACACGAGACGACGGTCTACATGCCAACGAAAGAGCAGATGGCGGAGCGCGCAGAATTGCTGGCCGAGAGGAACCTGCTTTAGCCGCAGCTAACGGGCCAGGGTCCAATATTCAGATCTGGAGCCTTTCACCGCTAAGGGGTCTAGTAAGGCACTTCCGCTGACTGAATCTCCGGTTCCTCGCTGAACTCGGGCGGCGCGAAGTCTTGGCCGCTGACGTAGTGCTCCACATCATCGCTGCCGTCATTGGGCGGAGGCGACAGAAGGCTGACCTCCGTTACGACGATCTCTGAGCGGTAGCGGCGCTGGCTAGTCTGCCGGTCGTCCCAGGAGCGCGTCCGCAGCGAGCCCTCGACATAGAGTCGCGATCCCTTGCGAACGTAATCGCGCAGGATCTCGCCGACCCGCTGGAAGCCGACCAGGTTGTGCCACTCGGTGTGCTCCTGCCAGTCGCCGTGGATGTCCCGGTAACGCTCGCTCGTGGCGAGCGACAGGTTAACGATTGTGCCCGTGCGCAAGATGTGGACCGCCGGGTCCTTGCCAGCGCGTCCCAGAAGAATGACCTTGTTCACACTCCGTCCCATAATCCCTCCTTCATTGGTCTTGGCCGTAGACAGAATCGAAGGCCTGTCGCCGGTCGATCTCGACGTACTCGCCATTGGCATAGCGGTAGAACTTTCCAGTCACCGCGTCAATGTTCAGATAGCGCCGCGTCAAGCGGTGCTTGTAGAGCACAATGTCGCCAGCCTTGCCCATGAACATGAAATCTTCACAGAACTCGGGCGGCATGGCGCTTTCAAGAGGCCGCCAATCTGGCTTGCCCACCTCGATGGCACACTTCATAGCTCACCGCCTTTGTTCGTGGCCGGAGCCACGGCGACATGCGTGTGCTTGCATCCCGGACATGCGACGGCGCCGGAGATATTGCGAATCGCCTTGTCGAAGCTCGCCGGCAGATCGAGCACTTCGCCGGCCGCGGTGTAGAAGAGCGGCGCAACCGTCCCGCGCAGGGATTTGTTCTCTGCATTCCAGAGTTCGACTGCGAGCGTTCCCTGATAGCCGCGAAGTGGCGCCGTAACGATTGCCGGGCGCGTATGGCCTTCTTCGGACTTCAGCCAAAGTTGCGTGATGGCCAGTTCATAGGTATGGCCGATACGCAGCATCTCGATCCGCACCAGTTCCGGCGCAATGACGATGGCGTGACGGCCGTTGCCTGAGATCGAATCGATCTGTTGCAGCCACGGCGCCGGGTTTCCGTCAGCATCGAGATAGGCGCAGTAGCGGCCCATGTCGGCGACCGCGCCGCCGGACTCGACGCCGCGAAGCACATACCGCCGCGCCAGATGCTGGTGCTCGATTGAGACGCTCGGCTGGCAGTAGATTCCGCGCTTCTCCAAGGCGCGAAGCGTCTGCTGCGGAAGCGACAGACCGTATCGTGCATAGCGATTGGCGTTTTTTGCGACGATCTTTGCTGGGCTCGTCATCGGTTTCGCCTCCTCAAACCGCAACCTTGCGGCGGATCGGCTGGCCCAGCGCCGCGCGAATCTCTTCCTTCGTGCAGCCGGCCCAGCACTTGTAGAGGCGGGGATTGCTGATCTGAATGGCGAGGTTGTCGCCGGTGCGGTCGCGCCCGGCCTGGGCGCACGACGGGCAACGCGCCCACCAGTTGCGGCTGTCCTTGCGCGTGGCGCGCACGTAGTCGAGGATGCGGAACTCGGTGCACAGGGTCGGTGCAGCCGGTGGTATATATGGAGGGGCTACGACAGGTCGATAGGCTTCGGGCAGCGTCATGCCCCGGATGAAGTTTTTCAGCTCATCCTCGGTGAGTTTCTTCAGGCCGTCAAGATAATCGAGTTGCGCCTCCGGCGTGAGGGCGGCCTCGTAGAACCAGTACCGCTGGTTGGTCTTTCGGTGTACGCCTAGCGGCGCGCGGATGGCGTTGCCGTATTCGCCGTCCTCGATTTGGTCCTGACGCGGAAAGACCTCGATACCATCCTTGAGGCCGCCGCCTTTTACCGGTACGCCGAGCCGCAGGGCGAGGTTGTAAATATAGATGCGGCACTCCGACGCCAAGAGCGGCGCATCGGCGAAGATCCATAGATGACCGCCGCGGCGGGATTGTTCGAGCGCGGCCTCGACGCCATCCTGCTTCAGTTCCCACTGCAACTGGAAGAGCGCCTCGACGGCGCCGTCGAAGTCGGCGTCGATGCCAACCCACTTCGAGCGTTGCGTCTCCGGGTTGATAGCGTAGAGATTGATGGTGATGTCGCCGTTCAGGTGCATGCGCACCACGTCGGCGTCGAGAGGTTTTGGCTTCTTGGTCTGCCAGTCCCGTGCCAGGTAGTACGGAACCGAACCGTTGGGCATCGGATGAGCAGCCTGCATCCCGTAAGCGCGCCGGTTGACGAAGAGCTTGATAAACCGGTCGGCCGTCTCGCGGCTTACACAGAAGGTCGTGTACATGGATCTCGCTCCTTCCCGAAGTTCTGTGTTTGTACCCCGGTTCCAGAACTCGGTCAAATCGGTGGCGTGCCGGCTGGGTGGCTGTTTGCGGGTGAGACAAAATGACGGCCCGGAGCGTACACCGGGCCATCAAAGCAGCGACGAAGTTGGGATTCTTCAGGACTGGTGGGCGAAGCGCAGCCGGCCGTGCTTGAAGTCAGGCGCGGGTTTGCGGTTGGTGGCGAAGCCATTGGGTTCGGTGCGGAGACCGGGAAAGGCGGCAGCCTCGGCCAGTGCGTAACGAGTCGCGAGCGAGCGGATGCGGCCAGCGGATAGGCGCATGGGATTCCTCCTGGTTGTAATTGGGATTTGGTGCGGTGGGTGGTTATACGACAGGGTGAAAAGGTCAGGCGGTTGCCAGCTGCATCTGGGAGAGCAACAGGCCGGGCTGATCGACGTAGTTGAACAGCTTGTACTCGGAGAAGACGCGGTCAAAGAGTTCAGTGGTGAACCGGTCTTCGCAACCCTCGAACGAGAGCATGTACCAGTCGTCGCGCTGCCGGTCGAAGATGTAGATTGCGCCGGATGCGTTGTCGCCGGGGACCATCTGCAGGAGCATGACGCCCTTGCGGGTCTGAATCCAGCGGGTGGCGACCGCCTCGCCGAGTTCGAGGAAGGCTTGGACGGTCTCAAGGATGGTGTTGGCGGTGCGGTCGCGCCAGTTGAACAGCTTGTAGGCGGACATCTTTCCCAGGCTGCGGGGCATGGTAACTCTCCTCTCTTTGAGAATTGGGTTGGACGGGTTGGGGGTTAGCGCGGCCGGACAGCCAGCGCAAGATACCAGGTTCTTGCCAGTGAAGCGAACAGGGACACGAAGAGCACGACAATCCCTGTGAGCCAGATTGGGTGATGGGCGGACACGCGATAGAGCGTTCCGCCAAAGGCG
>Ga0307372_10014638_pt1 | contig 10017 bp, 13 predicted proteins | sample OX1MG_FD_202533 | JGI IMG/M metagenome (GOLD analysis project Ga0307372, IMG submission 202533) | Soil microbial communities from Risofladan, Vaasa, Finland - OX-1 | ecosystem: Environmental > Terrestrial > Soil > Coastal area > Acid sulfate soil | place: Finland: Risofladan, Vaasa | collected... | reverse complement strand
GCGCGATGGGTGTAGACGTCGGAACTGGCCCCACTGTGGACGCTTGAACTGGCCCCACCTCCGTCCGAGCTGACCCGTTCGGTTCGTGCTTTGACAAGCGCGACCGGAAGGTTCGGAAGGAGCCGTGACGAGGATGGAGCAGTTTGAGCAGATCAGGCGCGATCACGCGCGGGAGGAGCTATCGATCCGCGAGTTGGCGGCACGCCATGGTGTGCATCGCCGGGCGGTGAGGCAGGCGTTGGAGTCCGCGATCCCGCCGCCGAAGCGGCCGCCGGTGGTTCGGCCGGCACCGAAGCTTGGGCCGTATCGGCAGGTGATCGACGAGATCCTGGTCGCGGATCGTGAGGTGCCGCGCAAGCAGCGTCACACCGCCCGGCGGATCTGGCAGCGCCTGGTGGAGGAGCGGGGTGCTGTGGTGTCTGAGCGCCAGGTGTGCCGCTACGTGCACGACAAGCGCCGCGAGTTGGGTGATGTCGGCGAGGTGTTCGTGCCGTTGATCAGCGACGCCGGGGTCGAGGCGGAGGTTGATTGGGGACAGGCGACGGTCATGTTGCGCGGTGAGCCGGTGGTGGTGCATTTGTTCGCGATGCGGGCGTGTTTCTCCGGTGCCGCGCTGGTGATCGCGTTTCAGGATGAGAGCCAGCAGGCGTTTCTGGAGGGGCACGTCCGCGCGCTGGAGTGGCATGCCGGCGTATTTGACCTGATCCGCTATGACAACCTCAAAAGCGCGGTCGTGCGGGTGCTCAAGGGCCGCCGGCGGGTCGAGTCTGACCGGTTCGTCGGGTTGCGTTCGCACTACCGGTTCGAGTCGTCGTTTTGCCTCCCGGGCCGGCAGGGCGCCCATGAAAAGGGCGGTATCGAGGGGGAGGTCGGGAGGTTCCGTCGCCGGCACCTGGTGCCGGTCCCGGAGGTCTCATCGCTCGAGCAGCTCAACGAGCTGCTGGAGGAGGCGTGCTGGGCTGACTTGGATCGCACGATCACCGGCCAATCGGAGACGGTCGGTGATCGGCGTGATCGGGAGCGGCTGCTGTTGAACACGCTCCCCAAGGAGCCGTATCCGACGTGGGAGGAAGCCACCCCGCGCGTTGACTCCAAGGCGTTGGCGACTGTTCGCACGAACCGGTACTCGGTCCCGGCGCGGTTGGCCGGACGGAAGATCCGGGCGCGGGTCGGGGCTTCAGAGATCTCGTTCTGGCATGACGGCAAGCAGGTCGCCCAGCACGAGCGACTATCAGGCAGGCATCAGATCAGCGCGCAACTGGATCACTACCTCGATCTGTTGCAGCGCAAGCCTGGCGCGCTCGCGCGCTCGATGGCGCTGCGCCAGGAGCGTGACCGGGGTGACTGGCCGGCGTGCTTTGACGAGCTCTGGACAGCGATCCAGGACCGCTCTGGCGCTCAGGACGCGGCCCGGCAGATGGTCAGCGTGCTGCTCTTGTGCCGCGAGCATGACGCTTCGGTGGTTGAGCTTGCCGTGAACGGCGCGCTCGCTGCCGGGGCGCATGACGGCCGCGCGGTGAAGCTGTTGGTCGACCGCTCCACGCGGCCGCAACCACCCGTGTTGGCGATCGACGCGAGGCTGGCGGGGATCGGGCAGCCACCACCCGATGACCTCGGCGCCTATGACCAGCTGCGCAACCAGGAGGCAGGGCTGTGAGCGGCTACCGGCCAGAGATCGAAGCGTCCGCAAGCCCGGTGCGCCGGGGACGTGTCGGTGGCGGCGCGACCTTGCTGGTCCGCGTGCGCCTGTTCGACGGGCCTGATGCGGGTGAGCGAGGCACCGGCCTGCCGGACGTGTTCACCGATCTTGACCCGCGCCAGGCGCGCGCGCTCGCGATCAACCTGCTCGCCGCCGCAGACACCGCCGAGCAGCAAACCCTGCAAGCGAACTACTGGGAGCCACAACGATGACCACGGCACGAACGAGCGCGCAGACCGCCGCGTTGGAGGCGCTGATCGACGCGCACGCCACGGAGCTGAAGCTCCCGACCGTGAAAGCCCGGTTCCGGCAGATGGCCTCAGAAGCCGTCCGCGAGCAGCAAACCCCGGTCGCCTACTTGGCGGCGCTGCTCGAAGCCGAGATGAACGAGCGTGCCGAGCGACGAGAACGCCGCCGACTGTTGGAGGCCCGCTTCCCGCTGCTCAAACGCCTCGAGGAGTTCCGGTTCGCTGACAACCCCAAGATCCCGCAAACGACGATCGCCGCCCTCGCCGACGGAGCCTGGATAGGCGACCGCGACTCGATCGTGCTGGTCGGCGACTCAGGGACCGGCAAGACACACCTTGCTATCGCGCTGGCGGTCTGCGCCTGCCAACAAGGCCGCCGTGTGCGGTTCACGACACTCGCCGGCCTCGCGAACGAACTCCAAGAAGCCGACTCACACAGGGAGCTCGCCCGCGTCGTCGCACGCTACTCCCGCACCGAGGTCGTGGTCCTCGATGAACTGGGATATTTGGCGTTGCCCGAGGGTGCCGCCGAGCTCGTGTTCCAAGTCATCTCCGAACGCAACGAACGCGGATCGCTGATCGTGACGACCAACCTCCCGTTCGGAGAATGGACCAAGGTGTTCCCCGACGCTCGCATGGCAAAAGCCGTAGTTGACCGGATCACCCACCGCGCGCACATCATCGACACCGGCACCGAGTCCTGGCGCTTCCGCCACGGCCTCGAACGCCGCGCCAAGAAGGGAGGCTGACCCCCCACCCGGAGGCGCGCCCGCGGCCATCGCCACTACGCCGCCGCCCTCCGGGCGACGGCTCCGTGACGACGGCCGCGGCACCCTCCAACCACCCGATCAGGCAACATCCAGAACAACAACCAACAGACGCGAGGTGGGGCCACTTCAAGCGTCTACCCCGGGGCCACTGCAAGTGGCGACAACCACAGCGATCCCCGTGTCATCAGGACTCACCACAACAACCCGGTTCACCTGCGGCTCGAGGATCCCTGTGACCTCCCAGCAGCAGCCGGTCACCTCCAGCGCCACACGGTCAGACGGCAGCAGGCTATCGGCCAGCATGCGCAGGTCCTAGGTGTTGAAGGCACCCGCCCCACGGACCGGACCTTCCCGTCCTCGCAGATCGCGACGACACAAAAGTCACGGTGCACATCAAGACCGATCGCACGACCAACCCATCTAGCCAACGGCACACCTCACCTCCCGTCGATTTGACAGTGCGCGGTGGGAGAACCAGCGGGACAACGACAAAGACCGATACGAGCTCAAAGCTCAATCCAAGCAAGTCGCAGGGGCCGCCGAACGAAAACCACGGGCTCGAAGCCCATCGATCAAAACGGCCTACCCGACTGCGTTCTCCCAAACAAGAGCCCCTGTCCTGGATAACCCGGAACCTAGGACCGGACCCGGACAGAGCCTCCAAAAGGCAGTTTCATGCTTCGAATAGCACTCGTCTGAGCAGACCCAGTCGCGACGAGCAGCACGCTACGCTTGACCGCGCCCTGGACACCGCTGGCGTCCAGGGCTGCGAGTCCATTCGTCGTTGTTCAGATGGGAGGCACCATGCCGAAGTACGTGAGCTTGATCAACTGGACCGACCAGGGCGTCAAGAACTACAAGGACACCGTTGACCGCTACGAGGCGGCGCAGAAGGCGGCGAGCGCGGCGGGGGCGCGCTTCATTGACGCCTACTGGACGGTCGGCAACTATGACCTCGTCTTGATCATTGAGGCCCCCGACGACGAGACGGCCACGGCTGCGCTCCTCAGCACCGCCGCGGCAGGCAACGTCCGTACGACGACGCTGCACGCGTTCGACGCCAACGAAATGCGCGCAATCATCGCGAAGACCGGCTGACCGCTTTGCGCCCCGGAGGCTCTGATTGGAGGCCCGTGCATGCGCAGGCCTCCTGCAATGAGCCGCCACCACCCGCTCTTCCCTTGCGCGAATAGCGCCGGTCTCTGCGCGATCCGCCAGAGTGATGGATCGGGCTAGGAGCACCACCGTGCTCGTCCGCATTACGGACGCCCCGTTGGGGTGAATGCAACAGTCCGCCGGTCCGGCGGTCGCCTCCTGCTTGGATCGATTTCCACCACTCTCGCTCGTGGGCGATTGCGCTCGTCCGGCGCCTGCATCGCGGAGCTCGTCCGGGCGCCTCCGAAGTCGCCTCAGTGAGAGGCTGGTGCCAGGTCGGTGACGTCCGGGCATGAAAGCGATTGTCAGCCGCGGATGTGGTTCCGCGCCAGCCAGCGCCACGGACAAGTTTCGCGCGCCCGTTCACGGAGCGCGGCCGCGTTTGACCACGCGCGCTGCCGAATCCGCGGCCTGCTCGGACTCAGCCCGGGCCCTGCCTCGGGTTTCCGGGAGCTACGGACTCTCCCGCGGAGCGGAAGGGTCACGCGATCCTGTCACGCCCCGGCAGGCGGAGGCACGGTCGGTTCGGCATGCACGAGCGCAGGATAGTCAGCGGGTCAGAGGTGGCTGAGGAGCCACTCGTGGGTGGCCTCGAGATGGTTGGTGGTCAGGGTCAGGTGGCCATCGTCATCGGTGAGCAACGCCTCGACGCCGGGGATGTGGTCCGCGAGCCACTCACCGTGACCAAACGGGACGAAGCGGTCCTGGCGGCCATGACGCAGGAGCACCGGCGTGCGGATCGACTCGCACGTGAAACCCCATGGCGATAGAAAGGCGCGGTCATCGGCCCACCACCCCTCCGAACCCGGCGCCAATCCTGAACGTCTGGCCGCCACCTGGAAGTCAGCCCGATCCCCGGTGAGCACTGCCAGGTCGGGCGGGCTGAGCAGCGTCCTGAGGTAACCGCGCAGGTCATCGGCGGTCAGCGCGAGCGTCTTGACGCGATCCTGTTCGCACTTCGCCCGAGCAGCCGCCGGATCCTCGATCGAGAGCTGCATGTCCTCGACGTTCTTCTCTCCCATCCCGGCGAAGTAGTCGAGCCCGGGCGCTCCCCACGGCGCGATCGAGGCGAGCGAGGCCACGGCCTGGACGAGATCGGGCAACAGCGCTGCGCACGCGAGCGCGTGAGGACCCCCGAGATCCCCCAGACCCCGAGCCGGTCGATCCCGAGGGCGCCGGCGATCGCCCGGACGTCCTGCGCACAGTCGGCCACCGTGCGATTCGGTAGGTTGGTCGAGCCGCCATAGCCCGGGCGGTCATAGGAGATCAGCCGGATCCCTTGGCGCGTGGCCAGCTCCACGTTCGGCCCGAACAACAGGCGCGAGTTCGGCGTGCCGCCGTGCACGAGTACAACCCGCCCAGTCGGATCGCCGTCCTCCAGCACCTTCAGCGTCCGACCGTCGCCCGTAATCACATCATGCTCGACCATGCCCACCCCCCGTCGCTCGATCTCTGAGACAAAACACTACGCCGCCGGCGACGCGGGGTCCGCGCCCTTGCCGTGCCGGCAGCCCGGCGCACCGCATCGTTTGCTACACGGAACCCTGAGGACCGCGCCCCCCAGCGACCTGGTCATCGCCACAAACGTGTCGCGGAAATACATGCTGTCGCCAAGGCGATCGCCCGTTGCAGGGACGCCTGAAATGCAAAAGCGATCGCCGAGCGGATGCACCAATTCCGCGCATTGCAGGTGCGACGCGGCCGTCGGCGGGATGCTCGCCGACAGCGAAAAGCAGGTCCGAGCAAGAGTGTTACGTGTCGATCAATCCACAACTCTCATCCACGCCGGGCGGACTGCTGGTTTCGTGGTGGAGCGGGAGCGCGACGGCGCTGCGCCAGGTTCGACGACCGATCCGGGTGACTGGTGGACCACCCGTGGTGGGGTTGCAACGCGTTGGCACAACAGCGATGCTTCATAGGTCCGGGCCTCGTCAGCGACGGAATGGAGGAATGCAAATATGGCTCGTAAGGTGCTGATCAATCTGGCTACCGGGCTGGAGGATCCTGAGCGGGTGACGGTCGCATTCTTGGTAGGCGGCGCCGCCCTTGCTCGAGGCGAAACAGTGGCCATGTGGCTGACCAAGGAAGCGGTTCGCCTTGCGTTGCCCGGTCACGCCGAAGCGGTCGCGTGCGACGGCTGCCCGCCGCTGTCGCGGCTGTTTGAGCAATATGCCGACGGCGGTGGGCACCTGCTCGTCTGCCCGATCTGCTGGAACGCCCGCAAACTCGACGAGAATGCCATGGTCACGAACGCGACCGCTGCAGGCGCAACACCGATGTTCGAATGGATCGGAGACGATGACGCTCTCATCTTCAGTTACTGACAAGACCGCGCAGCCGCCGACACCGGAAACGACCTTGCCGCTCGGAAGGGCGTTTGTCGAGGCGCTGGGCGCGAAAGACTTCGAACGGCTGGCGGGCCTGTTTGACTCCCAGATCGACTTCAGAGGCCTGACGCCAGGCCGGGTTTGGGAGGCGACAGACCCGAGCGGGGTGGTGCAGGGAGTGCTGCGCCATTGGTTTGAGGACGTGGACGAGATTGAGCAGGTTCTCGCTATCGAGACCGATTCGTTTGCCGATCGCCAGCGCGTGGGGTACCGCCTCCGGATCCGCAACCCCGATGGGCAGTTCCTCGCCGAGCAGCAGGCGTATTACACGGAGCGCGATGGCCGGATCAGATGGATGCGGGTGCTCTGCTCCGGGTTCAGGCCTTACAGCAGCAACTGACGTCCAGAGAAGGCGGATCGGGGCGCGCCAAGTTTTTCGGCCCGCTCGCCCGGCTGTCAATCCGCCACGGAAGCGGAAGGGTGGACCGGCTTCTGCTTCGCGCATTAATTGGGCTACAAGCGACAGCCGCAGGTGAACATCGAGATCGCTCCTCGGTGCCGGTTTTCGGCGAGCCTGTTGGCGACCGGCGATAGTCGGTTATGTGGGGTCTGTGGTCTTGAGGCTGGCCATCAGCTTGATCAGGTTGCGCTTCGCCTTGTGAGTCGTGCGGACCTCCTCGACGTACGTGTGGAACTCGTTCGCCCGTCCGCATTCGTTGAACAACTCGCGGATGGTGCCGGTGATCAGTTGCACGGCTTCCTCGTAGGCGCGGTTGTTCTTGGCGGCGATTACGTCCTCAACGTGCTGGCGGTAGACGACCAGCGCGTCCTCGGGATGTTCAGCCCTTCGCGCCTCGGCAAGCTCGAGCCACAAATTGCGTGTGCAGCCGCCCTCGCTGGCAGCGTCCCAGGCGGCGGTGGTATCGCCTTCCCAGAGCAGTACGCGCACAAGCTCTGACAACCCCTGATCGCGAAGCACCTGTCGTCGGGTGATCGCCGGAGTGACGCTGCGCAGGAGTTCGAGCGCCTGCTCCCGCTGCTCAGGCCACTGGTCGGCGGTACGAGCGTCGGTCGCGAGCTCTCGGTAGGTCTCTAGGGCCGGCCGTTCGGTGAACGCCGCGAGCGACTGCTCCAGCGCCTCTCGCGTGAGACCACGTCGCCTGTACTCGGCAATCAGAAACGCACGGAGGCGAGGATCTGGCGGGTCCGGGAACGCGGCGATCCCACGGCTCGCCCAGCCGAGCGCCGCCTCATCGTCACCACGTTCGTGACATAGCTCCGCGATCTGCAAGAACCGGTAGCCGCTGGAGAGGTCCCGCTCGCGCACCGCGATCTGCTCGCTGAGGCTGCCGGAGAGTTCTGCGAGCGCTTCCATGATCCGTGTGATCCGAAAACGCCGCCCGGAAAATCCATCGCCTTGCACACCGGGTCCGAGCCGCGGCACGCTTGCCCATTGCTCCACGGCGAGCTCACGATAGCGGGCAACACCCAGATCGCCGAGAACGTCCGCGTAGCTGAGAACAGCCTGATCGAACACGTCCCAGTCACCCTGGAACTCGCAGACGAACAGCCTCCCGCGAGCGCGACCGGATCCGGCATCGCACGTCGGCACGCCTCAAGATGCAGCGCCTCAAGCCGCGCGATCACCCCACCCATCCCGCCGTCTGAATCATCGACGTGCTCAAGCGCACGCTCCACTGCCGCGAGCGCGTGCTCGGCGAGGCTGACAACATCGCCGGCGCGTCTGTCCTCAAGTAACGCCTCGAGCAGATCGAGCGTCTCATCGATCCCGCGCACATACCCCCACACCTCGCGATACGGAACGAAACCGTGGATCGCGAAAGCCTGATCGATCAGTGCGACCAGCGCCGCGACCTCAACCGGCCCATCCGCCGCCGGACGCGCGGTCAACAGCAGCAGTTTGCGTGCGAGGCTGTCGTCCTCCCGCGCGTGGTCGATCAGCAGCTCGACGAGTTCCTCGCGGGACAACGACCCGAGACGCACACGCGCATCATCGAGCGTCAGCGTCGACTCTCCGTGCTCCCGCAACCAGCTCAAACCGACCGCGACGCAGTGCTTGCAGAACGCTCCCTCGCGTCCAACCGGGCACGAGCACCGATACCGCAGGCGCCCGCGATCAGCGCGCAGCTCAACCGTGTACGCGTCCGAGCCATCGACAGTCGCGGCGACCTGCCCGGCGCTGACCCGCAGCGCTCCAACCTGGCCGTCGTCGAAGTACCGCACGCCGCGCTCATACGAGCGCGGCCCAGCAAGCCCCCTCAGCCGCGATCCATCGAGAACATCCCCCAACTGCTCGGCCACACCCGCGGACAGTACGAGGAAATTCGGACGCAACACCCCCGGAGTCGACTACCGCTCCGGGGCGGAGCGCGCCACGCGCGCAGGGAATAGCCCCTCGTCAATGCGTCGCGCACGGACGTGCTGGTCACTGAAACTCAGGTCTCTTGTGGACGACGACGAGATGCGCATCGCCAATTGAAAGCAGGGTCCGCGCTCGTTGAGAACGAGCGAGAGCTACGCGTGGGCGGGTGTGTGCACGACGCGCCGGGCGATCCGGATCCCCGAGGCCGGCTCGTACGCCCCGTAGAGCACGTCGGGGTCAAGGTCGATGTCCCCCGGCCATTCGATCGTGCGCGAGTCTGGCTTGACCCGGACCTGCTCAAACAGGTGGCGATCGTCACGGATTGCTGCGAAGACACCGCCGCGCGAGAGCAGATCCCCGAGGTCGACATCCTTGACCGAGCCGTCGGAGAACGTCAGGCGCAACCAGTAGCCCTCTCGTGGCTCGACATCGGTGACGCTGATCATCTCGTTCACGGTAGAGGCTCGATCGCAGAAGTCGGGTGAAGCTGGGAGGCGAGCTCCCAGTTGGCCTGCATTTCGGCTTTGTGCAGCTCAAGCCATTCTCGCACGAGCCTGAGCGCTCGAGCTGGTAGCGACCCGGCATAGACCTCGCCGGTTTCGATCACCATCAGTGCCTCCTCGCCCGCGTAAAGGGCATGGAAACGCGGCGGCGGATGGTCACCGAAGTACATCTCGATCACGATCCCATAAAGGCGCTGATCCTAGGCACGTCGCCCATCGTGCACGAGGGCTCGGACACTCCCCTCGGGCCAGAGACCATCGGCTCGGATGCTGACCGACAACCATAACCTGCACGCAGTGATCGTTCACGCGTTGCGGATCCCGCGCACTGCGCGTCTCTCGCTGACGATGGCGAGATGCCCGTGCCGAGGAGGAAGCAGGTCCGGCACTCTCAGGTGCATTGCAAACCACTTGTCGGGATGAGTCGCGCACCCGTCCACAGACTAAGGTCGTTACCGTCGGTCGCCGATAGTTGGGATGTGAGCCAGCCCACGTCGCGCCTAGCGCGATCACGTCCCATGCTGAGGTGGTTCCTGGTGTCCCTGGCTTTAGCGGTTTCGCTTGCGAGCTGCGGAAGCAGTCGTACGCCTCCCGCGAAGTCGGCATCAGCTGGGACGTCTACGCAGCGTTCGTCGACAAGCGGCAAACGGGTCGCAGCGGAGTTCGCGATGTATTACGCGCGGATCGCAGCCAACGAGGACGAGCCGGCGTCTGCAGCGCAAGTCAGGGCGTTGGCACGTGAGCTCGCCCCGTCGTGCACCGGACCCACATTCGGGCAATACATCTGCGTTATGCACCTGCCGGGTCACGCGACGCAACAGTGTTCGGTCACGGTCTCCCCAACAGGGCACGTCACGGGAAGCTGCAGCGCCGGCAACGAACCGGCACCAGTTGTTCAGACAAGCTACGTCAACTGACGGTGGCCATGGAAA
>Ga0307372_10014637_pt1 | contig 10017 bp, 7 predicted proteins | sample OX1MG_FD_202533 | JGI IMG/M metagenome (GOLD analysis project Ga0307372, IMG submission 202533) | Soil microbial communities from Risofladan, Vaasa, Finland - OX-1 | ecosystem: Environmental > Terrestrial > Soil > Coastal area > Acid sulfate soil | place: Finland: Risofladan, Vaasa | collected... | reverse complement strand
CGTGCCGACCTCGACCTGGCGCAGAAGGCCGCCGCAAAAGTGGATGTGGGCGTCCTTCCCGCAGGGCAGCAAGCCTCATTCGCGAAAGCGAAGGGCACGATCACGTCGGCGCTTCAGGCTGCCGACGAGTTCACGAGCCTTGTTCCGATCATCAATGAGGTGCTGGGAGGCAACGGTCCGCGGACCTACCTCATTGAGCAGGTCAATCCGGCCGAACTCCGTCCGGGTGGTGGGTTCATCGGCACCTACTCCGTACTTCAGACCAACGCCGGCAGCCTGAAGCTGATAAAGAGCGGCAATGCGACTGACCTGATTGGTACGCGTGCTGCGAGTGGCGAGCCCGGGTATGTCACGCCACCTGGACCGATTCGTGAGTTCATACCCAACACGAGTTGGAGCTTCATCGACTCTAACTTCTTTCCCGACTTTGCTTCAAACGCCCTTGCTGGGGAGCGATTTGCTCAACCATATACGGGGCACCTCGACGGGGTAGTCTCAATGGACTACTACACGGTGGCGGCGATGCTCGCTTTGACCGGGCCCCTTCCGGTGCCAGGTTTCGGAATCACCCTTACCTCCACCAATTTCGTCCCGCTGGTCGTCCAATCTGACCTAGTGGCCACGGACCCGAGTCACAAGGCGATGTTATATGCGGTTGCCGGTCCGCTAATGCAGCGGATATCGACTCTTTCGCCGTCGCAGTGGCCGGGGCTTCTTGGCACGCTCAACGACCTAGCAGCGGCGCGCCACCTTCAAGCCTATTTCAACAACGGAAACGTCGAGAAGACTTTGACCCAATTCGGCTGGACTGGCACTCTGAACCCGACCAATGCACGCGACTACATGATGGAAGTCGAGAGCAATCTGGGAGGCACCAAAGCCAATTACTTTGTCGTCAGGCATTTCACGGTGGAGCTCACCCGCACCGGTAATTACCTGCATCACCGGGTCACGATCGACATCACGGACAACATGCCCTATTCCTATCGTCCCAGTGAGTACTACAGCGCCTATATCCGTCTGTACGTGAGCGATAACGCAATCAACACTGGCGTCAATCTGAGGCCGGCCAAGTACCCCAACCCCACTCCACCTGCCGGCACTCGCATGATCGACGGGTGGGTTCCCACCTTTCACGGCTATGGGCACTCAGCGCAAGCAGTTTTCGACTACGACACACCATGGGCAGCTAATGGCCGAGGCGAATCTTCCTTCTATTGGCAAAAGCAGCCGGGTACAGTTTCCGACGCGGTAACCGTGATCTGGCATGATGGAAGCGGGCACACTTACACGGTCAATGGTGACCTCGCCCAGGACAGAGTGGCCACATTTTCGTCACGAGGCCTTAGCCTTGCGGCTGGGCAAGTGGTGCAGGCAAAGCTTCCCAGTCTGAGCCTGGGTTGATCGACCATTCAGACTTCGCCGATCTCGGCGGTGTTTCGGAAACGCCGGCGACCGAGATTTTGGTGACTCGGCCGCTACAGGCCAAGCAGGCGATCTTGGCTCGCGGCATATCGATATTGGCTAGTTTCCTCTTGACCATCGCCGTCGCGAGACTGCTCGGAGCGTCAGCCAGTGGCACCTTCTTCATTGTTTTCACAAGCTTGGCAGTATTTGCAACGCTGGCCCGTTTCGGTACCGATAACCTCGCCCTTAAGCTTGCCGGTGCTGCGACCAGCAACCCGGTTAACGATTCAGTTCGGCTTCTGGAGATTTGCGCGTCTCTCGGAGTGCTGTCGGTGATACTCGCCGTCGGAGTGTACGCATCAACCCGTCAGCTGCTCCCTGGTATCGGTTTCGTAACAGGGGTGGTTGCCGTCTCTGCGATCGTTCCGCAAGGTTTGAGCGTCCTGGCGGGCTCGATCCTTCGTGGTCATGGGCAACTTGCTCTTGGAACCGTCGCCGAGCTGGGATCGATTCCGACGATCACCGTCGCCATTCTCCTAGGCGGTGCTTTGCTCTTGCGGCCGACAATCAGCATTGGAGTGCTGGCCCTCGCGGTCGGTTCCTGGCTCAGCGCCGTGTGGGCTGTGCCGGCGGCCATAAGAGCGAGTCGCAACGCCGGGCGCAAGCAACCATTCAGTCAACCGTCAGTACCAGTCCTGAGCTTTTTTAGAAGTCATATGCGGCGCTTGGCGCCGATGATGGGTACGTCACTGCTGTTCTACGTCTTGACATGGGCGCCCGTGTTCGTCCTCGCTGTAACCAGAGGGCCACGCGATGTCGCATTCTTCACCGTAGCGGCAAGGCTCGCAGCGTTCATCACGCTGGTGCCGGCAATCCAGGTGTCGTATCTCGCCCCGGCATTTGCGCGGCTCTATCACCATGAGCAGCTGGAAGCACTGAGCGAATTGTGCAATCGGTCGGTCTGGCAAGCGATCCTTGCCGCAGCAGTACCCGCATTGGCCCTCACAGCGGCCGCGCAGACGGTTGTACGCCTACTTTACGGTGCGGGCTTCACGGCAGCGGCGGTCCCGTTGGTGTTCTTGGCCTTTGGAGCGCTGATGGGCATCGTCCTTGGGCAGGTGACCCAATTGATGCTCTTGTGCGAGCTAGAAAGTTCAGCCCTCCTCCTCAATGCGGGTTGGCTATTTGCATGGATCACCCTCGGCTTATGGGCCAGCTCACTTGGTGGTGTCGTGGCGGCATCGGCGTTCGCAATGGGCTCGAGTGTGATCTATGCGGCTACAGCTGCCGGACTACTGGCTCGTCGCAGACGTATCTACTCGTTTGCCCGATGGCCCGTACGGGCTGCCTACTGACGGTTGACTGCCGAGTGCGTTTCGCCGCTCCATAATCGATCTGGCGAAGAACCAGATGACGAGAGTGATGTAACCGAGGTAGGTCGGTCCGCTCAAGGCAAGTTGCAAGTTCTGCGGCACGAATAAGATCCCGAGCCAGGTGTAGCAGAAGAGGGCCATCGACAACCAGTCGGCGCGCTCCACTACCGAGCGCCACGCGACGCCGAGGATCGCAGCTTGGAGCCCGATTGCGATTGGGACTAGAGGCCAGGGCAGATCATTGGCGATGTTGGTGAGCGCCGTACTCCAGTAAGCGGTATCTGACCAGCCCAGCCCGGCCAGTTGGGAGGTGACTACATGCCGAGGTTGGAGATGGAAAAGGCCGTCAACCATTGACACGATGGCCGGTGAGTGGCTAATGCCTCCTCCAAAGACCCAACGAGCGTCCAGTGCGTGTCCCAATCCTTCGAAGCCTTGGCTGGCGTATGAAGCAAATATCACTATGGCGGCGTCGACAAGATCCAGGCCGCTCGCACAAGTAGCTGTACCGGGTGGACAAATTGGCCCACCGTGAATCCGGTTGACTTTCTGGGCTCCAAAGCCAATTGTCAAAACGATCGCGACCACAATTAACGCTGCAATCTCCCATCGATGGAGTCGCATTCTTCTTCTCACTCGCGACACGAGCCACGCAGCGCCAAGGACGATCCCTGCCGTTCCGAAGGCAACAGATCTACCTTCGAGGAGGCCTACATAGACCGGAACCACAAGGCTGACACCGAACAAGGCAAGATGCTTGCGGGCGTTGAACCAAGACAATGCCAGAAACGGAAGCACACTCAGCGTGAAAGGTGCGAATAGAGTTTCTGCTACTACAACACCACGTCTGTGACTGAACCCTTCCGCGATACGTTGGCTTGCCAGGCTATAGGCTGCCGCCTGGTTGGCAAGCGCTCTTCCGATATCGAAAAGGCCATAGCCAGAATAGGATTCTACTGTCGGCACCACGAGGATCAGCACGCCCAAGAAACCTATGACCACTGGTACGGGAACATGCCAGGCGGTCAGCCCGGGCAGTAACGATTCAGCACCGACCCCTATCCGGTAGCCGATCACAGAACAAAAGACGGTCCCTGCCATCAATAGCGTGACTCCGAGGGCATTGTGATGGGTATATGCGATCGGCCAAGGAGACAGGTAGAGGGCAAAGCAGACTACCCACCAGGTCGAAGCGATTGTTAGCGGCAGCCACCGGTCGGACCCCAGAACCGAAGCGGCGATGCGGATCGATGTGTGGCGTTGAAGGACACCGCGAGCACGCGGGATCATCGCTCCTGAGCCACGCTACGAATCTTCTCTGCAGCTTGCTTTACCGACAACACAGTATCGAACAGGGCACGGGCCATGTCTGCCCTTGAACTGAGTTCGCCTCGAAGGTGCTCGAGATAGAGGGTTTCCATTGCGGCGGCAAGACGTGTATCGTCGCCGGCGAGAACGCCTATCCCGGCCCCCGACGCCTCCACGATCTTTCCTGCGTCCGATGTTTCCTCGACACATACGATGACGGGGATTCCCGAGGCACAGTACTCGCCGATTTTCGACGGGAACGTTGGTGGTGTAACGCCGGGTACTGTGATAGCGATGCCAACATGTGCCGACTGGAGGACGTTTCGATACTCCTCGCGATGGAGTCGACCCATGAATGTTGTGTTGGTCACCCCGATGTCCACAGCAAAGGCCATAAGCCTCGCGCGCTCTGGACCATCGCCAATTATCAAGCACTCCATCGGGACGGCTTGATCTTGCAGTAGGCGAGCGGCACGTAGCAAGGTGTCGATACCGCGGCCGGCTACCAGCTGGCCCCCGAACACGACGGTAAAACGTTGCCTTCTATGTAACCCGTCGCTGGCAACCGGCCCCGGATCCGAAGCCCATGGCGGGACGATGATTATGGTTCGCACATGAACGTGCGGGTGGTACGTGTGCAGGTAGCGTTGGTTGGCAGGCGACATGACGGCGATGGCGTCGGCACTCCTCATGGCAAGGCCTTCGAGCAATCGGAGCGGGGCGTGTAGGGCGCTGTGTTTGATCCTTCCTATCTGGAGTTGATGGATTGGGAAGAAGTCCCACAGCACAAAGAGCGTCCGGCGCACGATACCCGCGCGTTGCAATCGAGCCGGTAGCCACCAGGACAAGATCCCGATCGACGTGTAGATGCACAGGTCATACTGCCTGCGGCGCACCATCCTGAACCCGTGCGTGTGCAGGCGCCACCCAGCCGCTAAGTAGTTGAGCAAGTTCCCTGTGCCCCCATGGCGGATCTTCAGTGGGCCAGCTCCAAATACTCGGATGCGCTTATCTGGATATGGGTTCAAACCAAACGCGCGCCCACGCTTGGTGTCGTAGGCAAGGACATCGACATCATCGCCGGCATCGGCAAAGGCCACTGCCAGGTCGTCAAGTAACCACGGGTTGCGACCCTCGCCGCCGAAGTCACCGGTGATAATCAGAATACGCAAACACGATTCCACTGAACGCGGGCAACGTCGAGCATCACCTACCTGGATGTGCCCCTGGTTTAGCAAGTTCAGTGATCAAGAATCGAACCACCTGAACCAAGCTAATACGTGGTCAGCGGAGTCCGGCCCAAGTCCGATGCTCGAAGGCAGTCGAGAGAATGAAATTCCGCACTCGTATGCTGCAGTCAGGGGTGTCGTAGTCGCCTGGTATTGAGGTTGCACCGTGATCCGCGCAAGCTGCCTTTATGGCCATGAGCACGACATCAGGCCGGAGATCGGTCATCAAGACTGAACCGTGATCGAGAGCTTCCGGCCTCTCAATCGAAGACCGAAGCGTGATTGCGGGGAACCGGAGAATAGAAGACTCCTCGCTGATAGTTCCGCTATCCGAGAGGACGCAATGCGCGTTGATCTGCAGGTAGTTGTAGTCGAAGAAACCGAACGGTTCGTGGAAAACGACTCCCGAGAGGTCTTCGTGCTCGTCGAGAGCTTCCAAGCGTTTGCGGGTTCGCGGATGCGTTGAGACGATCAACGGTTGATTCCACTCCTGTCGAACCGCCTTCAGGCAGATGAGCAAGGATCTCAGTCGATCCTCAGCGTCGACGTTTTCCTCCCGGTGAGCACTCACGAGGAAGTAGCCGCCCTTCTCGAGGCCGAGGCGGGTCAATGCATCTGACGATTCAATCTGTGGTCGGTAGTGATCAAGCACCTCGAGCATCGGGGAACCGGTCAACATCACGCGGCGGGGAGGAAGACCCTCGGCGATAAGGTTCCTCCTGGCATGCTCCGTATAGACAAGATTGAAGTCGGCTACGTGATCAACCAGGCGCCGGTTGGTCTCCTCCGGAACGTTCTCGTCGAAGCAGCGGTTGCCCGCCTCCATGTGGTAGACGGGAATTCTCATACGTTTGGCAATCACAGCTGAGATCGCGCTGTTGGTGTCTCCAAGCACAAGAAAAGCGTCAGGCTTCTCGAGCTCGAGTACTCGTTCCGTCTTGCGGAGAATGTCCCCGAGCATCGCGCCCAGACTCGAGGTGTCGACCTCGAGAACATGGTCCGGAGCGCGTAGAGCCAATTCGTCAAAGAAGATTCCGTTCAACCGGTAATCCCAGTTCTGTCCAGTGTGAACAAGTACGTGCGAGAAACTCAGGTCGAGTAGCGCAATAACGCGCGAAAGCCGAATGACCTCCGGCCTAGTCCCAACCACAGTCAGAACCTTCATGCCACGCGGTCAGGAATGGCGACTGGCTCTGTAAACGTGTCGGGCTTTGCAGGCTGGAAGACTTCGTCCGTCCAAAATAACGTCATCAGGTCGCTTCGTCCGGTGTTAGTGATCGAGTGTGTCCACATCGTCGGCATATCGACCAAGGCGGGCCGGTCACCGGACACCTCGAAGCGGACCACGTCCTGGAAGAAGAGGCGCCTCAAACTTATAACAGCGGATCCCTGGAGGACGATGAACCTCTCAATCTTCCTCCGGTGAAAATGATTACCCCTGGTGACACCGGGATGGGTACTTGAGCTGAATACTTGAGACTGGCCGCCATAGGCTTTGACTCCCTCGAATAGGTCACCCCGATCGTCAGACCTGGGAGTCGGATAGATGGGATATCTATCTGGAAAGCAGAAGGACCGGTACGTGTTGTAGAGAGAGCGGTCGAAGGGTTTTGAAGTGTCGGGTATTTCGCCGGTTGCCTGGAGATCGCGGAATCCTTCCAGCTTGCGGAGCAGCGCCGACACGCTCATCGCGCAGCCTTCAGGTCGAAACGATCCGGAAGCCCGCTGCTCGATGAGGTCGACCATTGCGTCCACCGCATCCTGTACGTGGAGCAATGGCAGCTCCCTGTCAACAATGATCCCTGGTGCGTCGCCTCGGGCGAGGGTGTGGCAGAACGTAGCGACGACAGAATTATAGTTGGGTCGTCCGTGCTCCCCGAATAGGTTGGGCAGGTGCACATCGGCAAAAGGCACCCCAGATTTGTGACACCAAGCAGCCAAGAGCCTGGCCGCTGATTGCTTGCTCCGACCAAACGGTGATTCGCTGCCCGATTGAATTGAATTCGCGAAGACGATCGAAGCGGTCGCTTTGGTGCCGGCCAAAGCCGTAGTTAGGTCTCTGGCAACACTGACGTTATCCATGAACAGCTCGTCGTCGTCAGACCGATTTACCCCGGCCAGGTGAAGAATGCCGTCGACGTTTGTCAATGAGGCCCGCAGCATGGCTGGGTCGGCAAACGATTGCCTGGTGATCGCGACGGAGTCGTGACCGCGTGCCCGTAGCCCGCACCGGCTATGCCAGCCCAGAAATCCATTCGCTCCGGTAACGGCTATCCTCAGTGGACGACACTCTTGAGTGCGGCGATCTCCGGAAGTTTCTGCAGAAGCGCCACCACGTCGGTTACGCCTAGCCTTCTCGTGTTGTGTGACGTGTAGTCATCATGGTCCGCTTGACTTTGTTCGCCCCTATCGAAGTACAGGCCATAGTCCATGGAGCGAGCGTCGAGGGGCACTCTAAAGTAGGCGCCTCGATCCTCAGCGCCGTCCATCTCTTCTCTGCTGAGCAATGTTTCGTATAGCTTTTCGCCGTGGCGTGTGCCGATCGTGACCAGGTTTGCTTTGGCCCCCAGAAGATGGGCCACGGCCAGAGCTAGGTCCTGGACCGTACATGCGGGAGCTTTGCGCACAAACAGGTCGCCCGCAGCCGCGCTGGCCAGTGCGTACTCAACCAGGTCGACTGACTCGGCAAGCGACATTAGAAATCGCGTCATTCTGGGATCAGTGATGGTCATTGGACGACCTGCTTTGATCTGCTCGACAAACAGCGGGACCACCGACCCGCGCGAGTAAAGCACGTTCCCGTAGCGAACAATGGAGACGGTCGTCTTGGAACGGGGGTTGTTCCTTGCGAATGCCTGCACCGTCTTTTCCATGAGGGCTTTCGTCATCCCCATCGCATTAATCGGATAAACCGCCTTGTCAGTGCTCAAGCAGACGACCGACCGGACGCCAGCCTCGCTCGCGGCTTCTATGACGTTGGCGCTCCCTGAAATGTTCGTGCGTACCGCTTGCGCCGGAAAGAATTCGCAAGAAGGCACTTGCTTGAGGGCTGCCGCGTGAAAAACGAGATGAGCACCCCTCATAGCGTCTGCCACGCTTGAATAGTCTCGGACGTCACCAATATAGAACCGCGCCCTTGGGTTGCCAAGACTGCGGCGCATGTCGTCCTGCTTAGCTTCATCCCGGCTGAGAATCCGGACCTCACTGGCGTTTTGCTCGAGCAATCGCCGAACCATGGTGGAGCCAAACGATCCTGTTCCGCCGGTCACCAGCACGGTTTTGCCGACTACGTCAAGTGCCATTTATTCCCATTACTCGGATTCACTCCTGAGCTGCGCTGCCACTGTGCTCCGACGATAGTAATGGCAATTGGCGGTGTCGCCATCCCACGATGGCGGGATGCCGGCTCGAGGCCGTCTCACCGCTTACCTTTGTCATACTGCGTGCGATGGCTGCCGGCCCGGATAGACCACAGATCGACCGGCGACCGGCGCCACGAATTCGCCTTGCCTGCCCGGACGTAGGCACCGAGGAACTGGAGGCCATCAAGACGGCTCTTCTTTCGGGAATTCTCACCAATGGTCCCCAAACGGCCGCTTTCGAGGAGGTGTTTGCGCGAAAGCATGAGGTGTCGCACGCAGTGGCATTTGCCAACGGAACCGTGGCGTTGGCGGGTATCTATACAGCGCTAGGAATTGGACCAGGAGACGAAGTCATCGTTCCATCGATGACGTTCATCTCGACCGCGACATCTGTGGTTCACGTGGGGGCACGTCCCGTATTCGCCGAGATTCTTGAAGGCACCTTCAATCTAGACCCTGCCGACGTCGAGGCTCGCCTGACGCCAAGAACCCGGGCCATCGTGCCCGTTCACTATGGGGGCCAGCCTGCAAACATGGCAGAGTTGGCGTCGATTGCAGAATCGGCCGGAGTCGAACTGATTGAGGACGCCGCCGAGGCACACGGGGCTATCTACCGTGGCCGCCATGTTGGAGGCCTGGGACACGCTGCAATGTTCAGTTTCACTCCGACAAAGAACGTAACCATGGGAGAGGGTGGCATTGTCACTACCGATGACGACGATTTGGCTGCGCGACTCCGGTTGTTACGCAACCATGGCCAGACGCGGCTGTACGAACATGAATCCTTGGGATACAACTGGCGCATCACCGAAATGCAGGCGGCAATGGGGATGGTTCAGATGGGCAAGCTCGACGCGATCCTAGCCCGGAAACAGGCAAACGCCCAATACTTGAGGACGCGACTGGTTGACTGTCCTGGCGTGCAACTCCCGTCGGCACTAGAAGATCGCACCCATACATACATGCTCTTCACACTCACGATGCCAGGCGAGCAGCGGGATCGGGTGATGCGCTCAATGCTCGACTCAGGCATCGAGGCACGCCTGTACTTCCCTCCGGCTCATCTTCAAACGATTTTTCGGAGCGACAACGTCAGGCTCCCGCGGACGGAGCGGCTGGCAGGCCAAATGATGTCAATTCCTTTTCATTCACGGCTGACGCGCACAGAACTTGACCAAGTCGCCGACCAGCTCAGACTGGCGACTTCGCTGGGCTAGCTACATGCCCCTGAAAAACGACGCGCCGAAATGAGGTATGAGCCTCGACAATAGACGAGCGCGTTCGTCATTGCTCACGATCCAGCACACGTCGTTCCAGGGGAGGCTCCAATGCTCAGAC
>Ga0307372_10014633_pt1 | contig 10019 bp, 13 predicted proteins | sample OX1MG_FD_202533 | JGI IMG/M metagenome (GOLD analysis project Ga0307372, IMG submission 202533) | Soil microbial communities from Risofladan, Vaasa, Finland - OX-1 | ecosystem: Environmental > Terrestrial > Soil > Coastal area > Acid sulfate soil | place: Finland: Risofladan, Vaasa | collected... | reverse complement strand
GCCAAGCATCGCCTGCAGCAGGTAGGCCGAGGTCGTCTTGCCGTTGGTGCCCGTCACGCCGACGGTGCGCACCACCGATCCCGGATGATCCTCGAGCGCCCCGGCGATCAGGGCGATCGCAAGACGCGCGTCGGGCACGACGAGCTGCGGGACGTCCACGGGCACGACGCGCTCCACGACCAATGCGGATGCGCCGTGGTTGGCCGCATCCTGGGCGAAGTCATGGCCGTCGGCAGTGACCCCGGGAACGCAGACGAAGACCGCACCCGGCGCACTGTCATCGGATCGAACGGCCACGCGATCGACGCCGACCGTGGTCCCCACGGTCGGCGCAATCGCCAGACGGCTGCCGGGCACGACCTGAACCAGTTGCTCAAGCATCATCAGCATGTCCGCTGACCCGGTTGGGCTCCTCGATTCACCCGGGCGGAATGCCCAGCCGGATCAGCGCCATCGACGCGATCTGGCTGAACGCCGGCGCGGCCACGGTACCGCCATACGTGCCAACGCCCGGCTCATCCACGGTGACCACGATGACCAACCGCGGATGGTTGGCCGGAACATAGCCCGCGAACGAGGACACGAACAGTGAATTGCTGTACTTGCCGTCGCTCCCGATGACCTGCGCGGTGCCGGTCTTGCCGGCCACTGAGTAGCCCTTGACGGTCGCTGCATCGCCGGTGCCCTGCGTAGAGACGACCTTGCGCAGCATGCCGTCGAGCTCTTGCGCGGTGGTGACGGAGATAATCCGCGGGCCCGCCGGATAGACAACCGGCTTGCCCCCCACCTTGGCCACTAGATGCGGCGTGACCAGGCGGCCGCGGTTGGCGATCACCGAGTATGCGCGCGCGATCTGGAGCTGGGTCGCAGACACCCCCTGCCCGATCGGGACATTGCCGATCGAGACGCCGGACCAGCCCGGGCCCTGATACTGGGGGAAATAGCCCGTGCTCTCACCGGGATAGTCGATGCCGGTGGGACGGCCGAAGCCGAACTTGGAGACCCAGCCGGCCAGCGCAGGGTAGCCGACGCGCTCGGCGACCTTGATAGTGCCGATATTGCTTGAGCGCTCGAGGATCTCGGACACCGACCACACCTTGCTGCCGTGGGACTCGGCGTCGTGGATCTTGACGTCGAAGAGCGGCAGGACGCCCGGGACCGCGATCCTCGTGCTGGGCGTCACGACGCCCTCCTGGATCGCACCGGCCATGGTGACGATTTTGAAGATCGAGCCCGGCTCGAACTGGTCGGTGACCGACCGCAGGCGGGCAGTCACAGGATCGAACTGGGCGCGGTCGTTCGGGTTGTAGCCCGGTGAGGTCGCCATCCCGAGGATCGCACCGGTCTGCGGCTGCATCACGATGCCGCTGACCGACTTTGCCCGAAACTGCGCCTGCGTGGCCGCGAGGATCGACTCGAGGTTGGCCTGAATGTTGTAGTCCAGGGTTAGCTGGACGGTCTCGCCGGGCCTGGCGGGGGTGCTCTTGACCGTCGACAGTGCCTGCCCCTGGGGGTCCTGGTTCTCGATCACCACCCCGGGCGTTCCGGTCAGCGCGGTGTTGTACTGCTGCTCAAGCCCCGACAGGCCACCGGTATCGCCGACGAGCCCGAGGACCTGGGCGGCGAGGTCGCTATTCGGCAGATCGCGGGCGAACGAGTCCTGGACGCTGATGCCGCTGATCCCCAGGTTCCGGACCGCGTTCCCGACCGACTGGTTGAGCCCCTGCGCGACGACCGAATAGCCGCCGGTCACGATCAGCTTTGCCAAGATCGCGTTCTCGGGCAGCTTCAGCAGCGGGGCGAGCTGCATGGCGGCCTGCTGGGCGTCGGTGACCAGATACGGCGTCGCCACAACGGTGTCGCTGAGCCGATCGAACGCCAGCTCATAGCCGTTGCGGTCGACGATCGCTCCGCGCTGGCCGGGGCTGACGACGGTCTTCTCCTGCTGGCTTGCCGCGACCGCCGACAGCCACCCCGAGTCGACCGTGCCGAGCCAACCGGCCCGGGCAATCATCAGTGCGACGCCGACGACGGCGAGCGCACTGAGCAAGCGGATCCTGCGCGATCCCTCGCGCCGGGTGATCGCCGGAGGCTTCGCGGACCGGCGCCGACGCGACGTCGGGCGCTGTCGCTGGCGGGAGGCACCGGTCCCAGAGCGATGCGAGCGCGAACTCGGGCGTCGGTCCATCGACCTACGGCGTCGGGTTCGGGGCGCTCAGGAACGTCACCTGGGACGCAACCTCTTGTTTCATCCCCAGTTCGCGCGCGGCTGCGATGCGCACCTGCGCGCCTGTTTGCTGCAGCGCCTGATTGAGGTTGACGATCTCCGACTGTGCCTCGGTGGTGCGCTGAAGCGTGAGGCTCGAGCGCGTCGATAGGCGCAGCGTCGTGGCATTGAGGAAGACGATCCCACCGAGCGTGACCGCCAGGGCAGGGGCCCATGCCCAGCGGACCAACAGCCGGGTGCGACGCCGCTGCCGCGTCCGCGGCTGGGTGCGCGTGGACGGCCGGCGCGACGGACTTGTGTGTTCGACCGGCCGGGTTCGGGCAGGAGCCGTCCGCCGCCGTGCGGGGGCGGTCGCTCGCGCTCGGACGCTCATACGGACTCCAACTTGCGCACGGCGCGCAGGCGGGCCGAACGCGATCGAGGGTTGCGATGGGACTCGGCGGCGCTCGGCATGATCGCGCGGCCGTTGAGCAGCGCGCCGTCGGGAGTGCGCCCGCATCCGCAGACCGGCATGTCCGGCGGGCAAATGCAGCCCTGTGCGCGTGCCCGCATGAAGCGCTTGACGATCCGGTCCTCAAGCGAATGGAAGCTGATTACGGCAAGCACCCCGCTCACCGCCAGCAGGTCGAACGCCGATTCCAGCGCGTGTGGCAGGAGCTCAAGTTCGGCGTTCACGACGATGCGCAGCGCCTGGAAGACGCGCTTGGCCGGATGCCCGCCGGCGAACAACGCGCCCGCCGGAACCGCGGACCGGACGACTTCGACGAGGTCGGCCGTCGTGGTGATCGGCGCGGTCGCCCGGCGGCGCACGATCGCCCGGGCGATCTGGCGCGCGTAGCGCTCCTCGCCGTACTCGCGGAACCACCGCGCGAGGTCGGCCTCGGGCGCCTCGGCGACGAGCGTCGCCGCGGAGATCGGTTGGCTCGGGTCCATGCGCATGTCCAGCGGTGCCTGGCGGGCATAGGAGAATCCGCGCTCGGGCCGGTCGACCTGCATCGACGAGATGCCGAGATCCATCAGAATCGCGTCCGCGTGGACGCCGTCCCGGACCAACTCGTCGAGCGCGACGGCGAAGTTGGCGCGCTCGAAGCGCGTCTCGCAGGCCGTGCGGGACGCGAATGCATCGAAGAATGGACGGACGTCGGGGTCCTGGTCAATGGCGACGTACAGACCGTCGGATCCCAGTTCCTCGGCGATGCGCTGCGCGTGACCCCCCGCACCGAACGTGCAGTCGACCACGGTCTGACCCGGCTGCGGTCGCAGCAGGTCCAGGACCTCGTCGGCCAGCACCGGCTCGTGGACTGTTATGGCATCACCCAACGCGATCGGCAAGACGCTTGGCACGGGCCGATACCCCCTCTCGACGAAGCGCTGTAAATCGATCCGCGAGACGGTCGCCATCCCAGACCTCCAGATACTCGCCTGCCCCAACGACCTTCACACGCGATTCCAGACCCGCGTGCTCACGAAGCTCGGCCGGCAGCAGGATCCGGCCCTGGCGGTCCAGATCCTGTTCGAACGCCCCCGCCGACAGAAACCGGCTCAGTTCGCGCCCTTCGTCGTCGAGGACACTCATCGCCCCGAACGTGCGCTCGATGAGGCCCGCCCAGTCACGGCGCGGCACGATAATCAGGCATTCATCGATCCACCAACCCACGACGGCGCCACCGATAAACGGCTCGCGCAGCCGTGCCGGAATCGCCATCCGGAAGCGGTTGTCGAGGCTGCATTCGTGGGTCCCTGTCAGCAACCGGCGCTGCATGTGCCCCACCGTACCCCACATCTCCCCACATCACAACGCCAAACGCCCCAAAAGTCCCAACGGTTCCCCCACGGCCACGCAGTCCGCACCCCGCGACACGGGCACGAACATCTGTTCCGTCCGAGGGGCGAACTAATGTTCGGTACATGACTGGAACCGTGCACCACCTCCACACACACCGGCACCACCAGACACCCCGACTGACCGTGGTCGCCACCCCCACCCCGCGTCGTCGCCCGATGTCCGCGAACCTGGCCCTGTTCGGGGCTGGGCTGACGCCGGGTTTCATCCTCGCCGCAGCCGTATCCGCGCAGGGCGGCGCCGCCATGGTCCAAACCGCGCTGGTTTTAGCCGGCATCTCGGCCGCGGTCACGGTGGCGGCCGGCGTGCGTGCCCGACAGATCGCCCGGCGCCGCGAGCAGCGGCTGCGTCAGCGCGAACACCAGCGACCGGCGGCGCGCACGCCGGTTACGATGCGCCGCGCGGCCTAACCGGTTCCGGCTCACAACTCCCTGCAACACATGGACTCGCCGGCCCTATCGCAGCCGCGCGATGCGCTACGGTCCGGGCAGTGCTGGTTCACCAATTTGCAACATCCTACGAGTGATCGCAGCAGCGATCGACGTCGGCACGAACACGACGCGGCTGCTCGTCGCACGCGTCGAGGCAGATCACCTCACGCCGCTTGCAACCGACGGTGTCATGACCGCGCTGGGACGCGGGGTCGACACCACCGGGCGCATCACCGACACGGGGCTCGATTTGGTCGAGCACACCGTGGAGGCGATGACACGGCAGGCGCGCGCACTCGGAGCCGAACGCATCGCGATCGCCTGCACGGCGGTGGGCCGGGAGGCGGTCAATGCCCCCGATCTGCTGGCGCGGATCGCGTCCGCGACAGGCGTCGCGCCGGTCGTATTGTCGGGCGAACGCGAGGCCGAACTGACCTACGCCGGGATCGTTGCCTGTGGCGCGGCCGATGAGCTCGTCGCCGCCGACCTCGGCGGCGGCTCGCTCGAACTGATGGGGGGTCGGGCCGGGGAACTGTCATGGGCCACATCGCTCGCCGTTGGGGTGCGCAAACTCACGGAGCGATTCGCCGTTGCGGATCCCCCGGCCCGCGCCGTTTGGGAAGCGATCGTCGACGATGTAACACGGTGGGTCGACCCGGTCGCCGCGACGCATCCGACCGATGCGATCGTGGTCACCGGCGGGTCGGCGGCAGCGCTTGCTCAGCTGGCCGGCAACGAGCGCCTCGATGCGGCGTCGCTCGAACGCGTCGCCGACGCGTTGGCGACCGATACTGCCGCCGCATTGGCCATGACCACCGGCCTCGATGCGCCGCGTCTACGCCTCTGCTTCGCCGGTGCCGCCGCCCTCGAGGGCATTCGCCGCGGGTTCGGCCTTGACGAGCTGCACGTATCGACTGCAGGGTTGCGTGAGGGACTCGTGTTGGAGGCGACGCGATGAGCACCACAGGCGGCGACTACCTCAGGCACTGGGGGCTCGCCGAGCCGCCGTTCCTCATCGAGCCCGACCCTCGGTTCGCATATGAGCGCGCCGACCACCGCGAGGCACTCGCACGCATGCTGTTCGGCCTGACCCAGCTCGGTGGCCTCGTCTTGATCACCGGAGAGATCGGCTGCGGGAAGACCATGCTCGCAGAGACCCTGCGTGGGATGCTCTCGGGCGGCGGATACCGCGTGGTCGCCGTGCCCAACCCCCCGCGCACGAGTGCCGCGTTGCTCGGCGCCGTGCTCGAGGCCGCCGGGGGTCCCAGCGCTGGTGGGTCGGCGGCGCGGCTATCCGGGCTGGTCCGGCAACAGCTCCAAGAGGCGATCGCGCAAGGTCAGCGCGTCGTGTTGGCCGTCGACGAGGCGCAGCGGCTCGATGCCCGGGCGCTGGACGAACTGCGCATGCTCACCAACCCGGGCTCCGGCGGTTCGGCGCCGGCCGTGCTGCTCGGGCAACCCGAGCTGAGCACCCGCATCGGACGGTACCCGCAACTGGCGCAGCGGATCGTCGTGCGCTATCACCTGCAGCCCATGCCCGCCGACGAGATCGAGGGCTACATCAGCCACCGGACGCGGATCGCCGGATCGCCGCGCCGCCTGTTCACGCGACGGGCCGCGGCCGCCGTCCACGAGGAAACCGGCGGGACGCCCCGCCTCGTCAATCTCCTGTGCGCGAATGCGCTGTTCGTCGGTGCCGCACGAGGGGAAGAGCAGATAGGCGCCGATACGATCCGGGACCTCGCCGAGGATCGGCGTCGATCGGAACATCTCGCGGACCGGGGGGCCCAGTGAGCGAAGTCAGCTACCAGACGTTTCTGAGCGATATCGGGCGGTTGGGCGCGGAACGGTTCGTCCCACTGCCGCCGAACGCACTGTCAACGCGCCGCAAGGACGCCGACCGACCACTCACCATCAGGATCTCGAAGGCACAGGATCGCTGGCTGGATCACGTCGAGGGCATCACCGGCAAGGGCATCGATGCCGACGCGATCGTCCGGGCCCTCATCGATCTCGCGCGCGAATTGGACGTCGACTGGGCGATGCTGGCCGGGGCGCCATCCGTCCGGAGCGCGATTGCCGACACCGTCCGCGTCCGCCAGGCGGCCGCCGGCAGCTAATGGCGCGCGCCTGGGAGGTCAACGACCTTGCGCCCAACGCCAGGTTTCGTGACGCGGCGGGACGCATCGTGCTGACGCGGTGGAGGGAGATGATGAGCTACCGCGAGGGGACGTTGGCCGGCGAGGACATCGAGGAGCTGCACGCGATGCGGGTCTCCTCGCGCCGGCTGCGCGCGGCGATGGACGCGTTCGTCGACGTCTTCCCGGCGCGCAGCTTCCGCCGATACCTGCGCGAGGTCAAACGCATCACCGATACCCTCGGCGACGCACGCGATCTGGACGTCGCCATCGATCACCTGACGGTGCTGCTGCCCGACCTCGAACCGATCGACCGACCGGGCCTGGAGGGACTCATCGACCGGTATGAACAACAACGGCGCGCGGAGGATGCGCAGATTCACGCGTTGTTTGTCCGCCTCGACCAGGAGGCGTTCGGCGCGCGCTTCGAGGCCTGGGTCGCCACGCATACCGGGATCGACGTGGACCAACTGCAGCCCGGCCCGTCGGGGAGTGACTGATGGCCAAGCCACGCCCGGTGACAGGGATCGACCCGGCGCGTCGCGTGCGACCGAACGCGCGCAAGATCCTCGCGGCCCGCATCGACGAGGTCTACGAGTACGACGGGCTCGTGGCGAACCCCGCAAACATCACCGATCTGCACAATATGCGCATCGCGTTCAAGCGGCTGCGCTACCTGCTCGAGATCTTCGAAGCCGCGTTCGGGGCGCCATTCCTCGATCAGGTCAAGTCGATGCAGGACCTGCTGGGCGACATCCATGACTGCGATGTCCAGGTCCCGATGCTCGAAGCCCACCTGGCATGGCTCGAGCGCCAGGAGGCCACCAGCGTGGAGCGCATGCTCACCGGCGCGCGACGCACCCACAGTCCGGAGGATCAATCGGTCGCGCTCGAACGCTTCCGCAGCCGCCTTGAGGCCGCCCGGCGGACCGACGAACGCCCCGGCATCCACACGCTCATCGCGATGCGTCGCGCCCAGCGCATCGCGCTGTACACGCAGTTCACCAACGCGTGGCGCCGGCTCAAACATGAGCGATTCCGCCAGCGCCTCGAGCACGCGGTCGGCATCAGATAGGCGCCGAGCGATGACGCCCGCCCCTTCGTCCCTGGCGCTCATCGGGGATATCCACGCACGCGTTGATGCCCTCGCCGCCGTCCTTGGCGCCATCGGCGCCGCCGGCATCGCCAGCGGGATCTGCACGGGGGATCTGGTCATGCGCGGACCCGACCCGGCGCGGTGTATTGCGCGCCTGCGCGAGCTCGGATGGCCGACGGTCGTCGGCAATACCGATCGCAAGGTAGTCGCAGGCAATCCGCGGCCGCCCGACCATCCGGCCTCCAGCCGCGTCGGGTCGCGGTCCTGGACCTTCCGTCAGCTGGATGCCGAGGGCCTTGCCTGGCTGGAGAGCCTGCCGGATCAGGTCCGCGTGGAGTTCGGCGGCGCGCGCGTGCTGGTGACCCACGGCGACGCGGATTCGCTCGCGGTTCCGATCACCGCCCAGACGTCAACCCGCGAGATCGAGCGCCAACTCCGCAAGTTGGACGCCGACGTGCTCGTGCTCGGGCACACCCACGAGGCCATGATTCGCAGCGTCCGCAACGGCATCGTGATCAACCCCGGGGCAGTCGGCGAGAGCCGCGACCCCGACTGGCAGCCGCACTGGGCATGGCTGGAGGCGACGGCGGCGGGCATCGTCGCCCATCTGGAAGTCGTGCCCACACCGCTCGCGCCACAGCGCGACGATCTCCCCGAAGACTAGGCGGACCGCCGCAACCGTTCACCGACCCGGACGGTGGCGACCAGGCCGACCGGACCTTCGATCACCGTACGCGCGCGGCGGGAACCGACGATCCGCCATGCGGGCACCGGATCGGCCATGTCGACGACGACCCCCTCGGCATCGAGAAACAGGCAGGCGATCGGCATGCCCATGCCCCACGTGTGCACACGCCGGCAGCGGGGGATCCATAGCAGCTCGTCGGGCGCGAGTGCGCCTGTGCCCAGCAGGCCCACGGCCCGCGCCCACCAGCGCCCGGCGACATAGACGCGATCGGCGAGGCGGGTCCCGTCCTCGCGAACCACCGCGACCGGCGCCCCGCACAGCCGGTCAACACGCGGCAGCAGCCGCCGCCGGGCCCCGGTACCGCCGCCCGTCAGGGGCTCGGGGTGATGGCTCCCTGCAGCGCTGCCAGCGCGCGCGCAAACATCAGGCCCATCGCGTCGGCCGCATCGTCCGGCGTGGAACGTGGCTCAAGCGTGCGCATCCCGGCGGCCGCCAGGTCGACGGCGCGGCTGACGATCTGCCAGCGGTCGACCGGCGCGACCTGGCCCCCGCCCTCGGCCTGCAACTCGTCAAAGGCCTCCTTTTGGGCCCGCATGAGTTCCTTCAGGCGCTCCTTGAACTCTTCCGCTGCGCCTTCGCCGAATGCGAAGTTAAACGGTCCGAAATCGTCGTCGTCGTTCATGACGCCCCCTAGAGGCGGATTGTGAAGCACGGTGACAGATCTTGGAATCCCGCTCGCTGCCCATGATAGCGGCTGAGATCCCTTTTGCCAAGCTGGTTTTCGCATTCTCCGATACCCCCGGCTAGCCCCGATTTGTACTCGGTTCGTTCCCGTTGATCCGGGGCCTAATTCGGGGCCGAGGGGCCGTAAAGGGGCCTACGATGAGTTCAATCAAGGCCGATGGGCGGCGTGAAATGCCATCCCAGAATAGCGCCGCAGGCTTCATCCATGAGCCATCGATGTTCCTCCGGCCCGACTGGTTGGCCCGGCCCCCTTCCCCCGGCGGTCTGAGCGCGGTGGACCGCTCGTCAAAGGAGGCGCCGGTGTCAGGGACAGCGGCCCGATCAGGATGTCCCCAAGGCGATTCGAACCCATGTTGCCGCCTTGAAAGGGCGGCTCGCGGGGTCGAGTGGTGGCTTATGGGGTCCCGCTCGGCCACCGCAATAGCAGCTGAGATCCCCTTCTGCGAGCGGGTTTTCGGGTTCGCGGTTAGTACCGGTTAGCTCCGGTGAGACGCGTGTATCCTCCGGTTGGTACAGGGCCGCATGCGGGGCCGCGGGGCCGACAGATGGCACACAGCAGCCCTGCCGATTCGAGGCGCCAACTAAGTTGACGTCTCGTCATCAGCCGATCGCCTTCACGTTGGGATAGCAGGATTTGAGCATCCAGTACTTCATTGAGGTCTTTCACACCGATCGAGAGGCATGGCTTTCCGACCTTGAGGCGGCCATCGGCAAGGAGGTGTTGGGCTTAGAAGGTCGTTCACAATGACCTCAGGCGTCGCCAGCACAGGATCGCGCAGGCGAGCGTCAGGAACGCGGTGTGGATCGCGGGGTCGCGTTCGTAGCGGATCCGTAGCCGCCGCAAGTTGTGCA
>Ga0307372_10014632_pt1 | contig 10019 bp, 13 predicted proteins | sample OX1MG_FD_202533 | JGI IMG/M metagenome (GOLD analysis project Ga0307372, IMG submission 202533) | Soil microbial communities from Risofladan, Vaasa, Finland - OX-1 | ecosystem: Environmental > Terrestrial > Soil > Coastal area > Acid sulfate soil | place: Finland: Risofladan, Vaasa | collected... | reverse complement strand
CGATCACCATGCGTGCGTCCTGCGTGCGTTCCGCGGCGGGGTCGGCAGATGGCCGCAATGCGGCAGCGTCGGTGCCGGCGAGCGGGACGCAGCCGGCGTCGTAGCGGCGGCGGTCAGCGCCAGCGGCAGCACAAACTGCGCTGCAGCTGTGGTGATCTGAAAACGCATGGCAGGCTCAGCGGCGGCGACCGGGTCAGCATAACCGCGCTGTGCTCGGCTGCGCTTGGCGCTCGTGTTGCGCTGCGATAGTCTGCAAGGCCCTTGCTGCGCGTGACCTTGAACATGCAAGACCACTACGATCCACAGGCGGTGGAAGCCGCTGCCCAGGGCTACTGGGACCGCACCCGCGCCTTCGAAGTCCGCGAGGTTCCCGGCAAGCCCAAGTTCTACTGCCTGTCGATGCTGCCGTATCCGTCCGGTGCGCTGCACATGGGTCACGTGCGCAACTACACCATCGGCGACGTGATCAGCCGGCATCAGCGCATGCTGGGTCGCAACGTGCTGCAGCCGATGGGCTGGGACGCCTTCGGCCTGCCCGCCGAGAATGCCGCGATCAAGAACAAGACGGCGCCTGCGGCATGGACCTACGCCAACATCGAGCACATGCGCGGCCAGCTCAAGCGCATGGGTTTCGCCTACGACTGGTCGCGCGAAGTCGCCACCTGCCGGCCGGAGTACTACGTGCACGAGCAGCGGCTGTTCACACGGTTGTTCAGGAAGGGGCTGGTCTATCGCAAGAACAGTGTCGTCAACTGGGACCCGGTCGATCAGACCGTGCTCGCCAACGAGCAGGTGATCGATGGCCGTGGCTGGCGCTCGGGCGCGATGGTCGAGAAGCGCGAGATCCCGCAGTGGTTCCTGCGCATCACCGCCTACGCCGACCAGCTGCTCGAGGGTCTCGACGCGCTGCCGGGCTGGCCCGACGCGGTCAAGACCATGCAGCGCAACTGGATCGGCCGCAGCGAGGGCCTCGAGATCCGCTTCGACGTCGAGAGCGAGATCGAACCGATCATCGTGTTCACCACCCGTCCCGACACCCTGATGGGCGCGACTTGCCTGGCTATCGCCGCCGAACATCCGCTGGCAACCAAGGCCGCGCAAACCGATCCGGTGGTGGCCGCGTTCGTCGCCAGCTGCCGCCAGGGCGGCGTTTCGGAAGCCGAGCTGGAGACGCAGGAAAAGCGCGGCGTGTTCACCGGCCTGCATGCCGTGCATCCGCTCAGCGGCGAGCGCGTGCCGGTGTGGATCGCCAACTTCGTGCTGATGGGTTACGGCACCGGCGCGGTGATGGCGGTGCCCGGGCACGACCAGCGCGACTGGGAGTTCGCCACCCAGTACGACCTGCTGATCCGGATGGTGGTGGTCAGCGCCGCCGTGCGCGATGCGATCGAGGGACTGGGTCGTGACGTCACCCGCAACGCCGATCCGATGAGCGCGGCGCTGGGCGAGAGCCGGCCGCTGGACGTGGTCGAGGCGCCCGGAGCGCTGGGCATGCTGGAGGAGTTCGAGCGCCGGATCATCGAGGACGGTGCCTACACCGACTACGGCTATCTGGTGAACTCCGGCACCTTCGACGGCATGAACTACCGCCAGGCTTTTGACGCCATCGCGGCCACGCTGGAGGCTGCGGGCAAGGGTGCACGCAAGGTCCATTACCGCCTGCGCGACTGGGGCGTCAGCCGCCAGCGCTACTGGGGCTGCCCGATTCCGATCGTCTACTGCCCGGCCTGCGGGGCGCTGCCGGTGCCCGAGGACCAGCTGCCGGTGATTCTGCCCGAGGACGTCGCTGACGCATTCGCCAGGGCCGGCGGCGTGCAGTCGCCGATCAAGGCCGACCCCGCCTGGCGCCAGACCACCTGCCCGCACTGCGGCGGGCCGGCCGAGCGCGAGACCGACACCTTCGACACCTTCATGGAATCGAGCTGGTATTACGCGCGCTACTGCTCGCCAGGCGCCGCGACCCAGGTCGATGCGCGTGCCAACTACTGGCTGCCGGTCGACCAGTACATCGGCGGCATCGAGCACGCGATCCTGCATCTGCTGTATTTCCGCTTCTATCACCGGCTGCTGCGCGACGAGGGGCTGGTCGCCAGCGACGAACCGGCCACGCGCCTGCTGTGCCAGGGCATGGTCGTGGCGGAAACCTTTGCGCGCGACGAAGCCGACGGCTCGACGACCTGGATCAATCCCGCCGACGTGGAGGTGCAGCGCGACGAACGCGGACGCGTGATCGGCGCGGTGCTGAGAGCCGACGGCCAGCCGGTGACCATCGGCGGCATCGAGAAGATGGCCAAGTCGAAGAACAACGGCGTCGATCCGCAGACCATGGTCGATCGCTACGGCGCCGACACCGTGCGCCTGTTCTCGATGTTCGCCGCGCCGCCGGACCAGTCGCTGGAATGGAACGAGGCCGGCGTCGAGGGCATGACGCGCTTTCTCAAGCGCCTGTGGCGCGAGGTGCATGCGCACGTCGCCGCCGGACCGGCGTCGGCGTTGAACTGCGCCGCATTGACGCCGGCGCAGCGCAGCCTGCGCCGTCAGCTGCACGAGACCATCGCCAAGGTGTCCGACGACATCGGCCGTCGCCACGCCTTCAACACCGCGATCGCCGCGCTGATGGAATTGCTCAACGCGCTGGGCCGCTTCGATGACGCCAGCGGCAATGGCCGCGCGCTGCGCCAGGAAGCCCTGACGGCGCTGACCCTGCTGCTCAACCCGATCACCCCACACACCAGCCATGCGCTGTGGCAGGCGCTGGGCCACGGCGAAACCCTGCTCGAGGACCAGCCCTGGCCGGTCGCCGAGGCGGACGCGCGGATCAGGGACACGCTGACGCTGGCGGTGCAGGTCAACGGCCGTCTGCGCGGCACCATCGAGGTGGCCGCCGACGCCGCGCGCGAGGCGATCGAGGCGACAGCCCTGGCCGAACCCGGCGTGGCGCAGTTTCTCGAGGGTCGGATGCCGAAGAAGCTGATCGTCGTTCCCGGCAAGATCGTCAACATCGTCGTCTGAGCCTACGATGGCACCGCGCGTCCCCACCTTCCGGAATCCGTCCATGTGCCTGCGCCGTTCCGCTCCCGTCCTGATCGTCGCCCTGGCGCTGCTGCTGGCCGGCTGCGGATTCCACCTGCGCCGCAGCGCCGCGCTGCCCGCGGGCATGCAGACGGTGCATCTCGACATCGCCGGCGGCGGCTCGCTGCAGCGCCAGTTGACGCGGGCCTTGCAGCTTTCCGGTGCGGCCGTGGTCGATCATGGCGGCGCCGGCGTGGCCACCCTGCGCGCGCCGGTGGCGCAGTTCAGCACCAACGCGCTGACCCTGACCGGCTTCGCCCGCGTCAGCGAATACAGCGTGAGTTACCACGTCGAGTTCGAGGTGCTGGGCGCCGACGGCCATGTGATCGCGCCGATGCAGCGCATCGATCTGGCGCACGAGTTCACCTTCGACTCGACGCAGGCGATCGGCATCGCCGGCGAGGTCGACGCGATCCAGCGCAGCCTGACCGGCGACATGGTGCAGGCGATCCTGCGCCGCCTCGACGCCATCGCCAAACATCCGCCGCCGCAGCCGGCGCCGGGCTGAGCATGCTCAACGCGGCGCAGTGGCGGCGCGAGCTGGCAGCCGATGCGCTGCGGCCGGCATATCTGCTGGCCGGCGACGAACTGCTGGTGCTTGAAGCCGCCGACGCGTTGCGCGCCCGTGCCCGCGCGCAGGGCTACGACGAGCGCGTGGTGCTGGACGTGGAGTCCGGCTTCGACTGGGACGATCTGGCGCGCGCCAGCGCCGGCCTGTCGCTGTTCGCGGTGCGCCGCCTGTTCGACCTGCGTCTGCCGACCGGCAAGCCCGGCAAGGACGGCAGCGAGGCGATCAGCGCATGGTGTGCCGCGCCGCCGCCGGACAGCATGCTGCTGATCAGCTGCATCGCCTGGAGCAAGAGCCACGAGGGCGCGTGGTCGCGCGCGGTCGAACAGGTCGGCGTTGCGGTGCACCTGAGCGCGCCGCGTCCGCATGAACTGACCGCCTGGCTGGGCGAGCGCCTCGCCGCGCGTGGTCTCAGTGCCGCGCCGGAAGCGCTGGAACTGCTGGCGCAGCGCGTCGAGGGCAACCTGCTCGCCGCCGCGCAGGAGGTGGACAAGCTGGCCATCTTGCAGCCCGGCGGCCGTCTCGATCGGGAAACCCTCGAACGTCTGGTCGCCGACAGCGCGCGTTACGACGTGTTCGCGCTGACCGACGCCGCGCTGGGCGGCGACGCCGAACGCGCGCTGCGCGTGCTCGCCGGCCTGCGCGCCGAGGGCGAGGACCTGATCCCGCTGCTCGGCTGGTGGGTCAGCCAGCTCAACATCGCCGCGCGTCTGGCCGCGGCGCCGAACTTCGACACCCAGGCCCGCGCCGAACATCTGTGGCAGGCGCGCGAGGTGCTGTTTCGCCGCGCCCTCAAGCGCAGCCCCAATCCGCGTTACTGGCAGCGCTGCCTGGTCTGGGCCGGCCGCATCGACCGCATGACCAAGGGCCGCGAGAGCGGCGAGCCTTGGCGCGAATTCGAGCGCCTCGCCGTCGCCATCGCCCTGCCGCGCCACGCTGCCGCGCTGGCGGCGCAGGGGTAGGGCGGGTCAACGCGCGCTGTGCCGCGTTTGGCTTGCGCCAGCGCGGCATTGCGCCAGGCCATCCTTTGCAGACCTGGCGCGGAGGCTGGGCTAGACTGCCCCCATGAGCAACCTGTCTCCACCACTGTACGTTCGAGCCGAATGGGATCCCGAAGCTTCGGTGTGGGTGGCCAGTTCCGATGAGGTGCCCGGTCTCATCACCGAGGCTGACACGATCGAGGCTCTGGTGACCAAGCTGGAGTCCCTGATTCCCGAATTGCTCGAGCTCAATACCGGCTCGCGGCATGAGCAGGTTCCCTTCGAGCTGCTCGCCCGCCGGTTCGATGTGGCGCGCACCTCCGCCTGATGGTCGCCAGCTTCACGCCGGAGCTGAGACGCATCCTTCACGCCGCCGGGTGCGTAGCGGTCCGGCAGGGCAAAGGCGATCACGAGATCTGGCGGTCGCCGATCACCAACACCTGCTTCCCGGTCGACCACGCAATCCGGTCGCGGCACACTGCCAACGGAGTGCTGCGTCAGGCCGGACTTCCCAAACGATTCTGATCTGCTTGCCCTCTGGGGGCATCGCCGTCAAGAAGCTGGCGCAAGCGGGCAGGTGTATTTGTACCTGCGGATCGAGGGCCGCGAGAGCGGCGGACCCGGCCGCGAGTTCGAGCATCTCACCGTCGCCCTGCCGCGCCACGCCGCCGCGCTGGCGGCGCAGAGGTAGGGCGGATCAGCGCGCGTTGGGCAGTGGTTTCAGCGGACATACGGGTAGATTTCGTCGGCGATCCAGTAGCACTCGAGCACGACCGCGAAGAGCGTGCCCGCGAGCCACAAAGCCCACCTTCGGCTTTTCCATGTGCCACGAAAAGGGGAATGCCGTAGGGCAATCTCCGCGAAGTAAGCAGCGCAGTAACCGGCATTGGCGATCGCTGCGAGAGCGAGCAGTTCCAGCAGCGATCGTTCGGTGAGCGCCGTACGGAAGTGAGGCCACGTCAGCACGAGCCAGATGAACAGGACCGCGGCAAGGACGAGGTTGTAGCCGATGCGGCGAGGCTCCCAATACCGCAGGGCATCGAGGAGCGCTGCTCTCGACGTGCCCGGTGAGCTGCCCGCTGACTGGGTATCCATGAGGGTCACCTGTGCCGTGCGTGGGATGTCCCATGGCATCAGAACCGGGATGCCGGGCATTTCAGGGACCTTTTCCGTGACATCTCACGGCATGTCGAGGGTATTTTCCTGACGCCCCGTTCGATTTGCCGCTGCGACGGCCACACCAAAACAGGCAAAACCAGGTCAGGTAGCACTATTCATGAAACTGCACTCTGACCCCGGTTTCCCACCCCGGTTTCACGGCGGCTTAGCTTGGGCGTTAGGGCGCCATCAGCCACCTCACGTTAGACTTCACGCTACCCAGGAGACGCCCATGAAGTTCACCCTCGAGTGCGAGCGCGAAGAAGATGGCCGCTGGCTGGCAGAGGTATCGCAGCTGCCCGGCGTGCTCGCCTACGGCAACTCCGCGAACGAAGCCATGGCAAGAGCGGAAATCCTCGCCCTACGCGTCCTGGCCGAGCGGCTCGAACACGGCGAGGTTGAGCCGCTCGAAATCAACATCTCGGTGCCTGCCGCGGCATGAGCCAATGGCCTTCCTCCAAGGCCAGGCGTGTCCTTGCTGCCCTTCTCAAGCTCGGCTGGGAACTGAAGCGCCAGACCGGTTCCCATCGAACGCTGTCTCGCGAAGGCTGGCCTGATTTCGTGTTCGCCTTCCACGATGGCGAGGAACTTGGCCCCCGCATGCTGGTTCGCATTGCCAAGCACACTGGCCTGCAACCGGAAGACCTGTAGCGTTCTCGCGTAGGCAGCGTCCAGTATTCCGCCGGGCGGACAGCTACCCGCCGCGCGGCTTGCTAAGGTGTAGCGGCCATGCCCCCTTCCACCGCCACTGCGCTGCGCCCGCTGGCCATCCTCGGCGGCACCTTCGATCCGGTGCATCTGGGGCATCTGCGCGTGGCCTGGGAAGCTGCCGAGCAACTCGACGCCGAGGTGCGCCTGCTGCCGGCGAACCTGCCGCCGCATCGGCCGCCGCCGGTGGCCAGCGCCGCGCAGCGGGTGGCGATGCTGCGTGTCGCGCTGGCCGGGCAGCACCGGCTGACGCTGGACCTGCGCGAGATCGAGCGGTCCGGGCCGTCGTGGACGGTGGATACCCTGATCGCGCTGCGCCACGAGATCGGTCCGCTGCGGCCGCTGGTGTTGCTGATCGGCGCCGATGCCTACGAGGGCCTGGCGACCTGGCATCGCTGGCAGACGCTGTTCGAACTGGCCCACATCGGCGTGCTGACGCGGCCCGGTCCCAGCACGCCGCTGCCGCCGGAACTGGAGATCGAAACCGCGCCGCGCCGCGCGCACGAACCGGCCGTGCTGCACAGCGCGCCGGCCGGGCGGGTGCTGGCGATCGCGGTGACTTCGCTGGCGATTTCGGCGACGCGGGTGCGCGCGCTGCTGGCCACCGGGCACATGCCGCGTTATCTGGTGGCGGACGCGCTGCTGGCCGATCCCGAACTGCTGGCGCCGTATCGCTGCGGCCCGATCGGCTGAGAACAGGCTTCGGGAACGTGTGTATCCCTCGGCGGCGCGACCCGATGGCGGCCCTCGCGCCGGGGCTGGTGCGCCCGGAGTGCGGGCGTATACTGATTTCGCGCATTCCGCGCGCCCGGCTCCGAGGTGAGCATCGCTTGGCCACGACCGCTGCTGTTTCGACCGCACGCCGCAACAAAGCCGCCATTCCGACCGCCGCCCGCATGCGCGCGCTCGTGCTCGCCGCCCTCGACGAACTCAAGGCCCGCGAGGTCAAGGAGATCGACGTGCGCGGCAAGACCTCGATCACCGACCTGCTGGTGATCGCCTCCGGCACCTCCACCCGCCACGTCAAGTCGATCGCCGACGAAGTCGCGCGCGTCGCCCGCCATGCCGGCGCGCCGCCGATCGGCATCGAGGGCGAGCGCGAGGCGGAATGGGTGCTGGTGGATCTGGGTGACATCGTGGTGCACGTGATGTTGCCGCGCATCCGCGAGTTCTACGGCCTCGAGCGGCTGTGGACCCTGGGTCCGGACGCCGAGGCTGCGGCCGCGGGCTGAGCGATGCGCGCGCATCTGCTGGCGGTCGGCGAGCGCATGCCCGCCTGGGTGGCCGCCGGCTTCGAGGACTACCGCAAGCGGCTGGCGCACGCGCTGCCGCTGGACCTGATCGAGATCCGTCCCGGCGTGCGCGGCAAGGGCCGCGATCCGGCACGTGCGATCGCCGACGAGGGCGCTGCGCTGCTGGCCGCACTGCCGCGCGATGCGCGGGTGATCGCGCTGGACGGCCGCGGCGCGGCCTGGAGCAGCGAGACGCTGGCGCAGAAACTGGCCGACTGGCGCATGCAGGGCCGCGATCTGGCGCTGCTGATCGGCGGCGCCGACGGGCTGGCCGAAGTGGTGCTGGCGCGCGCCGAACTGCGCTGGTCGCTGGGTCCGCTGACGCTGCCGCACATGCTGGTGCGGGTGCTGGTCGCCGAGCAGCTTTACCGCGCGGCCAGCCTGCTGGCAGGGCATCCCTACCACCGCGGCTGATTCGGTCGCGATCAACCCGCAATTGTCTCGCGGCGTTAGGCTATGCCTGACGCTGGCAGGTCGGGGGCGGGGCGCGTGGATCAAGCAGAGGCAAGACTGCTGCAGCCCGGGTCGGGGGACGACTTTCGTTTTGCGCGCACGCTGGCGCAAAATCCTTACGCCGATCAGGTGCTGCGCGACTTTCGCCACGACGAGTATCTGCGCGCCAACCCCGACCTGCATTTCGACGACCCGCAGCAGGCGCTCTGGCATTTCGTGTTCACTGGCCACGACGAAGGTCGCGTGTTCGATCGCTGGCGCGCCGCGGGCGTCGATCCGGGCTGGTATCGGCGCCATTATCCCGAGCTGGGCTTGCGCAGCGACGCCGAAGCGCTTCGCCATTACAGCTATCTCGGCTACTACGAGCATCGCCTGCCCAATGCCGACACGGCCTGGGTCCACGATGCCGAACTGCATCTGTTCCAGATGGGCAAGGTCGGCTCGCACGCCATCGCCCGCGGGCTCGAGCGCGGCTATCCGGGGCGCGTGGTGCATGTGCACTGGGCGGCGCATTTTCCGCTGGGATACCCCGGCTGCCGCATTGCGTATCCCGCCGCGTCAGATCATCCGCGACCCGCACCGGTCAAGGTGATCTCGGCCACGCGCGAAATCGTCTCGCGGGTGCTGTCGGGCCATCTGCAATATCTCGATACCCGGCCCGGCGCGATCGGCGGCGCACTGACCCGTGAGCAGGTTCGCGCCCACATCGAAACCAACTTCGACCAGGATTGCGAGATCGTCGCGCGCTGGTTCGAACACGGGTATTACTGCGGTCTCGACGTGTATGCGACGCCGTTCCCCCACACCGAGGGCTGCACGCGGCTGCGACGCGACGCGCTCGATCTGCTGATCTATCGGCAGGAAGACCTCGGCCGGCTGGAATCGCGGATCGGCGCGTTCATCGAATGGCCGGGATTCCGGCTGCAACCGGCCAACGTCGGCAGCAGCAAGTCGTACGCCGACCTGCACGCGTGGCTGATGGCGACCTTCACGCTGCCCGGCAACACGCTGGCGCGTCTGTACGACACGCCCTACATGCGCCACTTCTACAGCGACCAGGAACGCGAGCGGTTCCTCACCTGCTGGCGCCGGCCGCGCTCACCGACGTCGCTGCCGGAGGAGATCGAGCCGCCGCTGCCGAGTCCGTTGCGGCCGCGCGGATGGCAGCGTCTGCGGCACGCCCTGCGTCGCCGCCTCGGGCGTTGATCGCGATCAGTGCATGCCGATGCCGACACCCAGACCGATACCGATGTTGGGCCGGTTGCTGCGCAACTCTTCGGCGGTCCACAGGTGGATGGCCTCGACCTTGACCAGCGGGAACACGTAGGGCGCCTCGCCGACCTTGCCGGCGCGGGTGCCGTCGATGCGGCCGCGCAGGGTGACCAGGGCGCCGGCCGGATAGTCGAACTTCTCGACATAGCCCGACATCACCGCGATGAAGCGGCCGCCGGCGGGCTGGCCGAGCTGCGGGCGCTGGCCGTGGTCAAGCGGGTAGCCGAGGATCTCGATCTCGGTGTGGTGGGGCAGGTTGTCGACACTGACCACGCGACCACCCCAGATCACGCTGCGATCACCGAAGCGTTCCGGTGTCTGCGCCACTGTTTCCGGTGGCACCTGCGCGAGATCGGCGGGCGCGGTATAGATCGGCTGGCTGCTGCAGCCGGCCAGCGCGAACAGGACGCCGGCCAGCACGACACGAATCGACGCACGCATGGGCAATCTCCGCAGTCGCGGGCTGAGGCACTGTGTCCAGCTTAGCAGCGCCAGGCGTGATGGATGGCTTCCGTC
>Ga0307372_10014631_pt1 | contig 10020 bp, 10 predicted proteins | sample OX1MG_FD_202533 | JGI IMG/M metagenome (GOLD analysis project Ga0307372, IMG submission 202533) | Soil microbial communities from Risofladan, Vaasa, Finland - OX-1 | ecosystem: Environmental > Terrestrial > Soil > Coastal area > Acid sulfate soil | place: Finland: Risofladan, Vaasa | collected... | reverse complement strand
CATCCCTTGGCGGCCATCCGTTCGAGCCACAAGCGCTGCGCGTCGGACTTGAATTTCCATTTGCGTCCGCCCCAGCAGGTGTCGTCTTCGGACTGAAGCGGTGTGCGCATCTCGGGCGGGCAGTTGGTTTCGAGCCACGCGCGAGTCTCTTTACGAAAGCTTTCGAGGTCGTTCATAGCAACACTAACGCCTATTAGGTTGGACGGCAGGATTCAAGGTTTGGGGAGCAGCCTCCGCGCGGTGCATCCTCCTTCGCCGGGGTGCGGATCGTCGGGACTCCAAGTTGCGCGGCCATCGGATGGCCGCGCACGATGAGGACCCTCACCTGGCCGTGTGCCAGTGGCACGTCCCTTTCAGGGCGAGGGACCAGGCACGGGACCGGGATCGGATGTTGGTGCGCTCTACAGGATTCCTAGTTCCTTTAGCGGGCCGCGATCCGCGACCGGGATTCGGCTGGTGCCTGATTGGAGCTTTACCGAGCCGGGGACGCGCTCGAACGCGTCGGGCAGATCGATCTCGCGCGCATACTCGCGCAGCGCGGGCATCACTTCCTGCGCGATAAGCCGCATGCTCGTCTGGCGATCGGCGTTGCTGACGGGGCCCTGCACGCTGAAGATGATCAGCGCGCCGGGGCGGAGCACGTTCAGGATCGTCTTGAACTTCGGGATGACCGTCTTTGGGCTGCCGATCACGATCGTCATCGAGCGCTGCGCCTTCTGGAATCCCGCGGCGAGCTTGCGGCGCACCTCGTCGTAATCGACCCGTTCAGTTTCCTCGGTATGCCCGCGCAGCTTGTCGCCGCTGACGCCGAGCCAGCTTCCCTGCGGTTGCTTGGCAAGGCGGCGGGTGGCCTCCTTCGAGTTGTAGCCGGGCGGGAGGGTATGCTCGGTGCGCGAGAATGCATTCTGCCCGCCGCCGAAGACGAAGCCGCGGCCAAGATCCTGCGCGCGCTCGTCGGTCTCGGCGACGAAAGTGGGGATCACATAGCCGAAGTTCTCGGGCCCGGCCTGGTAGCCCTGCTTGCGCGCCTCATCGGCGTAGAAATCCCACAGGTCGCAGGTCGGTCCGAGCGCGGTGCCAAGTCCGACGTAGGGGTAGCGATGCTCAGCGCACCATTTCGCGGTCTCGGGACTGATCACGCCGGGAATCCAGAAGGGCGGATGCGGCTTCTGATAGGGCAGCGCCCACGGATTAACGTGGCGATAATGGAAATGCTTGCCCTCGTAGCGCCACGGACCGGGACGCGTCCACGCCTGGACAATAAAATCGTGCGCTTCGTTGAACAGCTCGCGGTTGTAGGCGGGGTTGGCGTTGTTGAAAAACTGCTCGGAGCCCGCGCCGCGAACCCATCCGGTGATCATCCGCCCGCGTGAGATGAGATCGATCTCGGCCAGCTCTTCGGCCATCCTGAGCGGATGCTTGATCACGGGCAGGGGATTGCCGATCAGGCAAATCTTCACCCGCTTGGTAATCCGGGCGAGAATCGCGGCCTCGACGTTCATCACGTTGCCCATGCAGAACGGGTTGCCGTGATGCTCATTGAGGGCGACGATATCGTAGCCGAGTTCCTCGGCATAGCAATTCTCATCGAGATAGTAATTGTAGTCGATAGAAGCCTGCTCGCGGTCGAAATACTTGTTCGAGACGCCGAAATACGCTTCATTTTTCAGGATCGCGTCTTCGGGAACCCATCGCGCCGGGCGCTCGGTGAAATATCCTATCTTCATCTTCGCGGCTCCCCTGGCGAACTGTTACGCGGCGAGAAAGCGAGTGACTATACGCTCGAACTCGACTGAGTTTTCGATTTCCGGCCGATGCCCCGCGCCTTCGATGAGCGCAACCTGCGCGCCGGCGATCGCGGCGCGATAGCCGTCGATACATCCGCGCGGCGCCACTTCATCGCGCGTCCCCCAGACGAGCATCGTGGGGATCGCCACGCCGCGCAGCAGATGGGGCAGGCTGGGGTTGTGCATGAAAGGTTCCCATCCGATACGCGCGCTTTCAGAACGCGCGTCCTCGAACAGCTCGAACTGTTCAGGCGTCATTTCACCGCCGTAGATTTTGGTGAACTCGGGAGTGCCGGCCGGATCCGCCACGGTCGCGCGCAGATGGCGGCGAATGGTCATCGCGAAGAAGTCGAGAATCTGGCCCTCGGCCGGTTTGATGCCCATCGGCGCGACCAGGATCATCCGCGAGAACATCCGCGGGTCCGCCGCCGCCATCTCGGCGGCGATATAGCCGCCGGCCGAAAATCCGATCACGTCGATCGGGTCCAGCCGCATCTCGCGCAGCGTCTGGGCGTAAAATCCCGCCAAATCGCGATAGCTGCGAATCCAGTCCAAACGCGGGGTCTTGCCAAAGCCCGGCTGCAACGGGATTAGCAGCGTGCGCTCGTGCGCCAGGCTTTCATTCCATGCGGTCCAGCCCGGATAGCCAAGCTCGTCGTGGAACACCAGCAGCGGCTTGCCCGATCCGCCACGAATCATCGCGAGCGTCGTTCCCGCGACGTTGTGCTGCGCTTCAGTGGATTCGACCACGCCGATTCTCCCTGTTCCGGCCCAGTGCGCGGCGGTCGAAGATCGATTCCGCCCCGGCCGGTCAGGTCTGATTTAGCAGTATCGGCTCGGCGTGCTCAAACGAAATCGCCCGGCGTTCGCGGGCGGCGCGGATTTGCGCAAAATGCGGCGCTACACCCTTAAGCGAACAGATCTCCGAGCAGCCGAAACGGAAATAGAATGACCGATTCGATGCCGCTGAACAGGGAGCTGGTGGTATCGGCGGTCGTGTCGGTGACAGCGTTGGTGGTATTTTCAGCCTGCTGCGATGCGCAAGCGGGAACCATCGTGATCGCGCCCAGCATCAACAGGACTGGAAGCGCGCCTGAGATTTTCCTCATGATCGATCGAACTCCTTCGGCAGCCTATGCCTGAAACGAGCATACGCTGATCCGAAGGAGCCGTCCGGAGATTTCTTTTTGCTGTTGCGAAACTCGAGATCGCGCTATTCGGCGGCAGCTTCGCGCGCGCGTGCGCGCCTGCGACCCGAGCTGCGCCGCCCGGAGCGGACCACGTGACGCCGACCGACCGAGCGCATCTGCTTGGTCGGCAGATCGTCGGGTCCAAGCTGGGCAAGTTGCGTGCGCAGGTAGTCGGGGTCAACCTCGAGCACGTCGCAGACGTAGGCGAAGGAGAATGGCCCCGGCACCGCAGTGCGCGCATGGAACCATCCCTGAACCTCGTCAAATAAAGCCCGGCGCATCCCATGACTGGCGCCGGCGTTCTTGACGTAGCATCGCACGGCGTCCTCGAGTACTGCGTAAACCAGCCGCGTCTCTCCATCGAGTCCGCTGCGCCGGCGGGTCAAATCATAATACTGCGCAGGGACCAGGAAGTCGGGCGCGAAGCCTACGTTGAGCCACGGATCGGGTCGATCGCATTCTACTCGGACCGAATCGCCCGGCCGTGCGGATTGCTGCTCACGCTTCTCGCTCACAAGATTCATCGGCGCTCATCCTCCCCAATTGCGAGGGACCCGGCTTTGCCAGAAAGGGGTCCATTGCAATAGCAATCCGCCGCGCGATATCGGGTCGCCGACGGAGTAATTCGAGATGCAGTCCTATTTCGGACCAGCATCGTCTATGCCAAGCGAATCTCTGAGCAAATGAGCGAGTTTTGGTCGAGAAAGCGGGGAGAAACTCCACAATCTGTGGCTTCGATGCGCCACAATTCATCCCCGTCACCGTCTGCGAGCCAATGCCCGACAGTGCAATTGCCGCGCTAGCGCTGCTATCGTAGGCGACATCTCCTCAGGATCGTAATTCTGTTCAGTTTCGTAATTCGTGAGGGCAAGCCAACTGTGGGACGAGCGCAAACGCAGGACGGTGTTGAGGAATCTGTTTGAGGATCTGTCTATTCTTGACAAAAAAGTGTCGCGATTTAGGACAACCATCCGGTTCTGTATCGCTGATCAGCATCGTCGCGATTTCGTGTGTTCTCGGTCTTTTATTGCCCGCGATAGTCATCCTCTAGCAAAACATCGCTGATGCTCCGGTCGCGACAGTAACGCCGTCGCGGCACACCGCTTGCTCGCTCTCTATTCCAACCTGCGGTCCTGCTCACCTACGACCAGTATCCCCGAGCGCCGCAAAAATCGTCCCAGCGCGAGGAACCGATGGATTTATTGTTGGTCGAAGACAGTGCTACGGATCGGATGGTGATGCAGCGGCGGATTGAGCGCGCGTTTCCCGGCGAGCAGGTTTTGATTGCTGGCGAGGCCTTCGAATTCAACGAGATGCTGCGTCACGAGAATGTCGACGTCGTGATCACCGATTATTGGCTCGGATGGGGAGACGGCCTGTCAGTCCTGCAGCGCGCCCGCAAGCGATGGCCGCGGTGCAAAGTGATTTTCCTGACCGGAAACGGCGGTGAGGAAGTCGTTGCCGAGGCGTTCAAGTACGGCCTCTTCTACTACATGCTGAAGCCCGACGGGTTCGACAACCTGGTGACCGTGATCAAAACCGCGCTCGAAACCAAACTCCGCGAGGATAACTACGAAATGATCGCGTCGGTGGTCGGAGCAATCGATGACGGAATCTACGGGATCGATGCCGCCGGCAAAGTCACCGCGTGGAACACCGGGGCCGAGCGGATCTTCGGCTATACCGCCAACGAGATCGTCGGCCAGGACGCAGAGCAACTGGTGCCAGCCAATCTTCGCACGGAGACCCGCCGCCTCTATGCCCGCGTGATGCGCGGGGAGGGGATTGCCCCGTTCGAGACGGTTCGGTTGCGCCGCGACGGAACGCGGATGTCGATGGTGCTGTCGATTGCGCCGGTGCGAATCGACGGGGCGGAGATCCGCGGGCTGGCGATCGTCGCGCGTGACGCCGCGGATCTGCTGGCGGCCGCGCGGGGCGCCAAAGCGGCGGAGCGCAGCGCCGCCGCGCCTGCGATTGCCGCGCGAAATCGCTGAATCGAGCTGCCTGAAAGACCCTTTTAACTCAGTTCCGGCGGGCTACCCACGGATGGGGCCGAGCGATACAGTTGGCCGTCAGGATTCTCCCGCGATTCGGTTTGAATTGCGGCGCGAGTCCAAACCGTCGGCAACTGAACGTGTTGAATGATCCCATAGCGCCGCCGAAAAGCCTGCTCAGCGCTCCGCTCAGGATCGCTCTGATCTATTTTGCGGTTGGAATCCTGTGGCTTGCGATTGCCAACCTGATTCTCGGGCTCCTGCCACCTCATTCGATCGCTATCAATCGCTTCGTTTTCACCTGCGTCACCGGTCTCACCCTCTACTTCGTCTCCAGCCGCTACTCGCGCCGGTTGCACGAATCGGTCCGGGCCGAGCGCGAAGCGGCGGCGCGCGCGCTCTCGTTCTTCGAGTCCGCCGTTGAGGGAATTGTCCAGCTTGGTCCCGACGGCGCGATTCGGCAGATGAATCCGCGCGCGCTCGAGATGTTCGGTTACAAGGAGGCGGAAGTAGTCGGCCAGCCGGTCGAGCTGCTGGTGCCGGCGCGTCTGCGCAATCGCCACGCGCGGCATCGCGGGGCTTTCTTCGCGGCGCCGCGCTCGCGCCGGATGGGGCCCGGGATGGAGGTTATCGGCGCGCGCAAGGACGGCACCGAGTTTTCCGCTGACGTCAGCCTGAGCCATATCGTCTTCGACAATTCCGATCGGATAATCGCCTTCGTTTCCGATACCACGACGCGCCGCGTGATGGAGCGCGAAGCGCGGCGCAATGAGACGCTGCACGCGCTGGGCGCGGTGGCGGCGGCGATTGCCCACGAGCTCAACAATCCGCTCGCCGTGATCTCGTCGCGAATCGAGTTGATGCTCTCGGCGGCGCAGGAGTTGCCGCCTGAAACCCGCGACGATCTGCGCGTGCTCCAGCGCAACGTCGAACGCGCCAGCCGTATCTCACGCAACTTGCTCGCGCTCGCGCGCCAGCGCCCGGACTCGCGCGGCCCGGTGGATATCAACGGGTCGATCGAGGAGATCGTGATGCTGGTCTTCGGCGAAGCCCGGCCCGGCGCCGCGCGAATCGAGCTGGCGCTCGACCGCACTGTCGCTCGCGTGATGGGCGATCAGACCGGACTCGAGCAGGTGATGGTTAATCTGCTGATGAACGCGCGTGACGCCGCCGCCGATCGGATAAAAATCGAGACCGCCGCCGAGCCGACTCGTCCCGGATGGATTCGAATCATCGTCAGCGACAACGGCACCGGTGCGCCGCCCGAGGTCATCGCCCACGTCTTCGAACCATTTTACACCACCAAAGAGCAGGGCACCGGACTCGGCCTGTGGCTGAGCCATCGCGTGATCACCGACCACGGCGGCACGATCGAGGTGCATTCCGAGCCGGGCAAGGGCACGAAATTTATTATCCTGTTGCCCGGAGTCGGGGCCGAGCCGGAGGGCGGCATCGCCGCGCCGCCGCCGGCGGAATAAAAGTGTGCGCCACGCGCGTCAGATCTGTTGCATAAATCCCACGGGTAATCGGCGCGCAGTGCGTATTTGCCAGATAAATCGAGGCTCCGGGTTTCGGAACGCTACTTGCTGCGCATCTGTGATGCGGAGCGAGCGGCCATGTCTTCCACGATTCTGATCGTCGATGACGAGCGCGACTTGGTGGAAGCTTACGCGCGGATGCTGGCGCGGTTGGGATACTCATGCCTGCCCGCCTTCGACGGTGAGGAGGCGATGGCGCTGTTCGACCGCGAGCATCCGGACCTGTTGCTGACCGACCTGAATTTGCCCGCGGCCAGCGGAATCGAGGTCATTCGCCACGCGCATCGGGCCTCGCCACGAACCCCGATAATTGCGCTCACCGCCTACAGCGCCGCAGCGATATCCGACGCGGCCGAGGCCGCGGGCGCCAGCGTCTGCCTGCAAAAGCCGGTGGGAATGGCCCAACTGGACGCCCTGATTCGCACCGCCCTGGCCGCCTGATTCCTCACGGAGGTACATCCCCACGCCGACGGAGCCGACGATCTCGGCAGTCGGCATCGCTGCGTCACTCGTGCGCGGGGATGACAGATCGAGAGTGCGCGGCGCGGCGATAGTGGTCCACGCGCTGATCGCGGTGGGTTCGTTTGGCAACTTTCTCCGCATCCTCTGCGGATTGTCCGCCTAAATGCTGGAGAATTTACAAAAAAGGTGGGTTCGATGCGAATTCAGGCGCCACCGTGGACGGCTTGGAAGCGGCGGACTCAACCGCCCGCTTCTCGACCCCGCCCGATATATGATTCCCGCGCGCGAGGAATCCCGGATTCCGCGCGCTCCGCTTGCATCGTCGCGTGGCGCCGTCGTGCGCGGCGAAAATGACGACGGGCCGTAAGTGGATCGATGGCGTCCGCGTCTTCATGCGCTCCATTTTACGCAAAACGGCCAGACGCATAAGGCTGAACTGTTCAGCCTTGTAAAAATCCCAAATTCTGCTATAGAAGCCTGCTTTTGCGGCGGTTCAGCGTGCTCGAGGGGGCTGAGATTCGAGCCAACGCCGCGCAAGCAGCATCCAATTCGGCGATCACCTGATGCGATGCTTGTTCAACAGGCGATGGAAGGTCGTGCGATCCATCCGCGCGGCGCGCGCCGCCTTCGAGACGTTGCCCTGAAACCGGCCCAGAATCTCTCGAAGGTACTTGCCCTCGAGCTCTTCGATCCATTTCGCCTTGGCCTGCCTGAAGCTGAGTCCCGCGGCGTTGGAGTCCGGGTCGCCGGGCCGCCCGGGGCTCGCCGGCGCCTGCGGCGAGCGGATCTTTTCCGGAAGATCGCGAAGCGAAAGAATAGGCCCCTCGGTCAGGGCACACGCGCGTTCGATCACGTTCTGGAGTTCGCGCACATTGCCGGGCCATTGATAGCTCTCGAGCGCGGCGATTGCTTCGGGTTGGAAGCCGTGAGGCTCCGCTTCGTCGGCGCCGCGGTATTTTTCCAAAAAGCGTTGCGCGAGCAGGGCTATATCGGACTGTCGCTCTCGCAGAGGGGGCAGGACGATATCGATCACGTCGATCCGGTAGAACAGGTCGTCGCGAAATTTACCCGCCGCGACCAGCGCGCGCAGATCGCGATTGGTCGCCGAGAGAATCCGCACGTCGATCCGCACCTGCCGGGTTCCGCCGACGCGCCGGATCTCGCGCTCCTGGATCGCGCGCAGGAGCTTGACCTGCAAGGCGATCGGCATCTCGCCAATCTCGTCCAGAAAGACCGTGCCCCCGCTCGCCGTCTCGAGCAGCCCCGGCTTGGCGGACACCGCGCCGGTGAACGCGCCGCGCTCATGACCGAACAGCTCGGATTCGAGCAGGTTTTCGGGCAGCGCCGCGCAATCGACCGGCACGAACGCTCCCAAACCGCGCGGACTGTTGGCATGAATCGCGCGCGCGACCAGCTCCTTGCCGGTGCCCGATTCGCCGAGCACCAGGATGTTGGCCTCGCTGCGCGCGGCCTTGCGCACGAAATCGATCACGCGCTGGATCGCAAGGCTCGAGCCGATGATGTTCTCGAAGCCCAGGATGCCGCTCAATTGGTCGCGCAGATTGCGGTTTTCGATTACCAGATTGCGTTGCGCGAGCGCGCGCTCGGCGGAAAGCCGCAACTGATCCATCGTGAACGGCTTGGCCAGATAGTCGAACGCTCCCGCCTTGACCGCGGACACCGCCGACTCGATAGTCGCAAACGCGGTGAGCATGATGACCGGGCGGGCGGGATCGAGCTGATGCGCCAGGCGCATGATCTCGAGCCCGCTGATCGAGGGCATCCGCAGGTCGGTGATCACGAGGTCAGGCAGAGCGCTCTCGAGCAGCGCGACCGCTTCGCCTGGATCGTTCGAGACGAAACATTCGTGGCCCGCGCGGGTAAGGATGCGCCTGCAGTTCTCGAGCATGTCAGGCTCGTCGTCAAGGAGCAGGATACGGCCCATAGGTCGCGCGCGAAAATCCGCGCCAGTGTAAACAATCAGGAACCCAAGGCCTCGTGCAAGCCCGCGCGAAGACGCCAAAACCCGGCGCGGAAAGAGAAGATGGTCAGTGCTGGATTGAGGCGGCGATTTGCCGCGTCACATCGGTGGGTTTGCTCACCACGGCGTAAGCCCATCGTCCGTAGCTTCCGTCTGCGTTGACGGCGTCCACCCAGCGCCTCGCGGCTTGTTCCTTCACCTCTTTGGTTGGGTCGAAGCCCTTCACTTCGAGAATCAGATGCATCGGCGGTTCGGTCTTCACCCGGATGATGAAGTCGGGTAGGTAGTCAAAGGATTGGCTCGGGTACTTCGTAGGCAAGCATTGGCTTGGGGCCTCTGATCTCCTGGAGGCTTTGCCACCTTCATGAGGTTTGCTGAAAACAGGCTTTAGCCCATGGAGTTTCTGACAAACAGCCACCTGTAATCATCGGACCGGGACTCGAGACCGCGCTTGACCGGGTTTTGTCTGATGTATTCGATTTTCTCCTGCAGATCGGCCTCATGTCTTATGATGTGATCGAAGCTTTCGTCCATCCAGACCGAGCCGGCGGTCTTAAGAACCTGATTTATCTGTCGAGCGGATCGACCCCTAATCCGCTGAAGGACCTGGTTGAGCTTGCAGGTATCAATAAGTCTGAAGATGGCATGCGCGTGATTTGGCATCACGACGGCCGCGTCCAAGTCGATGCTCGTTCGGTCGCAGGCCCGGATGGCCTCCATGACGAGATCACGTGCCTGGGGCGGAAGCGCGATCTTCGAGCAACAGCGAAAGGTTACGAAGTAAGTAGCTTCGGGCACTTCAAGGTGCGGCAGATTGCGGTGCTTGAAGACGCGATCTTCAAACTTCCAGGGATCGACTGCTTGAAAGTGGTGAGGACCCATGTCTGGAGGTTCTTTCCGGCTCATGAGGTTCTACAATCACAGGCTAAAGCCTGTGCCACCAAGTAGTCTCCAATGGTTATAGCTGGTTCATGAGGTTCTAGAATCACAGGCTAAAGCCTGTGCCACCTCGGAGAGTAAGATTTGCTCTGGGTGGCACAGGCTTTAGCCTGTGTAATTTCCACATTA
>Ga0307372_10014628_pt1 | contig 10020 bp, 8 predicted proteins | sample OX1MG_FD_202533 | JGI IMG/M metagenome (GOLD analysis project Ga0307372, IMG submission 202533) | Soil microbial communities from Risofladan, Vaasa, Finland - OX-1 | ecosystem: Environmental > Terrestrial > Soil > Coastal area > Acid sulfate soil | place: Finland: Risofladan, Vaasa | collected... | reverse complement strand
AGTCACCCCGCAGGATCTGGCAGAACGCGCACTCGTCTGACAATTGGCCAGCGCGAAGCTTAGAGGGAAAGCAAACGGGTGGCTATTCCGGCTGCTCTGCGAAGGGTTCGACGCGAGACTCGACCGCCGGCTCGACGGGCGCGACGTCCGGCACGGTCGAGCCGTTGCCGTTGCTCTCCAGGGTCGAATCGCCGGCCGCGCCGTTGGCGCCGGCCTCTCCGGGCAACCGCTGGCCGCGCCGGCGGCGCCTCGTCCGCCGCTCGCCGCGGTGCGGGCGCGACAGCCTCTGCACCTGTGAGCGGACGCCCACGCGCTGGCAGGCGGTGACCACCGCGCCGACGCCCGCCACCAGGCCCTCCTCCTTGGCATGGTCGAACAGCGGTCCGAAGAGCTCGGGAGCGCCGCCGATCACCGTCTTGGAGTCGCCGACGATGACGAGCAGCTTCTTGGCGCGCGAGATGGCCACGTTGACGCGGTTCGGGTCGTTGAGGAAGCCGATCGCCGCGCGGTCGTTCGAGCGGACGAGCGACAGGATCACGCCGTCGGACTCGCGGCCCTCGAAAGCGTCGACCGACTCGATGTCCTCGGGCGGCACGATGCCCTTGAGCGCCGACTGGAGGCGGTTGACCTGCGAGTTGTACATCGCGATGACCGCCAGCTTGGCCTTGCGGACTCGCTTCCGGATGATCGAGGTGATGTCCTTGCACAGGGCGACCTCGAACTCGTTGGCCACCGACCGCTGCGCGTCGCGGTACTCGTCCTGGGCACCGGTGTCAACCCAGACCAGCTCGCGGTCGAAAGGCCATGGGAGCGGCATGCGGGGGGAGGGCGCCTCGTGGATGAGCTTGCCCTCGTAGAAGAGGTCGGAGACGACGCGGCCGATCGGCTCGCGCATGCGGTACTGGCGGGGCAGCATGATCCTGGAGCTGGCCGGGACCTTGTCCCAGATCCAGCCGTAGAAGCTGTCGTCGCGGACGAGCTCGTCCAGCGGCTGCTCGATCTTGAACGTCGAAGCCGCCTCCTCCATCACGGGGGGGAGCTGCTTGAGGTCGCCGATCATGACCCAACGCTTGGCGATCGGCATCAGCGCGAGCGCCTCGTTGGCCCGCACCTTGTTGGCCTCGTCGAGGATCAGCCAGTCGAAGACCTTGAATCGCAGACGCGAGTCGATCGCGAGGCGGTTGCAGGTGCCGGCCACCAGGTTGTACGGCTCGAGGTCGTCGCCTTCGACCAGGGTCGGGCGCAGGCGGCGTGGCACCTTGCCGGGCTCGGCGATGCGCGCCTGGCGCACGTGGGAGAAGCCGAGCAGGCGCTCCTGGCCGGTGTCGACGGCGTCGTTGGAGTGGGACGACAGGAGGATGGAGGCGTTGGGGTTGCGGGCCAGGATGCGCCGGATCGACTCCACGATGGCCGTGGTCTTGCCGGTGCCGGGCGGCCCCTGGATCAGGTACAGCTGGCCCGGCCTCATGCCCATGACGCGCGCGACGGCCTCCGCCTGCTCCTCGTTGGGGTCGGGCAGGTGGTGCGCCTTCTTGCCGTCGAGCGGCACGCGAGGCGGGCTCCCCAGCCAACCGGTGTCCGCGAGCTCGGCGGCGAGCGCGCCGGAGCGCGGGCTGCCGATCTGCAGCTGGCGGATGACCGAGCGCTGCGCCTCGAACATCTCCACGCTGGCCGTCGGCAGCACGATGCCTTCGTCGGGCAGCGGGTCGTAGCGCCTGAAGCTCACCCATAGGTTGGAGCCCTGGATGCGGTCCAGCGACATGCCGCGGTATTCGGGGAAACCCTGCGACCGTACGGTCAGCGAGTCGATTCCGCGGTAGATCCTCCCGTCGGCGTCGTCGACCAGGTGCAGGTTCGCGCGCACGTATTCGCCGCCGCGCATGTCCTCACCGCACTCGGGGCAGTGGATGCCGTTCGAGGTCGGGACCTCGGCCTCGCACTTGGGGCACTCCATCCACTGCTCAGTGGCCTCGTAGCGCCTTACGGCAGCCTCGGCCAGCTTCTCGCGGTAGTCGCGCAGGTGCTCGATGAACCGCATCGTGGAGTCGAGGATGGGCAGCGTTTTGGCCTGCTCGCGCAGGACCAGCGCCGTGAAACCTTCGAGGTCGCCGTCCCACTCCTTCACGACGTGGAGCTCCTGGTAGCGGAGCCGCAGGCGGTTCTTTTCCATCTCGTACTCGCCGTCCAGGTCCTGCCAGTCGGTGATCTCGAGGGCGAGCCCCATCGGTGTACGGCCGAGCTTTCCGGTGAGCAGGGTCGTGCTGACCTGCCCCGTGAACTCGAGCGGCTTCTCCGGCTTCAGCACGGTATAGGTGCCGTCGATGATCCGTTGGTCCTCGAGCACCTGGCGCAACAGCTCGGCTCCGCCGGCCGCTTCCAGGGCAAGGACCTTGGCCGCCGCCGGGGTGCCGGGGCGGACCCGGATGCCGAGGCGGCCGGTCTGGATCTCCTCGCCCGGAATCTCCGGATTCCAGAGCGGGAGAACGTCCCCGGGGTTGGGCGTGCTCATTTCACGCGAGCCTTGAGGTTGGCCGGGTACGGGCGGGACGTGAAAGGGGGATCAAGTCAGTTAGATGGGGTCCCAAGGCGGGACCAAAGCGCCCCAACGGGCAGGCATTACGTTAGCACACGCCGCCTGGGAGTCAGGTGTTGACCCTGTCGCCGTCCGCCGTGATCCGATCGTGAATGGTGGCCGGCAGCGCCTCGATCGACGGATCCGCCAGGATCTCGTCAATCAGCCGGGCGGACCCGCCGACGTACGTGTACGGGAAGTCGATTTCGGAAGCCACGCACCACGCGCGGTCGTCGGGCCACCACAGGTTGGGGCCGTCGTCCATCGCGAAGTCGTCTGGGTCGCTCGAGACGCCCGCGGCGGTGACCGGACAGGTGAACAGCAGGTAATCGCGCCCGGGCAACCGGACGCGCCCGCTGGGCACCTTCGGACGCGGCGGCGGCGGCGGGGGTGGTCCGCCAAACGTGAGGCTGGCGATGGCCCCCGGAGTGAAGTATCCGTAGCCCTCCCACACGCAGAGCCAGCACCGCTCGGGCGTCGACGTTCGAGCGGCCAGCAGCGGGATCAGGGCCTGCAGCTGCCCTGGCGACATGGTGCCTTCGCGGGGTCCATACCACTTCTCACCGGCCGTGCCATGGCCGGCACGTGGCGCTGCGATCGAATGAAACTGCATCTCGGGGTGCACGATCCTGCCGTTGGCCGCGGCCACGTCCGACCATCGCCACTCCACCATGTGTGCCCGCGATGCCGGGTGGAAGATGCGCGCGTAAGCGGCGAACCCCTCTGGGATGACAGAGCCCATGTCAACGGCCCATCCGTGGAGCCGTTCTCGGATCCAGTCCGCCGCGTGCACCTCTTCGCTCGGGATCATCGCGTCCCAACGCACCCGCCAATTCTCTGCCCACGCGGGACATGGGAAGTGCAAGACTTCGCGCGTGTGGAAGAACCGGCTCAAGCCGTATGACCTCCTGAGCGGCGAGGAGGTCGAGATCATCCACGAGCAGGCGATGACGATCCTCGAGGAGATCGGTGTCGACTTCCTGCACGAGCGGGCGCGCGAGCTTTTCGGCAAGGCGGGGATGCGCGTGGAGGACAACCGGGTGCGATTCGACCGCGCCTTCGTGATGGAGCAGGTCGCCAAGACGCCGGTCACCTTCGAGCTGCAGGCACGCAACAGCGCGCGCACGGTCGTGCTCGGAGGGGACAACGTCGTCACCGCCCCCGTGTACGGGCCGCCTTTCATCACCGACCTCGAGCGCGGCCGGCGCGGAGCGACGATCGAGGACTTCAACAACTTCGACAAGATGTCCCAGGCCATCGACCAGATCCACTGCGCGGGTGGCACCACCGTGGAGCCGGAGGACCTGCCCCTCGGCTCGCGACACCTGGACATGGTCTACTCGCACATGCGCTGGACCGACAAGCCGTTCATGGGCAGCGTCATCTCGCAGGAGAACGCGCGCGACACGATCGAGATGGCCTCGATCCTGTTCGGCGGCCGCGACAAGATCGAGAAGACCCCGGCCGTGCTCAGCCTGATCAACGTCAACAGCCCGCTGCGTTACGACGACCGCATGCTCGGCGCGCTGCTCGAGTATTCGGAGGTCGGCCAGCCCGTGATCGTCACACCCTTCCTGATGGCGGGCGCCATGTCGCCGATGGGGCTGGCCGGCACCGTCGCGCAGCAGACGGCCGAGGCGCTGGCCGGCATAGCGCTCGTGCAGCTGATCCGTCCCGGCACCCCGAGCGTCTACGGCTCGTTCCTCACCAACACGGACATGCAGTCGGGCAGCCCGGCGTTCGGCACCCCCGAGTCGGCCATGGGGATCCTCGCCAGCGCCCAGATGGCGCGCCACTACAAGCTCCCCTTCCGCGGCGGCGGCGCGCTCACGTCGTCGAAAGCCCCCGACGCCCAGGCGGCATACGAATCGATGATGTGCATGTGGCCGACGATCCTCGGCCACGTCAACTTTGTGCTCCATGCGGCCGGCTGGCTCGAGAGCGCGCTGCTCGCGTCCTACGAGAAATTCATCATCGACGTCGAGGCCCTGCGCATGTTCGAGTGGATCCTCACCCACGGTCTGCCCGTGGACGAGGAGGGCATGGCCATGGATGCGCTGCGCGAGGTTGGCCCCGGCGGTCACTTCCTCGGCGCCGAGCACACGCTGCGCAACTACCGCACCGGCTTCTACCGCCCCTGGATCTCGTCCACCGAGAACTTCGACCGCTGGAACCGGTTCGGCGCCCGCACCGCGGACGTGGTGGCGGCCGAGAAATGGAAGCAGGTCCTCGCCGAGTACCCGGACCCGGGCATCGACCCCGGCGTCGACGAGCAGCTCACAGAGTTCATCGCGCGCCGCAAGCAGGAGCTGGGCGACGACTGACGACCGGCTGGGCCGACTGCTCGAGGCGATCGCGTCGAGGGAGCCCGCGCCGGCGAGCGGGTCCGCTGCAGCCGCGGTGGTGGCGACCTCCGCCGCCCTGCTCGAGAAATGCGCGCGGCTTTCGGCCAGGACGTGGAGCGGCTCGGCCGAGGCGCACGGCAAGGCCCACTCTCTGCGACTGCGTGCCGAGGAGCTGGTCGAAGAGGACGTCCAGGCCTACCTTGCCTACGTGAGCGCGACCCGCTCGGGCGCCGCCGCCGACTCGGTCCATTCCAGGACCGTCGACGTGCCGCTCGAGGTCGTGCGCGCAGCGGCCGGCGCATCGGAGCTCGCGGACCGGCTCGCGGGGCACGGCAACCCGAGGCTTCGCGCCGACGCCGTTGCCGCGGCGATCCTCGCCGGGGCCGCCGCCCAGACCGCGGCCATGCTGGTCCGCGAGAACCTTCCGCCGGTGTCGCGCGACCGCCGCCTGGTCGAGGCCAGGCGCCTGGCGCGGGCGGCTAGCGCCCGAGCTCGCCGGCTAGACGCTCCAGCGCGCTCAGGTGATCGCGATCATGTTCGAGAGCGACCCGCAGATACCCGTCGACCGTGACCTGCCCGTAGGTCGCGTGCGTGCCGGTGCGCTGCCTTTCGTCGGGCGACAGGCCGCGCACGAACTCGACGAGTCGGGCCCGGGTCTCGGTCCACTCCGCGAGCACTCCGTCGAGGGTCAGGCCGTCGAAGTCGCGCTCGTCGTTCGAATACCACTCGAAGCGTGGGCCCTCCCCCGCGGCCATGGCGCGGATGCGCGGCTCGAAGCATTCCTTCTCCGTCGCCGCCAGATGGGCCGCGATGTCACGCAGAGTCCACGCGCCGACGCGGTGCTCATCGTCCGCGACGATGCGCGTCATCCCTATGACCAGGCCCTGGCTCGCGTTCAGCTCTTCGAGCAGCTCGTCCCTCATGCGGTCTCCTCAGGGTTCATGAGGCGCGCGCGCGGGTTCTTCACCGTCAGCTCGTCGATCACGGCCGCCAGCACCTCGCTGGGGCTGCCGGCGCGCTCCTCGACCGGGCCCCAATGCCATCCGTCGAGATAGGCGTCCATGTCGGTCGATCCGTCCTTCATCGCATAGGCGTCGATCGCAGCCTGGAAGTAGTCCGGGAGCATGCGCTTGACCTCGGCCTCGCCCTCCCAGGACTTGACCTGCGAGGGGATGTGCTTCCAGTACATCACCTGGTAGGCGGCCATCAGCCCTCGACCAGCTCGGCCAGGCGATCCTCCAGCTCGCCCAACCCGACATCGACGATCTCCAGCGGCAGCCCGAGATAGGCGGCGATCGATTCCGCCTTCTGCGCGAGTCGCGGGTTGGGCACCTGCCGCAGGTACATGAGCGCCTCGTAGTTGCCGAACACCATCGTCTTCAGCTCGGGGTCGCGGTCGAGGCCGAGCCCGCGCACCACCGCGCGGTCGAAGTTGCGGACCAGCCAGTCGGTCAGAAAGAAGGTGCCGGGCCTGTCCTCGGAGACCTGGCGGAAGCGGTCGGCGCCCGCGAACATCTCGTAGCAGTGTGGCCCGCGCAGGCGCACGGCGCCCACCTCCTCGAGCAGCGGCTCCAGCCGCCCGGTCGTGCCGCAATCGCCGTACACCACGATGAGCTTTTCATAGTTCGGGCGCAGCGCATGGAGCTTCACGCGCAGCTCGTCGACGATGCGGGACGGGTACAGGTGGAGGAGCGCCGAGACCCCGTACAGGTCGACGTCCCAATCTCGGCGGTCGACGATGTCCTTGACCTCCTTGCCGAGCGCGCCGCACATCACGAGCGCCGTGCGGCTCATGCGACCGGCTCGAGGTGCGGAAACGCCAGCACGGAGACGAACGCGTCGTTGAAATCCGCCCGGCCCGACAGCTCCACGTACTCGATGCGGGCGGGCAGCTCGAAGGCGACCTGGCGCTCGCGGTACGAGAGCAGCGCGATCTTCGCGCCCTCGCCGGCCGAGTTGCCGACGGCGATGATCCGGTCCACGTCAACCGGGGGCACCAGGCCGATGACCTTGGCGCTCTCCGGGTTGAGGTAGGAGCCGAACGAGCCGCCGAGCAGCACCTGGTCCAGGTCCTTCGTCTCGACCCCGAGGATGTCCATCAGCACCTTGATGCCGGTGGCGATCGAGCCCTTGGCGAACTGCAGCTCGCGGACGTCCTTCTGGGATAGATAGACGCCGTCCGAGAGCAGGAACGCACGCACACCGTCGACGTCGATGAGCCGCTCGCGCAGCGGGTGACCGGGCACGTCGCCGGCCGTTTTCATCCGGCCCGAGTGGTCGAGCAGACCGGCCAGCAGCAGCTGCGCCACGGCATCGACCAGGCCCGATCCGCAGATGCCCTCCGGCGGCACGTCGCCGCCGATCACCTGCAGCTCAACGGTGTCGCCGAGCTGCACGCCCTCGATCGCGCCGACCGTGGCCCGCATGCCGCAGCGGATCTGGCTGCCCTCGAACGCGGGGCCGGCCGGCGCCGCGGTGGCCAGAGCGCGCTGCCCGTTTCCCAGCACGATCTCGCCGTTGGTGCCGACGTCGACGAGCACGCGCATCTTGTCCTCGCGCACGATGCTCGTCGCCAGCACGCCCGCCACGATGTCGGCGCCCACGTAGGCGCCGAGCGCGGGCAGCGTCTGGATGTAGCCCTGCGGGTGGATGTCGAGCCCGACCTCGCTCGAGACCACGCTCATGGGCTCCATGAATGCCGGCGTGAACGGCATCACCGCGAGCGGGCTCGGGTCGATTCCGAACAGCAGGTGGAGCATGGTGGCGTTGCCGACGACCACAGCTTCGTACGTGCGGTCGGCCGAGACGCCCGCTTCGCGGTAGAGCTCGGCGAGGATCGAGTTCATGGTGGCCACGACGGCGGTCTGCAGCTCGAGGACGGACTCCGGTCCGTTCATCCCATGGCTGATGCGGGAGATGACGTCGGCCCCGAACGGCGCCTGTCCGTTGAGGGTGGACAGCACCGAGGCCGCCATGCCGGTGCGCAGGTTCATCAGGGTGCCGACGAGCGTGGTGGTGCCCACGTCGAACGCGACCCCATAGCAGTCGCCTGTCGTATCCCCCGCCTCGACCGCCACCAGGTGCTCTCCGGCGAGGACCGCCGTGACCCGGAACTCGGCTTGACGAAAAGCGCTGGGAATGGTTCGCAGCACGCGGACGCCTGCGACCATGTCGTGACCCTCGACGGTCAGCGCATCCCTCAGCCGGGTGACGTCGCTGCGCTGGTCCTCCAGCGTCGGCTGGGCGAGCTCGAGGTAGACCTTGCGGATGTTGGGGTCGAGGATGACGAGCCGGCCGAGGCCCATCGTCGCCGCCTTGGGCACGCGCAGGAGCTGCGGCACCTCGCAGGTCATGTCCTCGTAGATGCGCGCCTGGCACGAAAGCCGCCAGCCGTCGGCGATCTCCGCGGGACGCAGCTGCCGGTGGTCGGCCGTCTCCGGGTCGGGGCACCCCTGCACGACTCGCACCTTGCATTTGCCGCATGTGCCCCGGCCACCACACGTGGAATCGATGGGGAGGCCGATCCAGTGGGCGGCGCTGAAGACGGTGGTGCCGGGTGGGACCCTGGTGGTCCGGTCGAACGGGAGGTAACGCACCTCCAGCTTCCGCTGAATCATTGAATGGTGCTTCGGGCCGTCTGCTCCGCGCGATAGCTCGCTATCCACTTCATCGCGTACTCGTCGTGGCCAACAGCAGGTCGCCCGCCAGGACCGCGCGCCGCACCTCGGGGACCAGCGGGTTGGTGATGGCGCAGGTCAGACCGGCGTTCATCGCCAGGGGCAGGAACGCCGCGTTGACCGTCGCGCGGTCAGGCAGCCCGAAGGAGACGTTGGAGGCGCCGCAGGTCATGTTGTTGCCAAGCCGCTCGCGGATCAGCCGCATGGTCTCGAGCGTGATCACCCCGCAGGTGGGGTCGGCGGCCACGGTCATCGCGATCGGGTCGATGATCACGTCCTCCTGCGGGATGCCGTGGTCCGCGGCGCGCTCGATGATCCGTCGCGCCAGCGCGAGGCGCTCCTCCGGGACCATCGAGATGCCCGTCTCGTCGTTGGCCATCCCGATCACCGCCGCGCCGTACTTCTTGACCAGGGGCAGGATCCGCTCCATGCGCTCCTCCTCTGCGGTGACGGAGTTGACGAGCGCTTTGCCCTCGTAGGCGGCGAGCCCCGCCTCGAGCGCTTCGATGATCGAGGAGTCGATGCAGATCGGCAGGTCGCTCACCTCGCAAACGGCTTTGATGGCGTTCACCAGGAGTGCGGCCTCGTCGATCGCCGGGATGCCGGCGTTGACGTCGAGCATGTGAGCGCCCGCGCCCGCCTGCGCGAGGGCGTCCGCGCGCACGCGGTCCATCACGCCGTTCTTCATCTCGGCGGCCAGGACCTTGCGCCCGGTGGGGTTGATGCGCTCGCCAATGATCACGAAGGGCCGGTCGCCGGAGACCACGACCTCGCGGCCGCGCGAGCTGAGACGGGTCTCCACTAGCCCTTCTTGAGGGTCTCGTCGATCAGCATCACGGCCTTCTCGAGCGCCTGGGCGCCCCGCGAGCCCTCGGACCTGTCGCCGACCAGCTGCTTGGCCATGCGCGTCGCCATCGAGGCGTCGGGTGCGTAGCTGTCGGCGCCGACGTGCTTCGCGTACTCCTCGGTGACCGGCGCGCCGCCGACCGCGATGTGGACCTTGTCGCGCAGGCCGGCCTTGGTGAGCGCCTCGATGTTGACCTTGAACATCGGCATCGTGGTGGTGAGGAACGCCGAGAAGCCGACGACGTCCGGCTTGTGCTCCTCGACTGCCGCGACGAACTTCTCGGGCGGGGTGTTCACGCCGAGGTCGAAGACCTCGAAGCCCGCCCCCTCGAGCATGATCACGCACAGGTTCTTGCCGATGTCGTGGATGTCGCCCTTGACCGTGCCGATCACGTAGCGGCCGACCGGCTGGGCGCCGGTCTCGGCGATGAGCGGCCGCAGGATCGTCAGCGCGCCCTGCATGGCGCGGGCGGCGATCAGCATCTCGGGGACGAAGAAGTCGCCCTTCTCGAATCGCCGGCCGACTTCCTCGAGCGAGGGGATGAGGGCCTTGAAGAGGATGTCCATCGGGTCCATCCCA
>Ga0307372_10014626_pt1 | contig 10020 bp, 7 predicted proteins | sample OX1MG_FD_202533 | JGI IMG/M metagenome (GOLD analysis project Ga0307372, IMG submission 202533) | Soil microbial communities from Risofladan, Vaasa, Finland - OX-1 | ecosystem: Environmental > Terrestrial > Soil > Coastal area > Acid sulfate soil | place: Finland: Risofladan, Vaasa | collected... | reverse complement strand
GATGCACGACGTTCACCACGGCATCAACGTCCTTGTAGGCCTCCGGGATTTCCTCGCTGATGCCGTCCCTGGTTTCGGAGCGCACCAGAATGCCCTTCGCTTCAAGCCGCTGGCGGGCGTCGCGTGCAAAGGCGGACTTCTTTGCGGCGGTGCGGCTCATCAGGCGGCCCGCGCCGTGGCAAGTGGTTCCGAAGGTCTGCTGCATGGCCGCTTCCGTGCCCGCCAGCACGTAAGAAGCCGTGCCCATCGAGCCGGGAATAAATACGGGCTGGCCGGTCGATTGATATGAGGCCGGGACTTCCGGTCTACCCGGAGCAAACGCCCGCGTGGCTCCCTTGCGATGTACCATGAGCAGGCGCTCACGCCCATTCACCGAGTGCCGTTCGAGCTTGGCGATGTTGTGGCAAACGTCGTAGACCACGCGCAGCCTCGCGCCCTCTCCAAAAATCCGCGCGAAGGCCCCTCGCGCGAAGTGCGTGATTCCCTGGCGGTTTGCCCATGCGAAGTTGGCCGCCGCGCGCATGGCCGCCAGGTACTGCTGGCCTTCGCGCGAGTGTACCGGAACGCAGGCCAGTTGCCGGTCAGGCAGATCATAGGGATATTGGGAGCGATGCTCGTCCATTTCGCGCAAGTAGTCCGTGCACGCCTGATGGCCGAGACCCCGCGACCCGCAGTGAATCAGAACAACAACCTGATTTAGCCGCAACCCGAAGGCTAGCGCGAGCGAGTCGTCAAAAATTCTCTCCACGTATTGAACTTCCAGAAAATGATTGCCGGAGCCGAGCGTTCCGAGTTGAGGAAGGCCGCGATTCTTGGCCCGGTCGCTGATCGTCGTGGGATCTGCTCCGGAAATTGCGCCACTCTCTTCACAGTGAGTCAGATCCTCCGGCTCACCATATTGATTACTCACCATCCAGGCCGCACCGTCCACCAGCACCCTCTCCAGATCCTGATAAGAAATCCTGATATCGCCCTTTCTGCCCGCTCCGCAAGGCACGTCGCGGAATAACTGGTTCACCAGATCGCGCAGGCGGGGACGAACCTCATCGGCGGTAAGGGAACTTGAAAGCAGCCGCACGCCGCAGTTGATGTCAAAGCCGACTCCGCCCGGCGAAATCACGCCGCCCTCCGCAGGGTCCGTTGCCGCGACGCCGCCAATCGGGAAACCGTAACCCTGGTGGATGTCCGGCATGGCGAGCGAGCAGCCCGCGATTCCGGGCAGCATGGCCACGTTCACCGCCTGATCGAGCGAGAGATCATGCGCGAGGTCGCGCAGCATCGCCCCGTCCGTGTAAATCACGGCGTCGGTCAGCATCCCCGGCCTGGTACTGCGAGGGATGAGCCAACGGTAATCGTCAATCTTTTGCAATGACTCGATGGGAATTGTCATGATAGGGTTTAAGGCTAAAAACTACTGTCTCTGCGTTTGATTATAGCAGCAGAAGTCGGCGGCGAAGGCGCGGGTGGGATGCGGCGCGGCGAGCGCGGCTATTGAAGCATGTTAGCGGTTTAATTGCGGCATTGTGTCAAGGTGGTTCATAATCCTGCTGAGGAGCAGTTAGCTTTGCGCGTGATCCGTAGGGTTTCGAAGCAGCGCTCTTCCATAGGCTGGTCATGATGTTCCAGTCCAAGAGGATCTCCGCATCATTAGGCTATCGCGGGATTAGGGGGACTCTGTGTTAGACGTCCGCGTCCTTCGGGAGTTGCGCTCGGCTGTTGGTGAGCGCGGCCTCATCACCTCACCGGAAGAACTCCACACCTATGAATGCGATGGGTTGACAAATTTCCGCGTGCTGCCGCAGGCGGTCGTGCTGCCGGATTCCGCCCAGCAAGTCCAGGCGGCCGTGCGGATATGCCACCGCGAACGTATTCCGTTTGTGGCGCGCGGTGCGGGAACCGGTCTAAGCGGCGGTGCGTTGCCGGTGGAGAACGGAATCGTAATCAGCCTGGCCCGGATGAATCGCATCCTTGAGGTGGATTTGGTGAATGCACGTGTGGTCGCGGAACCGGGCGTAATCAACCTGGACGTAACGGGCCGGGTCATGCCCCAGGATTACTTCTACGGACCCGACCCCTCGTCGCAATCCGCTTGCACCATAGGCGGAAACGTAGCGGAAAATTCCGGAGGAGCGCACTGCCTGAAGTATGGGTTCACAACAACTCACGTGTTGGGCCTGGAGGTGGTGCTGCCGGATGCGTCCTTGATACACATCGGCGGAAAAGCCTTGGACGCGCCGGGTTACGACCTGGCCGGCGTCTTTGTGGGTTCTGAGGGCACGCTGGGAATTGCAACGAAAGTGATCCTTAGAATACTGAAACGGCCGCAGTGCATTCAGACGCTGCTCGCCGCCTTTCCAACAACCAACGAAGCGGGCGCCGCGGTAAGCGGCATGATTGCCGCGGGGATGCTACCCGCCGCTGTTGAGATGATGGATAAGCTGGCGATTCAGGCGGCGGAAGCGGCAGTTCATGCGAACTATCCCGTTTGCGGCGGCCTGCTGCTATTGGAACTCGATGGCCCGTTGGCTGAAGTGGAAGCGCTCGTCGAGCAAACTAATGAAATCTGCCGCAAGAACGGCGCTTGGGAAATTCGCATTGCCCAGTCCGATGCGGAGCGCGCATTGATGTGGAAGGGCCGCAAAGCGGCCTTTGCTTCGATGGGAAGGCTCTCGCCAAACTACATCGTGCAAGACGGGGTGATTCCCCGGACGGCGATGCCGGAGGTGCTGAGCGAGATCGAACGGTTGAGCGCCGAGGCTGGACTACGGGTGGCGAATGTATTTCACGCGGGCGATGGAAACCTGCATCCTCTGGTGCTCTACGATCAGCGCGTACCCGGCCAGCAAAACGCAGCCGAGGCGCTATCGTACAAGATTCTGGAATTATGCATTGAAAAGGGCGGCTCGATTACCGGGGAGCACGGCGTGGGAGAAGAAAAGAAGATGATGATGGGAAAGATGTTCAGCGAGCCAGACCTTGAGGTGATGCAGCGCGTGCGCTGTGCGTTCGATCCGCTGCAACTCTCAAATCCCACCAAAGTGTTCCCGCGTCCCCGGCTTTGTGGTGATAAAGCGGGGGAATACGCGCCTCATCCGCTGGAAACCGCCGGAATTGCGGAGCGTTTCTGAGGATGCTTGCAGAGGAAACCAAGGCGATTACCCGTGTTTCCAGGGAAGCGCTGTGCGCCATTGTAGGAGCAGCGCATGTGCGGCCGGCGGAAGCAAGCGATGCTGTTGCGGGCGTACGGGCGCAGATGGTTGCCGAGCCTGGAAGCGAGCAGGAACTCGCCGCTGTGCTCCGGTATGCGAACGAGGCGGGACTCTGCGCTGTCCCACGCGGCGGCGGCACGAAACTGAGCTGGGGGAATCCGCCGGCGCGCCTGGATTTAATCGTATCGACGGCGCGGCTGAACCGCGTAGTGGAGCACGCATGGGCCGACTTGACGGTCATCGTGGAAGCGGGCTGCACGATTCAAAGCTTACAGGATACGCTGGTTCAACGTGGCCAGCGCTTGGCATTGGATGTGTTGTGGCCGGAGCGGGCAACGGTTGGCGGCGTGCTCTCGACGAATGACAGCGGCGCTTTGCGCCTACGCTTTGGCGGAGCGCGAGATTTAATCATCGGAATGACCCTGGCGCTTCCCGATGGGACGCTGGCAACGAGCGGCGGCAAAGTAGTGAAGAACGTGGCGGGCTATGACCTGCCGAAGCTGGCAACGGGCGCACTGGGAACGCTTGGCGTTATCACTCGCGCCATTTTCCGGCTTTATCCGCTGCCGCAAAACACGCGGACTCTCTCTGTTTTCACAAGGAGCGCTGCGGAAATGCAACGGTTTGTCCTGGAGATACAGGATTCGCAACTCGCGCATTCCGCACTTCAGGTGCGCTTCGGAACGGATACGCCGCCGGAAGCGGACATTCTGTTCGAAGGAACGCAGGCGGGTTTGGCGGCGCAAGAGACACACCTGAAAAAACTGGCGGAATCTAATCGTGTGGCGGAAACTGGGCCTGCTGTGTGGAAGGCGCGAGATCGACTTTGGTCTTCTGCGAACACGGGGGTGATTGCAAAGATCAGTTTACTTCCGGCGGACATCGCCAAGACAGTTGAAGCGGTAGAGCGCATTACGGCCGGGCAGAAGGTGCATTGGAGCGCCGTGGTGCAGGCTACAGGGCTCGGCAGCCTCCGGCTCGATGGCGATGCGGAAGCCTTGCACACTTCACTCCGGGAGTTGCGCGCCAACATGGAGCGCGACGGCGGCTCTCTGGTCGTGTTGCATCAGCCTCCTGGCATGGCACAACTCGAAGCGTGGGGCAATCCCGGCGATGCGCTGCCTTTGATGTCGGCATTAAAGAAACAATTCGACCCGAAAAACATTCTAAACCGTGGGCGATTCGTGGGGGGAATTTGACGGCGATCAAGCAATCACCTGCGGAGATAGCCGGCCTGCATCAGTCTTCACCGGCAAGCGCCTTTGATGCGCACCACCCGCCCTCGATAGAAATCGTTGATAAGTGCGTGCATTGCGGTTTCTGCTTACAGACCTGTCCTACCTACCTCCTGTGGGGCGAAGAGATGGACTCCCCACGGGGAAGAATTCACTTAATCAGGACGGCAATCGAAGGCGTCACGCCAATTACCTCGCGTTGGGTTGAACACTTCGATAGCTGCCTGGGATGTATGGCATGTATGACGGAATGTCCCTCCGGCGTGGATTACGGCAAGCTGATTGAAGCGACCCGCGCTCAGATCGAGCGGTTGCACCGGCGTTCCTTCATCGAAAAACTGCATCGCCGTTTTCTTTTCAGCGTGTTCACGAGGCCGGAGAGGCTGCGACTCCTGCGTGCGCCTCTGCGGGCATACCAAAAATCGGGTATCCAGGCGCTCCTGCGAAAGACGGGCGTGTTGAAGTTGTTGCCGCAGCAATTCCAGGCGATGGAAGCGCTCATGCCTACGCTGACGAAACGCGAGGCTGTCGAAGGGGTGACCCCTGCGCGCGGAGTGGCGCGGCGGCGCGTGGGGCTGCTGCTGGGATGCGTGCAGCGGGAGTTCCTTTCGCACGTGAATGCCGCGACCGCGCGAGTGCTCGCGGCAGAAGGATGCGAAGTCGTGGCGCCTCAGGAGCAGTCATGTTGCGGGGCGCTGTTGGTGCATGCAGGAGAGGAACAAACGGCAGCGGAGCTGGCGAGAAGGACGATCGACGTTTTCGAACGCGCCCATGTGGATACGGTCGTCATCAATGCCGCCGGATGCGGCTCCACCATGAAAGAGTATGGGCACCTGTTGCGCGATGATCCGGAGTACGCGGAGCGGGCGCGCCAATTCTCGGCAAAGTGCAAAGACGTGAGCGAATTCCTTGCAGAGCTTGAGCCGCAAGCGGTGCGCCACCCGCTGCCCTTGCGCGTGGCCTATCAGGACTCCTGCCACTTGCAACATGCTCAAGGAGTGCGGTTACAGCCGCGGTCGCTGCTCGCGCAGATTCCCGGCCTGGAACTGGTGGAAATTCCCGAAGCTGCGATCTGCTGCGGCTCGGCAGGCATTTACAACCTCGTCCAACCCGAGGCCGCCAATGCACTGGGCGACCGCAAGGCGCAGCTTATCGCTCCACTCGGAGCCGATGTGGTAGCGACCGGAAATCCCGGATGTCTCCTGCAGTTGTCGTCCGCGCTCGCCCGGAACGGAAAGAAAACCCCCGTCGTACACACGATTCAATTGCTGGACGCTTCGATTAGAGGAGCAAAACCAGACTCGCTCGTCTAGTGAGTTTTACGAAATATAGTGACAACTTCTACTGTAGCGCCGGTGTCCCCACCGGCGTCTTTCGGCGCTGAGGACAGCGCCGCTCCAACTCAAACTGGCAGCGTGCAGGTAGCACATCGTCTCGTTTTCCAGAGACTCTGTAGCTCTTGCTACCCGCTCACCAGAACCTGCTTGGCGCTGGCGGCTTGACGGCTGCGCCCGGCCACGACCTCTCAGGATTGATCGAGGCTTCACCTTCCGAGCGCACACGAATTATCAATAGCTTAGCGGCTTTTGCTATGGCTTTGTTTATGGCTTTGTTTTTACGTAAGTAACAGATTCAAAAGGGAAGTAATGGCTTTGATCAGTCGTTTTGGGCTTTTTTTGCGGCACCTGCTCCACGGCAGGAATCAGGACACCAGGAAAGAACCACCCGGAAATGGAAGTTTTCACCTCGTCAAACCATGCGGCGAACGTTTTGGTAAGCGTTGTCATGACTCATTCCCTCCAGCGGCGCTGGATGGCCTCCCGCAGCGCACACCAACCCGCAGCTTACCAACGTGCCGTGAGACAGTGGAGACAAATGGGATAAATGAGACTGTTTTTTGATGCGCGCTGAGGGCGGGAAGATGCCGCTGGCTGGCGCCGTTATAGGCGCCGATCCGACTCAAACCGGCAGCTTTCACGCAGCCTACTTAACCCATCTTGAGCGGGTAGCGGGTGGCCGCCCTGCTGCCCTCTGCGCGCTGTGCTCGTCCAGAATGATTAGTGACACTCTTGGTAGAGTGTCACTATGCAGATCAAAGGCTTAGGAATGCCCCGCTCCAGGTACCTGGAGCGGGGCGCGGCCGAGTTGAGCCGCGAGGCTCGCAAACGGCTGCAATGGTTCGATTTTTACCACGCCCACGGCCGGAACGCCGCCTTGACCTGTCGCTATTTCGGCATCAGCCGGCAGACGTTCTATCGCTGGAAGCGGCGCTACGATCCCCAGGCTCTGGGTAGTTTGGAGGATCGTGCGCATCAGCCTCGCCACCGGCGCCACCCCACATGGACGGCAGAGCAGGCCGAGCGCGTGCGGCGGCTGCGGGAACAATACCCGCGCTGGGGCAAGGACAAGCTGGCCGTGCTTTTACGGCGGGTGGGCTGGGCCATCTCGGTCTCGATGGTCGGACGGATTCTTACCTCTCTCCGCCAGAGCGGAGCGCTGAGCGCGCCGGTACTGTTTCGCGTGAAGCGGCGGCGGGGTATGTCAGGGCGGCCCTGGGCCCTGCGCAAGCCGAAGGATTATGCGGTGGAGAAGCCCGGCGACCTGGTTCAGCTCGATACCATGGACTTGCGGCCCTCGCCGGGCGTGGTGCTGAAACAATTCACGGCTCGCGACATGATCTCGCGCTGGGATGTCATCGAAGTCCATCGTCGCGCCACCTCCACGGCGGCCACCTTGTTCCTGAATACGCTGCAACGCCGTCTGCCCTTTCCCTTACGCGCTCTCCAGGTGGATGGCGGAGCTGAGTTCGCCGCCGTCTTTGAACAGGCTTGTCAGCAGCGCGGGCTCAAACTCTTTGTGCTGCCGCCCCGCTCTCCCAAACTCAATGGGCAGGTCGAACGCGCTAATCGCACCCACACGGAGGAGTTTTACGAAATCACCCCTTGCTCGCTTCCGATCGCTGAGCTCAACCACGAACTCCAGGCCTGGGAACAGACCTACAACACCATCCGTCCCCATCAAGCCTTGGGCTATCTCACTCCCCAGCAGTTCTTGGCTCAATCCTCATCTCCTCGAAAGGAACCTGAGTGTCACTAATCTACTGGACGAGTACACGCGCTTGCGTAATAACAGGTCAGAGTGTATCCTTCGGGCGTATGCCTGACAAAGAAAAGCTTGGCCGCCTTCGCCAAATCATCCAAGAAAATATTCGTGTTCAAAAGGGTGGTCCGAAATCCATAGACTACGTGGACGTGTCGAGCGCGCTCGCTGACATTGTGACTCGCCAGAACCACGTAATTTTCGGACGCCGGGGCTGCGGCAAGACGCTTTTACTCGAAGCAGCCGAAAGGAAGGTAGATGGTGCCACCAGAGTCGTATACATAAACTGTGAGGACTATAAGCAGCACTCCTTCCATAACGTGCTGATAGAGGTCCTAGACCGGGTGTTTGGCAAGCTTGAGAAGAACCTGCCGGGATGGTTCGGACGAAAAAGGCGATCTCGTAAGCTAATTACGCAGATCCGCGACAGGCTGTCGTCACTAAAAGAAACCGCCGACGAACAGCAGACGAAAATCAAGGAAGTCTCATCCTCCGCGACCTCATCTCAGACATCCTTCAGCGTCGCTCCAAGAAGCTTGCAGTTCGGCACGTCTGGCGTAAGCGCTCAGAGAGCCGCAATAGAGCACGAGTATCAGCGCTATGACAGCAAGATTCATAGGCTGAACTTGCTGCTCCCTGAGTTGAAAGAACGGGTGCGAGACTTTTTCGACCTTTCCGGCGAAGTAAAAACGGTCTTCATTGAACTAGACGACTTCTATCACCTTCCGCAGACTATGCAGCCTCACGTTGCTGACAATGTCCACCGCCTTTGTAAGGACGTTCCTTTCTACTTCAAAATTGGCACACTGAGGCATGCCAGCATCCTGTATGCAGACAGAGGAAATCAACCTACTGGAGCTCAGGAGCGCCATGACTATCAACCTATAGATGTTGATTTCACGTTGGCACAATTTACCAAGACACAGGCCCAACTCCTTCAAATTCTTTATAGCTTCGGGGACAAGGCGGGTCTCAGTCGGGGTGAGATAGACGGACTTTTTATGGGTAAGGGTTTCGACCGGCTGGTTTGGGCGTCTGGTGGCGTACCGCGGGATTTCCTTTCGCTGCTTCTCGAAGCACTGTCCCAGCACCCAGACGACCAGCCCATCGGGAAAGATGATATCCGCCAACTAAGTCTCGTCGTCTTCCAGCGGAGAATTGAAGAGTTAAAGGCTGACTCCGAACAGCAGGATCAGGATCAGCTGCTCCGAGGTATCTATGCGATCCGCACGTTCTGCGCCGACAAGACCTTTAATGTGTTCCTTGTGGCCGATCGAATTCTGCAAGAGGACAATGGTGTGCGCGAGCTTTTGAACTGGCTTTTAGACTACCGAATCGTCCACTCGATGGGTTCCGCGCTGACCCATAAGACTCTTTCAGGCACTTTTCACGCCTACATGATCGACATCAGGTCCTACGCGAATATGCGAAAGCTAGTAAACAGGTTCACCGAGATTGACATCGCAGCGAGGGATTCGCGAGAGCGCATGAGAAACGCGCCGGTGCTCGACGATAAAACCCTCCAAGAGCTATATCGCACCGCTCCGCCTCAACCCGAGATCGCAATCCTCAAAGTCGAGGCCGATGAGAGCGGGTAGGGGTTTTTGTCCATGGGAAAAGCCCACGGCACAAAATCCGTGCTGCGCCACCAACCGCCGGTGCGCCTTATTTGGCCATGGCCTGAATGAGCAGCATCGTTCCGGCGCCCACGAGGCCAAAGTAGACGTACTTGAGAAAAGTCTCTCCGCGCAGGCGCTGATTCACCATCCTGCCGAGCCATATCGCCGGCAACATCACGGGTAGCGACCACAAATAATACCGCGTCACGGCGTGAACCCAGAGGCCCGCCAGCCAATAGCCGCCAAGGCCGATCAGGCTTGCGGGCAGGAAGTACCCTTGCAATGTGGCCCGGAAGCGCTGTGCGGACCAGCGGCGCATCGCCCCGTAAATCACGAGCGGCGGCCCATTCATCCCATAAGCTCCTCCGAGCACGCCGGCGCAGAACCCACAGCCGAGGAGCCACGTCCGGCTGTCGCTCTTTAGCTCCGGCGGCGTCCGGACAGTCAACGAATACGCCGAGAACGCCATGACGATGACCGCGAGCGCCGCTTTCACCGCCCGCTCGCCGCCGGTGGCGAGCAGCAGAAGGCCAAGTGGAATGCCAAAGAGCGTGGAGAACAGCAGCCATCCCGCACTGCGCACATGGACCTTGCGCCAGTCTTGCGCGACGACAACCGCGGCAACCGTGATCGAGACGAGGACGGCAAGCGGAGCAGCCACCCGGACAGGGATGCAGAGAGCGAGCAACGGGACGGCGATGAGCGCCTCGCCGAATCCGAGGGCGGACCGAATCAGCGTAGCGGCAAAGACAATAGCCAAAACTTGCAGAGTTGTGACGTCCACCATGCTTTCCAACCTAATAAACGGGCGGCATCACGCACAGGCTGGCCGCTGTTCATCCCCAGTATTTTAGTCGA
>Ga0307372_10014624_pt1 | contig 10021 bp, 10 predicted proteins | sample OX1MG_FD_202533 | JGI IMG/M metagenome (GOLD analysis project Ga0307372, IMG submission 202533) | Soil microbial communities from Risofladan, Vaasa, Finland - OX-1 | ecosystem: Environmental > Terrestrial > Soil > Coastal area > Acid sulfate soil | place: Finland: Risofladan, Vaasa | collected... | reverse complement strand
AGTACCCCGGACGTTCTATGAGCACATGGAGCGCGCGGCGCGCCGACGGGTGCCCCGAGACCCCAACGACTGGGCACCGGTCGCACTTGCCCTCGCCCTCAACGTTGCGATCCTGACGGGCGACCACGACTTCCTCGGCTGCGGCTGTCCCACGTGGACGGTCGAGACGCTGACGACGGAACTGGGACCATCTTGACCCTTGCCGTCCAGGAAATCGCCGCAACTCACTGGCATTATTGACTCCGCTTCTTCCGGCGGTCGCATATGAGTAGTGCACCGCCATGGCGGCTGCATAATGCAGAGCCCACACCACGGCTTTCGCGTGAGCAGAGGCGCGAACGTCCGCGAACGAAGGATGTCACCTCCACCCGTTGTTTTGAATCTTCGCGCCTTTCGGGCTGACTGTCCTGGGCTTTCGTGCTGTTTCATGGCATTCCCACGGGGTTGTCCACAGGGTTTATCGACCTGATTATCGACTCCTGATCACCCTGCCCTACGCAGCCCTACGTACGAGGTCTGGCCGCTGCACCGGCCGCACGCTGGGGTTTCGCGGCCGGCGGTCTCGAAGGCTTGGGCTGCCGGCCGTGCAGCCCTACGCAGCCCTACCGCAGCGTAGGGCAGCACCCTACTGAGCGAGATGGGCGAGAAGCCGCCCGCTCACGGAGCGCTCTCGGGCTCGTGAGGGCCACTCGTGTGGCGTGGCGGGCCCGGAGGTCCGATGGATTCCCGGTGCGAGATTGCTCATCCTGTCGTCTCGTCGGTGAGCACCGTCGGAGCGACGTTCTGTGGCGCGTGGGCGCCACCTGTTCGGTGCACACTGAGCCGTGCAACCGGGCATGACGATGGGCTCGGCACGGGGCTTGACAAGGTTGTGAGTTATCACTAACTTACTGTCCATGGCCAGCCCCGCCCGCAGTGGCATCCGGATGAGCGCCGAGGACCGCCGGGCGGCGGTCCTCGTCGCCGCAATGACCGAGTTCGCTGTGGGTGGACTCGACGGCACCTCGACCGAGGCGATCGCCATGCGCGCGGGCATCTCCCAGCCGTACCTCTTCCGCCTCTTCCCGACCAAGCAGGCGCTCTACCTCGCTGCCGTGGCCCGGGGCTTCGCCCGCGTCATCGACACCTTCGAACAGGCGAGCGCGGGGCTCGAGGGCGCTGAGGCACTCGACGCGATGGGCAAAGCCTACGGGACGCTCATCACCGACCGGGAACTGCTCGGCCTCCAGCTGCACGCCTACGCCTCGACTGCGGACTCCGAGATCCAGGCCTTCGTGCGGGCGAACTTCGAGCAGATCATCGCCTACGTCGCCGAGCGCACCGGCTTCGCCACCGCCACGCTTGGCCCGTTCTTTGCAATGGGCATGCTCTGCAACGTCGTCTCCTCCCTCGGACTCGACGACCTGGTCTTCGCCCCCTTCGCTGCCACCGATCCGACCCCGTGACCACCGCGTACCGTTCCCCCGCCCGTCCTGACATCCATCGAAGTTAGTGATTACTAACTCGATAAGAAGGAGCCGTCCAATGCCCCCCACCGCCGTCGAGCCGACAAGCGCCGCACCACCCGGGAACCGCCCAGCACCCGGTCGGTCGATCTTCTGGGTCATCGCTATCGCCGGAGCCGCGCAGTTCATCGCGTCCCTCGACAACCTCGTCGTCACCATGGCGCTACCGGTCATCCGGGAGCGGCTGCACGCGGGCCTCGCAGGCCTCGAATGGACGGTGAACGCCTACACCCTCACCTTTGCGGTGCTACTCCTGACCGGCGCCGCCCTCGGCGACCGGTTCGGGCGCCGGAGGATGTTCATCACCGGGCTCGTGATCTTCACCACGGCTTCGGCTGCAGCGGCGCTCGCACCGAACATCACGGCACTCATCGCCGCCCGCGCTTTCCAGGGTGCCGGTGGCGCAATGCTCGTGCCGCTCTCGCTCACGCTGCTCTCAGCGGGTGTGCCCGCGGCGAAGCGGAACATGGCACTCGGCATCTGGGGTGCGCTCGGCGGCCTCGCGGTCGCCGTCGGCCCGCTCATCGGCGGGGCGATCGTCCAGGGCGTCTCGTGGCAGTTCATCTTCTGGGTGAACGTGCCGCTCGGCGTAGCCCTCGTGCCGCTCACGCGTCTGCGCCTCAGTGAGTCCCGGGGCGCGAGCGGTTCGCTCGACCTCCTCGGCGTCGTGCTCGCGAGCCTCGGCCTGTTCGGTGTTGTGCTCGGCCTCGTCCGCGGAGGCCAGACCGGATGGACGAGCGCCCAAGTGCTCGCCGGCTTCTTCGGCGGCGCGGCGCTCCTCGCCGGCTTCATCGTCCACGAGCGTCGTCGCCGTGCGCCGATGCTCCCGCTCCGCCTCTTTCGGTCGCGGCAGTTCACCGTCGTGAACGCGGTCGCGCTGCTCATGAGCTTCGGGATGTTCGGCTCGATCTTTCTGCTCGCGCAGTTCCTGCAGACCGTGCAGCACTACTCGCCGCTTTCAGCGGGCCTGCGGACGCTCCCGTGGACGGGGATGCCAGTGCTCATCGCCCCGCTCGCCGCACTGCTCATAGACCGGGTCGGCGGTCGCCGGCTCATCGCCGCGGGGCTCGGCCTCATGGCGATGGGCCTCGCGTGGCTGGCCGTGGTGATCAGCCCGCACGTCGCCTACAACGAACTCGTCCCGGCCTTCGTCCTTTCGGGTGTCGGCATGTCGCTCTTCTTCGTCCCGGTCGCCTCGGTCGTGCTCTCTGCGGTCTCCCCGTCCGACGAGGGCGTCGCCTCGGGCACGAACAACGCGATCCGTGAGCTCGGTGGTGTGCTCGGGATCGCGGTCCTCGGCGCCGTCTTCGCCGGATCGGGCGGCTATGCGACCGGCGCCTTCTTCGTCGCCGGCCTCACGCCGGCGATCTGGGTCGGGGCCGCAGTCCTTGGGATCGGCACGCTGACGGCTCTCGCCCTCCCCCAGGTACGCCGGGTGACGGCGACGCCGCACGACGGGGAACCGGCCTTGGAGCCGGTGGCGGCCTGACCGGAGAGCTCCCCAGCTGGCGGACATCGTCATCACCTATCGCACCATCCGCGTCCCGTGACGCCGGCCCCACCGCCGCTCTCTAGCACGGGTGCAGTGGTACTTCCGTACTAAAAAGGGAACTCGCACCGGAAAGAGGTTCCGCTTAGGGCTCGGTAGAGATTAGTCCGCGCGTATAAGTCGTTCCGGGTGTAGCGTTGGGCTGTGCGGGAGTTCACGGTCGATTCCGAGGCCCTCGGGGTGTTCTTCGGCTCGCTGCTCCCGCATCTCGATGAGCGCCAGCGCCGCCTGGCTGCCGGGCTGGGGGCGAGGCTTCTCGGCCGTGGGGGCATCGCAGCGGTGGCAATGGCGACCTCGATGAGCCGGTCGACGGTGCAGAAGGCCACCGGTGAGGTCGATGCCGGGTTGGAGGTCTCGGCCCGGATCAGGCCACCGGGAGCTGGCAGACCGAAGTCGATCGATGCCCAACCGGGCCTGCTCATGGCACTGGACGACCTCGTCGAGCCCGAGAGCCGAGGTGATCCGATGTGCCCGCTGCGCTGGACGACGAAGTCGACTCGGACCCTGGCCGACGAGCTTGGCCGTCAGGGGTTCACCGTCAGCCATGTGACGGTCGGGGTGCTGCTGCACGAGATGGGCTACAGCCTCCAGGCGAACGCGAAGGAGAACGAAGGCCGCCAGCACGAGGACCGTAATGCCCAGTTCGTCCACCTGAACAGCGAGGTCGGGCGCCATCTGGCGACCGGTCATCCGGTCATCTCCGTCGACGCGAAGAAGAAGGAAGTCACCGGAGATCTGAAGAACAAAGGGGACACCGGGGAGCCGAAGGGCCAACCCCGCCGCGTCGATGTCCATGACTTCCCCGACCCGGAGGTCCCGAAGGCCGTCCCGTATGGCATCTACGACCTCGGCGCCAACGAGGGGTTCGTGTCGGTCGGCGCGAGCGGGGACACCGCGGCGTTCGCGGTCGAGACGATCCGGCGCTGGTGGGACCTTGTCGGCAAGCACGCCTACCCCGACGCGAGGAAGCTGCTCATCACCGCGGATGCCGGTGGCTCCAACGGGTACCGGACCCGGCTCTGGAAGGTGGAGCTGGCCAAGCTCGCGAACGACACCGGCATCGAGATCACCGTCTGCCACTTCCCGCCCGGAACTTCGAAGTGGAACAAGGTGGAGCATCGGCTCTGGAGCCACGTCTCGATGAACTGGAAGGGTCACCCACTCACGAGCCACGAGGTGATCGTCGACCTGATCGCGGCCACGACGACCCGTACCGGCCTCAAGGTCAAAGCCGGACTCGACCAGAGCTACTACCCGCGCGGCATCAAGATCACCGATAAAGAGCTACAGGCGGTTCCACTACGACCGCACGACTTCCACGGTGAGTGGAACTACACGGTTCTGCCCGATCGAACAACAGCAGTGTAATTCATAACAGCCAACTAATTCCCTTCCGGGCCCTTACCCTCGGCGACTTGATGAAGGTCCGGGACGTGATCCGAATGCTGGAACGGGACGGGTGGCGCAAGGTGGCCCAGCGCGGTAGCCATCGCCAGTTCCGACACCCCGTCAAGCCGGGCAGGGTGACCGTCGCCGGCAATCCGGGCCAGGAACTGGCACCGGGTACGCTGGGCAGCATTCTCCGGCAGGCCGGATTCTCGAGGGAGGACCGTTGAGCACCTGGACCGTCGTGTACGAGCGAACCGCTTCCGGCTGGAGCGCCTATGTGCCCGCTCTGCCTGGTGTCGGTGTCGCCAGCGCAACGCGCGAGGAGACCGAACAGCTCGTCACGGAAGCGATCGTCATGCACCTCGAGGGGCTCACCGAAGACGGACTCCCAATCCCTGAGCCGGCCTCGGTCGACATCGGTCTCGTTGAGTTGCCCCGACCGGCCTGACGCCTGTGCGGGCTGATCGACGAAGCCACGGAGGAGAGTTCGAATAGGCGCGTTCGGTCTCCCCGGAAGTGAGGTCGTCACGATTGGGGTTGACCTGCCCCTTCGCCGCGTGATCGGACGGTCACCCGCGGGCTAAGCCGTCAGCACCCACGCGCTGTCCACAGGTGAGGTTTCAACGCCGCCAGCGGGGATCGCCATTGACGAGGACGAGGCTGAGCTCCTCGAGGTCGTGGACGAGCTCCTTCAGGCGACGGTGGTTGTCGAACAGCACCTGGTAGTCCGCCATCTGGCCCTCGTCGAGCAATCGGGTGACGGTCTTGCCTGCAACCTTTCGGGTCCAGGAGCGAAACGGGCCGTGCAGTCGTGGCGGATCCTTGTGACACGAGCAGGAGGCCTTCCCGCAACGCCCGGTGCGCACCACCACGCTGCCAGGAAGGCAGAAGCCGAGTTCCGCGAGCTCGGCGCGGATCGCCTCGAGGGCGCGGACCTGGGCGGCCGTCGGCTCCATCGCCGCCAGCTTCCCAGAGCATCCACCACGAGATGCGGCCATTGTGCCACAGTATAAGCACTGTGGCACAGAGCACGACCAGCGGCCCGGTGCGGGCGGCCATCTCGGGCTTTTGCCCCCGCGGGGTCGACGAGCAGGCCGCCGACTTCGCCCGAACCGTCGTTGGGTCCTGCTCGCCGCCGAGCGTGGGGCGCGCACGGGCGCTTTTGTTCGCGGCGTCGCGCCTCGGCGCGTTCTGCGCGAGCGTCGGCCTCGAGCTCGATCCGGAGATCTGCCTCTCATCGTCAATCATCGAGCGCTTCGTCGCCTCCTGTGGCTTTGGGGAGGCGACGAGACGTACGTGTCGGAGCAACCTGCGCTTCCTCGCACGACGCGCCGTTGCCCACCCGGCACCGGCGCCGATGGGCCTTCCGCGTGAGCGCGCGAAGGCCCCGTACTCTCCCGCAGAGATCGCCTCCTACCTCGCCCTTGCAGACGCCCAGCCGACGAGGCTGCGCCGGCTCCGCGCAAGCGCTCTGATCTGTCTTGGGACAGGAGCCGGCCTCGTCGGCGCCGAGCTTCGTCACGCGCGCGGGATCGACGTCGTCTCGCGCTCGGGGGGCGTGGTTGTTCTCGTCGCTGGCTCTCGCCCCCGAGCCATCCCGGTGCGCAGCGTCTACCACGAGCGCCTGCTCAGTGCCGCGGAGCTGTTCGGCGAGGACTACCTCTTCGGGGCCGACCCCGCTCGTCACAACGTGACGACCCCGCTTATCTCCTCGCTTGTCGGAGGGGTCGACCTGCCACGGCTCGAAACGGCCCGCCTGCGGGCGAGCTACCTCGTCGCGATGGCCGAGCAGATCGGGCTGCGGGCCTTCATGGACGCGGCCGGCATCACCTGCTCCCAGCGTCTCGGGGACCTCGTCTGTCACCTCGAGGCAGGTGACGAGGCCGAGGCGGTCGCGCGTCTCGGGGGCGCCGGCAGATGAGCGAGATGGTCGACTGCGCGCGCCTCGAGGCGCTCCTCGACGACGAGGCCGTCGCGAAGCAGATCGCCGCGATCGAGCTGGCGTTGCCGGTCGGGGTGCGCCCCCGCCAGCTGCGTGTCCGCAGCCTCCTGCTCGGGATGCTCCTCTGCCAGGCCGCGCACCGCCCGGCGCACCTGTCGAGGATCCACGCCGCCCTTGTCGGGCTCGGCGAGACCGATCGCTGGCGCCTTCAGGTGCTCTGTGACTGGAAGGGCCGGACCCATCTGCTCAGCTATCGCCAGGTCAGCTACACAAACGACCTTCTCTGTGCGGTGCTCGCGAAGGACGATCCCGACGGCGGGCCCTCGGCGCTTTTGTCCGCGTTGTGCGACGCGCTTGTCGAGGCGAGCGTCGCCGAAGACTACAGAGCCGCGAGCACCGCGCTCGCGATCGACTGGACCGATATCGAGAGCTTCTCCAACCCGCCGCCGGCAAAGGGCGGGGGGTGCGCGGACCCCGAGGCCAGCTGGGGGCATCGCAAGGGCGGCGGGGTGGGCGAGAAGAGCGAGCTGTTCTTCGGCTACTACCTCTCTCTTTCGACGATGGTCGCCGAGGCGGGGGTGACCGGTGAGACGAGGAGCGCAGTGCCAGAGCTCGTGCGCCAGATGACGCTCACCTCGTGCCACCTCGACCCGGTCCCCGCGTTCGTGCCCGCCCTCGCGCGCCTTACAGCGAGAGGGGTCGTGATCGGCGACGTGCTCGCGGACTCGGGCTACGCGCACCGGGTGGCTGAGCACTTCGCCCTCCCGCTGCGAGCGATGGGGGCGAGCCTCGTCATGGACCTGCACCCCCATGACCGGGGTCCACAGGGTGAGGGCTCCGGAAGTTCTCGTACACCCAGTCCAGTCGAATCCGTACAGCCGTTCCGGAGTTTTCGTACACCCGGGACGCGCGGGAGAGGGAGCGGCAGCGCTGGCGTGAGGTAGGTGGGGCAGGGCACCCTGACTCGACAGTCCGCCAAGACGATCGAGCAGGATGCCCATGCCCCGGCCCCATATCAGCATGCGAAAGATCCGCGAACTACTACGTCTGTGCCTCGGCGAGGGCCGAAGCATCCGTCAGGCTGCCGCGTCGCTCGAGATGCCGTTCACGACCGTGAGCGATCATCTGCGGCGCGCGAAGGCCGTCGGGCTCACCTGGCCGCTGCCCGACGGCCTCGATGACGACGACCTTGAGGCGATGCTCTTCCCGAAGGCTCCGGCGACAGGCCAGGTGCGCGCGATGCCGGACTGGAGGAAGGTCCACGTCGAGCTCCGCCGCCCGCATGTGACCTTGATGCTGCTCTGGATCGAGTACAGGGAGGCCCACCCCGAAGGCTACGCCTACAGCCAGTTCTGCGAGCTGTATCGCCGATGGCGCCGGGGGGTGGACCTCGTCATGCGCCAGGAGCACAAGGCCGGGGAGAAGCTCTTCGTCGACTTCCCGGGAGCGAAGATCCCGATCTATGACGAGCGGAGCGGGGAGGTGCTGTTCTCCGCCGAGCTGTTCGTCGCCGTGCTCGGCGCCTCCTCCTACCTCTACGCCGAGGCCGTTCGTTCCCAGGAGCTCTTGCACTGGGTGACCGCCCACGTGCACGCATTCGAGGCATTTGGCGGATGTCCGCAGATCTGCGTGTGCGACAACCTGCGCTCGGGGGTCAGCCGCCCGCACCGCTACGAGCCCGACGTGAACGCCACCTACCAAGAGATGGCGGCGCATTATGACGTGACGATCATGCCGGCAAGAAGTTACAAGCCGCGTGACAAAGCAAAGGCCGAAGGCGGTGTCCTTCTCGCCGAGCGCTTCATCATCGCACGGCTGCGCAACGCCCGCTTCACAAGCCTCTCGGCGCTGAACGCTGAGATCGCCCGCCTTGTCTCCTTCATCAACGAGCGGCCGTTCAAGAAGATCGACGGCAGCAGAACGTCGCTGTTCGCCTCCCTCGACCGCCCGGCGCTGCGTCCGCTTCCGGCGATGCGCTATGAGTTCGCGACCTTCCGGCGGGCCAAGGTCGGCATCGACTACCACCTCGAGGTGCGCGCCGATCGGCACTTCTACTCGGTCCCGCACGCCCTCGTCGGCGAGAAGGTCGACCTCCGGCTCTCGGCCTCGAGCGTCGAGGTCTTCTTCCGCCACCGCCGGGTCGCCTCCCACGTCCGGCTCTACCGCCCGGGCTTTACGACTGATCCAGCGCACATGCCCGACGCGCACCGGCGCCACGGGGAGTGGACGCCGTCGCGCATCGTCAGCTTCGCCGAGAAGACCGGGCCGGCGACCGCCAAGCTCGTCGCCGAGGTGATGGCGGCAAGGCGCCATCCCGAGCAGGGCTTTCGCTCCTGTCTCGGCATCGTGAGACTCGCCGACCACTACGGGAGAGAGCGCCTTGAGCGCGCAGCGACGCGTGCGCTCGGCCTCCGCTCCTACTCCTACCGCTCGGTCGAGTCGATCTTGAAGAACGGCCTCGACCAACAAGAGCTGCCGACCGAGGAGGCCGAGCAGCGCAGCCTTCCCCACCACGACAACGTCCGCGGTGCGGACTACTACCGATGAAAGGAACCGCCGTGCTCATGAACGCAACCATCGAGGGGCTCCACGCCCTGAAGCTTCCCGCCATGGCAACGGGACTCGCCGACCAGCAGGCTTCCTCGCACTACAGCGGACTCAGCTTCGACGAGCGCCTCGGCCTCCTCGTCGACAGAGAGCTCACCGAGCGGGAGTCCCGTCGCCTCGAGCGCTCCTTGAAGGCGGCGAAACTCCGGACCAACGCCGTGATCGAGGACATCGACTTCCGACGCCGCCGGGGCGTCGAGAAGGCGGAGATCCTCGGCCTCGCCGAGTGCGCGTTCGTCCGGAATCACCACAATGTCGCCGTCGTCGGGCCGACAGGGGTCGGCAAGACCTTCCTCGCCTGTGCGCTCGCGAACGCCGCCATCCGTCGGGGCCACTCCGCCCTCTACCTGCGCGCCCCGCGCATGCTGGACGAGCTCGCGATCGCCCGGCTCGATGGGCGCTTTTCGCGGCTGGCGGCCGCCTGGGCGCGCATCGACGTGCTCGTCATCGACGACTTCCTGCTGCGCCCTCTCACGGCATCCCAGGCTGCCGACGTGCTCGAGGTGATCGAGGACCGGTCGGGACTGCGTTCGACGATCGTCACGAGCCAGCTGCCGATCAGCCACTTCCACGAGGCGCTCGGCGAGCCCACGATCGCCGACGCGGTCGCGGACCGCCTTCTTGCGAACTTGCACCGCATTGAGCTCGAGGGCGAGTCGATGCGCCGATCTGCCGGCGTCCCAGCCGGCGAGGCGTCGGTCTACACCCGCCAGTCCAGCACCGGAGAGGACACCGCGAGCGAGGAAGCGACCCCGTGAGCCCACTACCAGCCGATTCGCGTTCCGACGCGTTCTCGGGCACAATGCAGCGACCCGTCACGACGACTACCTGGAGGAGGTGAGCTCGGGGCCACCCACGTCGGCAACTGCGCTGCCTTCGACCCTCAGTCTGCGGGTGTACGGAAACTCCGGACTGGGTGTACGGAAACGTCGGAATACTCAACTGAAGCTGACGAAGACGATGAGGTGATGCGCCGCCTGCAGCAGGTCCACTACGACATCGTGCTTCCCGTCGCCGGCGACCCGGTCG
>Ga0307372_10014622_pt1 | contig 10022 bp, 9 predicted proteins | sample OX1MG_FD_202533 | JGI IMG/M metagenome (GOLD analysis project Ga0307372, IMG submission 202533) | Soil microbial communities from Risofladan, Vaasa, Finland - OX-1 | ecosystem: Environmental > Terrestrial > Soil > Coastal area > Acid sulfate soil | place: Finland: Risofladan, Vaasa | collected... | reverse complement strand
CCGGCGGGATGAGCCCCTCCGCGTCGTAGCGCATCGCCAGCCGCGGGTGGGCGGCCAGGGTACGGGCGACCGCCGAGATGAGCACGTCGGCGTAGGAGACCCCAGCTGCGGTGCGAGCGGCGCCGGCGGCCATCATGTCCACGTCGCGCGACACGGAGAATTGGGGTACGTCACGGAACGACTGGGTCATCCGCTCGGCGATCGCCCGGCGCATCCGCGACAGGGGAACACGCGGCGCGGCGGTCTCGCCGGCCCCCGACGATGCATGGGCGGTCTCGACGTCCTCGACCGAGATCCGGTCGCCTTTCGCGGGGCGGACGGCGGCGAGGTCAACGCCGAGCTGCTGGGCTCGTTTGCGCGCTGCCGGGCTCGCCACGACGCGCTCGTCCGGGGTTCGCACGGCGGCGGGCGGTGCCGGCGCGATCTCAGCGGGAGGTCCTTCCTCGTCCGGCGTGACCGCCGGGACGGCGCCCGACGGGATCGTGAACGGCTCGTCGGCGGTGCTGGAGATGAGGGCGATCACCTCCGTGACCGGGACCGTGTCCCCGGCTGCGACGAGCAGCTTGCGGACGTATCCGGTGGCCGGTGCTTCGACCTCCATCGTCGCCTTGTCCGTCTCGACCTCGAACAGGACCTCACCTTCGGCGACCGGATCGCCCTCCCTCTTGAGCCAGGACACGAGGGTGCCCTCGTCCATGGTCAACCCGAGCTTCGGCAGGATCACCGCGGTCACGCTCACCCGACGAGCTCCTTCGCAACCCGCACGATGTCCTCCACCTGGGGGATGACGCCGCGCTCGAGATGCGCGGCATACGGGATGGGCGTCTCGACGCCAGCGAGGCGGCGCGGCGGGGCGTCGAGATCGTCGAAGGCCTCCTCCGCGACGAGCGCCGCGATCTCGCCGCCGTAACCACCTCGCTTGATCGCCTCGTGGACGACGAGCAGCCGCCGGGTCTTGCGGACGCTCGCAAGGATCGCCTCGCGATCGAGCGGCACGAGCGAGCGCAGGTCGATGATCTCCGCGTCCACCCCTTCGGCGGCCAGCTTTGCTGCGGCGTCGAGCGCGAACAGCACCTCGCGCGACCAGGTCACGATCGTGAGATCGCTCCCCTTGCGCTTCACGTCCGCCGCGCCGAGCGGGACCACGTGCTCGCCCTGCGGCACCGGTCCCTTCGTTCGGTAGAGCAGCTTGTGTTCGATGAACATGACCGGGTCGTCGTCGCGGATCGCGGCGGTGAGGAGGCCTTTCGCGTCGGCGGGCGTCGCCGGCATGACGACCTTGAGGCCGGCGACATGGGTGAACCACGCCTCGAGGGACTTCGAATGCTGGGCCGCGTTCCCGCGGCCCGACCCGCCCTGCGTCCGCACGACGAGCGGCACGCGCGCCTGTCCGCCGAACATGAAGCGGTTCTGCGCCGCCTGGTTCACGATCTGGTCGATCGCCAGGCCCGAGAAATCGATGTACATGAGCTCGACGACCGGGCGCAGGCCGGTGAGCGCCGCGCCGACGCCCGCCCCGACGATCCCGATCTCGCTGATCGGCGTCTGGCGGATCCGGTCGGGGCCGAACTCGGCGAGCAGGCCGGCGGTCACCTGGAACGCGCCGCCATGCTCGGCGATGTCCTCGCCCATGACGAGGACGCGCGGGTCGCGCTGCATCTCGGAGCGGAGCGCATCGCGCAGCGCCTCGGCGTAGAACTGCTCGATCATCGCGCCGGGGGCCCTGCTGGGGGCCGTCTCAGTAGCTGGCATAGATCTCCTCCGGCGTGATCGGCGAGGCGATCGGGCCCGTCTCGGCCCAGGCGATCGCAGCCTCGGTCTCCTCGTCCACCGCCCGGTCGACGGCGTCGATCTCCTCATCCGTCGCGAGGCCGTCCGACGTCAGCCAGGCGCGGGCGTTGACGATCGGGTCGAACGTCGCCCGCCAGGTCTCGATCTCCTCCTTCGTCCGGTACTGCTGCGGATCGCCGTAGTAGTGACCCTCGTGGCGATACGACTCGGCGACGATGAGGGTCGGGCCGCCTCCCGCCCGCGCCCGCGCGATCGCCTCGCCGGCGACCGCGTACACGAGCCGCACGTCACGGCCGTCGACGTTGACCCCGGGCATCCCGTAGCCGATGGCCCGCGAGGCGATGTCGTCGGTCGCGAAGGCCCGGCTCGCCGGAAGGCTCTCCGCATACTGGTTGTTCTCGCAGACGTACACGACCGGCAGCTTCCAGATCGCGGCGAGGTTGAGCGACTCGTGGAACGTGCCCTGGTTGGCGCCCCCGTCACCGAAGAACGAGACGGCGACCTGGTCGGTGCCAAGCTGCCGGGCGGTCAGGCCCGCGCCCGTCGCGATCGGGATGCCGCCCCCGACGATGCCGTTCGCCCCGAGGTTGCCCTTCGACGTGTCGGCGATGTGCATCGACCCACCCCGGCCACGGCAGTAGCCGGTCTCGCGCCCGAGGAGTTCCGCGAACATCCGGCCGAGGTCGGCCCGCTTGGCGATGCAGTGACCGTGGCCTCGATGGGTCGAGGTGATCCAGTCGTCATCGCGGAGGTGTGCGCAGACACCCGCGGCGATCGCCTCCTCGCCGGCGTAGCTGTGGATCGTGCCCCAGATCTTGTTCTCGCCGAAGAGGGTCGCCGAGCGCTGCTCGAAACGGCGGATCGTCCGCATCACGCGGTAGAGGTCGAGCGCGGTCGCCCGGTCGATCGTCATCGGGTTCTCCTTCACGGGGCCACCATCACCCGGATCGCGCCATCGCGGCGCTCGGTGAAGGTCGCCCATGCCTCGTCGAACTGGTCGAGTGGGAAATGGTGGGTGGTGAGGCTGGCCACGTCGATCGCGCCCGACGCCAGGAGGGCGAGGGCTCGCCCCGACACGCCTTTCGGGTTGGCCACCGAGCCGAGGACGTCGAGGTGGCCCCGCACGATCGTCGAGAGGTCGATCTGCGGGAAGTCCACTCCCTGGCCGGTCGCCCCGCCCAGCACGACGCGACCGCCGCGGCGAGCGCCCAGGATCGCCAGCCTGGCGGCCTCCGAGGTGCCGCCGAACTCCACCACGACGTCGGCCGTCCCGGCGAGGGCGTCGGCATCGCGCTCGTCGACGACCCTGTCGGTGAACCTGGCAGCGCGGGCCAGGCGCTCGCCGCGACCGACCAGGGTCACCTGCCCGGCGCCCATCGCCCGGGCCAGCTGGGCGGCGCAGAGTCCGATCGCCCCGGGCCCGATGACGACGACGGACTCTCCGGCGAGCAGGTGCGCTCGCTCGAGGGCCCAGAGGGCGACACCGAGATTGTCCGTCCACGCGCCGTCGGCGGTGGTGACCGCGTCGGGCAACGGGTGGAGGGCGGCGACCGGAACGTTGGCGTACTCGGCGAGGCCGCCCGCGATCGTGAACCCGACGTGAGCGTGCCCCATCTCCGTCCGGCCGTAGTTGCGGCACAGGTTGTACAGCCCTTCGCGACAGCGATCGCAGACCCCGCAACCGACGTGGACTTCCACCCCGACCCGCGTCCCGAGAGGCGGTCCGATCGTCGCGGGTCCGAGCGCGGCGATCGTCCCGGCGAACTCGTGGCCCGGCACGTGGGGGAACTTCGTGCGGCTGAACGTCCCGGCGAGGATCTTGCGGTCCGTCGCGCAGACCATCGACGCCTCGACCCGCACGAGGGCCTGGCCGGTCGCGGGCTCGGGCGTGGCGATGTCGCGGACGGCGAACCGCTCGGGCGCCTCGAAGACGACGGCCCGCATCCGCGCCGGACGGGTCATGGCTCGACGATCACCTTGAGCGCGCCGTCGACTCGCTCGTTGAACGTCCGCAGCGCCTCGTGGAACTCGGACAGCGGGAAATGGTGGGTGATGAGGCGTTCGGCCGGGATGCGTCCGTCGGCGATCAGCGGGATCACCGACTCCATCGTATTGCGGTTGGCACGGACCCCGTAGAGGTCGATCTCCTCGAGGACCACCTTCTGGAAGTCGACCTGGGCCGGCTCCTTCGGGATCCCGGTGAAGGCGACCCGGCCGCCTTTGCGGACCATCCCGATCGCCTGGCCCACCGAGTCGGGCGAGCCTGCCGAATCGATGGCGACGTCCACGCCGATCCCGCCGGACCAGGCGCGGACCTGGGCGATAGGGTCGCCGTCGTGGTAGTCGACCGTCTCGAAGCCGAGCTCGCGAGCGCGCTCGAGGCGCTTCCCGCCGCCGATGACGATCACCCGGGCCGCTCCGAGGACGCGCGCGCACATCGCGACGAGCAGGCCCATCCCGCCCGAGCCGACCGAGGCGACGAGATCGCCGGGTTCGATCCCGGGACGGCGCACCGAGTGCAGGGCGATCGAGGCCGTGTCGCACAGGGCCGCCGTGTCGTACGGCATGCTGTCCGGGATCGGGAAGACGCTCTTGATCGTGTGGACGACGTATTCCGCGTACGCACCCTGGGTGTAGTGGCCGTACTGCCGATGACCCAGATCCTCGCGACCGTAGTTGAAGCACAGGTTGTAGCGGCCGATTCGGCACATCCGGCAGTAGCCGCAGCCCGAGTGCGAGGTGCCCGCCACGCGCGTCCCGACCGTGAACCCGTTCTGCTCGGCGATCGGTCCGGCGGCGACGACTTCGCCGGACCATTCGTGGCCCGGGATGAACGGGTAGGCCCGCGGCCAGCGGCCGGCGAAGCCGCCCTCGATGATCTCGGCGTCCGTGCCGCAGATCGCGATCGCCCGGACCCGGCACAGCACCTCGTTCGCCGTCGGCTCCGGCCGCGGGACGTCGCGGATCTCGAACGCATGGGGAGCGGTGAGGACGAGCGCTTCCATGTCTACTCCTCCACGAATGCGGCGACGCGGCAGATGCAGCCCTCGCCCCCCTGCCAGCGCCACGGGAAGGCGCCCATATCCACCCGCCTGCCGGCGACCTCGGCCAGCTCTCCGCCGAGGTTCTCCAGCATCGAGATGTCGTTCCGCGCAGTCGCGTAGTGGATGTACTCGAAGTCCGCCTGGGGCAGCGTCTCCTCGATCGGCCGGCCGCTCAGCGCCTCGTATTCGGCGACGAGGTCGGGACGCATCAGGCGGACCCGGGTGTGCAGCGAGTGGTCGATCGAGGCCAGGTCGGCGCCGATCCACTTGATGCCCCTGCCGATGAGGTAGTCGATCACCTCGGGTTGCGGGCCGGGATGCCGATCGAAGTAGGTCACGTCGTCGCGGGTCGGCTTGGTCCAGTTGAACTGGTCCCAGCCGGTGTAGAGGACGACGATGTCGCCATCGCGGATCGACTCGCCGGGCGGGATGTGGGCCTCGATGTCGGCGAGGCTGTAGTAGCTCCACGGCCTGCTGATGGGCCGCAGGTCGATCACGAGCCCCGTTCCGTAGAGCTCGTCGAGGCCGATCCGGCCGAGGTCACGGCCGGTCTCGCAGTAGTGGCTCGGGGCGTCGATGTGGGTGCCCGTGTGCATGTTCGTCTTCACCAGCATCGTGCTCTTGCGATCGCGGTGGTGGGTCGTGATGTCGGTGACCTCGATCGAGGCGAACTGGGGCCAGGTCGGCATCCGATCGCCCCACGGCTGGGTCAGGTCGACGAGACGTGTCATGGCTGGGCTCCGTTGGTCGTGAGGGATTGGTTCACCGTGTCGCCAGCGCTGCTGGCGGGGCCGACGAGGCGCGGATGACGAGCTCGGTCGGCAGGGTCAGGCGGACGGCGCCGATCGGTCGACCCTCGATCCGGTCGATGAGCAGGCCCGCGCCGGCGATGCCCATGTCGAGCTGGGGCACGCGCACGGTCGTGAGCGCAGGCTCCAGCAGGCCGGCGAGGGGTATGTCGTTGAAGCCGACGATCGAGACGTCGCCCGGGACGCGAGTGCCGATCTGGCGGAGCCGCTGCAGCATGCCGATGGCGATGAGGTCGTTGGCGGCGAAGACGGCGGTCGGCCGGGCGGAGCCGGCGAGCATGATCCCGAGGGCCCGGTAGCCGGCTTCCTCGGAGAACGCGTCGGCCTCGACGACGAGCTCGGGATCGTCCGCCAGGCCGTGGGCGAGGACGCTGGCTCGATATCCCTCGCGCCGGTCGACGCCGGTCGTCGTGTTCTGCGGCCCGGCGATGTGGCCGACCCGGCGATGGCCGAGGGTGGCGAGGTGGGCGACCGCCGCGACGGATGCGGCGTAGTTGTCCACCACGACCGCGAGATCCTCGGTGTTCTGGGTCGCGCGGTTGAGGAGCACGAACGGGAAGGCCTCCTCGCGAAGCTCGGCGATCGTGTCGTCGGCCATCTGCGACGACGCGATGAACAGGCCGTCGACCTGGCGTTCGCGGAGCACGCGCAGGTAGGTGGCCTCGCGATCCGGCTGGTCCTCCGAGTTGCAGAGGATGAGGTTGTAGCCGCGTTCGCGGGCCGCGTCCTCGGCGCCCTTGATGATCGACGAGAAGAACGGGTTGGTGATGTCCGGGACGAGCATCCCGAGGGTCAGTGTCCGCTGCAGCCGAAGGCTGCGGGCAAGGGCGGACGGCCGATAGCCCAGCCGCTCGGCGGCCGCGAGGATCCGATCGCGGGTCGCCGGCCGGATCGTCGACGCAGCATGGCCGGTGAGGACGCGCGAAACCGTCGACGGGTGGACGCCGGCTTCCGCCGCCACGTCGGTGATCGTCGCCCGAGCTCTCGCCGTGCCCATCGCGCTACCTCGTCGCGCGGGTCATACCGCAGCGCTTTCGCCGAGGTAGAGCCGCTTGACCTGCGGATCGTCGAGCAGCGCCTGCCCTTCGCCGCGCAGCTTGATCGCGCCGAGCTCCATGACGCAGCCGGACCCGGCCGCTCCGAGTCCGATCCGAGCGTTCTGCTCGACCAGCAGGATCGTGACTCCCTGCTCGTTGAGCTCGCGCATCTTCGCCATCACCGTGCGGGCCGCCCGGGGCTCCAGGCCCAGGGTGGGCTCGTCGAGCAGGAGGAGGCGCGGTGCGGTGACGACCGCTCGGGCCATCTCGACCTGCTTCTGCTCCCCGCCGCTGAGGAGGCCGGCGCGGCGTCCTCCCTGCTCGACGACGATCGGGAAAAGCTCGGCGGCGGCACGCAGACGCTCCCGCACGAGCGAGCGGTCGCGGATGCTGTAGGCGCCCATGAGCAGGTTCTCGTGCACCGTCATCTGAGGGAACGTGCTGCGGCCCTGCGGGACATGAGCGATACCGCGCCGGAAGAGCAGGTCGGGGCGCCATCCTCCCACGTCCACGCCATCGAAGCGGATCGTCCCGCGGCGCGGCCGGATGATCCCCGAGATCACCCGCAGGAGGGTCGACTTGCCGGCCCCGTTCGGCCCGATCAGGCAGACGAATTCACCGGCGGCGAGGTTGAGGTCGACTCCCCGGAGGATGTCGCCGCCGCCGCCGTAGCCTGCGCGGAGACCCTCGATCTCGAGCAGCATCGCTAGTCTCCGAGGTACGCGTCGAGGACGATCGGGTCTTCGCGCACGACCGCCGGCGTGCCCTGCGCGATCACCGTGCCGCGGTGCATCACGATGACCGGGTCGCAGAGGTTCATCACGAAGCCCATGTTGTGCTCGATGATGAGGAAGGTCACCCCGCGCGCGTTCAGCTCGCGGACGTGGCCAGCGACCTTGTCGATCATGACCGGATTCAACCCGCCGGCGGGCTCGTCGAGCATCAGGACATCGGGCTCGGCCATGAGCGCGGCGACGAGCTCGAGGAGCTTCTGCTGGCCGAACGAAAGGCTCCCCGCGGGCTGGTCGCGGAGGTTCTGCAGGCCGACGAACTCGAGCAGGGCCTCCGCACGCTGAGCTTCGTGGCCCTTGATCGCCGCGCTGAAGAGCGACCGCAGCGTCAGCTGGCGGACCGGCACGATCATGTTCTCGAGGACCGTCATGCGGCGGAAGATCCGGGTGACCTGGAACGTCCGCATGAGGCCGAGGTGGACGATGTCGCTCGGCCGGCGGCCGGCGATCGGGACACCCTGGACATGGATCTGGCCGCGGTCCGGCTGGTAGAACCCGGTGATGCAGTTGAAGAGGGTGGTCTTGCCCGACCCGTTCGGCCCGATGAGGGCCGTGATGCTGCCCTTCTTCACCTCGAGCGAGCAGTCGATGAGGGCGGTGATCCCGCCGAAGGACTTGTCGACCGCGCTGACGGCCAGGCAGACCGACGCGTCACGCCCGGACTGCTGTGCCTGGTCGTGGGCGGTGGCCGCGGCCTTCTCCGGGGCACTCACGCCGGAGCTCCCGGCAGACTCGCGTCGGTCGCGTCCGCCGTGCCCGTCGACCGTGTCTCGCCGCGGCCCTGTCGCCAGGTGCGGTAGGTGGTGATGATGCCGTCCGGCATGAACATCACGACGAGGACGAGGACCACGCCGAGCGCGATGAGGTGGACCTGGCCGGCGATCTCCGAGGGCATGAGATAGATGAGGTATTGCGACAGCGGCTGGACGATGAAGGCACCGAGCACCGGGCCCCACACGGTCCCGCGGCTCCCGACCAGGCTCATGATGATGAGGTTGAGCGTGATGATGAGCTCGAAGGCGAGGTCCGGGTCGACGTAGTTGAGGTACTGGGCGTGCAGCGCGCCGGCCGCACCCGCGAACGAGACGCTGATCGCGAAGGCCAGGATCTTGTAGAGCGACGTGTTCACCCCCGAGCCGTCCGCCTTGCCCTCCTCTTCGCGGATCGCGATGAGGCCGAGGCCGAATTTCGAGCGTCGGATCGCGATCGAGACGAGGATCGCCACGACGAGGAGGATGAGCATCGAGTAATAGAACGGCAGGATGACGAGGTTGCCCGGGAGATCGAGCAGCGGCAGGTAGAGACCGGCGCTGCCGCCGGTGACGCCCCGCCAGTTCAGTGCGAGCAGCTGGACCATGTAGGTGAACGTGAGCGTCACGATCACGAACGAGGTCCCCCGCGCCCGGAGCGAGACCCATCCCAGGCCGGCACCGATGACCGCCGCGAAGATTCCGACGAAAGGAGCGCTCAGGAAGACCGGGATTCCGTAATGGACGACGAGGAGGCCGCCCACGTACGACCCGATCCCGAAGAATCCGACGTGCCCGAGCGAGACGTAGCCGGCGTAGCCGCCCATGATGTCCCAGCCGACGGACATGGCGGCGTACATGAACGTGAACAGCAGCATGTCCAGGTAGAAGCCCTCGCGCACGAAGACCGGGAGTGCCACGAGGAGCGCCAGGGCGAACAGCGGAAGGATCCGGGGGGTTCTCATCTGGCTACAGGCTTTCCCGTGCGGTCGTGCCGAGCAGCCCGCGCGGCCGCACGATCAGGACCCCGAACAGGAAGACGTAGAAGACCATCGGCGCCCAGTCGAGCGACACCGTCACCGACGCGACCTGCTCGGCGAGGCCGAGGATCATCGCCGCGATGAACGTGCCGGCCAGGCTCCCGAGCCCGCCGAGGACCACGATCGCGAGGAGCTTCCCGATCCACAGCCAGTGGGTCGCCGGGTAGAAGGCGAAGATCATCCCGAGGAGCGGCCCGGCGGCCCCAGCCATCGAGACCCCGAGCGCGAACGCCATCATCGTCACCTGCTCCACGTTGACCCCGACAAGGGCCGCGGTGCGCGGATCCTGGGTCGTCGCCCGGATGGCGCGGCCCAGGTCGGTCCGGGCGAGAACGAGGTAGAGCGCGCCGAGGAGGACGAGGGCCGCACCTGCCGCGAGGAGCCGGACGAGCGGGACGTAGATCCCGCCGATCTCGAAGCTGTTGAGCGAGTACGGAGTGTTGATCGCCTGGAACGACGACGACCAGAGGCTGCCCTGGAGCCCTTCGAGGATGATCGCGAAGCCGAAGGTGACGAGGACGGTGAGCGTGACATCGCGCCCCCCGAGGCGGCGCAGGACCGTCCGCTGGACGACCGTGCCGGCCACGAAGAAGATCGGCATGACGACGGCGATCGAGAGGATCGGATCCAGCTGGAATGTGGTGTAGAGCAGCCACGAGATGTAGGCCGCCATCACGATCATGGCCCCGTGCGCCACGTTGACGACCCGCATGATCCCGAAGATCAGGGTGAGGCCGGACGCCATGAGCGCGTAGACGCCG
>Ga0307372_10014621_pt1 | contig 10022 bp, 10 predicted proteins | sample OX1MG_FD_202533 | JGI IMG/M metagenome (GOLD analysis project Ga0307372, IMG submission 202533) | Soil microbial communities from Risofladan, Vaasa, Finland - OX-1 | ecosystem: Environmental > Terrestrial > Soil > Coastal area > Acid sulfate soil | place: Finland: Risofladan, Vaasa | collected... | reverse complement strand
TTCTGTCATCTTCGCGTTGTCCGTCGGGGCAACGCTGACCCGCCCCAACTATAGCGAAGGGCCTTTGCCAACCCTCGACCTACGCTGGGCTCGTGAAAGGCGAGTCACGTTCCGTCATTGTCGTGGGCGCCGGGATCGTCGGCCTCACGAGCGCGTATCGGCTGGCGCGTCGCGGTCACCACGTCACACTCATCGACCCACGTCCGGGCCGTGGGGCGACGTGGGCGGCCGCCGGGATGATCGCGCCGTCGGCGGAGATCCTTCCGGGCGAGCAAGAGACCTATCGGCTCCAATTGGGTGCGCTGCCGGCGTGGCGAGGACTGGTCGAGGACCTGGAGGAACTCACCGGAATACGAGTGGGCGTGTACGAGACGGGCACTCTCTATGTCGGTTGGGAGCCCGGAGACCGTGCCCTGCTGCGACAGTTCACCGAGGTGGCGGACAGTTTCGCCGCACCATTCCGGCACTCTCATCGAATCGATGAACCGGCACTCTTCAGCGGACTGTCCGACCGGGTGAACGACGGCGTCGTATTGGCCGGTGACGCCTGGGTGGACCCCGACGAGGCCGTGAGGGTCCTTCGTGAGGCCCTGAGCCGGCTCGACGTGGAGCTCGTCACCGAGTCTGTTGTCGAAGTCAGTGGCGACGAACGCTCGGTGATCGCTCACACGCCGAGTCGTCGCGTGAGCGCCGACACCGGACTGCTCACTACCGGGTGCTCTGCCCTCCCCTTGGGCTCGCACGCCAGCGGGCTCAATCTCGTACGACCCGTCCGAGGTGTCACGGTCCGAGTCCAGGGGTTGGAAACCACCGACAGTGCGATGGTGCGCGCGTTCGTCCGTGGGCATCCGTTCTACTTGGTCAACCGCTCTGGTGGCCGCGGCGTGTTAGGAGCGAGTTCCGAAGAACGGTCCGCGGCGGCCGTCGAGGTCGGAGAACTACACCGGATCTTGCGCGACGCACTCGAGCTCGTCCCGAGCCTCGAGAGCGCGGAGATCCTCGAAACCCGTGTCGGACTCCGTCCGGCGAGCCCGACGGGGCGACCCTTCTTCGAACGACTGGAGCCGAAGGGATGGGGGTGGTCATCCGGTTACTACCGCCACGGCGTGACCCTGGCGCCGTGGGCCGCCGACCTCGCCGTGGCCTTCGTGGAGGAGTTGTGATCCGGGTCAACGGCGTTGACCGAACCAACGAGAACGAGACGGTCGCCGAACTCGTCGAGCGACTCGGAATCGAGGCCCGTGGTGTTGCGGTCGCGCTCGACGGCGAGGTTGTTCTCCGCTCGAACTGGACCAGCACGCCGGTACCCGATGGTGCAGCAGTGGAGATCGTGACCGCCGTTGCCGGCGGATGAGAGGAGAACTCGTGTCAGTAAAGGACCTGTTGGACGCGCTCGACGAGCGCATACTCGACGCCCTTCGCGCGAAGGCCACCGGCGAATCGATCGCGTATCTGTGCGAGGCGCGCGCGTGGTTGACCCATCCCGACCAGTCCCACGGATCGCATCGACCGAGTGACTGAGCAGCCCCCGGCTAGCATTGACCCCTCACGGGCTGTGGCTTAGTTTGGTCTAGAGCGCTCGGCTGGGGGCCGAGAGATCGGGAGTTCAAATCTCCCCAGCCCGACCAAAGCGTCATCGCACTCAGCTCATCCGGGCCACAAAAATGCGCCGCGATTTCGCTGACTAGCGTTCGAACGTGGAAAAGGACGAACTGCTGCGCAGTATGACCACGACCCACCATGACGCGGCATTACTCGTTGAGCGGATTGGCGACGACCGATTGTTAGATCCAGCGATGGATGACTGGACAGGCAAGGATGTGCTCGCGCACTTGGCGTGGTGGCAAGATCACTCGGCGCAGGTGATCGCCGCCCTGTGCGCGGGCCGTGTTCCCGACGATGAGTCCGATCCCTCAAGGACGACCGACGAGATCAATGAGAGTGTTTTCCGCGAGCATGTGAATGATCCTCCGGAGGAGACGCGGGTCGCGTTCTCCCAATCTTTCGAACGGCTTCTGGCGGCGGTCCGTGGCCTCACCGACGAGGAGCTCTTCGACCCGAACCGATGGCCCTGGCTACAAGGAGCGCCACTTTCAGAGATGCTTCAGTGGGACACCTCGCGTCACTACGAGGCGCATTTGGAGGACTTGGCGCCCCTCGCCCGGAAGGCCGAGATGTGAGCTTTGTGAGATCCCACATGGGCTGTGCCGCGTTGCCGGGGAATGCCGAGACAGATTTGGAACCAGTCACTAGAAATCCTGACGGTAGAATTGGATGACGTAGGCCGGACTGGACCCCGGCGTTCGCGGCACACGCGCGAAAGAGGCGGTACCTAGAGAGGGTGATTCCAACCACTGGTTGGACTCGGTATGCAAGAGAAGGACCCCTTCGTCCTGCGCCATCTCGCCCACGCCCAGCCCGAGTTGTGGTGGCTTGACTCGGACCCCCTGGAGCCGGCGGCGCATCCGGCGCTCATCGGAGATCTGGGTGCGGACCTGTGCGTTGTGGGAGCGGGTTACTCGGGCCTGTGGACAGCACTTTTGGCCAAAGAACGTCAACCCGAGCGCGACGTGATCGTGCTCGAGCAGTACGAGACGGGCGCGGGTGCGTCGGGTCGCAACGGGGGCTTTTGCTCCGCGTCACTCACCCACGGCTTTCGCAACGGCCTGCGGCGCTGGCCCGACGAGATGGCCATCATCGAGCGACTGGGTCGAGAGAATCTCAACGAGATCGAGGCGACCATTCGCCGCTACCACATCCCGTGCGACTGGGAGAGAAACGGTGAACTTCGTGTCGCCGTGGCCCCGTGGCAGATGCGCGAGATGACCGAGGAAGCGCGCATCCGCAATGAGCTGGGCGACCACGTCGAGGTGCTGTCACGAGACGAGGTGCAGGCCCGCGTTCACTCGCCCATCTACCAGGGCGGCCTTTTCGACCCGGACGGCACGGCCCTCGTGGACCCGGCACGCTTGGTCTGGGGGCTGGAGCGCGCGTGCCTCCAAGTGGGGGTGAGGATATTTGAGAACTCCAAGGTGGAGTGGCTCGAGGACGTGGACGACGCGGTCCGGGTGCACACCCCCTACGGTGCGGTCACGGCGGCGCGGGTGGCCCTGGCGACCAACATCTTCCCGTCGCTGGTGCGTTCGGCGCGCAAGTACGTGGTGCCGGTCTACGACTTTGCGCTGGTAACCGAACCGCTCAGCCCGGAACAACTGGCGAGCGTGGGCTGGTCGGGTCGCGAGGGCATCTCGGACTCCGGTAACCAGTTCCACTACTACCGAATGACCAAGGATCACAGCATCCTGTGGGGTGGCTTTGACACCGTCTACAACTTTCGCGGCAAGGTCCGTCGCGAATACGAATTCAACCCATCGACCTACGCGACGTTGGCCGGACACTTCTTGAACACGTTCCCGCAGCTGGCCGGCATCAAGTTCACGCACGCGTGGGGCGGCGCCATCGATACCTGCACCCGTTTCTCGCCCTTCTGGGGAACGGCGAACGCGGGCAAGGTCGCCTACGTCATGGGCTACACCGGCCTGGGCGTGGCGTCCAGCCGTTTCGGCGCGGCCACCATGCTCGACCTGCTCGACGGACTGGACACTGAGCGCACTCGACTCGCGATGGTCCGCTCCAAGCCGCTGCCGTTCCCGCCTGAGCCGCTGCGCTGGCTCTTCATCCGTCTCACGCAGGCGGCCATCCGCTCGGCCGACGCCCACGAGGGTCGGCGCAATCTGTGGCTGCGAATGCTCGACGCGTTGGGTCTGGGCTTCGACTCCTAGGTGTGCGGTTTTCGTCCTTACTCGGCGTGCCCGAAGGACTCGATCACCTTTCGCTCCTCGGCGCTCAACTCGCGGGGTTCATCGCCGCGCGCCATCTTCTCGCTCTGCACGTACTGACGGATGCCCTCGACCACGTCGGGGTTGGCCAGCGTGGTGATGTCGCCGACGTCGGCGAAGTTCGAGACACTCGCGATGACGCGCCGCATGATCTTGCCCGAGCGTGTCTTGGGCATGTCCGAGACGATCCACACGTTCTTGGGTCGAGCAATGGGACCGATCTCGGTGACGATCATCTGGGACACCTTGTCCTCGATGGCCTTGCTCGCGGTGTAGCCCGGCTTGAGGGCCACGTAGAGCTCGACGGCGTGCCCGCGCATCTGGTCGACGACGGGCACCGCGGCCGCCTCGGCGATCTCGTCGACCATGATGGCCGCGGACTCCAACTCCTTGGTGCCCAGCCGGTGCCCCGAGACGTTGATGACGTCGTCGACGCGGCCGAGGATGCGGTAGTACCCATCCTCGGCCTGCATGGCCCCGTCGTTGGCGAAGTACGGCCAGTCGTGCCAGTCGGTGCTCTTGGGGTCCTTGTTGTACTTCTCGTAGTAGGTCTTGACGAAACGGTCCGGGTCGCCCCAGATGGTCTGGAAGATCCCCGGCCACGGGTTTCGGATGCAGATGTTGCCCGCAACGCCACTGCCCGCCGCTACCGCTTCGCCGTTCTCGTCGAGGATCTGCGGGAAGATGCCCACAACCGCTGGCCCGCAACTGCCCGGCTTCATTGGATTGAGCGCCGGCAGGGTGCTCCCCAAGAAGCCGCCGTTCTCGGTCTGCCACCAGGTGTCGACGATGACGGCCTCCCCCTTGCCCACGACGTCGTGGTACCAGCGCCACACGTCGGGCTCGATCGGTTCGCCCACCGTCGTCATGTGCTTGAAGTGGTAGTTGTACTTCGCCGGCTCGTCCGGTCCGAGCTTGCGCAGCATCCGGATCGTCGTGGGCGCGGTGTGGAAGGTGGTCACGCCGAGCCGCTCGGCGATGCGCCACGCCCGTCCGGCGTCCGGGTACGTCGGAACCCCTTCGTACATGACGCTGGTCGTGCCCAGCGAGAGCGGTCCGTAGACGATGTAGGAGTGTCCGGTGATCCAGCCGATGTCGGCTGCGCACCAGTAGGTGTCCTCGGGGTGGATGTCTTGGTAGTACTTGGACGTCCCGGTCACGTAGGCCAGGTAGCCGCCGGTGCTGTGCTGGCAGCCCTTCGGCTTGCCGGTCGTGCCGCTCGAGTACATGATGAACAGCGGTGCCTCGGCCGGCATGGAGACTGGCGGCACCTTCTTGTTCTTGAACTCGGGCATAAGCTCGTCGATGAAGTAGTCACGGCCGGGGACCATTGGGGACTGCGAGGCGTACTGACCCGGGTGGCGGCGCCACACGAGGACCTTCTCCACGATGACGCCCTCTTCGGCGGCCCGAGCGACGGCCTCGTCGGCCTTGACCTTGTGGTCGACGAGCTCACCATTGCGGTAGTACCCGTCCATCGTGACGAGGATCTTGCTCTTGGAGTCCGCGATGCGTCCCCCGCAGGCCGCGCCGGAGAATCCGCCAAACACCTGGGAGTGAACCACGCCCAGTCGCGCGCACGCCAACATCGAGACCGGCAGTTCGGTGACCATGGGCATGTGAAAGGTGATCACGTCGCCCGTTGCCACTCCACCGAAACCCTGGAGCAGCGCTGCGAACTCGTTGACGCGCTCGTAGAGCTCTTGATAGGTGACGACCTCGCTGGGCGCGTCTTCGGGTTCGGGCACCCAGATGAGCGCCGCCTTGTTGCGATCCGTCTTCAGGTGCCGGTCGACGCAGTTGTACGAGGCGTTGAGCTTGCCACCGACGAACCACTTCCAAAAGGGTGCCTTGCTGGTGTCCAGGGTCGTGTGCCAGTAGTGGTCCCATGAGAGCAGGTCCCCGTACTCCTTGAAGCACTCCGGGAAGTTCTCCTCCTTGAACCGGTCGAAGATCGCGGGGTCGTTGGCGTTGGCCTGACCGATGAATTTGGCCGGTGGGTAGTAGTAACCCTCCTCGCGCCAGTGGACCGCAATCTGGGCCTCGGACGTCTCGACCGACTCAGAATCGGTCTCCGTCTTGCCACTCTTGGGCGACATGGTCTCTCCTCTCCGCAAAACGAGTGCGAGCGGACCCTCCGCGATCGAGACGCCGCGCCACTAGGGAAAATACGGCCACGGTGCAGATCGCGTTGACCTTCGCGCTCTCTCGAAGTTCCTACCACAGATCTTGCGATTCGACAATCGACGCGTCTTTCGCGGCAGCGCGATGGAGCTCTACCAGCGAATGGTGAGTGTTTCGTCGCCGCTAAGAGAACTGGCCCCACCGAGTTGGAGTACTTCCCCAAAATGCTGACAGCGCCCGAACCTCTCGGCCGGGCGCTGTCAGCGGTTGGGTCCGGTGGCAAGCCACCAGTGACACGTACTCTAGCCGCGCCTCTCCGGGGGTACGAGTTTTCCGGGGATGGCTCGCGGATTGCGCGGAATCTGGTCCGTGAGCCTTGACCGTCGTTGTCCTTTGACACCGACCGAGACTGCGTCTCACCTGTTCGACAAGGGCGCGCAGACGCCAAAGCGCCCGGGCCGTGGCCCGGGCGCTTTGGAACAACTCGTCGAACGACCTACATGGACATTGGCTTGGGCTTGTTCAACGGTCCCACGGGAAGGACGACCTTGCCGTGCGTGTCGTTGATCACTCCCGCCGCTGAGGCGTACCAGGCAAGAGCCGCCGTGACGAGGCCGACCCATCCGCCCGCCTTGATCCACGTGACGTGGCCGGCGCCCCAGTTGCCAATCGTCAACAACACGAAGGTCACTGTCAAGGCGACAAAGACGGCCAGCACCGCGCCGGAAGTCCGGAGCGCCGCAATGGTCATGTATGCCGTGAAAATCGTCCAGCCCAACAAGTAGATCGCTACTGTGTCCGTTCCCGCCGGAATTGCCGGGATCTTGAGCAGGACGTAGAAGCTGATCCAGAATGCACCATACGAAGTGAACGCCAACGCTCCGAATGTGTTCTTGCGATGGAACTCCCACATCCCGGCTGCGAACTGGGCGATACCGCCGTAGACCAGAGCTAGCGCAAGAGCCGCCGCGGCTCCGCCGCCGTGCCAAAGGTGAGCGTTCCATGAACTGAGGCAAAACGTCGTCATGGCGAATCCGGCGAGGCCCAACGGCCCTGGATCTGCCACTCTGTGTTCGTCAGCCATTCAATACCCCCAAACCTGTTGTCGAGGCGCCAGGGTTGGCCCCCGGTTCATATTTAAGACCGTTCTCATTCTCACTGCATGGATGCAAGTGAACGGACAGGGTGTCGGCGTCACGCGCCGGTATTAAACCTGATGACAGGTGAGTTCTGAAAGTGCCTACTGATCGAGCGCGTGGCGGAATCCGGCGAGAAACGACTCAACCTCGTTGCTGTCTCCCCCATCGAGCAGGATTTTCACGAGCGCCGATCCCACGATCACGCCGTCGCTGGCGCTCGACACCTGCCGGGCCTGGTCCGGCGTCGTGATCCCGATTCCCACGTAGCAGGGGCGGTCGCTGTGTCGTCGCACCGCTGCGGTCACTCGATGGGCGTCGCCGGACTCTTCGGCGGCTCCGGTGACCGCCATGCGCGCCGACGCATAGATGAAGCCTTGACTGGCCGCGGCCAGGCGTTGAACGCGATCGTCGGGTGTCGAGGGCGCGACCAGGAACACCGTCGCGACGTCGTGCTCGCCGCAGGCCGCACGCCAGTCATCACTCTCCTCGAGCGAGAGGTCCGGCGCGATCGCACCGGTGACACCCACCTCGGCCAGTCGCCCAGCCGCGCGTTCCAGCCCGTAGTGCAAGAACAGGTTGTAGTACGTCATGGCGACGAGAGGCACTGCTGCGTCGAATCCGTCGAGGTCGCGCAGGATGGTGTCGATTGTCGTACCACGCGCGAGGGACCGTCGTGACGCCTCCTGAATGACGACGCCGTCCATCATGGGGTCCGAAAAGGGCAGCCCGATTTCGACGAGGTCGACGCCCGCCTGAACGGCGGATTCGACGTGGCGAACCCAGTCGTCGCTGAGTCCCGCCACGACGTAGGCGACGAGCGCCTTGCGTCCGGTGTCGCGCAGTGTGCGCAGCGCCGACTCCAGACCCGTCACGACGACTTATCCAGCAGTGCACGGACCTGAGCGACGTCCTTGTCGCCGCGCCCGGAGAGATTCAGCAGGACCGTCGATCCGTGGGGTACCGACCGACCCGCCGCCTGGGTGAGCCAAGCGACGGCGTGCGCCGTTTCCAGAGCCGGAATGATCCCCTCGAGCTCGCTGAGCAGGCGCATCGCCGGAATGACGTCGTCGTCACCCACGGCGTAGTACTCGGCTCGCCTCGTCTTGGCGAGGTGTGCGTGCTCGGGACCGATGCCGGGATAGTCCAGGCCCGCCGAGATGGAGTGCGCCTCCTCGATCTGGCCGAACTCGTCCTGGAGCAGGAGAGACCGCATCCCGTGTAAGACGCCGGGCGTGCCGTTACCCACCGCCGAGCCACCCGCGGCCTCGATCCCCACCAGTCGCGCCGGACCGTCGGCGAAGCCCGCGAAGACGCCGGCGGCGTTCGACCCGCCACCAACGCACGCCACTACCACGTCGGGCGTGTCCGCACCGAGTTCAATGAGCTGCTGCGCCGCCTCGCGGCCGATCACGCTCTGGAACTCTCGCACCATCCACGGGAAGGGATGCGGACCCATCACCGATCCAATGCAGTAGTGCGTGTCACTGACGCAGGTGACCCACTCGCGCATTGCCTCGTTCACCGCGTCCTTGAGTGTGCGGCTGCCGGAGGTGACGGGCACGACCCGCGCGCCCAGTAATTCCATCCGAAAGACGTTGAGCTCCTGGCGTACCGTGTCGACCTCGCCCATGAACACGGTGCAGTCGAGCCCGAGCCGCGCCGCCGCCGTGGCCGTGGCCACGCCGTGTTGCCCCGCACCCGTCTCGGCGATGACGCGACGCTTGCCCATCCGGCGCGTCAACAGCGTCTGGCCCACCACATTGTTGATCTTGTGCGAGCCCGTGTGAGCGAGGTCCTCTCGCTTGGCGAACACGGTGACACCGAGGTGCGCCGATAACCGAGCCAGCGGTGTCACCGGCGTGGGACGACCGGCAAAGAGGCGCAGCACCTCGTCGAACTCGGCTTTGAACCCCGAATCACGCCAGGCCGAGTCGAACTGTTGCTCCAACTCGAGGCACGCGGGCATCAACGCCTCGGGGACGAACCGACCCCCGAAGTCGCCGAAGTGGCCCAAGTCGTCCGGCCGCGCCATCGCGGAGTCCGGACTCACAACGTCACTCGTCTCTCGAAGGAACGTCGGGCCGCAACGATGAACTCTCTAACTCGCTCGGCGTCCTTTACCCCCGTCGCCGACTCGACGCCCGACGAGACATCTACCCCCCACACATCCAGAGTGTCAATAGCGTCGGCAACACTGTCGGGCGTGAGCCCACCCGCGGCGATCACGGGCCGTGTGAATGACCTGAGCCCCAACGCGGTGAACGAGTGCGCCCGGCCGCTCCCCGGGACGGGTCCATCGATGAGCACCGCGTCCACGACCGTGTCATCAAACACGGTGAACTCCGGCGTGCCGATCGACAGGGCCTTGATCACACCAATGTTCTCGGAGTGAAGTGCCCTCAGCAGGTCGGTGGACAGCTCCCCGTGCACCTGAACCACGTCAGCGCCGACTCCGGCGAAGATCGCGTTCAGCGACTCAAGGTCTCGCGAGTCCACCACCGCCACCCGGACCAGGCGACCGGAGACCGCCTCGGTGATTGCGCGGGCTTCTTCGACGTCCACCCGACGCGCCGACGTCGTCAGGATTACGCCCATGGCGCTCGCCCCGGCGTCGGCGACCGCCACGGCGTCGCGCACGTTGGTCACGCCGCAGATCTTCACAAATGCCCCAGAGCCGGTGAAGTCACTCACGAGCGTCTTTCGGAACCCCGCAGAGATCTCGCACCGCAGCCGCCGGGTCGTCGGACGTCACGAGGGCTTCGCCCACGAGCACGGCGTCGAATCCCGCGGCACCGGCGCGCTCCACGTCGTCACGACTGGCCAGCCCTGACTCGGCGACGCGAACCACGTCGACAGGCAGCGAGGCGGCTACGCGGACGGCACGCCCGACGTCGACCTCGAACGTGTGCAGGTCGCGCTG
>Ga0307372_10014620_pt1 | contig 10022 bp, 9 predicted proteins | sample OX1MG_FD_202533 | JGI IMG/M metagenome (GOLD analysis project Ga0307372, IMG submission 202533) | Soil microbial communities from Risofladan, Vaasa, Finland - OX-1 | ecosystem: Environmental > Terrestrial > Soil > Coastal area > Acid sulfate soil | place: Finland: Risofladan, Vaasa | collected... | reverse complement strand
CGCCAAGCAGAAAGAGGATCAGAATCTGATATCTCATGTCGGAAGTATGCCACCACCTTGTAATTCGGACGGCTGCCGGTCGGCGAACACTTGGCAGGTCATATGGATTCGCTGCGTGGAGTCCGAGCGAATTTTACGGCCCGTCAGGGCCCGTGCTTGCCCCCATCATTCCCGTCGTATTGCGACCCGAAGCGGACATTGCAGTAAGTGAACCTGACCCCATATTCGGTATTTGTATTTGGATCGGCCTAACCTCGGCCGGCGGCAACCTGTCGAGCGCCGAGGCAGTGCTGACTGCATCCAGTAGACTTGCCAAGCCATTTGCCGAACACCTATCCACGGTGCGGTACCCGCCCGAGAACGAGGTTCTTAATGCAGGTCAGGGAAAGCACCATCGAGCAGGAGCTCATCGACAAACCCGGCGAGCTCAAGTACACGCTGCGCCCTGACATCCGTGATCGCGCGGCGCTTGAGCGTAACTTCCGCGAAAAGTTCGAGGCGCTGAACCGGGTCAGCCTGACGGACGCCGAGTTCAAGCGCCTGCTCGAAGAAATCGTCACCCCGGATGTGTTCACCGCTGCGCACACACTGCGCCACCGCAACTCCTTCGCGCGCGACGACGGCACGCCGCTGAACTACACACTGGCCAACATCAATGACTGGTGCAAGAACACGTTCGAAGTCGCCAGCCAGTTCCGCATCAATACAGACTACAGCTATCACCAGTACGACGTGCTGCTGCTGATCAACGGTGTGCCCGCCGTGCAGATCGAGCTGAAGACACTCGGCATCAATCCGCGTCGCGCCATCGAGCAGATCGTCGAGTACAAGAACGATCCCGGCAACGGCTACACGCGCACGCTGTTGTGCTTCATCCAGCTATTCATCGTCAGCAACCGCGACTCCACCTACTACTTCGCCAACAACAACGCTCGCCACTTCGCCTTCAATGCCGAGGAGCGGTTTCTGCCGATCTATCAATACGCCGCCCCGGACAACAGCAAGATCAAAGGGCTCGACGCCTTCGCCGATGCCTTCCTCGCCAAGTGCACGCTGGGGCAGATGATCAGCCGCTACATGGTGCTGGTCGCCAGCGAGCAGAAGCTGATGATGATGCGGCCGTATCAGATCTACGCGGTGAAGAACATCGTCGAGTGCATCGACAAAAACCTGGGCAACGGCTACATCTGGCACACCACCGGCAGCGGCAAGACGCTCACCAGCTTCAAGGCGTCCACCCTGCTGAAGGCCAACCCGGCCATCGAAAAGTGCCTGTTCGTGGTGGACCGCAAGGATCTCGATCGCCAGACTCGCGAGGAGTTCAACCGTTTCCAGGAAGGCTGCGTCGAGGAAAACACCAACACCGGCACGCTGGTGCGCCGCATGCTGTCGGACGACGCGGCCGACAAGGTCATCGTCTGCACCATCCAGAAGCTCGGGCTGGCGCTGGACGAAAACAGCACACGCAACAAAAGCCGTGAGAAACGCGGTCTGGCCAGCCACACCGAGCAGCTCGAAGCACTGCGCGACAAGCGCATCATCTTCATCTTCGACGAATGCCACCGCTCGCAGTTCGGCGACAACCACCAGGCCATCAAGGACTTCTTCCCCAAAGCCCAGTTGTTCGGTTTCACCGGCACGCCGATCTTTGAGCAGAACGCCAGCTACCGGCGCATCGAGGGCGACGAGCAGACGCTCAGGACCACCGAAGATCTGTTCCAGCAGTCGTTGCACGAATACACCATCACCCACGCCATCGAGGACAACAACGTCCTGCGCTTCCACGTGGACTATTACAAGTCAGAGGGCAAACCCGACGGCAAGCACCCACCCAAGCCCGGTGAAACCCTGGCCAAGCGCGCCGTGGTCGAAGCCATCCTGGCCCGCCACAACACCGCCACCGGCGGTCGTCGCTTCAACGCCTTGCTGGCCACCGCGTCGATCAACGACGCCATCGAGTACTTCAAACTGTTTGCAACCGCGCAGGCTGAAAAGCTGCAAGCTGATCCAACCTATGTGCCGCTGAACATTGCCGCCGTGTTCTCGCCGCCGGCCGACGTCAGCGCCGACGTCAGACAATTGCAGGAAGACCTGCCGACGGAACAGGCAGACAACAAGCAAGACCCCGAGGCCAAGAAAGCCGCGCTCACGGCGGTCATTGCCGACTACAACACGCGCTTTGGCACCAACCACCGCATCGAGGAATTCGACGCCTACTACCAGGACGTGCAACAGCGCATCAAGGATCAACAGTTCCCCAATGCCGACCTGCCGCTGAAGGGGCGCGAAAAGCTGGACATCACCATCGTGGTGGACATGCTGCTTACCGGTTTCGACAGCAAGTACCTCAACACCTTGTACGTGGACAAGAATCTCAAATACCACGGCTTGATCCAGGCGTTTTCCCGCACCAATCGCGTGCTCAACGACACCAAGCCCTACGGCAACATCCTCGACTTTCGCGGTCAGCAGAAAGAGGTGGACGCCGCCATCGCGCTGTTCTCTGGCGCCAAGGGCGACAAGGCGCGTGAGATTTGGCTGGTGGACACCGCGCCGGTGGTCATCGACAAGCTGAAAGGCGCACGCGACAACCTCGATACCTTCATGCAATCGCAAGGCCTGACCGGCAAGCCGGAAGACATTGCCAATCTCAAGGGCGACGCTGCCCGCGTCGCCTTTGTCGAGCACTTCAAGCAGGTGCAGAAGCTGAAAGTGCAGCTCGACCAATACACCGACCTCAGCGCCGAGCAGGCGCAGGCCATCGCCACCATCGTGCCGCGCGACGAGCTCAACGCGTTCCGCGGTGTGTATCTGGAAACCGCGCAGCGGCTCAAGGCGCAACAGGGCAGGCGGGGTGAGCAGAAGAACGAGGACATCGACCAGCTTGATTTCGAGTTTGTGCTGTTCGCCTCCGCCACCATCGACTACGACTACATCATGAAGCTGGCCACCGATATCTCCATGCAGCCAGCCGGCAAGGCCAGCATGAGTCAGCGAACAGCTGATCGGCCTGATCGCCAGCGATGCCAAGTTCATGGGCGAGCGCGAGGAGATCAGCGACTACGTGCGCAGCCTCAAAGCAGGCGAAGGGCTGGACGAAACCGCCATCCGCACCGGCTACCAGCAGTTCAAGCAGATCAAGGCCGCGCGTGAGCTGGCCGCGCTGTCGGAAATGCACGGCCTGCCAATCACCGCGCTGAAGGCTTTCGTCGACACCATCCTCGCCCGCCGCATCTTCGACGGCGAACAGCTCACCGAACTGCTGGCACCGCTGGAGTTGGGCTGGAAGGCGCGCACGCAGAAAGAGCTGGCGCTGATGAGTGACCTGCTGCCACTGCTGAAGAAGCGGGCCGGGGGGCGAGAGATTGCCGGGCTCAAGGCCTACGAGGACTGATGATGGCGAAACAGGGCACATCGTCTGTGGTGCCGAGGCTGCGGTTTCCGGAGTTTCGGGAAGCTGACGGGTGGAAGCCCAAGACACTGGGCAACGTCTGCCGACCACAACAATGGGCGACGATTTCAGGTTCTGCACTAAGTGACATAGGTTTCCCTGTCTATGGTGCTAATGGCTTTATCGGCTTTTACACCGCGTACAACCACGAGTTCGAAACAGTGGCGGTCACTTGCCGCGGATCAACTTGCGGTGAAGTGCTTTTGATCCCGGAGAAGAGTTACATCACTGGTAACTCGATGTGCTTGGATGACATTGATGCCGCTCGGAATTCCTATCATTTCGTCTATCACGTTCTGAAGCACAGAGGCTTCCGCGACGTCATCTCCGGCTCCGCTCAGCCCCAGATAGTTGGGAATGCGATTAGGAAGGTGAGAATTGCTGTTCCAGTCATCGAAGAGCAACAAAAAATTGCCAACTGCCTAACGTCGCTGGACGAGGTGATGGCCGCGCAGGGGTGGAAAGTGGAAGCGTTGAAGGCGCACAAACGCGGCCTGATGCAGCAGCTTTTCCCCCGCGAAGGCGAAACCCGCCCGCGCCTACGCTTCCCCGAGTTCCGCAACGCACCGGAGTGGCGTCCGTGCGTGCTCGGTGAAGTGACGTTGATCGTTCGGGGTGGTTCACCGCGGCCAATTGATGACTTTCTGACACATGAAAGCGGCGGCTTGAACTGGCTGAAAATTGGCGACGTTGATCGTGAGGCAAAGTACGTAACGAAGACTGAAGACAAGGTCCGACCGGAAGCTCTGTCCAAAACTCGAGTAATTCAGTCAGGTGACTTTATTCTGTCGAATTCGATGAGCTTTGGTCGGCCCTATATCTCGACAATCGAAACCTGCATTCATGATGGTTGGATTGCTGTCACAAGCATTCCGGCCGACCTGAATCGCGATTTTCTTTACTACTCAATCCTATCGGCGAGAAGTCAGAAGTATTTCGTGGATCAAGCCGCCGGAAGCGGCGTACAGAACCTCAACAAGGACATCATCAAGCTACTTCCCCTTGAGCTTCCGTCGGAAGATGAGCAACAGCGCATCGCTGACTGCCTCTCCTCCCTCGACACCCAAATCACCGCCGAATCCCACCAGCTCGCCGCCCTCAAGACCCACAAGCAGGGCCTGATGCAGCAGCTGTTCCCCGCTCCGGACGGTGCCGGCGCATGAGCGACCTGATCCTCTACACCAGCGAAGACGGCCAAAGCCGTATCCAGCTGCGCGCCGAAGGCCAGACGGTATGGCTGACCCGGTTGGAGATGGCCGAGCTGTTCCAGACCAGAAAGCAGAACATCGCCAAGCACCTCAAGGCGATCTTTGCCGATTGCGAGCTGCACACGGATTCAGTTGTCAACCAATGGTTGACAACTGAATCCGCCGGCAAGCGCTACCAGACCCTGAGCGCCGGTTTCAGGTTGCGCCAGGAGGCAACCATCAAGCAATCCTTGACCGTTCAAACCGGGGACACACCACAGGCAACTGCCGAGGAATCCTCGGTGGTTCAAATGGCAGTCCGCGCCCAGGTCCGTCGGCCAGCCAACATGGCCAGCCTTGTGCGCCTGGGGCAGTCGTTTTCTCTGCAGGAGCAGGCGGCATGAGCAAGAAGATACTCATCATCGCCGGGCCGAACGGCGCGGGGAAAACCACCTTCGCACGCTCTTTCCTTCCCGAGGAAGCGCAATGCCCGCGCTTCATCAATGCCGACCTGATCGCGGCGGGGCTGCCGCCGTTCGCGCCCGAGGCAGCGGCGATCAAGGCCGGGCGGCTGATGCTGAATGAGATCGACGAGGCCGTTGCGCACGGCGAGAGCTTCGCCTTTGAGACCACGCTTTCGAGGATCGGATACCGGCAGCGGATTCGTCTCTGGCGCCGATTTGGGTATCACGTCAGCCTGTTCTTTCTGCGCCTGCCCGAGGCGGAACACGCCATTGCCCGCGTGGCGATGCGCGTGCGCCAGGGCGGGTATGACATTCCCGAAGACGTGATCCGGCGGCGCTTTGACGCCGGACTGCGCAATTTTGAAACCGTCTACAAACCCGAAGTGGATACCTGGGCCTTGTACGATAACGCGGGCGATGAGCCCATCCTGCTTGAATGGGGCGAGAACCAATGAAGCCGCAAGACATTTCCACGGCACGCGATCCCGACCTGCGCGCTTCGCTTGCCGCGTTGCGCCGGGCATCACAACTGGCGCGCAAGACGGCGATCCAGACTGACACCGAACTGGTCGTGGTGCGAAACGGGCAGATGGTGCGGGTCTCCGCTGAAACGCTGCGCCAGCAGGCCGAATCTGAAAAAGAGCCAGCGTAGTGACAGAGCACGACCAGAAACAACTCGGCAAGACGCTCTGGAATATTGCCGGCCAGTTGCGCGGCGCGATGAACGCGGACGACTTCCGCGACTACATGCTGTCGCTGCTGTTCCTGCGCTACCTCTCGGGCAACTACGAGGCGGCAGCGAAGAAAGAGTTGGGCGCGGACTATCCCGACCCGAACGCGATCGGCAATGGCGGCAAGACGCCGCTGTCGGTCTGGTATGCGGACAACCCTGCCGATGTTGCCCAATTCGAGCAACAGATACGGCGCAAGGCGCACTACGTCATCAAGCCGAACTTCCTCTGGAACCATATCGTCCATCTGGCGAAGACGCAGGACGATGAGCTGCTCAACACCCTGCAGCAGGGTTTCAAGTACATCGAGGAGGAATCGTTCGAGAGCAAGTTCCAGGGCTTGTTTTCGGAGATCAACCTCGCCTCCGACAAGCTGGGGCGCACGTATGCCGACCGCAACGCCAAGCTGTGCACGATTATCGGCAAGGTTGCTGACGGACTGGCGGAGTTCAACACCGTCATCGACATCCTCGGCGACGCCTACGAGTACTTGATCGGCCAGTTCGCCGCCGGCTCGGGCAAGAAGGCGGGCGAGTTCTATACGCCGCAGCAGATCTCCAACATCCTCTCGGCCATCGTCACCCTGGACAGCCAGGAGCCGAAGACCGGCCCGCGCCGCAAGCTGGACAGCGTGTTTGATTTTGCCTGCGGCTCGGGCTCGCTGCTGCTCAACGTGCGCCACCGCATGACCAAGGCTGGTGGCACCATCGGCCGCATCTACGGCCAGGAATCCAACATCACCACCTACAACCTGGCGCGCATGAACATGCTGCTGCACGGGGTGAAAGACACCGAGTTCGAGATCTACCACGGCGACACGCTGAAGAACGACTGGGACTGGTTGCGCGAGACCAACCCGGCGAAGAAGCCGCAGTTCGACGCGGTGGTGGCCAACCCGCCTTTCAGCTACCGCTGGGAACCGGGCGAGGCGATGGCCGAGGACATGCGCTTCAAGAACCATGGCACCGCACCGAAAAGCGCCGCCGACTTCGCCTTCCTGCTGCACGGTTTGCACTACCTGAAGGACGACGGCGTGATGGCCATCATCCTGCCGCACGGCGTGCTGTTCCGTGGCGGCAAGGAGGCGGACATCCGCTCCAAGCTGCTCAAGGACGGCCACATCGACACCGTGATCGGCCTGCCGGCCAACCTGTTCTATTCCACCGGCATTCCGGTCTGCATCCTGGTGCTGAAGAAGTGCAAGAAGCCCGACGACGTGCTGTTCATCAACGCCGCCGAGCACTTCACCAAGGGCAAGCGACAAAACCAGCTGAGCGACGAGGACATCGAGCGAATTGTCATCACCTACCGGGATCGAACAGAGCAGGAGCGCTATTCGAAGCGCGTCTCGATGGAGCGGATCGCCGAGGAGGGCTACAACCTCAACATCTCGCGTTACGTCAGCACCGCCGAAGCTGAAAAGGAAATCAAGCTCGACGCCGTTCATACTGAGCTGGAAGCGATTGAGTTGAAGATCGACGAGGCAAAGAAGCGCCACAACGCCTTTCTCGTGGAGTTGGGGCTGGCGCCTTTGCCGTGAGTTGTGGAACCCGGCACGTCTTCCTGTCTATCCGCGACCTGGCTCATGCCGGCGAAGCCCCATCAGCTGGATCGGAGAGAGAAGTGAGGAGGACGGCCTCTTGATCGCGTCCTTCTCGCCTTCGTGACTTTCTCGCTCCTTCACTCGTACGCGCCGTCGCACATCTCGGTCGTCGACATCCGGCACATCCGGTGTTTCCCTATTTGCTGCGGGGACTACCCATCACTTGGTCCAACCCGGTCTGGGCGATGGACATCACCTACATCCCCATGAAGCGAGGCTTCGTCTATCTGGCCGCCGTCATCGACGGGGCCACCCGATGCGTGCTGTCTTGGCGCTTGTCCATCGCCATGACCGTGGACTTCTGCATCGAAGCGGTTGAGGAAGCTATCGCCCGTTATGGCACCCCCGAGATTTTTAATACAGATCAGGGCAGCCCATTCACCAGCAGTGACTTCATCGGCTTGCTCACTGAGCACGGCATTCAGATCAGCATGGACGGCAAAGGCTGCTGGCGCGACAACGTCTTCGGTGACCGCCTCGGCGAGCACTGAGCAATAGGGTAGTTACACAGAATTGTTTACACCCTCAGATCACGTGCCAGCGCCGATTGCCAAAGAGATCCGCACAGGGCCTCTCCGCAATCAATCAATGTCCGACGGCTCACACCTCATTCCATTTGTAGGCGGTGCGGATCGAGCGCTCACCGCACACTACCCGCTGGCCTGTCATGTCGCGGACCTGATAGTTGCCCTCACCTTTGGGCAGCATGTTATGGACGGCAGCTCTGCCGATACGCTTTGCATCGACGATTGTCTTGGCGTTGCCGACTTTTCCTAGGTTGGTGCTGCTGTTGCCGACGGTGATGGTGTAATTGTTCATGATATGGCCTCCAAAGTTGCTGGATTGAGTGAGCCTGACTGCCCTACTGACGCCCTAATGTCAGGACATATATATCGGCTTGTCAAGAGCCATAGCCTTGTTTTTTTGCAGGGTGTGGGGCGGCAGCCCCGCGGGTACTCTCGCTCGCTCGCCTCTTTTGCGCGGTTCATCCCCTTCCCTAGCCTTTTCCGTTACTTCTTGTTCTGTTGGCTGTTTTAACTCTTTAGGGCAGATCTAGAAATCTAGCGATGCTTTGCAATAGTTGCGCAATCCCCGATTTTTGAAGTCGTGGTCGATTTTGGTCATAAATTGATTCGAGATATACAGGTTACGGACCTAACGGTGACAGGATACTAAGTTTATCCAAATCGACAGGCAGGTAGCCGAACCTGGACGGGTCGGCGGATTTCGAAACCGGCAGCAATGGGCTGATCGCGGTCATTTGTCACTAAAGCCGACGAGGAGATGCGCCGTAGATCCGCAGATTTGAGTTGATGCTCAGCAATCGCGACGCGCTTCCGTCGTCACGAGGATGTCAACCCTTGGCGCGCGCGGACCGACCCGCTATCGTCCGCCATCTGGTTCCCACCCCGAACACCTGCATGACGACTGCTGCCGAATCCGCCCGCCCCCGTATCACGCAACTCATCGCCGATGAGATCAGTGCCCACCCTCGACAGGTAGAAGCGGCGGTTGTGTTGCTTGACGAGGGTGCGACGGTGCCGTTCATCGCGCGTTACCGGAAGGAGGCGACGGGCGGGCTCGACGACTCGCAGTTGCGACGGTTGGAGGAGCGGCTGGGTTATCTGCGCGAGCTGGAAGATCGACGTGCGGCGGTGATCGATTCCATTCGCGGGCAGGGCAAGCTGGATACGGATCTTGAGACGAAGCTGCTGGCGGCGACGACCAAGGCGGAGGTCGAGGATCTCTACCTGCCCTACAAACCCAAGCGCCGCACCAAGGGCGAGATTGCACGCGAGCGCGGGCTGGAGCCGCTGGCCGATGCGTTGCTGGCGGATCGCTCGCTGGTGCCTGCCGAAGTTGCGCAGGCCTACGTGCAGGATGAGGTCACGGACGTGAAGATGGCGCTGGACGGCGCGCGCGACATTCAGGTGGAGCGCTTTGCTGAGGATGCGGCGCTGCTGGGCCAGCTGCGGCAGCATCTGCGCGAGTGTGGCGTGCTGCACTCGAAGGTGTTCGAGGGCAAGGAGGAGGTCGGTGCCAAGTTCTCCGACTACTTCGATCACCGCGAACCTTGGGCGAAGGTCGCGGGGCATCGTGCGCTGGCGATGATGCGAGGCCGCAACGAGGACATGTTGTTGCTCAACCTGGAGATTGACGCCGACGATCCGGCGCCGATCAAACCGGTGGAGCGCATGGTGGCGGCAACCCAAAACATCCGGCTTGATGGCGGCGGTCCGGCGGATGCCTGGCTGTTGGAGGTGGCGCGCTGGGCTTGGCGGGTGAAGCTGTCGCTGAATCTGTCGGTGGACCTGATGGTGGAGCTGCGCGGTCGTGCAGAGGCGGAAGCGATCCAGGTGTTCGCACAGAATTTGAAGGATTTGCTGCTGGCGGCGCCAGCCGGTTCGCGGCCGACGCTGGGACTCGATCCGGGCATCCGTACCGGCGTGAAGGCGGCGGTGATCGACGGCACCGGCAAGCTGCTGGAGACGGCGACGATCTATCCGTTCCAGCCGCGCAACAACGTGCACGGCGCGCAGGCCGAGCTGTCGCGCCTGATCAAGGCATACGGCATCGAGCTGATTG
>Ga0307372_10014617_pt1 | contig 10023 bp, 8 predicted proteins | sample OX1MG_FD_202533 | JGI IMG/M metagenome (GOLD analysis project Ga0307372, IMG submission 202533) | Soil microbial communities from Risofladan, Vaasa, Finland - OX-1 | ecosystem: Environmental > Terrestrial > Soil > Coastal area > Acid sulfate soil | place: Finland: Risofladan, Vaasa | collected... | reverse complement strand
CATTCACCACTGAAATCGCGGATGGATGGCACTTTCATCCCGAACGGGCCGGGCGGGCCGGGCGGGCCGGGCTGGCTGGGCGGGCTGGGCGGGCCGAGCAGGCTGGGCGGGCCGAGCCGGCCGGGCGGGCCGAGCCGGCCGGGCGGGCCGAGCCGGCCGGGCTGGCCGAGCAGGCTGGGCCGGCCGGGCTGGCCGAGCAGGCTGGGCGGGCCGGGCTGGCCGAGCAGGCTGGGCGGGCCGGGCTGGCTGGGCGGGCCGAGCCGGCCGAGCCGGGCTAGGAGGGCCGGGCGGGGAGACCAGGTCCGGACCGAGGCAGACCCTGCGGTAATCGACTTGATCGATGGAACCTGGCCGACCACGATTGTTTCGCCCGGGCGAGTACGCGAGGGAGGACTCCGGCCATGCCGACGTTCGCGGAACTGCTGGCCGAGGGCTCGGCGGTCGCCGTGGAGGGCTGGGACTCTCCTGGTTCGACGGAGGCAGCGGGCCCGTTCGCCGCGACCAGCGTGCGCTTCCTGATCGAGGCGCGCAAGGAAATGTGACCGGATGGCAGTGCGACTAGTAACGCTCAATCCCTAAGATCACCTGCGTGGCTGTTAACCCACTTCGCCAGTCAAGCGTCTTTGTTCGGGATAACAGCGACTTCATCACAGCGACCATCGACGTCAAGGGAGCGGCCGTGCCGAGGAATACGCCCATCGTGGCGGATAAGGCCTGGCTGGCCCGGAGCGCTCTGGCCACGGCCGCGCTGGTTCTGCCCGCACTGATCGCTGCCCCGGCCTCGGCCGCTGCCCAGACCCAGGCGGCCCGGTCCTCGCAGCTAGCAGCCGTTGCGGCAGCGGCACTGGCACCGGCAGGGGCGCCGCCGTATGCCGACTGGCCGACGTTCCACGGCAACCCGAATCTGACCGGCGTGTCCAAGGACCCGGCTATCTCCACGCTGAACGCCGCCCATCTCGGGGTTCGCTGGATGACGCACACCTTCGGGCCGGTGCTGTCCTCGCCGGTCACTAAGTACAGTCCGGCCAGGCACCAGACGCTCGCCTACGTCGCGAACGAGAACGGCGACCTCGAGGCGATCAGCACGGCCAGCGGCTCCATCGTCTGGGCCGATTCGCTCGGCGTGCCGCTGCACGCGACGCCGACCGTGCTCGGTAGCCATCTATGGATCGGCACCGCCGTGAGCGGCAGGATGATCAAGCTCAACGCGAACACCGGCGCCGTGCAATGCCGGGTATCACTGGGCACCGGGGTCGACTACGCCAGCCCCGTCATCGGCACGCCGCGAGGCGGTCCGACCACGCTCTATGTCGGAGTCCAGGACAACGGCGCCGTCCAGGGCCCGATGATGGCCATCAACGACTCGACCTGCAAGGTCGAGTGGAAGCGCGACCCCTATCCGGTCTTCTCCGGCAGCTGGAGCCCGGACGCGTTCGGCGTCAACGCCCACGGGGTACCGCTGGTCATCTTCGGCAGCGGCGACCCGGATTGCGCGATCTATGCGCTCAACGCCAGGACGGGGGCGAAGCTCTGGCGGGTGGCATCGCGGACCGGAGGGCTGGCCGACTTCGGCACGGGAGCGGCCATCTCGCCGCCGGGCCACAACGGGATCGCCGACGGCATGGCCTACGTAGCCGGGAAGGACCGGATCCTCTACGGGATCGACCTGACTACCGGCAAGCTCAAATGGTACTTCGACTACGGCGCCGCGACAGGCGACAATCACGACGGCGGCCGCTCCACTGCGGCGCTCGCCGGCCGGACGGTCGTCTTCGGCACGCCGGTCGGCGTGGCCGCGGTGGATGCCGTGACCGGCAAGCAGATCTGGCTCTCCGAGAACGCCGGCCCGGTGGACACCGAAGTCCTCTCCTCCCCGCTGGTGACCGGGCCAGCCGGGCACCAGGTCGTCGTCTACGGCGACCTGAAGGGCTACATCGAGGTCGCCAGCCTCGCCACTGGCCAGGTCCTGTACAAGTACCAGACCGGCGGCTACGTCATCAGCTCCGCGGCCGACTCGGCGGGCAACCTCCTCATCGGGTCGAGCGACGGCTTCCTGTATGACCTGGCGCTCGGCGGCTCGAACGGGACGCCGCCGACGACCACCATGACCTCGCCGGCAAACGGCTCGACCATCCCGAACCCCGGCGGCCACCCGGTGGTGGCGAAGGGCATGGCAACGGCCGGTTCAGCACCGATCGCCGCCGTCGATGTCGCCGTTCAGATGAACGGCCCGTCGGGACAGTGGTGGAACGCGAAGGCCCGCAAGTGGCAGCAGGGACCCGCCTATAACCAGGCCGCGCTCGGCTCGTCCGGCGCGACGAGGACCTGGTCGCTCGGCGTCCCCGTCCCCGGGCAGGGCAGTGTGCTCACCTTCGTTGCCCGCGCTGTCGGCCGGGACGGCCTAGTCGAGCCGCGCCTGATCGAGAAGACGGTCACCGTGCGGCCAGTCAAGACCGGCCCGCACGTCACCTTGTCCTCCGGGCAGGCCGCCCCCGGTACCGGCCTGCGAGCGTCAGGCAGGGGGTTCAGCTCGCGGGAGAAGGTCAGCCTGTCGCTGCCTGGCGTCCACCTCGCCACGGTGACCGCACGCGCAGACGGCTCGTTCGCCGGGGCGCTGGTGCAGATTCCGCCCTCGTTCGCCTACGGCCTGGCGGCCCTGACCGCGAAGGGAACGAGGTCGGGACGGTCCGCGACGGCACCGGTTACTATCACCGGCCCCTGGTCGCAGCTCGGTTACGATCCGCAGCGGACGGCCGACCAGCCATTTGACCATGTGCTGTCCGAGGAGGTAACCCCCGGCAAGCAGTACCGCATGGTGCCCTACTGGGTGTACTCAGCCTCGGCACCGATCGAGGGCTCGCCGGCGGTTGCGGACGGGCGCGCTTTCGCCGGTGACCACGGCGGTACCCTCAGCGCGGTCGATCTCGTGACCGGCGGGCTGGCCTGGTCGGCGACGGTCGGCGGGTCGGTCGACTCGTCCCCCGCGGTCGATCAGGCGGCCGGCCTGGTCGTGGTCGGCTCGTCGAACGACAAGGTCAGCGCTTACCAGGAGAAGAGCGGCGCAGTTGCCTGGAGGACCGGGACCGCAGGGGCGGTGACGTCGTCGCCGCTGATTTATCACGGCGTCGTCTACATCGGCTCGGACGATCACAAGCTGTACGCGATCTCGGAGAAGACCGGCGAGGCCAGGTGGACCGTCACGCTGCCCGGCCCGGTCGACGGATCTCCCGCTTTCGATCCGGCGACATCGACCGTCGTGGTAGGTGACGGCACCGGCACGGTCACGGCGTTCCGTGCGGGCGGCTCGCCATCGCGGCGCTGGCAGGTCACGACCGGCGGAGCGGTGGACAACAGCCCGGTGATCGCACAGGGGCGGGTCTTCGTCGGCTCCTCTGATGGCGTGGTCTACTCGTTCTCCGAATCCACCGGCAAGCGGAACTGGTCCACACCGGTCGGGACCTCGATTACCGGATCGATGGCCTACCAGTCTGGCCACCTGTACGTCGGAGCCGCCGACGACAGCCTGACCGCGCTGCTTACCAGCAACGGATCGGTCATGTGGAGCGAGCCCCTCGCCGGGCCAGTGACCGGCGTCAGCGCCACCGACGGGATGCTGTTCACGGAATCCTCGAACGGGACAGTTTCCGGCCTGCGCATCGGCGGCGAGGTCGTCTGGCTGGCGAAGACCGGGGCAGGCCCGAGCGGCAGCCCGGCGATCATGGACAACTCCGTTTTCGTCGGAGGCGAGGACAACGGGCTGTACTGCTTCACGCCTTACGGCGAGCCGTCCGTGTAAGGCTGACCGCTTCGCGCAACCGGCGGCCGCCGCGCCGCGTCCAAGCACCGTGAACAGGTTCATCGCGGGGAGACCCGCAGCGGGCGCGGCAATGGTCCTCGCAATGGCCGCGATTCTGGCGGGCTGCGGCACGGCGACGGCGCCGGGGACCGGAGCCCGTCACGTGGTGACGGCCGTCCGCCCCGGCGGCCCTCGGGCGAAGGCCGACGCGTACGCGCGCGGGCTGCTGGCTCGCCTGCGGCTGCCTGGCCACGCTCACCGAGTGCCGTGGCCGGTCAGGCCGCTCCGGTCGCTGCGGCCGATGCTGCCCGCCGAGCTGCGGGACGTCGCCGACCTGCACGTGCTGTACCGCCTCGGCTGGGCGCCAGCAGCGGTCAACGGGTACCTGGTCGCGCATACCCCGGCCGGGCTGCGGGCTGGCGATGCCGGCCAGTCGCGCCGAGCGGCGACGACGACGGGCTATTACGTCGGCTACAACCCGGCCGAGCTTCCGGCCGGGGTCTTCAATGCCACGCTCGCGACCGCCGTGGTTCCCGCCTCTGGCGGCGGATCGCTGGTCCGCGTCGACGCGCAGGTCGCCTGGTATCCACCGCGCAGCGCGGCCGAACATGTCGTCGCGAGCAGGTACCGGGCGATAACCGCGACGGTGCCGACCCGCTGGACCGGACCGCCCCGGCCAGTGACACGGACCTTCACCGCGCCCGCCGTCGTGGCCAGGCTGGCCGTGCTGGTGAATGGCTGGCCCGCCATGCCGGACATCGTGATGAACTGCCCGGAGATAACGGCCAGCAGCACCCTGTACCGGCTGGTCTTCGTCCCGGCCTTGCCGCGGTGGCCGACGATCACGATCGCGTCGGACGGCTGCCTGAGCACCGGAGTCATGGTCGGCAGGCACGGGCAGCCCGCGCTGGATGATCGCGGCAGGCTGGTCACCACGCTTGACCGGCTGCTCGGCCTGCCTGTACCGAGATGACAGGTGCCGCCGTCGGCGCCGGTCCAGGGATGTCAGGGCACTAGGCCAGCATGGCGGCGATCGTGTCGCGTACTCCGTTGCCGGTCAGGCGCCACGAGCACACCGGAGGCAAGTGGCAACTCGGCGCCCTGGAGTGGGTTTTCACCAAGATGCCGAAGACGCCGCCGCTGCCGAATGTGACGTTCGGCTCGTTCCCGGCCGCCTGTCATCTCAGCGACGGCGCCTTCATTCCGGACGAGAACTCGAAGACATGCCCGACGAAGGCGCCGCGCACCGGAGCGAAGTTCACCTTCTGGCACCCGGACCTGATCACCATGCACGTGTGGATCTGGTATCCGAATCCGGCAGGGCTGTACTCGAGCACGAACCCGCTCGTCTCAGCGTTCAACCGCGGCTGATCCATCCGATGGCCAGGGGAACGGCGCTCCGTCCGTAACCCGCCGCTCCCCTGGCCGTCGAGTCAGCGGCGAGCCATCGGATCGCTAGCTCGCCGCCCGGCTCCTGATCGCCGCGAACATCCGGTCACCGGCAGCGTCTAGTACCTCCCGCATCGCCGCGCTTCCGGTATGTCCGGAGTCTTCGACCACGATGAGTTCGGCACCAGGCCAGGCACGCGCGAGCTCCCATGCCGTGACCACCGGGCCGCCGAGGTCGTTGCGGCCGTGGATCAGGACGCCGGGAATTCCGGCCAGCTTTCCCGCTTCGCGGATGAGCACGCCGTCTTCGAGGAAGCCGTCGTTGGCGAAGTAGTGGGCGCAGATCCGCACGAAGGCGAGCTTCGCGTCGTCCGGCCGGTTGCCGTACTGACCCGGCGTGCCGTTGCTCTCCATGGAGATGACCGCGTCCTCCCAGGCCAGCCATTCGGTCGCGGCCCCCGCGCGAGTGCCGGGGTCCGGGTTCTCCATGAGCCGCGAGTAGGCCGTCAGGAGTCCCTCGATCGGCGGCTCGGTGTCGGTCGGAAGCCGGTAGTCCTCAGCGGCGACGTAGTCCCGGAATCGTGCCCACGCCTCGGGGAAGATCCGCCCGGCACCGCGGTACAGCCAGTCCAGTTCCGACCGGCGGGTCGACGTGACGCTGACCATGATCATTCCGCAGACGCGCTTTGGGTGGCGTTCCGCGTACGCGAGCGACAGCGTCACGCCCCACGATCCGCCGCGCAGCAGCCACTTCTCCACGCCCAGGTGCTCGCGCAGTTGCTCCATATCGCGGATCAGGTGCTCGGTGGTATTGAGGCTCATGTCGGCCGCGGGGTCGCTCGCGTGCGGCGTGCTCCGGCCGCAGTTGCGCTGATCGAACAGGATGATCCGGTGACGCTCCGGGTTGAACGACTTGCGCACGCCGGCCGAGCACCCTGAGCCCGGGCCGCCGTGCACGATCAGCACGGGCATGCCGTTCGGGTTACCGCACGTCTCCCAGTACACGAGATTGCCGTCACCGGTGTCGAGCATGCCGGTCTCATGCGGCTCGATCGGGGGGTATGGCACGTCGCAGTCTCCTCCTTACTCACCCGCGCCAGGCTGGGTCTCGGCCCAGCCCGGGTCTCGGCCGAACCAGCCTGCGAGCTGGCCGTAGATGGGGGCGTCCTGTGGCACGGGGACCTCATCTGCGAAGCCCCGGCCAGACCCGCGGTATTCGGGCCGGAGCATGGGCTTCGACCAGTTCAGGGCGTGCTCGGCCACCGACGGGTCCAGCGGAACGTCCTGGGAAGTTGCCTTGGCAAGGTCCCAGCTGTGCATGGCCAGCTCGGTGATCTGCTGATCGGCGTGACCGCGCAGCGGTGCCTGCGCACCGCCCCACGCAACCAGCCGGTCCATGTCCGCGCCGCGCCAGGCCCCGAGCAGCTGGTCGGCTTCGCCGCGGAAGGCCTGCGCCCAGTCGTCCGGCACGGCCGCAGCCGGGGCCTGCCAGTCTGGCGTCCCGCCATTAGCGGCGGCGACGAAGTTCGGCATCATGTGGCCGACCAGGTGGGTGATGAGCGCGCGCACGTCCCATTCCCCGCACGGCGTGGGCAGTGATCCTTGCTCCGGACGAACCTGTCCGATGATGGAGTCCATCTGACGGACAGCTCGTTCCAGCAGGCTCAGCGTGCTGGTATCCGTGCTCATGATGCTTCCTTTTCAGGCTCAGCTTAGGAAACCCGACCTTAGCGCTAGCTGGCGCCACTGCGATAAAGCGCCCGTTCCGCGTTACGACGGATTCGCTCCGGGGTCCGCACCGCGTCGTACACGCCGCTCAGCGCGAATAGCCCAGTCGCGCGAGACGCAATGTCCTGAACCGCCCTGCGAGCACGTGCGTGACTAGTTCCCTGATGGCCGCGTTTAGCGCCGGATCAGGTAACTCGCGGGACTCGGTTGTCCGGGCGGTCACGTGAATGGCATGCGCTCCGGTGCACAACATCTCCATGCCTTCGGAGCGCACCATCGGGCTATGCCCGGTCAGCCGATAGGTGCCGGGCGGCAGCGACAATCGGTAGCGGCCGCTCCTGCCTGCGGTAGCCGTGTGCCGCGACCCATCAGTGCTGACGGCAACCACCTGCCCAGGGAGCGGCACTGGGGCGCCCGGTGCCGGCCCTCCCGCACTGACCAGGACGCCGGTCACGGTGCCCGTGACGCTTGATGAGGGCCGCATCCAGCGAGCACTGCCACCACTGCGGTCACTAGCACGATCGTGCCGAGCGCTTGCCTCACGTGACCTTAGGCGGGGGCCCGCCGCCGCTGGTTGCCACCCGGGGCACAGAGTATGGAATCGCCGCGCACCGCTAACCGCTAGCGAGCGCGCTGCTCTAGCCTGGTCGCAGTCCTGCGCAGCCGACCATAATTCACCCGGTAGTCCCGCAAAGATGCGGCGCTGGCGACAGCAAGCCCGCTGACCCGGGTGCCCAGGACATCATCGGGCAGTGGTGCCACGTGTCGCCGCAGAAGAGCGTGGCGTGCTTTCCCCTGAGCCGCCGGACAGGATTAGCTCGAGGGGCCGGTCGGGAAGCTCGGACACGATGTCTCCTCGAAGCCCAGGCTCGCATGTGGGCTCGAGTGGAAGACGATCCTGCCGGCGCACGACCTTCAAGGTGATGGAGGTGGACTCAGGTCCTGCCCGCGAACCCGGCGGCGCCCTCCCGCGCCGTTGCCGCCAGCCTGCATGCCGGCCGCAGTGAGGTCATCTCGCTCATCGTCTGCCGGGCGGCGGAATAGCGCGGTCAGCAGGAAGGGAACACCGAAGACCGGCGAGCCTGGCGGGTGCTCGTCCATAGGGCGCATTTCGACTTCGGCCAGATCGGAAAAGATCCAGCGAGTCGCCGGTCCAGCAGGTCCAGGTAGCTCACTCGCCGGTGCGGCGGCAGGTGGTGCAGGCAACCGGAGTCGTAGACCAGGTCGTACCGGCCAGGCGGCAGGTCGGCCGTGAAGATGTCGGCGCAGTAGAACCGGACGTTGGCGCCTACGTCGCGGGCACGTTCCTCGCCCCAGGCCAGAGCCACGGGTGAAAGATCGACGGCGTCGACCTCGAAACCGAGCGAGGCGAGGTACGACGGCATTGCGTCCCGGCCCGCAGCCCAGATCAAGGGCACGCCCGGGAGCGAGCAGGCCGCGATCGAGGTAGGACACCAGGTTCTCATCTGGCGTCGCCCCTCCGCCTCGTGGTCGGGTATGCCCTGGCTTCCACGGCCACCCCGTCCACCGCCGTATGGAGGCCGCTAGCGAGAAATCTGGCCGGCCCGACATTTCGCCCGGCTTGCGCTGACCAGGCCATCGATGATTCGGTAGCCGCAAGAGGATGGTGCCGATGCCCAGCATGCGAATTGCGTCGCCAGAGCGGCGGTGGCGAGCGGCCGCGGCCCCGCTGATTGCGGGCTGGATCGGCTGGATCCTCTCCGGATCGGTCCGGCTAGGGCTGCGGCCCGGCACCCCTCCGGAGGTGCCGCTGACGCCACGGATCATCGCGAGCTGCCTCGCCGTCGCTGTCGGGCTCTGCCTCGCGGCACTGATCATGCGGTCTCATCTGACCGTCAGTGACGAGGGCCTTGCTGATCACCGCATGTTCAGGGTTGTTCGCGTGCCCTGGCACTTCGTCACCGGGTTCGAGGTCGACCGGCCCGGTTCATTGTGGGGCGGGTTCTGCGTGGCCGTTGTCTGTCGTGACGGCTCGACGATCGACTTGATGTCCACACGGGCGTACTCGCGGGTTCCTTCGGCTCGGCATCTTGACGAGCTGCGCAGGATCTGCTGGAGCCTGGAAGACGCCGCCACGAAGCATGCCGGATAACGCGCGCTGGCCTGTCCGGTAGCCGGCCAGGCAGAAGCTAGCGCGACGCTAGCGCCGTCGAGAACCGGGCTAACCGTTGCGGATGAGGGTCACATTCGTCTGGTGCGTAAGGACCCAGGCGGCGCCGCAGCGCCCACTGCTTGTACTCCCTGATCGGATGCCTGAGTGAACGGAGCCGGTCCCAGTCGACCGGGGCGGACGAGCCAACAGGGAAGCCAAGGACCCGCTGCGGCTCCTTGCCGTACCCGACCTGTGGACCTGGCCCGCGAGGCATTCCGAAGACCTTGTTTCGTTCTTCTCGGTCACGCGCCACTAGATAACCTCTCCGGTGCCAGGGCTAGCCTGGCACTCGCCTAGGCGTACCTACAGCATGACCTGCTGGGGGCTAGAGTGCGATGCTTGCGCGCGAGCGCTCTCCGGCTGGCGCCGCAGCTCGCAGCCCATTGTTCGGCTGCCCGCATGAGGATCTCCGTGGCCAGCCGCTTGAGCTGCCCGTAGTCCGCGTAGTCGGTCACGCTGACGGCGAGCCGCCTCTTGAACGCGCCCCAGGCCTGGCGTGCGGGGTCATCAGCTCGCAGGTAGTCCCCCGACCATGCGCGCCTGAGACTGTTTCGCATAGCACGAGACGTATGCATCCAGGATCAGGGCCTGGACCTGCGGGTCGCCTGTCAAGCGCCGGGCGAACGGCCGGAATGTGTCCCGAACGAATCCGGCGAGCGTGCCGTCGGCGTACTTGCTCAGCACGGTCTCCCCGAGCGTGATGCCTTGCCGCCGCGACCGCGACCGCCTAATCGCCCGCAGGTCACGACGTACGCCTGCCGGCTGTCTCCTTCTACAGCACTGGAGACGACGAGCGAGGGCATGCCCAAGCGCATGCTGGTGACGTCTGTAGCTTCGAGTACGCGACGGCATTGCACCCCGGGGGTGTCTGTTCTGGCTGTTACGCTGCGGGTGTGCACGACTACGCCGCAGGCGTGCACGACGCTTTGTTCATGGA
>Ga0307372_10014614_pt1 | contig 10023 bp, 7 predicted proteins | sample OX1MG_FD_202533 | JGI IMG/M metagenome (GOLD analysis project Ga0307372, IMG submission 202533) | Soil microbial communities from Risofladan, Vaasa, Finland - OX-1 | ecosystem: Environmental > Terrestrial > Soil > Coastal area > Acid sulfate soil | place: Finland: Risofladan, Vaasa | collected... | reverse complement strand
AGCCGTACATTCGTGGCCGAACGCGGAGCACGCGATCGCTGCTTGCCGCAGCGGCGCGCCCCCGCCGCGGACGAGGCCGGCCGATGACGGAGCCACTTACCCAGTTGGAACGGCGCGTCTATCACTATTTGATAGACTTCCTCGCCGAACATACTTACCAGCCGAGCATTCGCGAGATCGCGAAGAAGTTCCGCATCAAGTCCACCAAAACGGTGTCGGACCTGCTGCACTCGCTGGAGAGCAAGGGGTACATCCAGCGCGACGAATCGCGCTCGCGCGGCGTGCACATTTTCGGATTCGCGGCGGCCGGCGCCACGCAGCCCGTGCCCTGCCTGCCGATGTCGGCGGCGGGCGAAGCCGGCGCGCTGCCCCATACCAAGCGCTACATCACGATGGACCGCCGGTTCCTGCCGGGCGACGACGTGGTGTTCCTGCGCGCCGCGGACGACGCGGTGAGCAGCCGCGGCATCCTGGCCAACGACTATGTGATGGTGTCACCGTCGGCGCGAGCCAAGGACGGCGACATCGTGGCGGCGCGCGTGGGCGGTCTGACGACGGTGCGCACGCTCACCCACCGTGGGGCGACGATCGTGCTCGAAGGCGCGGCGACGACGCCGCCCATCGAAGTGGGCCCGACCGACGACTTCGCGATTCTGGGCGTGGTCTGCGGGGTGTTCCGCCCGTTCGTGGAGAACGAACCCGCGCCGCCGGAACCGCTGCCGGCCGACTGAGGGCTCGCCGGGCGCGTCAGTGCGAGGATGAATCGGGCGGGGCCGCGTTTCCCGCCCGCTCCTTCTCCCGCGCTTCGTGCAGCTTCTCGTTGCGCGCACGGATGCGTTCGACCGCTCGCTTGAACTCGTCCTCGGTCACGGACATCTGCGCGTGGAAGAGCAGGTCCTCGCGCATCCCCTCGTCGTACCGGCTGTTCAACGTGGGGTTGGCCTGCAGCCTGAGCGGCAGCAACGCGAACAGCGCATTCGGAATCATGAACTTGCCGAGTTGGATGCCCTGCTGATCCCACCCGTACTTCTTGCCGTCCTTGGTGACGGTCCAGTCGCCGGGGGTGCGCTGGTGCCCCGCGGCCTCGAGCGAATCGAGCATCGCACCGTAGACGTCGGCTACCATGCTGTCGATCTTCTCGGCGGGCGTCTTGAGCGGCAACGCGAAGTAGCCGGGCTCCACCTTGATGCGGGCGTCGGGCAGCGCGGGCACGACGCCGGTGGCGACGCCGGCCCCGCCCGGCACGCCCAGTCCATTGCCGGTACCGCCGGCCGCCTGCGCCGGCGGCACGGCGGTGGGGATCGTCACGGGCACCTGTGAGGGAATCGCGGTAGGCGCGACGAGCGGCGCCGGTCGGCCGGCCCTGGACGCCGCGGCCTTGGCGGGCGTCTGCACCGACGACGGCGCCACCTGTCCCACCCGCACGTAGTGGAGCGTTTCGGGCTTGATGTGCTCTGCCGCCGAGTACCCGCCAAGCAGGATCCCGATGGGATATCGGAACACCATCTGCGCAAGCAGGAGCGCAATCGCCAGGTGGAGGGCAATCGATGCCGCGAAGCCGCCGGGCGACCGTTTCCGGCGATCGAATTGCCGGATCACGTCACGCCCGCGGTGAGGGATTGGAGCACGCGGCCGGCGCGGCGCGCCGCCTCGCCCAATCGCTCGGGATTCGTGATGAACGAGATGCGGAAGAACCCCTCGCCCCCCTGGCCGAAGCCGGAGCCGGCGAGCACGATCACCCCCTCGTCCTCGAGCAGCCGCTCGGCGAACAGCGCGCTGGGAATTCCCTCGGGGAGCGGGATCCACAGGTACATCGTGGCGCGCGGCGTCTCGCATTCGAAACCGGCCGCGCGAAACGCCGCCACGGCGGCGTCGCGGCGCTGCCGGAACACGGCCACGTTGGCCGGCACGAACTCCGCGTAGCTGTCCAGTGCCGCCACGGCCGCCGCCTGCACCGCCTGGAACGAACCGGTGTCGGTGAACGATTTGACGCGGGCGAGCGCGGCCGCGATCTCGGGCCGGGCCACGGCCCACCCACAGCGCCACCCGGTCATGTTGTAGGTCTTGGACATCGAGTGGAATTCGATGGCCACGTCGCGCGCGCCGTCGATCTCGAAGATACTCGGCGCCACGTACCCGTCGTACGTCAGTTCGCTATATGCATTATCATATACGAGCAGGAGGTCCAACTCGCGGCAGCGGCCCACCGTGCGTTCGAGGTAATCGCGCGGGGCGACGGCCGACGTCGGGTTGTTCGGATAGTTGAGGTAGACGATGCGCGACCGGCGGAGCACGTCGGCGGGCACGTCGTCCAGCTCGACGAGAAAGTTGGTGCGCGGCCGGAGGGCGTACGTGTACACCTCGCCGCCGGCGAGCCGCGTGCCGCCGGCGTACGAGTTGTAGCCCGGTTCGGGCACGATCGTGGCCTGCCCCGGATCGACGTACGCCAGCGCGAGGTGGGAGATGCCCTCCTTGCTGCCGATGAGCGGCACCACTTCACGCATCGGGTCGAACCGCAGTCCGAACCGCTTGGCCATCCACGCCGACACGGCCTCACGGAACTCCACGAGCCCGATGCCGAATCCGTAGCGGTTCATGGCGGGCACGGTCGCCGCCTCGGCCAGCCGCCGCTGCGCTGCGGGCGGCGGCATCAGATCCGCGTCGCCCGGACCGAGATCGATCACGTCCACGCCCGCCGCCAGCAGCTCGCGCTTGCGCTGCGTGGCACGGGCCATGGCGTACTCGGGCAGGGTGTCCAGGCGATGCGCGGTCTTGAGCACTAGGTGTGCATCCTGACGGGGTTGCGAACGGTGCTGAAGCCCGGAACGTCCACTTGTACCTCGTCGCCCGGGGCAAGGGTCCCGACGCCGGCCGGCGTACCCGTGAGCACCAGGTCGCCCGGCACGAGCGTCATCACCCTTGAGATATACGCTAACAGAGCCGGAATCGTGAAGACCATGTGCGTTGCCGACCCCCGTTGGCGTTCCGTGCCGTTTACTTGGGTGACCACGGAAAGCGACGACAGGTCGGCCGGCGGGGCGTGGGGCGCCCCCACGGCGCAGAACGTGTCGAACCCCTTGGCGCGGGTCCACTGCGAATCGGACCGTTGGAGGTCGCGTGCCGTCACGTCGTTGGCGGCGAACACGCCGCCGATCGCCGAGCGAGCCTGGTCTTCGGACGCGTGGCTGAGCGACCGCCCCAGGAGGATGCCGATCTCCCCTTCGTATTCCACCTGCTTTGACATCGCGGGGAGCACGATGGGTTGCCCCGCCGGAATGAGGCTCGAGGGCGGCTTCAGGAAGATCAGCGGCTCGGCGGGCACGTCGTTGCCAAGTTCCCTGGCGTGTTCGGCGTAGTTGCGCCCTACGCAGACGATCTTGGACGGAAGCGCAAAGGGCAGCGGAGCGGAGGCGGGCATAGCGGGAAGTTAGCGGCTGGCGAGGCCACCGGCCATTTGCGGCCCCTTCACCGGACGCGGCCGGCCGTTGTCGGCGCTAGTCCGCGGCGTAGAAGCGGCGGATCACGGGGCGCAGGTCCTCCCACGGCTCCATGACCCGGAGCGCCGGCGGAAGTCCGCGCAGCAGTTCGGCGCCATACCGTGCCGTGACGATGCGCGAATCGGCGATCACCACGGCCCCGCGGTCGGTACCCGAGCGGATCAACCGTCCGAATCCCTGCTTGAGCTTGAGCGCGGCGTCGGGGATCATGTAGTCCTCGAATGGGTCCCCGCCCCGCTGTTCGATGGCTTCGCAGCGCGCCGCGGTGAGTGGTTCACCCGGCACGCGGAAGGGAATCTTGGCGATCAACAGCGCGCGCAGCGGCTCGCCCGGCACGTCCACCCCCTCCCAGAACGAGGTCGTGCCGAGCAACACGCCGCGCCCCGATTCCTGGAAGCGCGTGAGCAGGCGGTCGCGCGAGTCCTCGCCGTGCACGAGTAGCGGCCACCGGCGCTCCACGTTCTTGGCGCGCAGCAGTTCGGCGGCGCGGCGCACCTCGCGGTGGCTGGTGTACAACACGAATACGCCGCCATCGGACGCATCGGCGAGGTCGAGCAGCATGCGCACCACGGCGTGTGCGTGGCGCTCGACGTCGCGGTTGGGCGCGGGCGTGTCGGTGGGAATGGCGAGCAGCGCCTGGTGCGCGTAGTCGAACGGCGATGGCAGGATGCGCGTGACCGGCTCCAGGTCCGACGTCGTGAGCCCCAGCCGGCCGGCCATGAAGTCGAACCGGCCTTCGGCGGCCAGCGTGGCGCTCGTGACCACCGCCGTCCGGACCCGCGCGAACAGATCCTCGCGCAGAATGGGGGCGAGGTCCAGCGGCACGCTCGATACGGCCACGGCCCGATCTCGGCCGCGCGCTTCGATCCATCGCACGGTCTCGCTGCCCGGGTTGGGATCGAGTGCTTCGCGCAGCGCATCGCCGGCCCCCTGCAGTCGGCGGGAGACGGCGCGCATCTCGGCGAGCATCGGTGCCGCGTCCTCCGCGCGCTGGCTGCCCTCGAGGCGCTCGCGCACCAGCGTCAGCCCCTCATCGAGCAGCGACAGCTCGCCCAGCGTGTTCTCCAGCGATACGCGCAGCCCGCCGCGCCACGCGGGGTGCAGCGCGAAGTCGTCGGTGAGGCGCAGCACCTGCCCGCCCGACTGCGCCAGCAGCTCGTCGAGCACGTCGAACAGGATGGCGCTCTTGTCTCGCGCCGAATGGACAGACGGTGCGAGGCGCTTGCCGATGAGGTCCAGGCTCGCCTCGCCGAGCAGGTCGCGCGCCGATGACAGCCGGGCCACGAGCGTGGGCAGCAGGCCGCGCCCCCTCCGCTCGAGCCGATTGAACAGGCGCTGCAGGCCGCGGCGCGTGACGCTCGCGCCCAGGTGAGCGGCGGCGGCGTCTTCGAGGTGGTGCCCTTCGTCGATCACGATGCGCCGGTACGACGGGAGCACCGCGGCCTCCTGCCAATTCTGCGACGCGCGGCGCACGGCGATGTCGGCCAGCAGCAAGTGGTGGTTCACCACCACGACGTCGGCCTGCGCGGCGGCCCGGCGCGCCTTGAACAGGAAGCAGTCGTTGAAATGCGGGCACTGCATGCGCGTACAGAGGTCCGACTCGGCGGCCACCTCGTCCCAGATCTCGGGCGACGGCGCCGTGACGAGATCGCTGAGCGAGCCGTCGGTGGTGCGGCGCGCCCATTTCGCGATCGACTCGAGTTCGTCCTGCGTGCCGTCCTCGAACAGCGACGAGCCCGACGCCCGCGCCTGCTCGAGCCGCGCCAGACAGAGGTAGTTGCGCCAGCCCTTGAGCAGGGCGAAGCGCACCTTCTGGTCGGTGAGGGCCCGCGCGAGAAAGGGCAGGTCCTTGCGCACGAGCTGTTCCTGGAGGTTGATCGTGTTGGTGGACACGACGGTGCGTTCGCCGTTGGCGGCGGCCCAACGCAGGGCCGGCACGAGGTAGCCGAGCGACTTGCCGATGCCGGTGCCGGCCTCGAGCATCGCCACGCCGCCGTCGTTGTACGTCTGCGCGACCAGCCGCGCCATCTCGCGCTGCGCGGGGCGGTCTTCGTACCGCTGGTGGATGCCGGCCACGGGGCCGCCCGGCCCCAGGTCGCGCGACAGCTGGTCGAGATCGATGGGCCGGGCTTGCGCTTCGTGCGGCACCTCGACCACCACGTACAGGCGGGAGGCGGCGTTGTCGATGATCGCGAAGCCGATGCCGTCGTCGTGCAGGCGCGCGGCCACGGCAAGGTCGGCGTCCGAGGGATCGAGCACGCCCGAGGGGTGGTTGTGCACGAGGATCTCGCCGCGCTGCGCGAACCCGGGCAGGGCCAGCACGCTGGTGACGTCGCCGCGGGAGACGACGCGGCCGGTCTGGAACACACCGTCGGCGTCTTCAGTGCAGACGAAGCACACCTCGCGGCCCCCGGCAAGTCCGATCGCCGCGCGCAGCGCGGCGGCGACTTTGGGGCTGAGGCGCGACTCCGGCATGCCACAAACCTAACCCGTGGGCGGCGGGCACCACAGTTCAGGCGCGGCGGGCGGGATCATCTTGCCGCAGAGGGTCGCGATCTGGATGGTGGAGCAGTTCCAACGAGTGAGTTGCTGTTGCCGTTCAGATCCGCCGCATCCGTCTCATCCGTCAGATTGCAGTTCTGGCACTTGCGCGTGTCGTTGCTGTTGAGGCGTCCTACGTCTTGAGCGGCTTCTTCCTGGCCGCCGGGAACAGGACATTGTTGAGAATGAGCCGGTACCCGGGGGAGTTCTTGTGGAGCGACAGGTCGGTGGGCGGATTGCCGATCGCGTGCTCGGGGTCTTCGGGATCGTGGCCGCCGTAGTAGGTCCACGTTCCCTTGCCGTAGTCGCCGTGGAGGTATTTGACCCACGGCGTGCCCTCCTCGAAGGCCAGCACGACGTCGCTGGGCTTGAGGGTGGTCTTGGTGAAGCTGGTCGTGACCCCATAGAAATCGTTGATCACGCTCCGGTGGTCCTGCACGAGCATCGACGCCACGGGATCGAACTTGGCCGAGAAGTTGAACAGCGTGAACGTGCCCAGCGGCTGACGGCGGGCCGGGTCGTTCACCTGGTGGCCGTCGATGTCGCTCATCGAGTTCACGTAGGGCGACATCTCGAGGTGGGCATCGCGGAAGGCGAGGGCGCGCGACCAGTCCATCTTCCGGTCGGCGTCGGGGTCCATGGGTGTGCCGTCGGAGAAGGGCTGCGCGATGTCCACGTCGTGGCCGGCCAGCGCGAGGTCCAGCGTCTCGGTGGCTCCGCACATCGCGAACAGGAAGCCGCCGTTGGTCACGAACTGGCGGATGCGGTCGGCGACGTCCTTCTTGAGCGCCGGCACATTCGCAAACCCATATTTCCGAGCCGTGGTGAGCGCGGTCTGCACCATCTCGATGAACCAGGGCGCGTCGCGGTACCCCAGATAGAACTTGTTGAACTGCCCCGTGAAGTCCTCGTGGTGCAGGTGCAGCCAGTCGTACTTGCTCAGGTCGCCGTGTTCGACCTCGTCGTCGTAGACCGGCGTGTACGCGATGCCCGCGTACTTGAGCGCGAGCGTCACCGCGTCGTCCCACGGCGCGGCATCGGGCGGCGTGTACACGGCGATGCGCGGCGCTTTCTCCAGCGGCACCGAGTCCATGTTCGAGTCCTGGATGAGCGCGCGCACCGACGCGAGCTTGGCGTCGTCCATCGGCTCGACGGTGACGCCGTCCAGCGCCGCCTCCGTGCGCAGTTCCTCCACGTCGGGCAACAGGAACGACCCGCCCCGATAGTTGAGCAGCCATTCCGATTTGAGCCCGGCCTTGAGCGCCCCGAAGGTGAGCCCGTACGCCTTGAGGTGGTCGGCCTGTGCGTCATCCATGGGCACGAGCACGTGCGCCACGTCGAACCGCGGCAGCCGCACGAAGCGCGCCCCCACGGCGGCCACCGCCATGTGCCGCAGCCAGTCGCGCCGCCTCATGCCTGCACCGCCGCGGCCGCAGGGCGTCCGCCACCCTGGCCGCCCCCGGGAATGGACTGACGGGCCAACTCCAATTCGCGCCGCGCCTGCGGCACGAGCGCGCTCTCCGGATACGTGAGGATCATGTGTTCCAACCGCTGCAAGGCGCCGGCCGCGTTGCCGCTGCGGCGCAACTGGCGTGCCCACGCCAGCTCCGCGCCCGGCGCTTCGGGGCTGTCGGGAAAATCCTTCAGAATGCGCGCCCAGATCCCCACCGCCGCGCTGTCGGCGTGGCGGGCCTCGTCGATGCGCGCCACCAGGGACAGCAGCGCGGACGCCGCATCGGCGTGGCCGGCCGCGGCCTGCGTGAACGCGGTCGCGGCGCCGGTCGAATCGAGCCGCGCCAGGGCGAGGAACGCCCGCCCCACGTCGGGAGCGCTGTCTTCCGGCATGCGCGTGATGAGCCCCAAGGCTTCGGCCAGTTCGGGGGAAGCGTCGGTGGAGTTGCGGAGCATGGCGCGGGCGCCGGACAGGTTTCCCTCGTAGAGCGCCAGCCATCCCGCCGCGTCGCTGGAGTCGGCGTCGGGGCCGGCGCGATCGAGCGCCGCCCGCGCGCGCTCGAGATTCCCCGTGCGCACCCAGCCGAACGCCACCGATCGTTCCAACGCTTCGAGCTGCACCGGAAGCAGCAGGTGCGCGAAGCCCTGCACGAGCGCGTCCGCTTCGGCCGGCTTGCCGGCCGCCGCCAGCGCCCGCACGCGCAGCGGCAGCACCGTTGCCGCAGCGTTGGCCGAATCGACGCCGGACGCGGGGGCGAGGGCGAGCGCCGTTTGCGGATCGCCGGCGTTGAGCGCGGCCGCGGCGGCCTGCAGGGCGAGCGTGGGCGAGGCGCGCACGTGCAGCGCGGCCACGTACGCGTCGCGGGCCAGCGCCCATCGCTCTTCGGCTCCGGCGCGCGCCGCGAAGTCCAGCCACGCATCGATGCTCGCGCTGTCGGGGCGGAGATCCCGCAGCGCGGCCCACGCGTTGCCGGGCGATCCCCAACTCATCTCCAGTTCGGCCAGCGCGCGGCGCGCGCCGAGATCCACCGGCAGCGAGCGGAACGCGGCGCGCACCGAGTCGCGCGCGCCCTCCGGCGCCGGCGCCAGCGCGTACGCCGCCGCCTGGTCGAGATCCGGATTGGCGGCCAGCGCGCCTCGCCACGCCGCGGCCGACGACGCCCACTGGCCGAGCGCGGCGCGCGACTCCGCGAGTTCCATCTGGAGCGACGACGTGGTGCCCAAGGCGAGCCCGGCCAGCCGAATGATCGAGTCCGCCTCGACGGCCCGGCCGTTCTGCAGCAGGAGGCGCGCGTACTCGCGGTACGGATCGGCCGAGCCGGGAATGGCCTGGACCCAATCCTCGAACGATCGACGCACCATGTCGTCGCGCGCCAGCATGCTGTAGGCGCGCAGCTGCACGCTGCGGAACACCGGCTCGGTAGGATTCTGCGCGATGAGCGAGTCGAGCGGCACGAGCAGCGAGTCGGTCTGGTGCAGCTCGGCGTACACGCGTTCGAGCCCGAGCATGGCGTTCACGCGGTCGGGGCCCTGCAGCGCCGTGCGGTACAGCGGCGCCGCCGCGCGGTAGTTTCCGGAACCCTCGAGGTCGAGCGCGCGGTAGAAGGCCGACGTGTCGGCCCGCTGCGCGCTGGCCAGCGCGGGCGCGAGGAGGGCGATGGCCAACGCGAGCCTACGGATTGCCGCCGCCATTGATCCGCTTGAAGTACTCGAGAACGGCGCGGCGCTCGTCGGCCGACAGGCCGCGCAACTCGTCCCAGGTGGGTGGGCGGTACTTCACGCCGGCCCGCCCCGCGGCCTCCTGGTTCTGCGGCGCGAACAGCTTGGGGTTCACCGCCGACTCGGACTCGCGCTTGCCCGTGTCGTCGCGCTCGTCCTTCTGGAGGGAGCGGCCGGCATCGAGCATGTGACGCAGCAACTGTTCCTGGCGGGCGACCGTGGCGGCGTCCACTCGGCCATTCTGGAGCGCGTCGGCCACGGCGCGCGCCTCCTTGGCGAGTTGAGCGGCGCGGTCACCGCCCGCGGCGTCGCTGAGGTCGTCGAGCTGCTGCGATAGCCGCCGCTCCTGGTTGGCCAGCATGCGCGCCGTGGCCTGCGCGTCGAGACTCATCTGGCCCTGGCCAGGCAGCGGAAGCAGGCTCTGCGCCTGCGAATTGATGGAGCCCTGCTTCTTGGCGGCGTCCTGCAGCTGCTGCAGCATCTCGGCGAACCCGGACGCCGAGCTGGCGGAGTTGGCGCGCTGCCGGTCGCGGGCCAGCGCGGCCGCCGCCTGGTTGAGCGCGTCGGCGGCGGCGCCCATCGTGGACGGCGTCTGTTCGGCGTTGCGCGGATCGGCGGCCGATTTCGTGGCCTGGGCCACTGTCTGCGCCGCGTCACTCACCGCGCGCTGGGCGCGTCCCGAGAGCAGCGTGGTCTTCTGCGCCTGCTCCTGGAGTTGGCGCTGCGTCTGTTCGACGCCCTGCTGCAAGGCGCTCTGGTCGCCGCGCAGCCGTTCGGGTGCCGCCTGGCCGCTGCGCGTCTGGTCCTCGAGGCG
>Ga0307372_10014612_pt1 | contig 10024 bp, 8 predicted proteins | sample OX1MG_FD_202533 | JGI IMG/M metagenome (GOLD analysis project Ga0307372, IMG submission 202533) | Soil microbial communities from Risofladan, Vaasa, Finland - OX-1 | ecosystem: Environmental > Terrestrial > Soil > Coastal area > Acid sulfate soil | place: Finland: Risofladan, Vaasa | collected... | reverse complement strand
GCGCGACGGCGGGCTGGATGTCAGCTTCGACCTGCGCAATACCGGCACGGTCGCCGCCGACGAGGTGCCGCAGATCTATCTCGGCGCGCCTCGCACGGCGGCGCCGGGCGCGCAGTTCGCGCTGCGATCACTGGCCGGTTTCGAGCGCGTGCGGCTGGCACCCGGCCAGCGCAGCACCGTGCGCATTCACCTGCCGTTGCGGCAGCTGCAGTACTGGAACAGCGGCGCGCACGCCTGGAGGCTGCCCGCCTCGCCGCGCCCAGTTTATGTGGGCGCCTCCTCGCGCGACCTGCGCCTGACCGGCACCACGGCCAATTAGGGGGAACGGGGGGAGCCGCCTCGCTCCGCGGCGCCGTCCTGTGTGCCGGATCGCGCCCCCCCGCTATAATTGCTCTTTCCCCACCGGCCGCGCATGGTGCGCGGCTGCAAGCGCGGAGGATCTATGGCGGTATCCATGGCTGACAGCTTCAAGGCCCGTACGACGTTGAAGTCGGGCAACGAGACATTCGATATTTGGAGCCTGTCCGCCCTCGGCGCCGACAAGGTCGCACGCCTGCCCTACTCACTGAAAATCCTGCTGGAGAACCTGCTGCGCTCGGAGGACGGTGTCACCGTGCGACGCGCCGACATCGAGGCGCTGCTGAACTGGGACCCCAAGGCGCCGCCTTCGTATGAAATATCGTTCACGCCGGCGCGCGTGATCATGCAGGACTTCACCGGTGTGCCTGCGATCGTGGACCTGGCGGCGATGCGCGAGGCGATGCAGCGCCTGGGCGGCAATCCGGACGACATCAACCCGCTGGCGCCGGCCGAGCTGGTCATCGATCATTCGGTGCAGGTCGACCGCTACGGCACGCGCGACTCGCTCGCACAGAACAATCGCATCGAGTTCGAGCGCAACGGCGAGCGCTATGCGTTCCTGCGCTGGGGTCAGTCGGCGTTCCGCAACTTCAAGGTGGTGCCCCCCAACACCGGCATCGTGCACCAGGTCAATCTCGAGTACCTCGGCCGCGTGGTGTTCGACAAGGTCGAGGGCACGCGTCACCAGGCCTATCCCGACACGCTGGTGGGCACCGATTCGCATACGACCATGATCAATGGCCTCGGCGTGCTCGGCTGGGGGGTCGGCGGCATCGAGGCCGAGGCGGCCATGCTCGGCCAGCCGATCACGATGCTGATTCCGCAGGTCGCCGGCGTGAAGCTGAACGGGAGCCTGCCGCCCGGCGCCACCGCCACCGACCTGGTGCTCACCGTGACGCAGATGCTGCGCAAGCAAGGTGTGGTCGACCAGTTCGTCGAGTTTTTCGGCGACGGGCTGGCCAATCTACCGCTGGCCGACCGCGCCACGCTCGGCAACATGTCGCCCGAGTACGGCAGCACCTGCGCCATTTTCCCGATCGACGAGGAGACGCTGCGTTATCTGACCCTGTCAGGCCGCCCGGCCGCACAGGTGCAGCTGGTCGAGGATTACGCGCGCGCGCAGGGATTGTGGCGCAGCAATGGCGCTGCCGCGGCGAAGTATTCCAGCGTGCTGGAGCTGGACCTCGGCAGCGTCGAGCCGAGCCTGGCGGGCCCGAGTCGCCCGCAGGACCGCGTGCCGCTGCGTATCGCCAAGGGTACCTACGAGAAGCACCACGCGCGCATGGCCGAGGAACGCTCGCGCCGCCAGGCCAATGCGGGCGCCGGGGCCGCCGCCAGCGCCAAGGGCAGCGATGCTGCGGCGGGCGCCGCCACCGTGGGACGCGCGCAGGTGACGCTCGACGGCAAGAGCTTCGAGCTCACCGACGGTGCGGTGCTGATCGCGGCGATCACCAGCTGCACCAACACTTCCAATCCCTCCGTGCTGATCGCCGCGGGCCTGCTGGCGCGCAATGCGCATCGCCTCGGGCTGACCGCCAAGCCCTGGGTCAAGACCAGCCTGGCGCCCGGCTCGCGCGTCGTCACCGACTATCTGAAGAAGGCGGACCTGCTCGAGCAGCTCGAGAGCATCGGCTTCGACCTGGTGGGCTACGGCTGCACCACCTGCATCGGCAACTCCGGACCGTTGAAGCCGGAGCTGTCCGCGGCGGTCCGCGCCGCCGACCTCATCGGCTGTGCGGTGCTGTCCGGCAATCGGAACTTCGAGGGCCGCGTGCATCCGCAAGTGCGCATGAACTTCCTCGCCTCCCCGCCGCTGGTGGTCGCCTACGCGATCGCCGGCACACTCGACATCGACCTGAACCGCGATCCGCTAGGCACCGGTGCCGACGGCCGCGCGCTGTACCTGCGGGATATCTGGCCGCCCGCCACCGAGGTGGCCGACTCCGTGCAGCGCAATCTGAACTCGGACATGTTCCGCCGCAGCTACGCCAGCGTGTTCACCGGCGATGAGCGCTGGCAGAGCATCCAGGTGCCGCCCGGCAAGATCTACGCCTGGGATTCGAAGTCGACCTATGTGAAGAATCCGCCGTACTTCGATGGCATGACGATGCAGCCGCCTGCCATCGGCGCGGTCCGCCAGGCACGCGTGCTGGCGCTGCTGGGCGATTCGGTGACCACCGATCATATCTCCCCAGCCGGCAACATCGCCCCTAACAGTGCGGCCGCGCAGTACCTGCAGCAACAGGGCGTGCAGCCGGCCGACTTCAATCAGTACGGCGCGCGCCGCGGCAACCATGAGGTGATGGTGCGCGGCACCTTCGGCAATATCCGCCTGCGCAACCTGCTGGTGCCGGGCGTCGAAGGCGGCGTCACGCGTCACCTGCCTGACGGGGAGCAGATGAGCATCTTCGACGCCGCGATGCGCTACAAGGCCGATGCCACCGCGCTGATCATCATCGCCGGCAAGGAATATGGCACCGGCTCCTCGCGCGACTGGGCCGCCAAGGGCACGATGCTGCTGGGCGTGCGGGCGGTGATCGCCGAGAGCTACGAGCGCATTCACCGCTCCAACCTGATCGGCATGGGCGTGCTGCCGCTGCAGTTCAAGGACGGGGAGAATGCCCGCTCGCTCGGGCTGAGCGGCGGGGAGGTCTACGACATCAGCGGCTTCGAGCACGGCGATGCCACCAGCGCGCAGGTGCTGGCCACGCCGGCAGCGGACAAGAAAGCGATCCGCTTCACCGTGCGGGTGCGCATCGATACGCCCAAGGAGCGCGAGTATTTCCGCCACGGCGGCATCCTGCAGTATGTGCTGCGCCAGCTCGCCACGCAGAGCCGCGCCGCCTGATCGCATGAGCGAGGCCGCAGCGACGAACGGCGGCCTGGCGGTGTTCGATCTGGATGGCACCATCACGCGCGCCGATACGCTCGCGCCATTCATCCTGGGCTACCTGTGGCGCGCACCGTGGCGGCTGCCGCGGCTGCTGGCGGTGCTGCCGGCGTTGGGGCGGTTCTGCTTCGACCGCGATCGCGGCGCACTCAAGGGGGCGCTCATCCACACTACCCTCGGCGGCTTGACGCGCGTGGAACTCTCGCGCTGGAGCGAACACTTTGTCGCCGGACTGCTGCGTCACGGGGTCTATCGGCAGGCGCTGCAGGCTATCGACGCGCACCGCATGCAGGGTGATCGTCTCGTTCTGATGTCAGCCAGCACCGATCTGTACGTGCCGCAGATCGGGCAGGCGCTCGGCTTCGGGGAAGTGATCTGTACACGGGTCCGCTGGCACAGCGATGGCCGGCTCGACGGGCACCTGGCCTCCCCCAACTGCCGCGAAATGGAGAAGCAGCGCCAACTTACGGCACTGATCGAACGCCTGGCTCCCGGCAGGGTCTATACTTATGGCAATAGCGGCGCCGATCTGCCGCACATGCAGCTCGCAACGGAAGCGATTCTGGTCAACGGCCCGTCGCGGGTGCGGCGCGGCGCGACCTCGGGCCTGCGCCATGTGCGCTGGAGGCATTGAGGTTTACGGCAAGTGAGGGGTGGGCCATGCTGATTCGAAAACCGTCGGACATCAAACCGTCTGAAATCACCGCGGAATCGGTGTTCCGGCAGCGCCGCAAGTTCCTGGCCGGCGCGGCCGCCGGGGGCCTGTTCGCCGCCGCCGGTCCCGCGGCGCACGCCGCCGCCGGTTACGGCGACGCTGGCGGACTGACGGCAGCGGATGCGGCAGCCTACCCGGCGCTGCAGTACCGCCTCAACCAGCAGTACTCGGTCACCGAGAAGCCCAACACCTTCGATCAGATCACCCACTACAACAATTTCTACGAGTTCGGCGAGGACAAGACCGATCCGGCGGAGAACTCGGGCAAATTCAAGACCAGCCCGTGGAACCTCACCATCGCCGGCGAGGCCGAGAAGACCGGGACGTTCACGATCGAAGACATCTTGAAACCGCACCCGCTCGAGGAGCGCATCTACCGTTTCCGCTGCGTGGAAGCCTGGTCGATGGTGATCCCCTGGGTCGGCTTCCCGCTCGGCGATCTGCTCAAACGCTTCCAGCCGACCTCGGCGGCCAAGTACGTCGAGTTCACCACGGTGCTCGATCCGCAGCAGATGCCCGCTCAGCGCACCAACCTGCTGCCGTGGCCCTATATCGAGGGGCTGCGCATGGATGAGGCGATGCATCCGCTGTCGATCATGGTGGTGGGCCTCTACGGCCGTACATTACCGAACGTCGATGGGGCGCCGATGCGCGTCATCTCGCCGTGGAAGTACGGCTTCAAGGGCGGCAAGTCGATCGTGAAGATTCGCTTCATGTCCACTCAGCCGCACAACACCTGGAACGTGGTGGACCCCACCGAGTACGGCTTCTATGCCAACGTCAACCCGAAGGTGCCGCATCCGCGCTGGAGCCAGGCGACCGAGCGGCGCATCGGCGCCGGGTTCTTCGACCAGCGCCAGCCCACGCTGATGTTCAACGGCTATCCGCAGGTCGCGAGCATGTACAAGGGCATGGACCTGCATCGCTACTTCTAACATCGTGCCACCCGGATCGCGACACGCTGTCGATCAGCGCTTCCGCTACGTCTACAAGCCGCTGGTTTTCTGCGCCTGCCTGATCCCGTTCCTGGGGTGCGTCGGCGGCGTCCTGGCTGCGTCGGGTATCGCCCGCGTGCCCGGCTTGAGCCTCGGCGTCGATCCGGTGCGCTACGTGCTGGACGTGTTCGGCAAGACCACGCTCAACATGGTGCTGATCACGCTGCTGGTGTCGCCGGTGCGGCACATCACCGGCTGGAGCAATCTGCTGCGCTTGCGGCGCATGCTCGGGCTGTTCGCATTCTCGTACGCGCTGCTGCACTTCAGTACCTATGTCGTGGTGTTCCAGGACCTGAGCTGGCATGGCATCACCCAGGACATCGCCAAACGCCCGTACATCACCATCGGCTTCGCCTCGCTGCTGATGCTGGTACCGCTGGCCGTCACGTCAACCAATAAGATGATGCGCAGGCTCGGGCGCAAATGGGCCATGTTGCACCGGCTGATCTACCTGGTCGCCGCGCTGGGCGTGCTGCATTACTGGAAGATGCTCAAGCTCGCCAATCACGAGCCGCTGATCTATGCCGGCATCGTCGCCGTGCTGCTCGGCTGGCGCGTGTGGCGGCGGCTGCGCCAGGTACATCGCTCGGGGGCATCGGGAGGGGCCCGCCGCGCTACATCGAGGTCCGCAATTCCCAAAGCTCCGGAAAAAGCCTGAGGCGCAGCGCCTTGGCGAGGTACGACACTCCGGCCGTGCCGCCGGTACCGCTCTTGTAGCCGATGATGCGCTCCACCGTCTTCATGTGCTGGAAGCGCCACAGCTGGAAGCGGTGATCCAGATCGACCAGCCGCTCGGCCAGCTCGTACAGATCCCAGTCCTTGTCGGCATTGTGGTAGACCCCGAGCCAGGCCGCGGTCACCTGCTTCGATGGCACATAGGGGACGGCGAAGTCGCGCGCGAGCACCGAGGCCGGCACGCCATAGCCGCGCTGTGACAGCAGCCGCAGCACCTCGTCGTACAGGCTCGGCGCCGCCAGCACCCGCTCGAGCGCGGCGTAAGCTCTCGGGTCGGCGCGATGCACTTTGATGATCTCGGGTTGCTTGTTGCCGAGGGTGAACTCCAGCAGCCGATACTGCAGCGACTGGAAGCCCGAGGAACGGCCGAGCTGATTGCGAAACGCCGAATAGTCCGCCGGCGTCATGGTTGAGAGCACCTCCCATACGCCCAGCATCTGCGCCTGCACGCGCCCGACGCGCTCGAGCATCTTGAACGAGGGGCCCAGATCGTCGCGCCGGATGCACTCGATCACCGCGCGCAGTTCTTCCAGCATGAGCCGTATCCACAGCTCGGAGACCTGGTGCACGATGATGAACAGCATCTCGTCGCGCTGGCTCGATAGCGGCTCCTGCGCCGATAGCAGCCGGTCGAGCCGCAGGTACTCGCTGTAGGACTGCGAGCTGCCGAGGTCCCAGTGCACCGCCTCGTCGGACAAGTCGACCCGCGTGGCAATCTCGGGCGGCGCGGGTGCTGCGGGCGCCGCGGGATCCTTCGGTGCAGCGCTCACTTGAAAATCCACGACGGCACGCGCCGCCAGCCCTGCAGCAGCTCGCGGTCGAGTGTCTTCCAATCCGGCTCGTGGCGCGACACCTCCAGCCAGAAGCGCGCGGAGTGGTTCATGTGCTTCAAATGCGCGAGCTCGTGGATGATCAGGTAGCGCAGCACCTCGGGACGCTGGAACAGCAGACAGGCGTTGAGGCTGATGGTCGCGCGGCGTGAGCAACTGCCCCAGCGCGTGCGCTGACAGCGCACCTGCATGCGCTGCGGCTGCGCCCCCATCTGCTGCGCAAGCCCCTGCAGCGGTTGCTGGAACGCATGCAGCGCGCGCGCGACGAGCCAGTCGGTGAGCACTCGCCGCAGCCGTTCATGCTCGCTCAGGTCGCCATGGACGCGCAGCGCGCGCGCGCCGACCTCGTGCAGGTGCACCCGTCCCGCCGCAATGCCGTGCTCGCAGCTCCAGTGCTCGCCGATCGCGGTGAGCGCGAACATTGCCGGCGGCAACGGCCAGTGCATTGGTGTCGCCGAGCGCAGACGCTGGCGCTCGATCCATTCACGATGCTCGCTGACGAAGGCGCTGACCCGCTGCGCAGAGGTGCGCGGCGGTACCACGATCTCAACGCCGCCATTGCGGAACACACGCACGCTGAGCCGGCGCGCACGCGCGCTCCGGCGCACCGACCAGCTGTGCTGGGTGCTGCCCGGATCCCATAGCTCTAGCTGTCGCAACATGGTCGTGTGGATCATATCAGGCATCACTCGAGTATGACCGGCATATGCCGTGCGCACTTCCTCACGGCCTCCTGCATTACAGTAGCGACATGCAGTGGATTGACATCGGCGCTAATCTGACACACGACAGCTTTGACCTGGACCGCGAGCAGGTGATCGCACGCGCGGCCGCGCACGGCGTGACACAGATGGTGGTGACCGCCGCGAACCTCGAGGACAGCGCCACGGCGGCGCAGCTGGCCGCGCGCCATGCCGGCGTGCTGTTTGCGACTGCCGGCGTGCACCCGCACCATGCGCAGGAGCTGTCCGCCGATGATCTGCCGCAGCTGCGCGCGCTGCTGGCCGCCCCGGGCGTGGTCGCAGCCGGCGAGTGCGGGCTGGATTACTATCGCAACTTCTCCCCGCGCGCCGCACAGCTGCGCGCCTTCGAATGGCAGCTGCGGCTGGCGGCCGAGTGCGCCCTGCCGGTGTTTCTGCATCAGCGCGACGCGCACGAGGATTTCGTGGCGGTGCTGCGCGCACATCGCAGCGCACTGACGGGCGGCGTGGCGCATTGCTTCACCGCCGGACAGCGCGAGCTGGAAGACTATCTGGCGCTCGACCTGTCGATCGGGATCACCGGCTGGTTCTGTGACGAGCGCCGTGGCGCGCACCTGCGCGCGCTGGTGGCGCACATCCCGGCGCAGCGACTGATGCTCGAGACCGACTCACCCTATCTGCTGCCGCGCGACCTTGCACCCCGGCCAGCGTCCCGTCGCAACGAGCCGATGTATCTGCCGCACATCGGGGCTGCGGTCGCCGCGGCGCGCGCCGAAACGGTCGAGAGCTGCGCCGCCCACACCAGCGCGCATGCGCGCGCGTTGTTCGCGCTGCCGGATCGCTAGATCGCAGCCCTGGGAGCGACGAGCTGGCTCGGGGCGACCGAGCCCTTGACCAGCTCCCACATCGGTCGCCAATGTTCGAGCATCTCGCTCATGGCCTCGCGATCGGACACCGGAAATTCGGCCGACAGCGACTCGAGCGTCAGCGTGTAGCTCGGCAGTCCCTTGGGGAAGCGGCCACGGCCGGTGAACACGATGCGTCCTTCCACGGGCAGTTCCTGCGCGATCGCGCGTACCGCGGCAATGCGGTCGTACAGCCCGGTCTGCGGGTTGACGAAGGTGTAGCGCTGCGCGCGCTGCATGACGGTCCAGGCGTTCATTTGATCACCGCCGAAGATATTGCCGGCGATATCGCGCAGATCGATCACCACCACGCCGCGCGCGGTCAAGAGCAGGAAATCCACGTGCAGCACGCCGCCCTGCCCGTCCGGCACCAGCACGTCACACAGATGATCGAAGCCGCAGCGGGTCACGGCCAGCGAGCGCGCCGCGCGCATGCGTCGGCGCCGGTGCCAGCGCCACAACATCACCAGCAGGATGATCAGGGCCACCGCGAGCAGCAGCGACCCGATCCATTCCAGATCGGCTGGCGGCGGCAACGACGGCAACGACGGCAGTGGCGGCAATGGCGGTAATGGCGGTGGTGTGGGCGTCATCGACGGCGACGGCCTTTACAGAGAACGTTTCAGCGCCTCGAGCGTGGCGTCGATCTCGATATAGTTCGCGGGCCGCTCGAACAGGCGCGCCAGAGGGTCGGGCAGCTCGAGTGTGCGGCCGATCAGCGGCTCGATGATCTCGCGGAATTTAGCCGGATGGGCGGTCGCGACCAGCACCCAGCGCGCGCTCGAGCGCGCCTCGCTCGTCAGCCGCGCATACGCCTCAGCCGCCACCGCGGTGTGCGGGCACCACACGCGCCCGTAGCGCGCATAGTCGGTGCGGATGCGCGAGCGCGTGGACTCATCGTCGATCGACACCGCGGACAGCGCGGTGCGCAGTGCAGCGGCGTCGCGGTACAGCGCGCTCAGGCGCTCGAGGTTGCTGGGATTGCCGACGTCCATGGCCGACGACAGCGTCGCGACGCTGGGCCGAGGGCGCAGCTCGCCGCTGTCGAGGTAGTCCGGCACGGTGCGATTGGCATTGTGGGCCAGCAGGATCTCCCTGATCGGTGCGCCGAGCTTGCGTGCCCACACGCAGGCGGTGGCATTGCCGAGATTGCCGGCGGGAATCACGAATGACGCCGGCTGCCCATGCGTGTGGTGAATCGTAAGGCTCGCCGCCCAGTAGTACACCATCTGCGGCAGCAGCCGCCCGAGATTGATGCTGTTGGCCGAGGAGAGCTGCCGGCGCGAGCGCAGCTCGCGGTCGGCGAACGCCTGCTTCACCAGCTGCTGGCAATCATCAAAGCGCCCGCGCACCGCGAAGCTGCGGACGTTATCACCCCAGCAGGTCAGCTGCTGCTGCTGCGTCGGCGATACCAGCCCCTTCGGAAACAGTACTGCGACCTCGATGCCGGCGCGGCGATGAAACGCCGCGGCCACCGCCCCGCCGGTATCCCCGGAGGTGGCCACCAGGATCGTCAATGGCGCCGTGGCGGTTTGCGCGCCGTCTGCGGCCCCGCGCCGCGCCAGCGCGGCGGCCAGGAAGCGCGCGCCGAAATCCTTGAACGCTGCGGTCGGGCCGTGAAACAACTCCAGCACGCCGAGGTGCTCCCCGGCATCGAGCATGCTCAGCGGTGCGGGAAAATCAAATGCCTCGCGCGTGATCTGCGCGAGCTCGGCGGCCAGTGCATCGCCAGCGGCAAACGGCGCGAGCAATTCCAGCGCCAGCGCGGGCAGATCGCATGGGTCCGAGCGCGGTGCGAGCTGCGGCCACTCGTCCGGCACATACAGCCCGCCATCGGCGGCCAGACCCTGCAACAGTGCCGCGCTCAGCGTGACCCGCTGCTGCAGCGCTCGT
>Ga0307372_10014603_pt1 | contig 10031 bp, 11 predicted proteins | sample OX1MG_FD_202533 | JGI IMG/M metagenome (GOLD analysis project Ga0307372, IMG submission 202533) | Soil microbial communities from Risofladan, Vaasa, Finland - OX-1 | ecosystem: Environmental > Terrestrial > Soil > Coastal area > Acid sulfate soil | place: Finland: Risofladan, Vaasa | collected... | reverse complement strand
CGCGGACCGCGTGTCTACGTCTACCAAGCCGCTCCGACCTAGCCCAGCTATCCTCAGCGGAGGATCGGTCAGAAGATCAACCGCAGGGTGTCTGTCAGAGGCGTCTCCATCCCATCACCGCCCACCATCGCATATGCTGCTCGTCGGCGTTCTTCAAGGATCGTCGTATATACTGGATGTCCAGCGAATGGATGCCCGCTCGGTGGTTTGGGAGCCATCGAATCTCCGCCACCTGATCAATGACCATCTTGAGCGAAGGCTGACCCGCGAGGAGATCGACGAAGCATTGAATGATGTGCACCGAATTGAATCCACCGAGATCCGCTCTGGTGTGAGCTACCACACGGTCGTTGGCGCAACACAAAAGGGTCGGCTGTTGGTGGCGGTGTGGGTCGACCACGCAGATGGCCGCTTTCCCATTCATGCGCGACAGGCCGGTCGGCGTGCGGCCAGGAGGTACTACCGGTGAGCGCGGTCACCAAATGGACAGATCCGTTTGACGACATGTCCGACGAGGAGTTCGACGAGCATGTTGATCAACTCTTCTCCGTGAGACCTCGCACCGTCGGCGTCTCTCTTCGAGTCCCGCCGGACTTGCTGGAAAGGGTCAAGCGACAGGCGTCGCAGGCCGGCGTTCCATATCAGACCTTCATGAAAGCTGTTATCGAGGCGGCTGTTGCTCGCCTCGAGCGGCGGCCAGGGAAGCCGCACCGCCGGCGGACCCACTCAGGCTGATCCGGACACCAACCAGCTCAAGTTGGTTCGCGTTACGGAAACGACGGCCCACATTGACTGTCCCGGGCGGCTACGTCCGCCACGCCGGCGGTTCGATATCGGTCGATGAGGACCGAGCAGCCAGTCGGCCGTGACGGGTTCGCCCAGCAACTGCGGGCCGAATTCACCAACTTCGGAATGGGCCGATCCCTTGTCATCATGCTCTTCGCGGCCGGGGTCGTTTTCGTGCTCCTGTCCTTCGTGAGCGCCTTGGAGGGCCATGGGAGTAATAACGTCGTACCGACCGGTCCAGGCGGTGAAGCGGTCACCGATACTTACACGTTCGTACATCAACCCCTCGCTGGCAACGGTACCCTCACGGCCAGGGTAGCCACACTCTCGGGAGCGTATACCTTACCTTCGAACACTGGTGGCTCTCAATTGCAGCCTGGACTTGCACCGTGGGCCAAAGCGGGAATCATCTTCGAACCGGACACGAATCAGGGCACCGATTACGCAGCCGTGATGGTCACCGGCGCTCATGGTGTCCGCATGCAGTACAACTACACGAATGACAGGCCGGGAATTGGCGGGCCCGTCGAGACGTCTTCTCCTCGGTGGCTGCGGCTGACCCGAGTCGGAGACGTCATCACCGGCTATGACTCCACCGACGGCGACCATTGGACCGAGATCGGGACTGCCCGCCTGACAGGCCTACCACGCGAGATTCAGATCGGGCTTTTCGTCACCTCTCCGTTGTACTTCCCCGCCGAGTCCACCAGCGGCACCCCCAGCGTTGCGACCGCCACTTTCGACCAAGTCTCCGCGCAAGGTGAGCTTCCCTATGGCTCGTGGACGGGAGACACAATCACCGGTTTGTACCCCACCCTGCAGTCGGATCCCACCTGGCAACAGGCATCCGCCAACGTATTCACCATCAGCGGATCCGGCGACATTGCACCACTCGTGGGAGCCACCGTGTTCAGCATTTGGCCAGGGGCAAGCATCGTCAACGGGACAATCGTCGGGCTCCTCATGATCATTGTGCCCACAGCTTTGTTTACCACCTCGCAGTACCGCCGAGGGTCCATTCGTGCCACCTCTGCCGCCACCGCGCGGCGCGTCCTGATAGCCAAATCCGTCGTCGCCGGATCGCTGGCGTTTGTGGTCGGAGCCACGGCCACAGCAATCGCCGAACCAATTACCCGACACGTCCTGGCCGCCAACGGGAACTTTCTCTTCGCGCAAACTGCGCCTGACGTGGCCCGGATTATTGTTGGCACCGGGTTTTTCTTTGGTCTCGCCACAGTATTGGTCGTTGCGGTGGGCTCGATGTTGCGGCGTACCGCGGTGACGGTCGTCGCGTGCGTTGTTCTCCTGGAGATTCCGGGCGTCCTCGCCACGGTCTTGCCTGCCTCCGAGAGCTGGCTGATGAGGTTCACCCCAACCGCCGCCTTCGCTATCCAAGCCAGTCTGCCCAAGTCCAACCTGGTCACCAGCGCGTACACGATAGTGAACGGCTACTTCCCGATCAGTCCATGGGGCGGCCTCGCCGTGCTCGCCGCCTATAGCGCGATTATCCTGGGCGCCGCCATGTGGCTTGTCAGGAGGGGAACCCCTTCCTCTGGTCCCCTTCCTCAATTTGGAGACTTCGAACAAGGACGTCTGGACTAGGAGCGGCAGTTCACGGGCGAGTCGCGCACAAGGAAACACGCGCCGCGACTCACAATGGGGGAATTGTGAATCAGCTTCGAACGGAGTTGAGTGTCCGGCGAGCAGTGCTCTCCGACGCTGCTGCTATTGGAACCCTTCATGTATCTGTCGAGGGAGGGACCCCGATGGGACGAGAACCGTCTCGCCGCCACGAGGCGACCCGGGCAATCGCGCCGGATCGCCGCAGCAGATCCGAATCGCCTGGCAAGAGCCAGCTGTACGATCCGGCGTCGTCACATGCTCCACAGGGCTTGAGTGGGTGACATGCGGGCGGCGCGCAGTGCGGGCATGAGCCCGGCGACGGCCCCGATCACAAGGGAGGCGACGAAGCCGCCGGCCCAGGCTTCCGTGGGGATGACCATGACCCAGCCTTTGGAGTAGGCGTAGACGGCCGTCGATACGACGCCAAGGGCAACCCCGACCGCGCCGCCAAGCAGTCCCAGGAGGACGGCTTCGGAGAGGAACTGTGTGCGGATGTGGCCTCTGGTAGCGCCCAGGGCGCGGCGCAGTCCGATCTCGGAGCGGCGTTCGAGGACTGAGATGATCATGATGTTGGCGACCCCGACCCCGCTGACCAAGAGGGCGACCGCGCCGAGGCCGAGGAACAGGCTGTTGAGGGCACCCTTGGCCTCGGCTTGAGCAACGAGGGCGGAGGAGGGTTGGGTGACGTTGACCCCGCTGGGGTTCTCAGGGTTGGCGGTGGCAGCCAGGAGGCCATCGACGGCGTTGACCTGGTCGTTCTGGGCCCGCAAGTAGATGCTCGAGGGGTGGCCGTCGAAGCCCAGGTACTTCTCCGCCGCGGGGTAGCCGACCAGGACGGAGGAGTCGATGGCGGGGACCAGCACTGCTGGTCTGAGGATGCCTGCGACGTAGAACCATTGGCCGCCGACCCAGATTCGCTCTCCGGGGTAGGTACGGTCGATCCCGAGCCGCTGCGCGGCGGCGGCGCCGAGCACGGCGACGGGTTCTTGGGCGGTGGCCGCGTTGAGGTAGTGGCCTTTGGCGATGGTGGTGGCCACGACGGGGAGGAGGTCGAGAGATGCGGCTTGGACGGTCAGGGCGTTCGTGTTACCGGAGGGGATGTAGGGGTTGCGGTAGGCGGCTGCGCCGCTGACCGCGCCGGTGGTCTGCACCTGCTGCACACCGCTGATACGCCCGATCCTGGCCGGCGCCGTGGTGGGCAGCTCCGCGATGCCGCCGGTGAAGGTCTGCCCGTTGCTGACGGTTAGTAGGTTGGTGCCGAGCTGGTTGATCTCGTTGAGCAGGCCGGCCGCGGACGAGGCGGACAGGCCGAGCACGGCGACGATGGCGGCCACACCGATAGCGATACCGAGAGCGGACAGCCCGGCCCGCAACTTCTGGGTGCGCAGTCCCACGCTCGAGAGTCGGGCCAGGTCGGACAGCTGCAACCGTCTCCGGCTCAGGGTCGCGGCCGTCAAGACGGGTCCTCGCCGACAGGCAGCCCAGGCTGGGGTCCTGAGATAGGAGGTTGGGTAAAGGGGACCCGTCGGTCGGCTCCTGCGGCGGGGCCGGTGTCGGCCACGATGCGGCCGTCGAGGATCTCGACTTTGCGGGGCATCCGCTCGGCGATGACGTGGTCGTGGGTGATGACCACGATGGTCGAGCCGGCCTGGTGGAGTTCGTCGATCAGGGCCAGGATGGACTGTCCGGTCGCTTGGTCGAGGCTCCCGGTCGGCTCGTCAGCGAGCACAATGGCGGGCTTGCCGACTAGGGCCCGGGCGATGGCGACCCGTTGGCGTTGCCCGCCCGAGAGCTGGGTGGGACGGGCATTGGGGCGCTGCGGCAAGCCGACCAGGTCCAGGGCGTCGAGCGCGCGCTGGCGGCGCTGCTTGAGGGGGATGCCTGCGTAGAGGAGCCCGTCAGCCACGTTGTCCAACACGGTGGCGTGCTCGGCCAGGAAGAACTGTTGGAAGATGAACCCGATCCGGGTGGCCCGTAGGTAGGCCACGTCGTCGTCGGCCATGGTTGCGACGTCTAGTCCGGTGATCCGCACCCGACCGCTGGTAGGCCGGTCTAGAGTCCCCATCAGCTGCAGCAAGGTGGTCTTGCCCGACCCCGACGGGCCGACGATCCCCACCAGCTCCCCCTGGCCGATGGTGAGATTCACCCCGCGCAGGGCCAGGACGGGCGGCTCGCCGGGAAAGTTCTTGACCACGTCGTCCACTTCGAGCACCGGCACCCCTTCACCGCCGAGAACGACGCCGTTGCCGGCGGCGACCCTGTCGTTTTCGGGTGCGGGTCGCAAGCTGAAGGTCATGTCGTTGGGACCACCACTTGCTGGCCGACGGCCAGCCCCGAGCCGCTGACCTGCACCAGCCCGTCAGCGTCGTCGAACAGTCCGAGCGAGACCGGCACGAGATCGTGGTTCCCCCGTGCGTTGACGACCTCGACGGCGTAGCCACCCCCGGACTGGGCCAGCAGCGCGGTCACTGGCACCACCAGCGCGCTGGCTACGCTCGCGGTGGTTATGCCGATCCGAACCGGGGCCTGATCCCACGTGCCCGTGGCGGCCGGATCGGAGGTGGTGACCTCCACTGTGATAGTCGGTGTGGAGCTCCCCGAGCCGCCCGACGAGCAGGTGTCCGTTCCCGGCGCAGCGGAGCTGGATCCCGACCTGGACCCGGAGCTCGATGGGCAGCTGGCGACCGACCCTATCGATGAGACGACACCTGGGGTCGTCTTGTTGTTGGGCAGGGTAATGGTCACCGTATCCCCGACCGCCACCTCGGTCTGTTGCGAGGCGTCCAACGCGACCTGCACGATCCGAGTGGTCGAGGTGGCTTGCACCACCAACTGACCGGTCTGGGTGCCGCCCCCTAGCTGGACTGATATGGTCGTCACCCGCAGCGCCGCGGGTTCGAACACTGCCTCGCCGAGAGTCAGCGCGCCGGTCTGGGTCACCCCTAGAGCAGCCTGGAGCCTCTCCACGGCCGTGGTGGTGGCAGACCAGAAGGAGGCAGAGGTTGGGTTGAGCTGAGTCGGGGTGGCATAGCCGAGCGCAATCAGGTCTGCCTTGAGCTCCGCCACGTCGGCGCCGGTAGCGCCGGCCGATAGGGTCCGATACGCAGGGGTCGAGCCATACAACAACACGACCGGGCTATCGTTCACCCGGTACAGCACCTGACCCTGAGAGATCACCTGGCCGAGGGCTGGCAGCTTGGTGTATGTCCCTTGGGCATGGTTGATCACGGAGTACGGCGAGCCGTCCGATTGCGCCGAGTACGTCAGGGTCCCATCCACGGAGACCACGGCCGAGAGCTTCACCATTTCTACCTTCGCGGTGTTCGCCGGCGACTCCCGTGCGGCTGGGGTCGCCTGCTTCGCAGTGGACATGACGACCGCGCCGGTGGCGATGACGGCAACCAGCACGGCCGCTCCGGCCAGTACCCAAGTCTTCCGCTTCATTTGCCCTGCAACCCCATCTGGCCTGAATAGATAGCGGAGCACTTGGCCAGCGCGGCTTGGAACCCGGGGATGCTGTGAGCACCATTCACATTGATAATGGGGCCGTCTGGGCTGGGGTCCGGAAAGTTGCTGACGCCGTTGTCGCGCATGCACTGGGCGAACTTGAGGGCTGCCGCTTGCTGTTGCGGGGTCCTTTGGGTCCCCATGAACCCCGATGGCTCTAGGCTTTTGCAGGCACTGAGTGCCTGCTGGAACGCTGGGGTGTTGGTGTTGATCCCCGAGCCGTTAGCTATCGCATCGATGGTCAGCTGGCCCGACGAGTTGGGGTCCGGGAAGTTGCTAACGCCGTTGGCGCGCATGCACTGGGCGAACTTCACCGCCTGCTGAACATTGGCGCTGCCGGAGCCGGTCGCGGCCGGTGCGTCCGAACTGCACGCGCTGATCAGGCCAACCATGGCGCTCAGGGCAAGGACGACAACCGGCCGAAGGGCTCTACTCATGTGCTTGTGCTGGTTCGCTGTAGGTCATGCCTTCAGTAAAGGCAGCGAGGTGTTGCCAGCTCGTATGGGGTTTTCGATATGCCAGCCATATGCGCGGGCCCGTAGCATCGGAGCATCCGTGTCTTGATCGTTGAGGACGAGCCCTATATGGCAGAAGCCATCCGCGATGGCCTACGCCTGGAAGCGATCGCGGCCGACATCGCCGGTGACGGTGACACCGCTCTTGAGCTGCTGAGCATCAACGCCTACGACATCGCCGTCCTCGACCGCGATGTACCCGGCCCGTCCGGTGACGAGATCGCCAAACGCATCGTCGCCGCCGGCAGCGGCATTCCGATCCTCATGCTCACCGCTGCCGACCGGCTCGACGACAAGGCCACCGGATTCGAACTCGGCGCCGACGACTACCTCACCAAGCCCTTCGAACTCCGAGAGCTCGTGCTCCGGCTCAGAGCCCTCGACCGCAGGCGCGCCCACAACAGGCCACCGGTGCGAGAGATCGCAGGTCTGCGTCTGGATCCGTTCCGCCGCGAGGTCTACCGCGACGGCCGCTACGTCGCGCTCACCCGGAAGCAGTTCGCAGTGCTCGAGGTCCTCGTCACTGCCGAAGGCGGTGTCGTCAGCGCCGAAGAGCTACTGGCACGGGCGTGGGATGAGCACGCAGACCCGTTCACGAACGCTGTGCGCATCACTGTCTCGGCACTGCGCAAACGCCTCGGCGAACCCGGGATCATCTCAACTGTGGCCGGCGTCGGGTACCGCATCAGCACTCAACCCGACACCGGACGTGAGGGAGGGGACCGTGGATAGAGCGCCTGGTTTGAGCGTTCGCCTCAAACTCACCCTCAGCTACGCCGGCTTCCTCATGCTGGCAGGTGCCGTGATGCTCGCGGCCGTCTGGGTGTTCCTGCTGCGTTATTTGCCCGCCGGTCTGACCATCGATTTCACGAGCCGGTGGTTCTCTCCCAACCGCTCCGACCCCCTGCATGGCTTTGCCGTAGCCGCGGCGATCGTGCTGGCATTCCTGCTGGTATTCGGTCTGCTAGGAGGGTGGATTCTCGCCGGCGGCATGCTCGCCCCCCTGACTCGTATCACTGACGCCACACGTATGATCGCCAACGGATCGCTCTCCCACCGAATCCGGCTACCGGGCCGCAGAGATGAGTTCCGCGAACTCGCCGACGCCTTCGACGCCATGCTCGCTCGGCTCCAAGCACACATCGCTGAGCAGCAGAGATTCGCAGCCAACGCCTCCCACGAACTGCGCACCCCGCTGGCGATCACGCAGACATTGCTCGATGTGGCCCGCAACGAGCCGAACCGCGACACCGGCGAACTCGTCGACCGCCTCCGTGCCGTCAACGCCCGAGCGATCGAGCTCACTGAAGCATTGCTCCTACTCAGCCGCGCCGACCAGCGGTCCTTTACGCGAGCACAAATCGACTTGTCCCTCATAGCGGAAGAAGCCACTGAAACGCTCCTCCCCTTCGCAGAAAAGCATGGCGTCGCCATCGAAACCTCCGGCCACCTGACCCCCACCATCGGCTCACATGCGCTCCTGCTGCAGTTGACTACGAACCTCGTGCATAACGCGATCGTCCACAATCTGCCTGAGCAGGGCACAGTGTGCGTCACGACCAGCGTTCACCCAGAAGGTGTGGTGCTCACTGTCGAGAACACCGGCGAGAAGCTCACCCCACAGTTTGTTTCCACGCTTGGCGAGCCGTTTCGGCGCGACAGCGAACGCCTACACACCGACCACGCAGGCGTCGGACTCGGCCTGGCAATCGTCAAAAGCATCACCCAAGCACACGACGGAACCCTCACCCTCACCCCGCGGGCCGCTGGCGGGCTCAGCGTCACGGTGCAACTACCCGCCGAGCCACCGCACGCTGGCAGATGACGAACAGGGAGAGACCGGGGTCTCCGTTTCTTACCTGGCCGCTCTCGGATTCGCCAGCCTTGTCTTCGTGCGCCATCTCGAAGCCGTAGTGGAGGGAGGTTGGCCGCGACCTGATACTGATTGTGGTTAGACGGTGGTCCGGCCGAGCGTGTAGTACTCGGCGCCGATCTTCGCGTATGGGTGGCGTCCCTCGCATGCCTGGGGCTTCGACACGACCCGTGAGTAGAGGACTGGTGCCATGCGGGAGGTGGGATCTCTCCGACCATGAGTTGCAGGCTGTCTGTCAGCGGGCGCCACGGACCCATCACCGCCCACCACGATTCGACGGGCTTTACATAACGCGAACCCTGAATTCAGGCCGGGACTTCGACGATGTCGACTACACCCTCGAGTCCGCTGAAGTCGTCAATATTGCGCGTGTACAGAGGCAGGCCGACCGAAAGAGCGGTTGCCGCGATCAGCAGATCGATTGCTCGCTTGCCCCGCGCTTTCCGTCCTCCGGCTGTGATTGCTGCAAAGACCCTTCCGTAAGCGCGCGCCGCATCTGTGTCGAACGGGAGAGCTTCTAAGGTCGCCTCGACTCGCTGTAGACGATCCTGCCGCGCAGCTCGTTCACTTGAATCGCGCGCCGCGTGGACGCCCGCCACTAGTTCGGCGAGCGTGATGGCCGCTACGCTGGCCTCCTCCGGCAAGGCTGACTCGGGGGGAGGGTCGATCAGGACCGACGTGTCGACCATTCCCCGCGCACGTCGTGGCTCAAGCACGCGGTCGCGGGTCCTGATTGATCAGTTCATCGATATCCTTTCGGAACCTGGTCGTATCGATTCGCGGTGCGCCGGCGAGCGCGGCGAGCAGCATCCCGGCTGGCACCGCCATACGGCGGCGGACGGGCATGAGCTCCCCGACTGGCACACCATTGCGAGTGACGATGTAGGTCTCGCCGCGGTCGAGGCCGCGCATGATTTCGCCGCTGTCATTCCGAAGCGTTCGCTGGGTGATCACCTTCGCCATCCAGGTAGCGTAGCACGTGTGCGACGGCCCCAAGCCACGCCGCTAAATCCGAATCCGCGTCCCGGCCAAAGTCGGTTGGTTCGCGTTGCGGTAGGTACGGCCCACCAAGAATTCGGCGGGCTTTACATATCGCGAACCGCCTCAGGGGTAGAGGCGTGCAAGTCACATCCGCGATTCAAGGACGCGGAGGCGGCAGTCGATTTGGCTGGAACCGGTCGGGCGACGGCCCGCGTAATGTCGCCCGGCGGGCCAGTACTGCAGCGCTCCAATCGAGTCATCGGTCATCCTCTTCTCGGCCGTCTGCGCCCAATGTGGTCGGCAGTTGTCGGCAACTACCGCGTCATCTACAGCATCGAGGGCGGTCGCGGCCAGGAAAGAATCGTTGTAAGAGGACTCAAACATCGCGCGGTCGTTTACGGAAAACGCCGTCGGAGACGGTGACCCAGACCGCGATATCGTCCGAGGAGTTCTCGGGCCTGGTTTGGTCTGACCCGCTAGCGCTAATGTGAGCGCGATGAAGCGAAAACCCGGTGCTCGTGCCCTGAGGCGCCCCCTCGCGAATGCTCCTGGGATCGGCGCCTGGATCTCGGTGCAGGTCGAGTTGGTTGAAGGGCACGGTCAACATGTGTGGCCACGGCCGGGCCGGCTCATCGCGGCCTCCGTGTCCCACTCATTTGGTCAATTGGCAGGTGCGATCGAGGATGGGTTTGCGCGATGGGATCGGGCCCATCTGCACGAGTTCGAGCTCGGTGACGGCACGCGAA